>Ga0181374_1000007_pt1 | contig 136721 bp, 126 predicted proteins | sample LowvirmetaG_2_FD_130086 | JGI IMG/M metagenome (GOLD analysis project Ga0181374, IMG submission 130086) | Marine viral communities from the Subarctic Pacific Ocean - Lowphox_10 viral metaG | ecosystem: Environmental > Aquatic > Marine > Oceanic | place: Subarctic Pacific Ocean | collected...
GCGCCGTGCCGAAATGGGCGCGGCGCTGTCTCCCGAGCTTTCTGAAATCCGACCTGAATATCGATACTGGAGATGACGATGACCTGCGATGGAATGATGAAAACCCCATGATGATGCTTGCAATGGGTGTGGTCTGGATTGGTTTGCTGGGACTGATAACACTCGGAATCTTCGCACTCATAAAATATCTCAAGTCATGAGCGGACCTCGTGGCGTCTAAGGACAAACATCTGGCGGGCTTAGCTATTCGGCCATTGTGGAAGGCCTGGTGCTCCGACAGAGTATTCAAACGACGCGCTCTTAATAGGGAATAACAAATGACCGAGACTCTTTCCGACGCGGCCGACAAGCCCGTCCCCAGCGGAACTGCCGTCGATCCGGTCTGCGGCATGAGCGTAGAAATCGAGGGCGCCAGCTTCGTCCACGAGCACGATAATTCACAGCATTATTTCTGCTCCTCGCGCTGCCTTGACAAATTTCAGGCCGATCCAGAGCTCTATCTTTCGAACGCGCACCTCGATGCGATCGAAGATGTTCCGGAAGGCGCAATCTACACCTGCCCGATGCACCCTGAAATCCGCCAGCCGGGTCCGGGCTCCTGTCCGATCTGCGGAATGGCGCTTGAACCCGAGACGGTTACCCTCGATGAAGGGCCCGATCCCGAGCTTGTGGACATGCGTCGCCGCTTCTGGTGGAGCACGCTCTTTACCGTCCCGTTATTTGCCTATGCCATGGGCGATCTCATTCCCTCCAGGCCGTTCGACAGCCTGATCGAGCCTGCCTGGGCACAATGGATCCAACTACTGCTCGCAACTCCAGTCGTCCTTTGGGGAGGCTGGCCGTTCTTCGTGCGAGCGATCCAGTCGGTGCGAACGATGAACCTTAATATGTTCACGCTGATCGGCTTCGGTGTCGCGATCGCCTATTTCTTCAGTGTGGTGGCTACGCTGGTCCCCGGTATCTTTCCCGATGCTTTCCGGGACGAGGGAGGCCGGGTCGCTGTATATTTCGAGGCTGCGGCGGTGATCACGACGCTCGTCTTGCTGGGACAGGTGCTCGAATTGAAGGCGCGCGGCTCCACCTCGAGCGCGCTGCGAGCGCTTCTCGAACTGGCGCCTCCAACCGCGATGAAGATCTTCGGACGGGGTGACGAGCGCGAAGTGCCGCTCGACCAGTTGTCATCGAATGACCTTCTGCGCGTCCGGCCCGGCGACAAAGTCCCCGTTGACGGTACAATCGAAGACGGTAGCAGCGCGGTCGACGAATCAATGATCAGCGGCGAACCTCTTCCCGTCAGGAAGGGCGCAGGTGATACGGTCATCGGCGGTACCGTCAACCAGACGGGCAGCTTCACCATGCGCGCAACCCGGGTTGGCGCGGACACTATGCTGTCAAAAATCGTCCAGATGGTTGCAGAGGCACAGCGCAGCCGGGCGCCGATCCAGCGCCTGGCCGACCAGGTAACCTCATGGTTCGTGCCGGTCGTCGTTGTGGTCGCAATGATCGCCTTCATCGTGTGGGCTATATGGGGGCCCGCTCCGGCGCTTGCCTATGCACTGATCAACGCTATCGCAGTCCTGATCATCGCCTGTCCGTGTGCCCTGGGGCTCGCCACGCCGATGTCGATCATGACGGGCACCGGCAAGGGGGCGCAGCACGGTATTCTGATCAAGAACGCCGAGGCCCTCGAAACTCTGGAGAAGATCGACACACTGGTCGTGGACAAGACCGGCACGCTTACACTGGGCAAGCCGGACCTTGTCAGCGTCATCGTGCAGCCGGGTTACGACGAAACCGAGATGCTTGGGCTGGTCGCCGCAGTAGAAAGAGGAAGCGAACACCCGCTCGCGCATGCGATTGTCGAAGGCGCGAAGAAGCGAGGTGCGCCAGTTCAGGACGCCTCCGAGATCGATACCGTGACCGGAGAAGGTATCCAGGGCTTCGTCAATGATCGAAAGGTTGCCATTGGCAATGACAAGCTGATGCAGCGCATCGGTGCCCTGAACGAGGAATGGCGTTCATCTGCAGAGAAAGGCAGGCACCTTGGCCACACTGTCATGTTTGTTGCGGTCGATGGAAAGCCGGCAGGTCTTATTGCGGTCGCCGATCCGATCAAGGAGACTAGTCGCACCGCAATTGCAGAGCTCCACGCCCGAGGAATACGCGTCGTCATGCTTACCGGGGACAGCCGAGCGACTGCGCAGGCGGTCGCTGAGCAGGTCGATATCGATGAGGTTCATGCAAATGTCTCTCCCGAGGAGAAGCACAGCAAGGTCGAGGAGCTGAAGAACGCCGGTCGACGCGTCGCAATGGCCGGCGACGGTATCAACGATGCACCGGCCCTTGCCGCAGCGCATGTCGGCATTGCCATGGGAACAGGCACCGACGCTGCCATTGAGAGCGCCGGAGTAACTCTTGTCCGCGGCGACCTCGTGGGCGTGGTACAAGCCATTGTCTTGTCGCGTGCAACGATGCGCAATATCAGACAGAATCTGTTCTTCGCCTTCGGATACAATGCGATCGGCATACCGATCGCAGCTGGGGTTCTCTATCCGTGGTTCGGGCTGCTTCTCAGTCCGATGATTGCCGCTGCCGCGATGAGCCTGTCATCGGTCTCGGTAATCGGAAATGCATTGAGACTGCGGGCCGTTACTCTTCCCCGCTTCCAAGCATGACAAAGAGGCGACCAAGCAAATGAGATACAAAGTGCTGAATGAACGACAATGAACTTACACCAGACTTCGTATGGAGAGGACCGGCGCATCTGGCGCGGTGCGCATCCCGTCCTGTGGGTCGCGATCTTCGGGGCGTTAATTGCCTTTGCCTGGGAGATGCTTCAGCTGCCGTTCTACGGGACCGGGGAGCTCAGCCCCGCGGAAGTGGCCTATCGGTGCGGTCTCGCATCGTTCGGTGATTCCGGTATCATGGTCGCTGCCTATCTGGGCGCGTCGCTCGGAAACGGTCGAACCCCCTGGATCGTCGAATGGCCGATCTCCCGCTTTCTAGTCTACCTGGCCATCGGCCTGGCCATCACCTCAATCGTCGAGATACTCGCCGTGGGAGCCGACTGGGGGTGGACGTACAGCTCTCTCATGCCGCTGGTCCCTGGAACCAACATCGGTCTGGTCCCCATCATCATGTGGATTATTGTTCCTTCCGCGAGCTTGTGGCTTGCGCGCAGAATCGGCGTCGGACCTAGTTAACACGAGGGGTCTGAGCCAATGCTCGCTAGCGGACAGCTTCTCTCGACGCAGGGCCACGCGAGCGATGGCCTCGCTGCGGACCTTCCCTCTCTGCCGAACCATTGCTGCATTTGATTTACGGCTAAAATAGGCGTTCAACTTAGTTCACGCCTGCAAGCACGCAAAAGGAAGACGGGTGCGAATATCAACGCGGCAAGCCTTATGCGGCATTCTAAAAGCTGACCCTCGCACCACCGACGAACCGCTGTGGCACCCCGGGACGCAGACCGAGGGGGCGCCGACTGACTGCGTATTGGTCATCGAATAGGTTATCGACCCGCGCAAACAGGGCAATCCTGTCTGTCAGAGCGAAATTCCCCGCAAGATCAAAGATGATCCGCTCATCCACTACATCGACTACCCCGATAGCGCCGCTTCCGGGATCATCCCGCAGATCGGAAACATAGTTGGCGCCCAGGGTGGCTGCGGCGCGTCCTACGCTTACGCCGGCTTCGAAATAAACCTGATGCCGAGCGATATAGGGAAGGGCATCGCCTTCGTTCACATTACCGAAAAAGTCGCTTTCGAAGCTGCTGTCGAATTTTGCGTCCGTGAATGTATAAGCGAGAGACACGGGAAACGAGATTGTTTCGGAGGCGCGTGGCTCGGTCGCTATGGACAATTCCAGGCCCTGAACGGTTACCGCACCGCCATTAAACTGATCGCCGATATCACCGGTGGTGCAGCCCACGGATTGGGTGCAGTTGCCAAGCAGATTGGAATAGTCGTTGTAGAATCCGATGGCAGAAACCTGGATTTCGTCGGTCCGATAACGCACCCCTGCCTCGTAATTCCAGCTTTTCTCGGCGCGCGCGTCGGGGTTGCCCGGTCCGGGAGGAGAGAAGCCGCGCGACACTCCTGCCAGCAGGATTGCATCGCCCATTTCGTAAGTAGCGCCCAGAGCAGGTAGCCACTGGTCGATATTGGTCCGGCGAACGCGGGTAGGACCGGTGGATCGATCCGGGTCCGATCGGGCGTAGTCCAATCGGGTCAAATCGATCCCTTCATACCTCAAGCCGGGTGTCAGCGTGAGCGCGCCAATCTCGATCCGGTCTTCTATGTAGAAGGCGATGGCCGTCGCTTTCGCCTCCCGGTTGGCCTGCTGGCCGATATCGGTCTGCCGCTCAAAGACCAGCTCGCCACCGATCTGGGAGTAGAATTCCTCGTTTTGCAGCCGATCCTCCTCATCCTCGTGATAGCGGACTGACACCGCAAGATTGTGGCGTAATGCGCCAGTCTCGAACGGCCGTTCCAGTGAGATCTGAGCGCCTTCGCTACGATAGACGCGATTGTTGTTGCGGATGCGGACTGCACCGCTCGCAGTGTCGGCTCCGCGCAGAATGCCGAGTGCCTCGGCATTGTCATCGGGGTTATCGAACACCGATTGAATCGAATCGAAGCTACCGTCTCCATCGAAGTCGATATCCTGAAGTTTTGACCAGCTGCGACTGAAGTCATTGCGATACAGCGTGGCGGTTATTCTCGTTTCGTCGGCAAATGATAGCGTGCCGATGACGCGATATTGGTTATGCTCTCCGGTGAATGCGTCGCGCTGGCTAGCGGCGTAGCGGCGATAGGGATCTGCCGCGAAGTCGGCATCGGCCAGCCCAAGATAGGTCTCATTGGCTTCAAGGTCCGATCGACCATAGACAAATTCCAGTCGCGCTTCGACAGGCGCGTTCGGTGCGGTGTGAACAGCAAAACGCCCACGGTAATCCTTTCGCTCGAAGCCAGTGTCCGCGTCTGGAAACCCATCAATCGTTTTGAAGCCGTCGCCGCCCTGCCGATAGGTTTCGATCAGCGCTCCGACATAGTCGGTGTCACCGCCGATCCAGGCCTGCCCCTGATAGTAGCCGCGCGAACCGTATTGGCCTGATGCGTAGCCTGCCAATTCGTCGGTCGGAATATCGGTCGACCGGAGGTTGACCGCTCCGCCAATCGTACGGGGGCCATAGCGAATAGCAGCAGCGCCTTTCGTAACCTCGACCGCTTGCATGCGTCCGATGGCCGGGAAATAGTAAGCGGCCGGAGCAGCATAGGGAGCAGGCGCAATCAGAACGCCGTCTTCCATCAGAGTAATATTGCTTGAGCGTTCGACCGGACTGCCGCGCAGACCGATGTTCGGGAACAGGCCGAACCCATCTTCTTCCTGCGTATTAACGCCGGGAACCTGCCGCAGGACGCGGTTTACGTCGCCGTGATCGAACCGGCGCAAATCCTCGGTGTCGATCAGATCGGCCGAGCCCGCGATGCGATAGGGATCAATATGGCCGCCGATCACGATGATAGACCCGCTCGTATTATCTTCGCGGTCGGCCGCAATTTGCTCGGCTCCGCTCTTTTCGCTCTCAGGCCCGGTATGTTCCTGGGCCAACGCAGGGGTGGATAGGGCGATCGCCAAGGACGAGACGGCGGCACGATACATAAAGACTTCCTGTTCTCCGGGTTTGGAGACCGATCCCTACCTTTGTTGCAAATGACTCGCAAGAGCAAAAAGACCTTTTCGAGGTTTTCCGTAGCGGGTAAATTTGCGGTTATGCAGTGTAAGCAGGCAGCTATCTGCGGAATGGATTTTGTGGAGTTATTGGCCGCTCTCCTGCGCTTGACCATCTCAAGCGCATCGGCCGGCTCTACCCGTCCTTGTATCCAAGCAATCGCAGAGCATTGAACACGACCAGCAAAGTCGATCCCTCATGTGCTATGACTGCCGGGCCGATACCCAGGCCGAAGATCGTCGCCGGAACGAGGATCGCTACGATGCCTAAACTGACATAAACGTTCTGCCTGATTATCGCTCGCGATTGGCGCGAGAGCCCGACAGCAAACGGAAGGTGGCGAAGATCGTCAGCCATCAGGGCGACATCGGCTGTTTCAAGCGCGACGTCCGATCCTGCCGCGCCCATTGCGATGCCAACGGTAGCCTTAGCCATCGCTGGCGCATCGTTTACGCCATCGCCGACCATTGCAACTTTCGCTTCGCGGCTGAGCGCGTCGATCATATCGACCTTGTCCTGCGGCATCAGATCGCCGATGGCCTCATCAAGACCAACCTCTCGGCCGATTGCCTCCGCCACTTTGGTGTGATCGCCGGAAATCATCAGCATCCGCTCGATCCCCAATGAGCGCAGCTCTGCAAGCGCCTCTCTTGCACCTTCACGCGCCGTATCCATCAAACCGATAACGCCTAGGTCGCGATCACCGAGACGCACCGCCATCGTTGTTCGGCCTTGCTCGCGCAGCCGGGCAATTGCATCTGCCGCCGCAAGGTCTAGTGGCTCGATCCCCTCAGCTCCGAACATCTCGGCCTTACCGATCCACGCGGTTTCGCCGTTCAGCTGGGCGATCACGCCTCGACCTGTAAGGCTTTTCAGATCAGAGGCTTTCGCTGAATCCTGCCCTTTTAGTCGATCCAAGCCGTCGCGGACAACGGCCTGCGCCAAAGGATGATCGCTCAAGCGTTCGACAGCAACAGCGACCGAGAGCAATTGCTCTTCAGATGCCGCGCCGATGGGGATCACATCCGTGATGCGGGGCTCGCCCTCGGTAAGCGTCCCGGTCTTGTCGAAAGCCATAGCCTTCAGCGTGCCGAGATCCTCGAGCGCCGCACCGCCCTTTATGAGCACTCCGCCGCGTGCAGCGCGCGCCACGCCGGAGAGGACCGCGCTCGGTGTGGCAATGGCCAATGCGCATGGGCTGGCTGCCACGAGAACGGCCATGGAGCGATAGAAACTCTCACTGAATGGCTCGTCAATCACGAACGGGGCGAAGAGCAGCAATACAGCCAGCGCCAGCACCAGCGGCACGAATATTCGTTCGAACTTATCGGTCATCCGCTGTGTGGGAGAGCGCTCAGTCTCCGCCGTCGCCACCAGTTCGGCCACCTTGCTGAGCGTGCTCTCGCTTGCTTTGCGAGTAACTTCGATCTCAAGCGCGCCGCTACCATTGATCGTGCCTGCGAAGACTTGCGATTGGGACGCGATTGCAGCCGTATTCTCGCGCGCGGACGCGCGGTCGGACACCGGTCGTTTATCGACCGGTATGCTTTCACCTGTGACCGGTGCCTGATTGATTGCGGATCGGCCGTCGATAACGAAGCCGTCTGCTGCAAGGCGTTCGTTTGGCCTTACAAGAACCACGTCTCCCACCGCCAGTTCCTCTACCGGCACAGTAACTTGTTCGCCGGCACGCAGCAGCGTGGCCGTGTCGGGAGCAAGCTCCGCCAGCGCGTCGATGGCACGCTTGGCGCGGCCCATCGCATAATTTTCGAGCGCATGACCGATGCTGAACAAGAAAAGTAGCAGAGCGCCTTCGGCGAATTCCCCTAGGATCGCTGCGCCGGTCGCAGCGACCAGCATCAGGGAGTCGATCTTGAACTTGCGTGCCCGCGCGTTGTCGATCGCTTCCTTGAGGGTATAGAAACCCCCAAAGAAATAGGCAGCTACGTAACACGCTAGCGGGGCCCAGTCTGGACCGCTCTCGACCAGCTTTTCAATGGCGAAGCCAACCGCGAGAAAAGCACCGGATAGCAAGGCAAATATGAGTTCGGTGCGCTCCCCGAAGATTCCGCCATGGGCATGTTTGTGAGCGGCACCATTCGGTGCGCCTGATGTTTTGTCGTTCAACTTCGTTTCCAATGATTGTCGCTGCTAGCCTGAGCCAAGTGGGTAGCTTCGTATGTTTCAGCGGGAAAAAGAACCTCAATGCTCATGCTGCGCTCCCGCGTGAGGGGCGCGAGTTGCCCTATGGTCTGCTATCAGACCCGGTTCGCACTCAGTCTCCTGACAAGGCTCCAAGGTTGCGTGCTGAATATGGAAATCAGCGGCGAGCTGTTCCTTCACGCGGCTCTTCAAGTTCTCGAATGCCGCCAAAGTGTCCGCCTTGAGAACAAGGTGAGCTTCTAGGGCGCGAGCATGTTCGCCCAGATTCCAGACATGGAGATGATGAACGCTCATCACACCATCCTGCTCCTCCAGCGCTTTGACGATCCGGTCGAATTCGACATCGTCGGGCACGGCGCCCATCAACAGCAGGACAGTTCGGGGCATAAGGGTAAGCCCCTGCCAGATTACATAACCCGCGATGATCAGGGTGATGACGAGGTCGGCGATGTAGAAATCATACAACAGGATCAGAACGCCCGCGACGATCACACCCACCGATGCCAAAGCATCGGAGACATTGTGCAGGAAGGCGGCCTTCATGTTGATACTGTCGTGCGATCCCCGGTAGACAATGAAAGCAGTAACCAAGTCGATCACGAGCGCGATGCCGGCTACCCATATCACGGTCCACCCTTCGATCGGCTGGGGTTCGGCAAAACGGTTGATCGCTTCGACCAGCAGGTAGAAACCGATGATAAGCAGCGTTGTCAGGTTGATAAGCGCGGCGACGACCTCCCCCTGCGCATACCCGAAGGTCATCAGCTTGTCGGCGGGTCGACGACCGATCCGTCGCGCAAACCAGGCCAGGCCGAGCGAAGCTGCGTCGCTGAAATTATGCAGGGCGTCGGCAATGAGCGCGAGCGAGCCCGACACGATCCCGCCGATGATCTGCGCGACCGTTAGCAGGACGTTGATCGCCACCGCGAAGATAAGCTGGCGATCGCTGAGATTCTCTTCGCCGTGACTATGCCCAGCATGATTGCGGGATTGCCCCATCACTGGTCTCCTGTGCCTGGCTGTGGATCGTTCGAGGCTGCCAGCGATCGCTCTGCGGGGTGCTCCAAGCCAGACTTCGAGATGTCCAGCGCATCGAAGACTTCACCGGCTCCGGCTGCGAGGAGCGCGTAAATGGCAAATCCACCGACAAAGGCGATCAACGATCTCTGTTGAGCAGCACCAAACTCTTGCGGATTGGCAATCAGGGTTCTTGCCGCAGCAACAAGGAGTAGCCCTCCGAAAAAAGCAAGGAGCCACGGCAAACCGTAATTGTCGACGCTGTGTATTGCCCAAAGTGCGAGAAGCGCAGCAGCGTTAAAGGCCAGAGCGTGCATGACGATGGCCGCGATGCGATCCATTCGCCGCAATTCTAAAGACATAAGTCCAGCACCAAGGCGGCGGGAGGTCGAGATATTTACCGCAGCCAAACCGATAGCCACGAGTATTGCAAGCGTCACGGAGGCGGCTGCAGCTAGACCCAGCGCGATGCCAGATCCGATCAGATCGATGATCGCGACCGCTGAAACTGTGGCACCAGGTGAGGGATCATCGCCTCTCTCATGCAGCCGCTTTCGCCTCTCCCCGGCACGACGGCCAAAGGTCTCAGCGATCCGGCAAAGCAGAATATAGGTCGCTCCGCCCGCCATAAAAAGTAAAGGAACAAGCCAACGCTCAACTGTAGACTGCACAAATGGCGTGAATACCACGGCGACGAGCGCAAACAGGACGCCCGAAGCGCCAGAAAGCAGCAGGCCCGGCCGGCGGAAATCGGAGCCCGCTCTTTCTGCCAAAATTGCTCCGACGATCAGGCCGACACTTGCGAACGTGGTCAGCAGCAGGGCGTGCGATCGGCCTTGCGCCGCGAATATGGTGTCGGCAATGGTCATTTGCTGGCTTCATGAGGAACAGCGCAGAACGTATAAGAAGGTTGAACACTGAGAGGGAAAAGCCTCACTGTTTTCGCAGCTCTCACGGCGGCGGCCAAAGGGCGTTCCACCCCCGGAAAAACTGACCGTACTGCCATCACTTCCGGAAACCCTTGTGCTGCGTTCCCTTTTCATCGTGATTGTCCATATGGGTATCGCGCAGAATTTCGATGCCGCCGTAGACAGCGATACACGCGACCCCGATCCCGACGACGAGATCGGGCCAGTTCGCCCCGGTTACCAGCACGATGATGCCCGCAATGATAATACCGCCATTGGCCACGAAATCATTGAAACTAAACGTCGTAGCTGCACGCAAGTTCACATCCTTGTCCTGCATTTTTTGCAGCAACCGCAGGCAGATAAGATTGACCACTGCGGCAACCGCAGCCATCGCCAGCATCATAACTCCCACTGGCTCCGACCCCTCGAGGAACCTCCGGATCGCATCGAGCACGACACCGCCTGCGAATACGAGGAGCATGACACCTGAGAAGCGGGCGGCCCCGCGCTTCCAGGTCCGCGAGCGGGTAAGAGCCAGCAGGCTTAGACCATAGACGACGGCGTCGGATGAGTTGTCGAGCCCATTGGCGATCAACGCGTTGGAATCGCCGACGGCCCCGGTAATGAAGAAGCCCGCAGCGATGGCCACGTTGAGCCACAGGACAATCCAAAGCGTGCGGCGCCTCTCAGCGGAATCGAGCTTGAGTTCACTTTCGCCGCTCATGACACATCCTCGTTTTCACGTGCCCAATTTTCGGCCGGGCGTCTCTCGACAGTCAGGTGACGCACGGGCATCGCACGGGCATGCCTTTCGAAGGGCATATGCGCATGGGTGTAGGCAATCGCTTCGCCTTCATGCCGCCAAATGCCGACTGCGAATGGCTGTCCATCGGGCAACCGGACTTCCGCATGGAACCCGTCCGCGAAGAACACCCAGACTGGACCTGCATCACACGGGGGCTGATCGCCAAGGCTCCAGAGGGCGGCAATCGGATTGGATTGCTGGGCATAGGCAGGCCCAGCCAGCCCAAACGCGATCAGCGGCAGGACAAGCAATTTCGCAAGCTTCTTCATCGGTTTTCCCTTCATGTAATTTCGCCCAGCTCGCGCTGCTCATCGCGCGTGACGTTGCGGCGCAGGCGGTCCCACCATTTTTCGCGCCAGCTGCGCTCATCATCAGAGCGGTGCAGCACGAGGCGGGCGATCGCGGGCAGAACGAACAGTGTCAGAGCCGTCGCCGTGATCAGTCCGCCGATGACCACCGTAGCCAAAGGACGCTGTACCTCTGCGCCTGTTCCAGTAGCGATCGCCATGGGCACGAAGCCGAGCGAGGCCACCAGCGCGGTCATCAGTACCGGTCGAAGGCGCGCGAGCGCGCCATCGGCAATCGCCTCGTCGAGCGGCATCCCGTTCTCGAGGCGCTGCCGGATCGCGGTCATCATGACGAGACCGTTGAGCACCGCCACGCCGGAAAGCGCGATAAAGCCGACCGCTGCAGACACCGAGAATGGCAAGCCGCGCAGCGCGAGCGCGAACACGCCCCCGGCCAAGGCCATTGGGATGGCGCTGAACACCGCCAAGGCTGGAACCCATCCTCCCAGCGCCATGAACAGCAACAGCAGGACAAGCGCAAAGCAGACCGGCACGACGATTGCGAGGCGTGCCTGAGCCGCTTGCAGGTTCTGATATTGGCCGCCCCACTCGACGAAGGATGCTGGTGGTAGATCGACCTCGGCCAAGACACCTTCCTGCGCTTCCTCGACAAAAGAGCCGAGATCGCGCTCACGGACATTCGCCGAGACGATCACCAGCCTTCGACCCTGCTCTCGCCGGACCTCGGCGAGGCCATCGACCACCTGAAAATCGGCCAATGTTCGCAGTGGAACCGTGACACCGCTATCAAGCACGATCGGGAGAGCGCCGAGCTGGTCAAAGTCGTCACGCGTCGCATCTTCGAGGCGCACGACCACTTCGAAGCGGCGATCGCCTTCGAAAACCAGACCCGCAGGCCGTCCGCCAAGCGCGATGGCGACCGACTGAGCCACCTCCTCGACGGTCAGACCATATCGCGCGATAGTCGGGCGATCGAAGGCGATATCGAGCGTCGGAAAGCCCGTCACCTGCTGCACCTTTACGTCAGCCGCGCCTTCGACTCCGCGCAGCACACCCGCGACCTCGCCCGCCGTTTCGGTCAATGCGGTAAGGTCGTCACCGTAGAGCTTGACCGCGACATCGCCGCGCACACCGGCGATCAGCTCGTTAAAACGTAGCTCGATTGGCTGGCTGAATTCGTAGAGATTGCCAATAAGGCCGCCGAGCGCAGTTTCCATCTCCTCTACCAGCTCATCCTTCGACAAATCCGGATCGGGCCATTCGTCACGAGGCTTCAGGATGACATAGGCATCCGAAGCGTTGGGCGGCATTGGGTCACTAGCGACCTCCGCCGTTCCGGTCCGCGAGAATACGAGTTCGACCTGAGGGAATTCCTCGAGCCTGTCTTCCACTTTGCGCTGCATTGCCACCGACCGTTCCAGCGATGTGGAGGGGATACGTAAAGACTGAACGGCGAGGTCACGCTCGTCGAGCTGCGGGGTGAACTCGCTGCCGAGAAAGGTGAACATAACCGCCGCTACAGCAAAGATGCCGACACCGGTGCCGATCATCGGCCAGGGCCGTGCAATTGCTTTACGCACGGCGGGACTATAGCGCTCCTTCGCCATGCGAATGGGCTTCACTTCCTTCTCGGTCAGCTTCTTATTGAGAAGCACTGCGATCATCGCCGGCACAAAGGTTAGCGACAGGACAAAGGCCGAAGCCAGCGCGAGCATCATTGTGATCGCCATCGGCGAAAACGTCTTGCCCTCGACACCGGTAAAGGTGAGCAGTGGCGCAAAGACGAGAAAGATGATTGCCTGCCCGTATACGGTTGGCTTGATCATTTCCTGAGCGGCAAGCCGCGTCTCGGTCAGCCGCTCGCCCAAGGTGAGCAATCGGCCCTCCCGGTGCTGCCGCGCTGAAAGCCGGGCGACGCTGTTCTCCACGATGATCACCGCACCATCCACGATCAGACCAAAGTCGAGCGCGCCGAGGCTCATCAGATTGCCCGAGACACCGAGCCGGTTCATGCCGACCGCTGCCATGAGCATCGATACCGGAATGACCAGCGCGGTTATGATCGCGGCCCGAATGTTGCCGAGCAGCAGGAACAGCACTGCAATGACCAACAACGCGCCTTCGAGCAGATTTTTCTCGACGGTGGAGATCGTCGCATCGACCAGCGCTGAGCGGTTGTAGACGATTTCGGCCACGACCCCGTCCGGAAGCGATGCGCGGACCTCTTCAAGTCTCTCCGCAGCGCCGGCCGCAACGGTCCGGCTGTTCTCGCCCGCTCGCATCAGCACCGTGCCCACCACGGCCTCTTCGCCATTGAGCGAAGCGGCTCCGGTCCGCAGGTCGCCGCCGATTTCGACATCCGCGACGTCGCCGATCCGGATCGGAACGCCTTCGCGGGTCGCAATGACTGCCTCTTCGATATCCGCGATGCTGCCAAGCCTGGCGTCCACCCTGACAAGCAAGGCCTCGTCGGCGCGGTCGACGAAATTGGCACCGGCCGCCAGATTGGCTGCCTCAAGCGCGTCGATCAGTGAATTGAAAGACAGGCCATAACCGGTAAGACGCGCCGGGTCGGGTTGAACGAGAAACTGCTTCTCGAACCCGCCAATCGAATCGACCCCGGCCACGCCATCGATCGATCGCATCAGCGGCGCAACGACCCAGTCCTGCACGGTGCGAAGATAAGCCGCCTTCGCCACCTCGTTCTCAAGCCGGTCGCCGCGCTCGGTGATGAAACTGCCATCGGTTTGCCAGCCAGTCCGGCCGCCTGTCGAGGCACCCCGGCCGCCAGGATATTCGTACTCGATAGTATACATCAGCACTTCGCCAAGGCCGGTCGAGATCGGACCCATCGTGGGCTCCGCTCCTTCGGGCAGCGACGCACCGATTGGCGCGAGCCGCTCGTTGACCTGTTGCCGGGCGAAGTAGAGATCGGTTCCTTCCTCAAAGATCGCGGTGACCTGGCTGAAGCCGTTGCGCGAGATCGATCGTGTCATTTCCAGACCTTCGATTCCGGCAAGGCCGGTCTCGATTGGAAAGGTCACCTGCGTTTCCACCTGCGAAGGCGAAAGCGCAGCGGCGCTGGTGTTGATTTGCACCTGCGTGTTGGTGATGTCGGGAACTGCATCGATCGGCAAGCGCACCAGATTGAACGCGCCGTAGATCGCCGCGAACACGGTTAGGACGATGATCGCCCAGCGAAAACGAACGGCGATATCGAGGATGACTCCGATCGGGCCGTGACGGTGGCTACCCTCGTCCAAAGACGTGGGAGAAGAAGCCGTGGTTTGATCAATGGCCATGTTCTGCGCCCTCCTTCTCGAGCTCGGACTTCAACAAGAAGGCATTGGCAGTCGCGATCCGCTGACCAGGCTCGAGCCCGGAGAGGATCGTGACCATCCCGGCAGACCGGCTGCCCGTATCCACCTCGCGCGCCTGAAATCCGCGGCGCGTGCGCACGAAGACGACATTGCGGCCTTCGAGAACCTGCACAGCATCTTCGGGTACCGCGATGCGGGTCTGATCGACTTCGCCTGAAGGGCGAATGCGCGCCTGGAGGAAGGACCCGGGTTGCAGACCGGGAACGGCACGCTTCAAGGTGAGAACCGCTGTCGCGCTACGACTCTCGGCATCGAGCGAAGGCGTGACCGAACGGACGCGAGCGCCGATCTCCCGGCCATCGCCGACGATCACCGCAGCCTCGTCGCCGGGCTGGATGCGGGATGCATCTTCGGAGGGCAGCGCAACTTCGATCTGCAGACCGTTGGGATTGACGATGCTGTAAAGCTCCTCGCCAGCGTCGACGAACGAGCCAAGCACAATCGGAGCAGCGGTCACGCGGCCTGAAAGCGGGCTGGTGACAGCGAGCGAGCGTCCATCACCGCTTACGCCTGCCGCAGCGACTGCAGCTTGCGAACGGTTCAGTTCGGAACGGGCAACGTCAAGATTGGCGCGCGCTGCTTCGAGATCCTGACGCGCTGTCACATTGGCTTCGAACAGACGGCGCTCCCGGTCATAGGCAGCCGAAAGCTCGGTCACCCGGGCACGGGCGGCGCTGAGCTGGGAAGCAAGTGCTGCTGCATCAGCGCTTTCAATCCGGGCGATGGTCTCGCCCTGGCGGACATAGTCGCCAAGCGTCTTGCCCACGCTGCGCACGACGCCCGAGGCCCGGGCATCGATCCGCGCGCTCGCGCTCGGGCTTGCGGCAACGGTCGCGGGAAATACGAGTTCTACTGCGGCACCAGTCTCCACCGTGCCGAGCTCGATTTCGGCAGTACGGATCTGCGCTTCATCGATCAGCACCAACCCCTCGGGAAGCTCAGTCTCTGCGACTTCTTCGTCAGTATGAGTATCGATCTGGTTGTCAGGCCAGAACATGAGCATCAATGCTGAAACGAGAATGACAATTCCGGCGATGATCGCCAGTCTTTTGCGGTTCATTGAAATATTCCTCATTGTGCGGCCAGCCTGATCAGTTCGGCGGCTGCCTGTCCCCGGTCTTGCTGCGCGCCAATCAGCGCCTCACGAATGCCGTCGCGCGCCTCGGCTGCACTCAACACTTCGATCAGCGGAAAGCGGCCATTGCGATAGCCAATGCGGACGAGCCGCAGGGCTTCGTCGGCCTGGGGGAGAGATGTTGTTGAAAGGGTCTCGACACGCGCTTCGGCGGCGAGATATTGCGCCCGCGCGCGGGCCACTTCCTGTTCGAAGTCGGCGAGCGCGACTGCCTCGCGGGCATTGGCGGCCCGCAGCCTTGCCTCGGCAGCAGCGATATTGCCCTGGTTGCGATTGCTAAACGGTAGCGGGATCGAGACGCCTACCAGGAAGGCATTGTCATTGCTTTCCTCGAACCGGCGAACACCGGCCGAAATGACCGGGTCTGGAATGCGTAAGCTTCGCTCCCGGTCAATCTCGGCGGCCGCCGCCGTACTTTCCGCCCGCGCCACCCGTAATTGCAAGCCATATCCCGAAGCCATCACAACACCCGGTGGTTCGATTCCCGGGAAATTGCTCGGAACAAGCGGGGGTGCCCCCTGGTCGCCCCACAGGGAGGCGAGGGCCGTGCGGGCTGCAAGACTTGTCGCTTCCGCCGCCTGGAGCTCGGCTTGCGCTTCCGCCAGAGCGGCTTCGGCACGAAGCGCGCGAAGTGGAGGTTCCCGGCCAACCTCGACCAACACGCCGGCTATGCGGGCAAGCTCTTCGTTCCGCTCAACCACATCCCGCGCAAGTTCGACACGCGAGGATGCTGCCGCCGCCGAAACATAGCGCTCACGGACAAGGAAGCTGAGTTCGGCGTCGGCCAACTCTGCCCTCAGGTTTGCCAGCTGCGCCAAAGACTGAGCCGCATCAACTCTCGCTCTGCGCTTGCCACCGATTTCGATCCGCTGGCCGACGGCAAGAGTATATTCGGTAGCGCGCAAGCCCGAGAAGGCTCCGCTTCCTGCAATGTTTTCGACCTCGAAGGAGATATCTGGGTTTGGACGCAAGCGCGCCTGACCCACTAGCGATCGCGCCGCGTCGGCTTCCGCGCGAGGACCGACCAGGCGCGGATTTTGTTCAACGGTGGCAGTTTTTGACTGTTCGCTCACATCGGCAAGGCGCAGAGCCTCATCCAGAGTAAGTGTAGTTTGCCCGAATGCGGGCACGGGAATGGCAAAGGTCGCAGCGACCAGAGCCAAATGTCGAAATGACATGGAAAAGCTCCTGACGATAAAGCAGACGCAGGTCGAAACGACCCGCAAACGGCGATCGTCAGGCTATCGGAGGTTCAATCAGGACTTTGAGCGCACCGGAGACAAGCAAAGCGTCTTTCAAAGGCGCGAACAGATTGGAGCCGAACATACGGTCCGCCGTATTTTCTTTCATGGCGCGCGGAAGATCGACACTGCAATTGTGATGTTGAGCCGGAGGATGGTCGGAATCCTGACGCTCCTCGGTGTCGCCAGTATCGGCGAAGTGCTCCATGCCGTGCGCCGCGATATGATCGCCAACGTGCGTCATGCCGCTATTCTCGCCTGCATGAGCGTCAGGCGCAAGCGACAACCCACTGAAGAGCAGTGAGGCCAAAAGAACAAAAAAGAGTGGCAAACGTGACATGAACGGCGCTCTATTGGCTCGAAGAGTGCGTTTTGGCAAGAGTCGATTGGTGGATCGTTCGCTCCTTAACCGACTTCTTCTCGCCGCCGAAGCTGTAGGCACGGCCACTGCTGCCAAAAAAGCGGCGAATGCTCGAAGTAAAAACAGCGAAAGCAAATCTAACATGCAGTTTACCTAAAAATCGGCCGCCCGAGTTCACTGCAAGCCACCTATAAAACACCAACTAACACCTACAGTAACTGTAGAGGCAAGGGGTTTTTTGGTCGCGGGTTTCCTTCGACGAAAATGGTGAAAACTGAAGCAGTGCCGTTCACCAGACTGCAAATCCCGATCTTTCCGTCTGTGGAAGGCGAGAAGGGTGCGGAATGCTCAAGCAGAGCGGAGAGCTGGGTTTCCCTTGCTTCGGGCCTCAAGCGGGGGAAACAGGTGAACTGCGAGAAAGCGATTCGATTATCTTGCAGCTCGACACATCGCCGCCCTTGCAGGACACTGTAACACGCTGCAGCTCTTTGCGAAGCGCCTTAAGACTATCCAGGCGCTCTTCCACACCTTGAAGATGCCGTGCCGCAATCTCTCCAGCTCTGTCGCAATTCTCATTCGGAGCATCTTTTAACTGCAAAAGGGAGCGCGCTTCATCGATGGAGAAGCCCATTTTGCGCGCCTTGCGGATAAACGCCAACCGTTCGATATCCTCGTCCGCATATGTCCGCTGGCCTGCCGCAGTGCGCGCGGCTTCGGGCATAATACCGATCTCTTCGTAAAATCTGATCGTATTGATCTTGGTGCCCGTCGCCTTTGCAAGGCCTCCGATAAGCATATTCTTTCTCCTTCAACGCTCAAATCGCGAACCACTCGCAATTTCCGCTTGCTCCTACAGTTACTGTAGGCCCTACTTAGAGTGTCATGACGGAAAACGAAACATCCGATTGTGGATGCACGGGCGACACGCAAAGAGCCGCTGATGATCCTGCCTATCGCCGCGCCTTATGGATCGTGGTCGCGCTCAATCTGGGTTTTGGCGTTATCGAAGCCTTTGGCGGCGTCCTTGCCGACAGCCAGGCGTTGAAAGCGGACGCGCTCGATTTCATCGGTGATGGATCGATCACCTTGATCGGCATCCTCGCGCTTGCCTGGAGTGGCCGGATACGGGCACGGGTCGCGCTTGCTCAAGGCCTCTTCTTGGGAGGATTGGGCCTTGGTGTAATTGGTTTCGCAATCTGGCGCGCGCTCGTGGCCGGGGCACCCGAGGCGGGATTGATGGGCGGGATTGCCGTCGCGGCATTGGTCGTCAACATCGCTGCCGCGCTGGTGCTCATGCGATTTCGCGATGGTGATGCCCATGTCTCGGCGATCTGGCTCTTCAGCCGCAACGACGCCATTGCGAATGTCGGCGTCATAATTGCCGCGGCGCTCGTCGCATGGACAGGGCAGGCCTGGCCCGATCTGATGGTAGCGGCGATCATTGCACTGATCTTCCTGCACTCGGCTTACCTTATTGTCCGTCGGGCAGTCGATGAACTGAGCGCGCAGCATGGCGCAGATGCAGGGATACCTCTTTCGTGACGATACTGCGTGCCTTCGTGGCAAGTCTCATCGCATTCTGCGCTATTGCAAGCGCAGCGCCTGCCTTTGCAGGCACACAGGACGAGGTTCAAACAACCTGGCGCCTGCTCGATTACATCGCAGTGGACTACGCCGAAGCGGTCGAAGACGGCGAAGTCATAAACGCGCTGGAATATGCCGAAATGCTGGAGTTTTCCGCTTCGGTCTCCGAGCGCATGACTGCTCTGCCTGCGGGTCCACGACGTAGCGAACTCGTTTCGGAATCCAGAAGCCTTGCCGAGACAATTACCGCGAAAGTGGAGCCGGCAATCGTTTCGCGCCATGCGCGCAGACTGGCGAGCAAGCTGATCGGGGCCTATCCCATACCGCTCGCGCCTGACACGTTGCCCGACCTTGCGCGCGGTGCCGCTCTTTACTCTCAAAACTGCGCCAGCTGTCATGGGATGACCGGTGGCGGTGATGGCCCAGCTGCGGATGGTCTCGATCCTGCACCAATTGCTTTTGATGACGTGGCCCGCGCTCGCGAACGCAGCCTTTTCGCGCTCTACCAAGTCATCGGGCAGGGTCTGGAGGGGACAGCCATGCCCGGTTTTGCGGAACTCTCTGCAGAGGACCGCTGGAGCCTGGCCTATTATACAGGGTCCATCGCGTTTGCAGAAGTGGAGCGCGGAAGAAGGATATGGAATGAAGACCCGTCCATCCGTGCGATCATTCCTGACTTGGCGACCCTGTCCGGCCTCACACCGGCATCTGCAAACGAAGCCATTGGCGCGGAGCGGGCAGAGGCAGTCATTGCATTCCTGCGCGCTCATCCCGAAACCCTAGAGAAAGGGACTGCAGGCTCGTTAACTTTAGCTCGCGAACGCATGCGCGAAAGCCTCGCCGCTTATGAGGCGGGGAATGTGGAGGAGGCGCGCGAACTCGCGCTGTCCGCCTACCTAGACGGTTTCGAGCCGCTGGAGGGAGTTCTAAGCACGCGCGATGCCGGACTTATGGCGTCGATCGAAACCGCCATGGCTGAGCTGAGATCGGCGATTGGCCGGGGAGCGCCGGTGGCAACCGTCGCGCAAAAAGTAAACGCGCTCGACGATCTGTTCTTCCGAGCCGAGACCGTGCTCGCTCCCGACAATGCCAGCGAGACGGCGGCATTTCTGGGTGCTTTCACGATTTTATTGCGTGAAGGTCTGGAGGCACTGCTGATCGTGATCGCGATGATCGCATTCCTGCGCAAGGCCGAGAAAACGGAGGTCTTGCGGTATGTTCACGGTGGATGGATCGCCGCGCTGGGTGCCGGCGGACTGACCTGGGCGGCCGCGACCTACCTTATCGGCATCAGCGGGGCTGACCGCGAACTGGTCGAAGGGTTTGGATCGCTCTTTGCCGCTCTCGTTTTGCTTTCGGTCGGCATATGGATGCATGGGAAATCGCAAGCGGGCGAATGGCAACGCTATATCCAGGAGACAATGCAGCGGGCGCTGTCGCGCAGTTCAGCATGGTTCCTGTTCGGCCTCGCCTTTCTTGTGGTCTATCGCGAAGTGTTCGAGACCATATTGTTCTTCGCAGCGCTCTGGTCGCAAGGACAGGCCGGAGCGATCTTGTCAGGGGCTGGGGCGGCGATCCTGCTCCTCGCGCTCATCGCCTGGGCCATGCTGCGCTACAGTCGGCGACTACCGATCTCGACCTTCTTCGCTTACAGTTCGATCCTGATCGGCATCCTTGCAGTCGTGCTGGCCGGAAAAGGGATCTCCGGGCTGCAAGAAGCTGGGCTATTAGGTATCACGCCGCTTCCGGGCATGCCTCGCGCCCCGATCCTCGGCCTGTCACCGGCCCTTGAACCAGTGTTGGCGCAACTGCTCACCGTTGTCCTCATCGGGTTCGCATACTGGCTCAATAAAACGAAAAGCCTTCGGGCTCAGCGTGTCCAAACCGGAAATGGCTGAAGGAACTTCCATTCGCGGCTCAGGTAAGGTGATATGATCAATAGACGCTCCATTCTTGGCGGTATGGCGCTTGGCGCTGGCGGTCTTGTATTGGGCGGTCTCGCAATCCGCTCCCAAGGCGGTGGCAGTCAAGCATTTTCCCCCTTCACAGGGGAGGGGGCCTCCCTTGCCATACCACAGCTTTATGCCGGAGAGCGGCGAGACGGAGTACGGACCTTCGATCTTAATCTGCAGGAAGGTGTATCCCGCTTTTTCGAAGGCCTGGAAACGCCCACAATCGGTATCAATCAGCCATTTCTTGGCCCAACGCTTGAAATGCACGATGGCGAGAGTGTGCAAATGAATGTGCGCAGCGCGCTTTCGGAGACCGCGACGGTTCACTGGCATGGATTTCATTTGCCGGCGCGCGCCGATGGCGGGCCGCATCAACCCATCGAGCCAGGGGGCAGCTGGACCGCAGAATTCGAAGTTCGCCAGCGTGGTTCGATGTTCTGGTATCATTCGCATGCTCACCGACGTTCGGGTCCGCAGGTCTATCAGGGACTGGCCGGGATGATCTATGTCCGCGACCAGGCGTCCGAAGCGCTCGACCTTCCGAACGATTATGGGGTCGATGATATACCGCTGGTCGTCCAGGACCGTGCTTTCGCCAGCGATGGCAGCTTCATTTACTCGACGCGCATGCGCAACGTCATGATGGGAATGATGGGCGACACGATGCTGGTCAATGGCGTGGTCGAACCCGTTTTCGAGGCCAAGACGGACCGCTTGCGACTCCGCCTGGTCAATGGCTCAAATGCGCGGTTTTACCGTTTCGGCTTTGATGATGGCCGCAGTTTCCACCAGATCGGAACCGATGGGGGTTTGCTCGAGGCGCCCGTGCAAACCGACAACATCGTTCTCGCCCCCGGAGAACGCGCGCAGGTGATCGTCGATGTCAGCGATGGCAGGCCGGTTTCGCTACTCGCTGACGGTCTGGAAATCATGGGCATGAGAGGCATGAGAGGCATGGGCGGAAATAGGGGCGGCGGGATGATGGATGAACGACGCCGTTTTTCCGTACTGGACATCCGTCCTGCCGAGCGCCGGAGCCAAGCGATCACGATGCCGCGCAGGCTCGCCACATTGCCTCGGATAGACCCCACTGCTGCGGTACGCACGCGCCGTTTCGTGCTCGAGATGGGCATGGGTATGCGCATGATGCGCGGCGGCGGATTTACAATCAACGGCAGATCGATGGACATGCAGCGCATTGACGAGTCAGTGAAGGTCGGCACGACCGAAATCTGGCAGGTCGAAAACGCCTCCATGATGGCGCACCCGTTTCACATTCACGATGTGCAGTTCCGTATTATCGACAGGGATGGCCGCGCACCGGCGGCGGCTGAACAGGGGCTCAAGGACACGGTTGTGGTGTATCCTGGCGAGGCCGTAAGGCTACTCTTGTGGTTCGAGGATTATACCGATTCCGATTTGCCTTACATGTACCACTGCCACATCCTCGAACATGAAGACGCTGGGATGATGGGGCAATTCGTTGTCACCTCCTAAACAAAGCCAAGGGCTCGAAACCAATTCGGGACAAACATCTGGACATACAATTACAAGAGAAAGATTCAGTTCATGAAAGCAACCGATCTCATGGTCGCCGCCCTCGAAGCCGAAGGCGTAGAATATGTCTTCGCCGTGCCGGGCGAAGAGAATCTGGATCTTCTTGAATCGCTCCGCACTTCGTCGATCAAGCTGGTGGTCACGCGTCACGAACAAGGCGCGGGCTTCATGGCGGCCACTTATGGACGTCTGACCGGAAAAGCCGGGGTGTGTCTGGCAACCTTGGGGCCGGGCGCGACCAATCTCACGACACCAGCGGCCTATGCCGCTCTCGGGGCCTTTCCTCTTGTCATCATTACCGGACAAAAACCCATCAAGGTCTCGAAGCAGGCACAGTTCCAGATCGTCGATGTCGTTTCACTATTCACCCCCTTGTGCAAGATGGCCAAGCAGATCGTCAATGGCGAGCGGATTCCATCTTTGGTCCGAGAGGGCTTTCGGAGAGCCCAAGAAGAGCGGCCTGGCGCGGTCCTGCTGGAATTGCCGGAAGATATTGCGGATGAAGAAACGTCCGAGCCTGTCGTTGCGCCCCATCCGCGCCAATATGCCGTGGCCGGAGATACAGCGCTCGATGAAGCGGCTGAGCGCATTCTGTCCGCCGAACGCCCGCTGCTGCTGATCGGTGCCGGCGCCAACAGGCGCAGCGCTTGCAAGGCGCTGCGCCTGTTCGTCGACGAGACGCAGTTTCCTTTCTTCAATACGCAGATGGGCAAAGGCGTGCTCGACGAAGCAAACCCGCTGTATCTTGGAACCGCGGCGCTGTCGTCGAACGACTATGTTCATTGCGCCATCGACCGCGCGGACCTTATCGTCAATATCGGCCATGACGTGGTCGAGAAGCCGCCCTTCTTCATGGAGCCCGGCGGACGCACCGTCATTCATATCAATTACAAGGCGGCCGAGGTCGACCAGGTCTACTTCCCGCAGCTTGAAGTCATCGGCGATATCGCCGGTTCAGTGGAACGACTGGGAACCCGGCTTCGTGGCAAACAGCCGAGTGACCCGGCAGCCTATGCCAATGTCCATGAGGACATCGCTGCACATATCCGCCGCGGCAGCGACGATCGCCGATTTCCGATGGTGCCCCAGCGTATCGTCGCCGACGTGCGGAAGGTCATGGAACGCAACGACATCGTCGCACTCGATAACGGCATCTACAAAATCTGGTTCGCTCGTAATTACATAGCTCACGAACCCAATACCGTGTTGCTCGACAATGCGCTCGCGACGATGGGGGCGGGCTTGCCCTCGGCGATGATGGCAGCGATGTTGTCGCCGGATCGCCGGGTACTCGCCGTCTGCGGCGACGGCGGTTTTATGATGAACTCGCAGGAGGTGGAAACTGCGGTCAGGCTGGGCCTCAACTTAGTGGTGCTCATTCTCAACGACTCCGCTTACGGCATGATCCGGTGGAAGCAGGAACAACTTGGCTTCCCCGATTACGGACTGAGTTTCGCCAACCCGGACTTCGTCACCTACGCCAAAAGTTATGGCGCAACCGGCCACCGCGTCGCCAGCAGTGAGGCACTGATTCCGACTTTGAACGAGGCCTTTGAAAGTGGCGGCGTTCATCTCGTGGATCTACCGGTCGACTATTCGGAAAACCGAAAGGTGCTCATCGATGAACTTGGTGCGATGAAATGCCCGCAATGAGCTGGCAGGTTCTCAATCCCTTCGATCAGGAACCCATCGGCAGTGTGGAGCTGGTTGGTTGGGCGCAGGTCGATCGCTGGCTGGGTGAAGCGAGCGCGCTGCATGCAAATCGCAAGGCGCTGCTTCCCATCCATGAACGGATTGCCATCCTGCAGCGCGCCAGCACGCTGATGCGCGAACGCGACGAGGCGCTGGCACAGCAAATCGCGCGCGAGGGCGGGAAACCCATCGTCGATGCGCGCGTCGAAACGAGCCGGGCAATTCAAAGTGTCGAGTTGTGCGCGCACGAACTTTTCGCCAGCGGAGGCCGTGAAATCCCCATGGACCTGACCCAGGCGGGCGAAGGACGAAAAGCCTACACATTCCGCGAGCCAATTGGACCGGTCGTGGCGATTTCGGCTTTCAACCATCCGCTCAATCTGATCGCGCATCAGGTCGGTCCGGCGGTGGCAACGGGCTGCCCCATCCTGGTGAAACCGGCCAAGGACACACCGCTTTCCTGCCAGAGCTTTGTTGATATCCTGTACGAGGCCGGTCTGGGTGAACACTGGTGCCGCTTCGCGCCGTGTACGGACGATGTTGCCGAGCGGACGGTCACCGATCCGCGTACGGCGTTCTTCTCGTTCATTGGATCGGCCAGGGTGGGATGGATGCTGCGCTCCAAGCTCGCGCCGGGGACACGCCTAGCCCTCGAACATGGGGGTGCAGCCCCGGTAATTGTCGACGAGCAGGTTCCGCACGATGTCGTGATCCCGGCGCTTCTGAAAGGCGGTTTCTATCATTCAGGCCAAGTTTGCGTATCGGTCCAGCGCGTGTTCGTGCCGGAAAACGAATTGGCGGATTTCGCGGCCAAACTCGGGGCGGGCGCGGAAAAGCTGGTGGTCGGCGATCCGGTTCGCGATGACACCCAATGCGGCCCTCTCATTCGGCCCGCAGAAGTCGATCGCATCGAGACCTGGGTCGATGCGGCCGTCCAGGGTGGTGCCAGTGTTGTCGCGGGAGGGAGGCGCATCGGTCCCACCCTGTATCGCCCAACGGTCCTTGTGAACCCAGCCCGCAATGCCAAAGTCTCTCAGGAGGAGGTTTTTGGACCCCTTATCTGTGTCTACGGATACGATTCCATCGATACCGCGATCGAGCAGGCGAACGCGTTGCCTTACGCCTTTCAGGCAGCCGTCTTTACCGAGCGGGTGCACATAGCAGATTATTGCGTCGATGCGCTGGCCGCCTCTGCCGTAATGGTCAACGATCATACCGCTTTTCGTGTCGACTGGATGCCGTTTGCCGGTCGCCGGCAGTCCGGTCTCGGAACTGGCGGCATCGGCTATACGATGGCGGATATGAGCACGGAGAAGATGGTGGTCAAAAACACTCCGTCGGGTTCTTTCGCTCCCAAGGTGAGCGGCTGATCAATGTTTCGTAGCATTGCACGAGCATGCGACCATTGCCGCTTCGCGGTACCAGCTTTTCATGAGTGGTTGGAGCTTGCTGCCCTCACGCGGCAGCGCAGCGGCTACATAAGAGTCCCACGCCCAATACTCTTGAAAAGAAGGAGAACAAATTGACGCCGGCATCCGCGAAAAAAACCGCACTCGCCATCATCCCGGCGACATTCGTGCTCGACCAGCTATCCAAGGCGGCAACACACGGTTTGGTTGGACCGGGCAATGTCATGGCAGTATTTCCGGGCTTCAATCTTGTCGCCTTTACGAACAGCGGTGTTGCGTTCGGTCTGGCTGGTGACGCGGCACCCGTGATCCTTATTGCGATTGGAATAATACTTTCCGGATTGCTCGGAGCCTGGCTGTTCCGAACGCAATCTACCGCGCATTCGGTCGGCCTCGGGCTCGCCATCGGCGGAGCATCGAGCAACGTTGCGGATAGGCTGATGTTTGGCGCGGTGAGGGACTATATCGACCTGTACTGGGGCACGCTTCATTGGCCCGCATTCAATCTGGCCGATATCGCAATTGTGATCGGACTATCCCTATTGGTCTTGGTGGGCGAGGAACAGCCAGAAACCGGCGAAGCTAAACATATTTGACTTCGCCAAATCAGAAAGCCGACGGGGATTGTCCCGACAATTACGACAGCAGGTCAGGCGAGGTTCCTTGCGCTCCCCAAGAGGAGCACATGCAGATACGTTTCTCGCAACAATCTTTCCGTCGCGGCTAAGCGGCGCTTCATCGCGAGACGCCTTGAAGCTCCAGTAACTGTAGCACCCATTTAGATAACGCACCGAGACATCTATCAAGAGGAGATTTTCAATGGCGCTGCAACTAGGCGATACCGCACCCGATTTTGAGGCTGAGACTACCGAGGGTTCGATCAAATTTCACGAGTGGATGGAAGACGATTGGGCCGTCCTATTTTCGCACCCTGCAGATTTTACGCCGGTCTGTACGACAGAGCTCGGCGAGGTCGCCCGGCTGAAACCAGAGTTCGAAAAACGCAGTGTGAAAGTGATCGGTCTTAGCGTAGATCCGCTCGAGGACCACCGCGCATGGGCTGGCGATATCGCCGAGACCCAGGGTCATGCGCTTAACTTCCCGCTGATCGCTGATGCAGACCGTAACGTAGCCAATCTCTACGGGATGATTCATCCTCAGGCCGACGATACTTTCACCGTTCGCTCGGTTTTCATTGTCGGACCCGACAAGAAGCTGAAACTCACGCTTACCTACCCGGCGAGCACCGGCCGCAATTTCGAAGAAATTTTGCGTGTGATTGATTCGCTGCAATTAACGGCTGATCACAGCGTCGCAACGCCCGTGAACTGGCAACAGGGCGACGATGTAATCATCGTCCCGTCTCTAAGCGACGAAGAGGCGCGCGACAAATTTCCGCAAGGCTGGAAAACCGTGAAACCTTATCTTCGTGTCACGCAGCAACCGCAAGACTGACCGCCAATTACGACGGGTTTTTAAAGTGACGCATTTGTCGTCAAAAGACATGTGATGGCTAGGTTAGCCTTTTTGCTTCCTGGGTCGCCCTTGTCAAAAGCGAGTTCATGTCGGATACCCTCAAGCCTTGGCTAGTAACACAGTCTGGACAGGCAAAATGCTGCTCGGTGTCGGGTGGGCGGTTCTGGATGCGCGGATCGGAGAAAATCGCCCGCACAAGCATATCGCGCATCAGGTGAGCCTCGCGCTGGATGATCGAGTCAGCATCGGTAACGACCAGGCCATGGACCTGCGGTGCGGAGAAGCTGCGTTAATCCCAGCAGGCACAGTCCACCGATTGGGTCCTTCCGGTGCCATGCTGAGAAACCTGTATGTTGACCCCTTATTCAAGGGCCAGCGCGACATAGCGCAAACGGCCGGCCCGAAGCGGCTGCCGGCGACCGAAGCAGCAGCGCTCGCATTGGTTCGATCCGGCGATGATGCGCGACAATGGGTGGCAGATTTCCTGCAAAGGAAAAGTTCGGGCTGGATCGACCATCGACTCCATTCCGCGCTCGGATGCGTCGAACCCGGCGCTTCCCCGGCCAGCCTGGCGGAAGCTGTCGGCGTGTCCACTACACGGCTTCGGGAAATTACAGTCCGCGATTTTGGAGTGCCAACAACCAAGCTCCTGCAATGGCTCCAAATCCAGCGCGCTATTGAGGGTCTCGACCAATCTCATAGCCTTGCTGCCGCCGCCGCCGCTGGTGGGTTTTCCGATCAAGCGCATTTTACGCGGCGCCTTGTCGAATGGTTCGGCGTGACCCCATCGCTTGGCCTGGCAAGGATAGAGATCATTATCGTGCGTTGAGACCATCAGCGAATCGTTCAAGACCAGACCGATAAGGAGGCCCAAGAGAGACACATCAATCAATGGAGTCTCCCATGATCATTTTTCGTATCTTGTATGCGCCCTTCTATTTTCTCGGATTTGTCGGGGGTGCGGCGGCGATCACATCATCAGGAGCCTCCCCGGCCTGGTTATTCGTCTTGCTCCTTGCCGCAATAGCGACTTCGCTGGCAGCCGAACGCCTTGCTCCGTTTGAAAAACAATGGAATGCGAGCCACGGCGACGGCAAGCGGGACATCGCTCATGCCCTCGTGAACGAAGCGTCTCTCGTCGTCCTGGTCCTGCTTCTTCCCCTGATCACGAGCCTCGCGCCTTGGCCGTCGGTCTGGCCAGCAACGCTGCCGTTCTGGGCCGATATCGTGCTGGCTATCGTTCTTCTCGATATCGGCATTACCCTTGCGCATTTTGCCAGCCACAGGGTTTCCTTCCTCTGGCGGTTCCACGCGGTGCATCATTCGGTTCGCCGCATGTACGGCTTTAACGGGCTGCTGAAACACCCGGTTCACCAACTTATCGAGATATCGGCCGGTGCCTTGCCGTGGCTCCTGCTCGGCATACCCTTCGATGTAGCCATGGTCGTCTCATTTGCAGTCCTGATCCAGCTTCAATTGCAGCATTCGAACGTCGACATGCGGATCGGAGCGTTGGCATATATTTGGGCCGTCGCTCCTGTCCATCGGCACCACCACCTCGCTTCCGAAACATACGGCGACGTCAATTTCGGTCTCTTTTTGACACTCTGGGACGTTCTGCTTGGTACAGCGCGCTTTGGATCGAGCCAGCATATCAGAGCGGGGGCGATTGGCCTGGCTGGAATCGAAGATTATCCGGATGCCTATCTGGCTCAGTTGACCGAACCATTTAGGAAGCGGACACAGTCTCTGCCCTTGCTTGGCTCACAAAGCGAGGGACAGCCATGACGGACCGACATGCAGTCTACACTCCGCCAGCCGGTTATCGCATTCTCACGCCGCTCTACGATATCGGAGTCCGACTTTCCACCCGCGAAACAAAGTGGCGCAGCGACCTTGTGGACCTAATTGAGCCCAAGGGTAACGAGGTCCTGCTCGACATTGGTGCGGGTACCGGCAGCCTGGCGCCACTACTGGCGAAGAAAAACCCAGACACCACTTACTTTGGGATCGATCCTGACGAAGACGCGATCCAGATCGCACGGAAAAAAGCACAGCGAGCAGGGATCAAAGCTGAATTCAGACATGGATTATTCTCGGTGGCCGCTGTTGCCAAATGGCCAGCGCCGGACATAGCCACACTCTGCCTTGTTCTCCATCAAGTGCCTTTTGACGAGAAGCTTCGCTTGTTTTGCGACATTTACAAAGCACTCAAGCCGGGTGGACGCCTGTTCATATCAGACTACGGCGAGCAGAAATCACGCCTCATGCGTGTACTGTTTAGAGCAACCATCCAGCAGCTCGACGGTATTACGGACACGCAGCCCAATGCGGACGGCGTGCTTGTACCGCTGATGGAACAAGCTGGATTTTGCCGCATCACTGAATGCAGGAGGTATCACACCATCACAGGCTCGATATCGATCTTCAAAGCGACCAAGGCTCCTGCGGGCGAATGAGAAGTCTGCTCATTTTTCTAGCTTGGTCTGGATTGGCCAGAGCATGGGTGTGCTACCAAACAATTTCAGTTGTTGCGCGGGTTTGTTCCAAGCAAACCGCGACGGTCAACCACGCTGACCCGGCGTGATTTTGCCTCGATCACGAGCCGTTCAAGTACGCCATTGCCGGGGAAGGCGATCAAGTAGCGTGGGTTCATTTTGAGCATCTGCTCGTTGCGCTTGAAGCCGGCACGGGCTCCGAGCCGCCTGTCGAGGTTGAATACCAGCTGCTGGACATCGTGGCGTTCAGCCCAGGAAGCTGCCAGCCGATCGACACCCTTGCTGTCGCCGCCGTGCAGGAGAAACATATCCGGAACCTGGTCGCGCACCTTGTCGAGCGTAGCCCATACGTTCGAAGCGAAGGTCTTGGCATCGTCGGCGCTGGCAAAGGAGGATCGTCCGCCGGCAAAGAGGATTGCTGTGCCCTCGGTTGTATTGGCCGCACGGTGACGTTCGGCCCGGGCGCGCAGGAAATCACGGGCATTGACGACTGCGGAAGTGAGATTGGCGGAGTGGTTCGAGCGAGAGCCGGTCATCGGGCGCCAGGAAGAACCGATCTCGTCGAGATACAGGGCGGCAGCGGTCTCACGCATCTGCTCGAACGCAATCATGCTGGCTTCGGCCGCCTGTGCGCGCTCGATCTGCTCCTCCAGATTGCTTGAATGGACTTCGGATCCATCGGCTGCGGCGAGGAGCGCCCGGACTTCATCGCTTGCCCGGTCGAGTTGCGTAGACTTACGACTGGCAGCACGGTGGAACAGATTGACAAAGCCCCAGGCTACGTCTTCGGCATCCGCTTCAAGCGATGTGCCCGAGAACATGACAAATATGTCGGACCAGACGGCAGCAAGGGTTTGCTCGACCGCTTCCTCACTTGGGAAATCGGACGGATCGAAAGGTGCGGGCTTGATGGTTAGACCTGCAAGGTCGAGCCCGGCGAGTTGATGGGTAAAACTATCGTACATGATTAAGCCTCCTGATGTGCTCGGACGGCAAAGCTTACGAAACCGGAATGTCTCGCTCCTGTCCGCCGGAGCCCGATCAGGGCCGGAAAGAGGGGGCCTGGCGCACCGCGAAGCGGGAAACCTGCAAGGCAAGGCTGGCGCGGGCCACACGGGCCGCAGCCTTGCAGGTTGCGCCAGACCACGGCCGGCCCAGGGCCTCTCCCGGCGGTCAGTCGCGAGGCAGAGCAATCGTCCCACGCAAGAACGGGAGCAGAGCAGGAGAGAGGTGCGATCCAGAGCCATCAGGAATCGGTGTTGGCGTGTTCGACGAGCCAGATCGCTGCAAGCCCGCAATAGGTCGAAACACCGCACTCGGCGAAGGCATTTCGCAGCAGGACGCGATCATCGCGCCCGCGTCAGCCATCGAAGGTTTCTAGCGAGAAAAACGCGCCACGGGCTTTATCAACGACATCATCGACGAGGCACTCACAGGCCCAATCGAGGCGCTCTTCACCAAAGTTATCAAGCTCGCAGAAGCCGGCAACGGCGCCTTTGGGATAGCTGATGGAACGTCCCATGAACGTATCCTCTCTCAGGCTGCATCGGCAAGATCGGTATCGATCTCGGGTTCGTTCGGCTCTTTCTGATGCCCGCCCAAATCGAGAAGCAGGCTGGCGGCTTCTTCGGCCCTCGCCGCTGCGGTCAGTATCGCGCGTTCGTCGCATTTGAGGATCTTGAGCCAGGACGCGATGTAGCTTGCGTGGTGATCCAGGTGAGTGACTGGCAAACCCAGTTCAGCACCAAGGATCGCCGACGAAAGCTCGGCAATCAGTTCTTCTGCGGCGTAAGCATCGCTACCGAAGTGGTTCTTCAGATTGCGATCGAGCCGTGAAGAATGGCCGGTCCAGTGCGACAGCTCGTGCGCGAGCGTCGCATAGTAATGGTCATAAGCCTCGAACAGTGCAGCGGGCGGCATTGTAATGCGGTCGCGGGTGGGTTCATAATAGGCTTGGGCGCCATGATGGCGCAGGTCAGCGCCGACCCGCTTTAAGAAGGCATCGAGGCGACCCTCCCTTCCCTCGGGTTCAACGACCGCGACCGGAGATTGGGGGTGGTAAAGTTCGGACAGGCCATCGCATTGATCGGCGTTGAAGACCGCGTAGGCCTTTAGCACCCGCCGGTTCTCGATATCCTGCTCGCCATCGGTGTTCTCGACCTCCTTGGTGTAGCTCTTGTAGAAAATCGCGATGGTCGATTTTTCACCCTTGCGCACCTGGCCTCCGAGTTTCTGGCATTGTCGGTATGTCATCCAGTAAGGGGAGGCGTAGCCGGCTGCATCGGCGATCATCCAAAGCCAGAAGGTATTCATCCCACGATAGGGGGTGCCGCACGAACGTAGCGGGCGCGATACCGGTACTCCGCGCCACGGCTTAACCCAGGGCTTCGTACCCTCTTCGAGCTTTTCGATAATGGCGGAAGTAATACGCTGAGCGGGTGATTGCGAAGTTCTGGAATGCTTGGGCTTTGACATGGGAATTCTCCTGAACGCCAGGACGAGATTGTCCCGGCTCGATCAGGTCAGAGCCCTCTCTCCTCTCTACCGAACAGACGGCGTGGAAACGCATGCTTCAGCAAAGGCGAGAGGGATTGGCTGGAGAATTGCCTTACAGGCCGCATGTTCATGCGCGCAGCGAAACACGTCGTGAGGAGCTGCCTATCGATTCTGCCATTACAACCAGGCCGCGCCACTCAATTTGAAGCAGCCTGTGCTGTCCTTTCGCGCCACCAAATGTATTGTTGCCTTACGGTTGCCGACTTGCGCATCGTGCCGGGCTGCGCTAGCAGCGCCCGCTATGCGCCAGTGGCTCGGTATCCTTTTGCTTGGCATTATACTCGTTTCCCATGGGGGGTTTTCGGGCGCGATGCCGCATGCGGAGCAGGCTCACAGTCATGCCGCGGGTAGCTCCCACCATGCTCCTGCACCGGTTGAGGAAGCCATGGAGATCAACTCTCTGGCTGCGGAAAATGCGAAATCCGGAGAAACAGCACCCCACGCGTCCGCGCACAGTCATGTATCCGTTGGTCTTCCCGAGAGTGCTTCCCCGTTCACTTCCTACCGAGCCGAGCGATCGCTGCTTCAGCCCGGCGAAGCAGCAGGTTTGATCGGTACCAACACCGCGCCCCTTACAGAGCCACCACTAGCCTGAACTTACAAACTTGGCGCCCGGAATCCCGGGCTGCGCAATAGGTTTTGAAGTTCAGGAGTTTTCAAAATGAACGCGATTTCGCGTGCCGCCTTGCTGGCGGTCACGGTCATGTGGGCGAGTGCGGCTCAGGCCCAGTCGCTGACCCTCGATGAGGCCATTCAGCAGTCGGTCTCGAGTTCGCCGCAAGGCGCTGCGACAGCAGCGAGGGTCGAGGGCCTCAATGCAGCCCGTGCTGCTGCTGATACGAGGCCCGCTGCCACGATCGAAGGTTCGGTCGAAAACATCGGCACGTCCGGATTCAACGAGTTCCAGATCGATGGAACCTATAACCAGAGGCTGGAGCGGGGCGGCAAGCGGCAGGCAAGGATCGAACTCGCCGAGGGCGAGATTGGTATTGCGCAGGCAGAGGCGCTGGTCCGTCGTCTGGACCTGGCCCGGCAGGTGCAGGAGCTCTACGTCGAAACGCAGGCGGCTGCGCTGGATCTGGAACTCGCGCGCAGCCGGGTGGAGATCGCGGCGTCGCTTCAATCCGAAGTGCAGCGCCGTGTGGACGGTGCACGCGACCCTCTGTTTGCGGGAACCAGGGCAAGAACCGAGCTGGCAGAGGCAGAGGTCGATCTGGAGCTGGCAGATCACGCCCTCGACGCAGCCAAGGCTCGCCTCGGTTTATTGACAGGTGTTGACCCGGCAGAGCTTTCGGTCGTCACCGAGGGATTTCTCGAAATGGAGACGCCCAACATCGACCTGCGAGAGCTCCCCTCGATCGATCTCGCCCTCTACGAAGCGAGACGCGAGCGGGCGGATGCCAACTATCGTCTCCAGCAAGCCTACAGCCGCACCGATCCCACAGTTTATGCTGGCCCGCGCGTATTTGGCTCGGGCGATGTTGCCGTCGTAGCAGGGTTTTCCCTTCCCTTGCCCAATCGCGCCTTGAACCGCGCGAATATCGATCGGGCAGCAGCCGAACAGCGGCAGGTGGAGGCCAACCTGGCAGTGGAACGCTTCCAGCGTCAGCGCGACGTCGCTCTTGCGGCAGAACGCGTTGAGGAAGCCCGCCATGAAGCCGAGGCGATCCGCAGTCGGGTCATTCCGGGTGCGCAACAGACCCTGCGAGAAGTTCGCGCAGGCTATAATCGCGGCGGCTTCACCTTTCTCGACGTCTCGACCGCGCAGTCTGCATTGCACGCTGCACGCGTCCGCTTCGTCGATGCCGTTTCCGAATATCACGAGGCGAAAGTCGAACTCGACCGGCTGACCGGCCGTTTCGCTGCCCTCGTTGGGAGAATTTAAGATGCGCAAGATCAACATTCTGATCGCGGCCCTGCTCGCCGCACCGGTGGTAGCCTGCGGCCAATCAGGCAACGAAACCGAAGCTTCGGAAAGCGAAGAGGCCGCCGCTGACGATTACGAGCGCGGCCCGCATAATGGCCGGATGCTCCGGGATGGCGATTTTGCGGTCGAAGTCACGGTGTTCGAAGACGGCGTGCCGCCCGAATATCGGCTCTACGCCTATCGTGACGGCAAGCCCGTCAATCCTGACACGGTGCGCGCACGCGTCATGATCACGCGTCTCGGCGGCGAAAAGACAACCTTCAACTTCGAACCGCAGGAGGACTTTCTTCGCGGCCAGGGAGTACTTATCGAACCACACAGCTTCGATGTCGTGGTTGCGGCCAGTATCGGCGACGAAACGCATAGATGGGCTTTCGCATCCTATGAAGGGCGCGTCACCATCGCGGATGAGGCAGCGCGTGCCGCAGGAATCGAAACCGCAACGGTCGGCCCGCAGCAGGTTGGCGAAACTGTTGAGATTATCGGCCAGGTCGAACTTGATCCTTCGGGAAGTGCCGAGGTCGGCGCCAAGTATCCCGGGCCTGTCATGTCCGTTCATCGCAATGTCGGCGATCGCGTCGCGAGAGGCGCGTTGCTGGCCAGGGTGGAGAGCAGTTACTCGCTTCAGACCTACTCGATCTACGCGCCGATTTCCGGTGTAATCACAGAGCGCAACACCAATGTCGGCGACATCGCCGGCAGCGATCCCATGTTCGTGATTGCCGATCCATCGCGCACCGTCGCGACTTTTCCGATTTTCCCGCGCGATATCGAGCGTGTGCGGCCGGGCCAGTCGGTCCAGATCCGCGGTCTCGAAGGACAGCGATCACAAGGCTCCACCCTTCGCGACTTCCTGCCGCTCGCCGAAATCAGCAGCCAGGCCGTTACGGCCCGGGCTCCTCTGCCCAACCGGGACGGCTTCTGGCGTCCGGGCATGGCGGTGCGCGGACTGGTGTCGGTCGATCAGCGCACAGTTCCGCTGGCGGTGCGCACCGACGCGATCCAGCAGTTCCGCGACTTTCGGGTGGTCTTCGCGAAGATCGGCGAAACCTATGAGGTTCGTATGCTGGAGCTGGGCCAGGAAGGCCCCGAATGGACCGAGGTCATCAGCGGGATCGAGCCTGGAACGGTCTACGCAACCGAGAACAGCTACGTGATCAAGGCCGACATCGAAAAGTCCGGCGCGAGTCACGATCACTAAGGGGCGCCAGAACATGCTAGAACGGATCATCCAGCTGTCGATCAGACAGCGTTTTGCAGTCTTGGTCGCCGTGCTTCTGCTCGCCGGCCTGGGCATTTACAATTTCGGGCGGCTCAAAATCGACGCCGTACCCGACATCACCAATGTGCAAGTGCAGATCAACACATCGGCACCCGGCTTCTCGCCATTGGAATCCGAACAGCGGATTACTTTCCCGGTAGAGACGGCCATCGCTGGCTTACCCGGGCTCGAATACACACGTTCGGTGTCGCGTTATGGCCTGAGCCAGGTCACGGTCGTGTTCGAGGACGGGACTGATATCTATTTCGCCCGTCAGCTCGTTAACGAACGGCTTCAGGGGGTGCGTTCGAGCCTCCCTGAAACAGTCGAGCCTGAACTGGGCCCGATTGCAACCGGGCTTGGCGAAATCTTCATGTACACCATCGAAGCCGAGCCGGGTGCGGTCAAATCGGACGGTTCACGCTACACACCGCAGGATTTGCGGACCCTCCACGACTGGGTTGTAAGGCCGCAATTGCGAACAGTACCAGGCGTCACCGAAGTCAACTCGGTGGGCGGCTATCGCAAGCAATATGTCGTTGCACCGGTGCCCACGCGGCTCGCGGGTTTTGGCCTCACGGTCGAAGATGTGATTCAAGCGCTTGAGAGCAACAATGCCAATGTTGGCGCGGGTTATGTCGAGCGTTCGGGCTCGCAGTTCCTGATCCGCGTGCCGGGACAGGCTGAGGATCAGCAAGACCTTTCAGGAATTATCGTTGCCTGGCGCGAAGGCGTCCCAGTGCGGATCGCTGACGTCGCAGATGTCAGCATCGGCTCCGAAATTCGCAATGGCGCGGCCACCAAGGATGGTCAGGAGGTCGTGCTTGGCACCATCTATATGCTGGTGGGCGAGAATGCGCGCGACGTCAGCGTCGCGGTCGCCGAGCGTCTGGAGGAAGTGAACCGTTCGCTGCCCGGCGGCGTTATTGCCAATACGGTCTACGACCGATCCAAGCTGGTGGAAGCAACCGTCTGGACAGTTGAGAAAAACCTCGCCGAAGGCGCGCTACTGGTCATCGTCGTGCTGTTCCTGCTGCTCGGCAACATCCGTGCGGCACTGATCACCGCCGCCGTCATCCCGCTGTCCTTCCTGATGACGATCACTGGCATGGTCGAAAGGAACATATCGGGCAATCTGATGAGCCTTGGAGCGCTCGATTTCGGGCTGATCGTCGATGGGGCCGTAATCATCGTGGAGAACTGTCTGAGGCGGTTTGGCGAGGCACAGCATTCGCTGGGCCGATTGCTCAACCGGGAAGAACGATTCAAACTTGCGGCATCGGCTTCGGCAGAAGTTATCAAGCCAAGCCTGTTCGGCATTCTCATCATCACAATCGTCTACGTCCCGATCTTTGCTCTGGAAGGCGTAGAGGGGAAGACCTTCCACCCGATGGCCCTTACGGTTGTAATAGCGCTGACAGCGGCATTGCTGCTCTCGCTCACGTTCGTTCCCGCAGCCGTGGCTACCTTCGTCACCGGCAAGGTCGAGGAGAAAGAGAACCGGATCATGCGCGCTGCAAAATCGCACTATGTTCCCATGCTCGACTTTGCGATGCGCAAGCGCAAGCTTGTGCTGGCGGTTGCTACAGGGCTGGTGGTCCTGAGCGGTTTTGCAGCGACCCGCCTGGGTTCGGAATTTATCCCGAACCTCGATGAGGGCGATATCGCTCTTCATGCTCTGCGCATTCCGGGCACCAGCCTGTCGCAGGCCGTGTCGATGCAAGGCGCACTGGAGGAACGGATCAAGACGTTTCCCGAAGTCGACACCGTCTTCGCCAAGATCGGCACCGCGGATGTGGCCACGGATGCGGTGCCGCCTTCGGTCGCGGATACCTTCATCATCATGAAGCCACGCAGCGAATGGCCCGATCCGCGCAAATCCAAGGCGCAACTGGTCGCGGAGATGAACGAGGCGGTCCAACAGGTTCCCGGCTCGCGCTACGAGTTCATCCAACCGATCCAAATGCGGTTCAACGAACTGATAGCCGGGGTCCGCTCGGACGTCGCGATCAAGGTGTATGGCGACGATCTCGAACAGCTTGCCGCCACGGCCGCAGAAATCGAGAGCGTGGTGTCTGCCATCGAAGGATCGGTGGACGCCCAGACTGAGCAGGTTACGGGACTGCCGTTCATCCAGGTAGTGCCGGACCGCATCAAGCTGACCCAGCTCGGCCTGAATGTCGATGATGTGCAGATGGTCGTCTCGACCGCAATCGGCGGGGCCGAAGCGGGGCAGATCTTCGAGGGTGACAGACGGTTCGACATCGTTGTGCGTTTGTCCGAGGAGCTGCGAGAGGATCCCCAAGTTCTCGAACGGCTACCTATCCCGCTTCCGGGTGGCGGATCGGTTCCATTGTCGGAAGTAGCATCAATCGAACGGACCCAGGGTCCGAACCAGATCAGCCGGGAGTCGGGCAAGCGCCGTGCAGTGGTGACCACTAATGTACGAGAGCGTGATCTGGGTTCGTTCATAGCGGAAGCGCAGGAACGGGTCGCTACGCAGGTCGAACTGCCAGAGGGGTACTGGATCGAATATGGCGGCACATTCGAACAACTCCAGTCAGCTGCTACGCGTTTGCAGATCGTTGTTCCGCTGGCTTTGTTGTTGATCTTCGGCCTGCTGGTGGCGCTGTTCCGATCAGCAAAGGACGCGCTGGTGGTATTTTCCGGCGTTCCCCTGGCCCTGACTGGCGGCATCGCAGCTTTGCTAATTCGCGGGATCCCCTTCTCGATCTCGGCCGGTGTCGGCTTCATCGCGCTTTCGGGCGTCGCCGTGCTCAATGGCCTCGTGATGCTGACTTTCATCAAGCAATTGTTGGAAGAAGGTCGCCCGCTCGACGATGCGATCAGGGAGGGCGCACTGGCGCGTCTTCGTCCGGTGCTGATGACAGCGCTGGTTGCCAGCCTGGGGTTCGTCCCGATGGCCCTCAATGTCGGCCTTGGTTCGGAAGTGCAGAGACCGCTCGCAACGGTCGTCATCGGCGGAATCGTATCCTCAACCATCCTCACGCTTCTCGTCCTGCCTGCACTCTACCGCGTGGTGCGTGGCCGCGGCGAAAGGACAGCCGAAGAAACTGCGAGCGAGACACCCGCAACAGCGTGACCTGTGAACGCAAGTCCCATCCATCGGAGTATACGAATGAACTTATCGGCAATCGCAAAACCAGGCGGTATCCCGTCTCGCTACCTCATCGCCATCGCATTGATACTCTTGCTGCTGTGCTCGGGCGTCGAAGCCTGGGCACATAGTGTCGCAGAGGGCGACAAGGGCTACATACAGGAGAGCAGCGGGGTGCTCTTCTTCCCTTTCATCTACCTCGGTGCGAAGCACATGGTGACCGGATACGATCACTTGCTGTTCCTGTTCGGGGTTATCTTCTTCCTTTATCGCATGAAGGACATCGGCATTTATGTGACGCTGTTCGCGATCGGCCATTCGACGACATTGCTGTTTGGCGTGCTAACGGGGATTTCCGCAAACGCCTATGTGATCGATGCGATCATCGGGCTATCGGTCGTGTACAAGGCTCTCGACAATCTGGGCGCTTACCAGCGCTGGTTCGGTTTTCAGCCGAACACCAAGATCGCGACGCTCGTGTTCGGCTTTTTCCATGGTTTCGGTCTGGCAACCAAGATCATCGAATTCCAGATCGCGAAAGATGGATTGGTCCCCAATCTCATCGCCTTTAACATCGGTGTCGAGATTGGCCAGCTTCTCGCGCTAGGCGGCATCTTGATCGCCATGGGCTTCTGGCGCCGAACCAGCAGTTTCATGCGTCACGCCTTCGCTGCCAACGTCCTGCTCATGACCGCGGGCTTCGTTCTCGTCGGTTACCAACTCGCCGGCCTCACCGTCAGCTGAGCCCCTTCCACGGAGACCAATACAATGTTCAATTCACAACGACCATCGACCGACGATCTGCCAACCAACGGGCAGCTTCTGCGCGCGACCGCAATTGCCGCTATAACTGCAGGTGCCATTCTCGTGACCGTAGTTCTACCCAGTGAATACGGCATCGACCCAACGGGCGTGGGACGTGTGGCTGGTTTCACGCAAATGGGTCAAATCAAGCAGCAACTTGCGCTTGAGGCGGCTGCCGACGAGGCAAGAGTGTCTGCCGAGGCTGAAGCGCCGCAGACAGTGCTGGCAGGCAACCCGGACAGTACGGCAAGTGACGCGTCGGAGCCCAGTTCGGATGTCACTACACTCACTCTCGCTCCGGGCGAGGGGGCCGAAATCAAGCTGGTAATGGCGAAGGATAGCGCCGTGGAATACGACTGGTCGGCTGCGGGCGGCGCGGTCAATTTCGATATCCATGCCGATGCCCCAGACATTTCCTACCATGGCTATGGAAAGGGCAGCAATTCGGGCGGCGAGCAGGGAAGGCTCGTTGCCGCCTTCGACGGGAGTCATGGGTGGTTCTGGCGCAACCGTTCGGGTGGAGCGGTAACGATAACCCTGCGCACTCAGGGAAATTACACTGAAATCAAGCGCGTGGTCTGACCCGCGCAGGTTTGTGAAAGAGATATCTCCATGCTCGCCGTCCTCGCCAATCGTACATATCGGCATCTGTTCTTCGCGCAGGTAATCGCGCTTGTCGGGACGGGTCTGGCAACAGTCGCGCTGGGACTGCTTGCCTACGACATTGCCGGGGCAGACGCAGGCGCGGTGCTGGGAACGGCGCTAGCAATCAAGATGATAGCCTATGTCGGCATTGCACCGATCGCCGGAGCTTACGCTGACCGGTTGCCCCGCAAGAGTCTCCTGGTGGCAGTGGACGTTGTCCGAGGGGCTGTGGCGCTGGTGCTCCCGTTCGTAGATGCCGTGTGGCAGATCTATGTGCTTATCTTCGTGTTGCAATCGGCCTCGGCGGTATTCACTCCAACCTTTCAGGCGACCATTCCCGAAATCCTCCCGGACGAAGAGGAATATACGCAAGCGCTGTCGCTTTCGCGGCTGGCCTATGATCTTGAAAGTCTGCTGAGCCCGATGCTGGCGGCCGCATTGCTGGCCATCATCAATTTTCACTGGCTCTTTGCGGGCACGTCGGTCGGGTTCATTGCGTCAGCCCTGCTGGTAACGACGACCGTTCTGCCCCATCGGAAAGCAGCGGCAAAGAAAGTGGAAGGCATATGGCTCAAGACTACACGCGGCATGCGAATTTATCTCAAGACGCCGCGCCTGGTCGGTTTGTTGGCAGTGACATTGGCGGCCGCGGCCGGTAGCGCCATGGTGATAGTCAACACCGTCGTGCTCGTAAAAGAGATGGGCCGCACGCAGGGCGAGGTTGCACTGGCGCTGGCGGTCTATGGCGGCGGCTCCATGCTAGCCGCATTGGCACTTCCCAGACTGCTGAAGCGGGCGGACGATCGTAACGTTATGATTCTGGGCGCCGGATTGCTGACGCTGACGCTGGCCGGGCTAGGAGTGGCATTGCCTGGTATCGGCAACGCAGCTCTTTGGTCCGTGCTTCTTGTCGGCTGGTTGACGATGGGAATTGCCTATTCGGCCTGCGTGACGCCAGGCGGACGGCTTCTGAAGCGGTCTTCGGATGAAGCGGATCGTCCGGCTCTGTTCGCCGCACAATTTGCGCTTAGCCATGTCTGTTGGTTGATCGCCTATCCGGTGGCAGGCCAAGTTGGGGCGCGATTCGGGATGGCGCCCGCTTTCCTGCTGCTCGCTGTCTTGGCCGGGTGCGGATTTGTGCTTGCGCTGTGGATTTGGCCGCGATCCGATCCCTCGTCGTTAGTGCATACCCATCCCGATCTTCCACCCGATCATCCACACTTGGCAGAACACGGTTCAGAAGCGCACGCGCACGATTTCGTTATCGATGAACTGCATACAGCGTGGCCGGGCAAAGTTTAGCTCTTCGTGCAAGCGCAAAGGAGCGGCCCGTCCCCGAAGGAACGGACCGCCCGCCGATTGACCTGAACCTGTCAGGAGGGATCAGGCAGCTCGCTCGGCAATTGCGTCTTCCGGCCCATTGATGGCAATTTCATCATCTTCTTCGTCGACCGGCTTTTCTGCAGTGACAAAACGCATGATCTCAGGGATCCAGCTCTGCGCCCGTTCCTTGACATCGGCCTCACCGATGAAGTTGCCCGAAAAGATGCGCTCGGCAGCGCTCGCCAGTTCGGTCTTCTTCGAGGCCGCATAGCGACTGACCAGTTCGGGACCGCCCGCAGCATCGAGCGCTTCGAGCGTGCGAGCCTTGGCCACGCGGTCGAAGTAGTTCGCAGCCGTGGGGCGCCACCAATGCGCGGTCTCGATTTCGAGGAGGGAGCCGAGTGCCTCGTGGAGCGGCACAGAGCGTTCTCCCCAGGCGAGGCTGGCAACGATAGTGCGCGAGACGACATGGCCAAGCCAGGCCGAGCGCGCCTCGTCGGATAGCGCCCGAAATTTGGCGAACCGCTCGACATCGCTTGTCCCCGAGCGCCAGCTTTCATCGAGTGCGCCAGCGAATTCGGCCAACGCAGCACTCGCCGGTGCATCCTTGGCCTCGAACCCGGTAACCGGGCCCGACGTCGCCGAGCCGACGAGCGTCGACGCCTTCTTCGCGCGCCAATCGTGCCCATCGGGGTCGGCGAGCGTGAAGACCATGAAGTCGTGCGCGAGCGCTGGATCGTTTGCGAGATGGATTGCCAGGATGTCACGGCGTTGCATGGCAAGCTCGTCGAGCAGGCGCTGCGAGAGCGAACTGCCCTTGGATCTTGCCGCACCGCTCTCCTCGACTGCCTCGATCGCGCCATCATCGTCGGTAATGACCTCGGTCTCGGTGTAATACTGCGGGACCAAGGTGGGTTCGCCATCGCGCGAGAGAACGAGGAAGGCGCCGGCCTCAGGTTTCAACTCGTCGGCGAGTACCGGCGGGCGATCATTGAGCGCGCGCATGGCGCGGTCGATCACGACCAGTTCCTTCTCGGCCTTGGCCATCTCATCTTCGTCGCTGTCTTCGTCTTCGAGCACGGCGGCAACGCGGTCGTAATCGGCTTCAAGTTCTCCGAGTTCCTGCGCTTCCTGCTCGGTCATGGGCGCAGGCTCGCAGGGCAAGCGACCAAGACCTTCGGTGAGATCGTGACTGACATAGTTGCCAAGCGTCGGCCGCACCCAGGCAAGGCCGTATTCAAGCGCAGTTTTTTCTGCCGCTTCCTCCATGGCCTTGTGCGCAAGGTCCTCGAGCAGCGCAACATCGATCCAGCTCTCGCTGGCATCATCGTCGAACAGTTCGCGCTCGATCCGGCCACCTGCAGCGAGGTAGGCATCGCGTCCGACGAGCACAGCGCGCGGATCGGAACCGCGCACTGTCGCCTCAAGCACCATGCGGCGGATCGTGTCGGGCGTGATCTGATACCAGGCATCCTGCAGCTCGGCATAGACATGCGCCTGGCGATCGATGTCGGAAATCGCGCCATAGGCCTTGGCCATATCGAGCGTGATCGTGCCTTCTGCTAGCGCTTCGAAGACGCAGGGTGCGAGACTGGCCAAACGCAAGCGCCCTTCGACGAAACGGACGGTGAGGCCGAAGCGGCGCGCCACGTCTTCGGTGGTAGCGCCTGCCTCGATGATCGCCGCGAAAGCCTGCGCTTCGTCGGCCGGGTTCATCGCGAGGCGCTGAAAATTCTCGGCAAGGCTGGCTTCGCGCACTTCGCTTTCCTCGCCTTCGATGACGAGGCAGGTGACTTCGTGCGTGTCAGGCAAGGTGCCTTCTTCGGCCAGCGCCCGCAGCGCGGCGAGGCGGCGCCCGCCGGCTTCCACCTCGAACTTGCCGCGCTTTGCTTTGCGCACAACGAGGTTCTGCAGCAGGCCGCGCGCGGCAATGTCCGCCCGCAGCTGGAGATCAGCAAGATCGTCGCTTGACTTGCGGACGTTGCGCGGGCTCGGGACGAGCTTCTTCAAGGAAATGGACTGGATCATGGGTGTTCTCCTGATGGAATGAAGGCGCAGGTGAGGATCACGAGGCCCACAAGCCCAAAGGGCCCCCTCCACTCTCATTGTGAGAATGGGGTTTGCCCGAGGGATCAGGCGGCTAGCGCAGGGAGGACGGACGAGGCTCTCGACACCGGCACGAACAGCCGCGTGCGGTAGCGGATGATCTCGGTGAAGCAGCCCTTGCCCTTGTACCAGTCGAGCCGATCGGGCGAGAACCCGGTCAGTTCAAGGCGCTGTTCGCCGCCGACCAGCGATCGCTTGACGGTGAGTGAATCGTGGCTGGCAAGGCACAGCGGTTTGCCGGTTGCGAGGACAAGGTCGCCGATCTGGTCTGGCTTCGGACCAGCAACGCCGGAAAGACCAAACGTTTCGGCGATTGCGGCAAGGTCAATATCGAGCACGTCGCGGCCGATGATCGACTGACCATCCTCGGCAACGAGCCGGGTGACCCGAACATGATCGCCGGGCAGCCGCTTCCAGACGGGAAGCAGTAGCCCGGTGGCGAGATGGACACGCTCGGTCACTGGTGAAGCGGCGGCCTCCTCTTCCTCGTCTCGCCATGCGCTGGTGAATGCAGTGACGCCCATTTCTTCCCAGTGGCTTTCAGCGAGTGCCTTGTGTGTCCAGTTTGCGGATTTGAGCGGGCGCAGCAAGCGTCGGCGTTCGATCACGGCCCCGTCGTCAGCGATGAGGCGCCGGGCAGGAACCGACAGCGCGACCTTGCCCGAGCGCCCATTCCGCACGGGGATCGCGTACGCGCTGCCGATCTCATGCATCCGCACCAGGCGCTGCAATCGCAGAGGCCGAAGGTGCCTCGACACTTCGAGCGAGACGAGGCGGGTCTCGGCTCCGGTCACGGGATCGGTGCGCAGGAGTTCGTCGGCAAGGGCCGTAAAACGATCGACTCTCACAGTTTCCAGTCCCTGGTCGAGTGTTCCGGCCTCGCGCGCAGCTTCGATCCGTGCCTCTACCAGCCTGAGATATTCATCGAAGATCGCATTCTGGAGCGCAATCGGCAGCGCGAGAATGCGGTTGAGCCAGCGCTGGATCGTCGGGAGATTGTCGGTCAGCCCGCCATCAGGGTTTTCGAGCCGGAAGCCGGTGCACTCGACGAAGTTACCGAAGCCCGTGGCCTCGAGCTTGCCGTCATAGAGCAGCTGGAACCAGCGGTTGAGCGCGTCGCGCGCATAGTCGCTTTCGAGATTGTCGGCCGGGTCGAACAGGTTCTGCCCGCCGGTCTGGCGCTGGCCGCGCGTCAGCGCGCCCAATGCGTCGAGCCTTCGCGCGATGGTCGAGATGAACCGGCGTTCACCCTTCACGTCTGTCGTCACCGGCCGGAACAGCGGGGCCGAGGCTTGGTTGGTGCGGTTTGTGCGACCGAGCCCCTGGATCGCATTGTCGGCGCGCCAGCCCGGCTCGAGCAGGAAATGGACCCTGCGCTGCTGGTTCCGGCAGCCAAGGTCAGCGTGATAGGATCGCCCCGTGCCGCCTGCATCCGAGAAGACCAGAATGCGCTTGGTTCCTTCCATGAAGCTCTGCGCTTCGGCGACATTGGCGCTGGGACTTCGCCGTTCGAGGCGCTGCTGACCGTCGCGGCCCAAGACCAGTCTGCGGGTCCGGCCCGTGACCTCTGCCACGGCCTCGGTTCCAAAGTGCCCGATGATCGCGTCGAGTGCTGTTGCGATGGGCGGCAGTGCGCAGAGCTGTTCGATCAGCCCATCGCGCGCGGCCATGGCGCGCGGGCAGAAGACGGGATTGCCCTCCTCGTCGCTCATCGCCTCGGAGCGAAGATTGCCGTCCTCGTCAGCGAAGACCTGCATCAATCGCACCGGAAAGCTCTTGGCGAGGTAGTCGATGACGTACTCTCGCGGAGACAAATCGATATCGAGCGCTTCGCGTTCCTCGTCGGAAAGGTCGGCGAGGCGCCGGTCGAGCATAGCCTCGGCGGTCGAGACCAGCTGCACGACTACCGAATGGTCTTCGCCAAGCGCTGCTTCCATCGCCGGAATCAGGCTCGGCAGTTTCATCGAAAGCAGGAGCTGGGCAAAGAAGCGCTGTTTGGTGCCTTCGAAGATCGAGAGTGCTGCCGCTTTGGCGTTGCGGTTGAGCGTATCGCCGTTGTCCTCGTCGACCACGCGGGTCGCCTCCAGGGCCGCTTCGAGGTTGCGGTGAATGATCGCCCAGGCATCGGCATAGGCATCGTAGATTCGTACCTGTGCTTCGCTCAGGCTGTGTTCGAGGATCTCGTACTCGACTCCGGCGAAGGACAGTGCGCGAGCGAGATAGAGCCCCTGCGCCTTGAGGTCGCGGGCGACGAGCTCCATCGCCGCGACGCCGCCAGCGCGGATCTCGGTCATGAACGCTTCGTGGGTCGGGAATGCGGTCTCGGGTCCCCACAGGCCAAGCCGGGAAGTATAGCCGAGATTGGCGACGTCCGAGGCACCTGTGGCAGACGCATAGAGCACGCGGGCGAGCGGCAGATGGTTCTGCAGCCTGAGGCCGGCCATGCCCTGTTCGGAGCCCTTGACCTTGCCGCGGGTTGAAGAGCCCCCGAGCGCATTGGCCATGGCGTGGGCTTCGTCGAAGGCGATGACGCCATCGAATTCCTCGCCCGCCCAGGCAAGGATCTGGTCGAGCCGCGTATCCTCGGCGCGCCCCGAGCGCAGCGTCGGATATGTGACGAAGAGAATGCCTTCGGACATCGTTACGGGGTGGCCGAGTTTCCAGCGTGAGAGTGGCTGGAGATCGAGTGGCAGCCCGCCAAGCGCTTCCCAGTCGCGGCGTGCATCCTCGAGCAGCGCCTCGTTCTTGGTGATCCACACATGACGCCGCTCGCCTGAGAGCCAACGGTCCATGATGACTGCCGCGATCTGTCGTCCCTTGCCCGCCCCGGTCCCGTCACCGAGGAAAAAGCCCTGTCGGTAGGAGTGCCCATCCTCGGACAATTCCAGCGAGGTGCCTTCCTGGCTGACCTTGAACTGGCCCGGCAGGTTGCGCGCGAATGCCTGTGCAGCGTAAACCAGTGTCTCGCATTGCGCTTCGGACAAGAGGCCATCGGCCTGCCAACCTGCGGGGAGACGCGGGATGACGTCCGGCTGAGGCGCCGCGACCGAACCCATGGCAACCGATTCCACGAGCGGGGTGGGATGAACCGGCGCGTCTTCGAATGCGATGCGGCTGGGCCGGTAAGGCAGGTAGATGCCAGCCTGTTCAGGCACTGGCGCAGGGTCGGAGAGGACCAAATAGGCAAGGTCGATCGCATTCGCTGTGGCTGCTGGTGTCGCTGCGAACGGCGCCACCGGACGGATCGGCGTGCGTTGAGTCGAAGTCTTGCCAACGAGGCGGACTGGCTTGCCGAACGGCAGGCGATGGATGTTGGCGGAAGTCTGTACGCGCAGCGGAAGCGCAGTGATAAGCTCGTGGAGCGCGATCAGGTCGGCAGTATCTCCATTGAGCGCGGGCGAGGACGCAGTCGGCGTCTTGTCGAAGACGATCAGGCGAACGGCGATCCCCGTTCCTGTCCGGCGAAACATCTGCTGCAGGCGCACATCGAGTAGCAGTGACGCTTCGTCCTGTGCCTCGGCGAATGTGGAAGCATCGAAGCCTTCGGGCATAATGGAGACGATCCTCGCCCCATTAGGAGCCGCTCGGATCGCACCGCGCAGGTGCCGCATAGCGGTCTCACCGTCCTTGCGGCGTTCCTGGCTATGAGCGAACGGCGGGTTCATCAGCACGGCCGACGGAACAGGGCCGCGAAGCAGGTCGGCGATCAGTTCCCCGTCATGCGCAGTGATTGTGGCCGAAGGGAAGACGTGGGCCAGACCGTCTCGTCTTGCCGGATCGATCTCGTTGAGCAGCAGCGAAGCGTTTTGGAGGCAGCCCCAGAGAGCGAGGGCGCCATTGCCGGCGGACGGTTCGAGTAGCGTGTCGTGCTCAGAGATAGCTGCGGCCTTTGCCATCAGCCAGGTCAGCATTGGCGGGGTCGAGAACTGCTGGAGCTCGACCTGTGCTTGGCTGCGAACGTGCCGGGGTGGCAAGGCTGCTTCGAGCCAGTCGAACCGCGCTTCGGCTTCGTGCACGTTCGTCGCCAGATCGATCCGTGAGGACTCTCGCAGCCAGAGCAGTGCGCCGATCTCGACCGCGTTGTTGTAGTCATCGATGGTCCAAGCGCTTCCCCAGTCCAGGGTGCCGGTCTCTTCGGCGAACAGCCCGGAAATGTCGGCACGGGTAAGATGACGCCCCGAGGCAAGAAGCTCGGCAATCCTGGTGCCGATGGCATAGGCCAGGGGCTCTGACGGCAATTGCTTGCCCGCGGGAAACAGGTCTGATTGAAACATGGGAATTCGTCCTCCTGATGGGAGCATCGGGACACGCCCTCTGCCGGATCAGGAATTCGAGAAGCCCTCTCTCCTCTACCGCGTCGCCTTGCGGCGCAGCCACGCTGTCAATTCATCGTTCCAGTCGGTTTCGCGTGCCGACGGCTTGCGAACCTGGATCGTCCGTCCTTCGCATTTGTAAGCTCCCAGGCCACGCGACGCGGCGAGTTCTCCGCCAGCGTCGTGATCGACGAAGAGATGAAGTTCGGCAACGCTCTCGGGCAGGCTGACTAGGCCGAAGCGCTCATTGCCCAAGGTTGCCCAGACAGGAATGCCTGTGAGCGCGTAGGCTGACATCGCGCTTTCGATTCCCTCGGCAAGGCCGAGCTTCCCGGCAACCGGAGCAAAGAGGCGGACAGCAGCTTCACCGAGTGAGCCGAGCGCGCGCTTCGGCTTGTCGAAGGCAGCCTTGGTTGCGGCCTCGGTCGACAAAAACGTGCGGTGGATCGCGATCGGCCCTGCGTCGAGGCTGACCGCCGCGATCATGGCTGGAAGAAAGCGGGTTCGTTCTTTCGGTCCGAGCGGCGCTCGTGGATGAAAGCGAAGCGCCGACGATGCTGCAAGGATACCGCGGCCTTCAAGGTAGGCTTTGGCCGGACTGGCACCCAACTGCTCCGCTTCGCGCCAGATCCGCAGCGCTGCTGCCGAGCGTTTGCGCACCTTCACTGGCTCGAGCTGATCAGCAGCCGAAGAGCCGGAGAAGAGCATAGCCGCGTCGAAACCGTCGCGTGCCAGAGCGGATAGCACGCTCTGTTGGTCGCATCCCGCGAAGCAGTGAAAGAGGATCGCCTTTCGGCCGAGCGTCACGCCCAGCGAAGGTATATGGTCCTTGTGCGCAGGGCAGCAGGCCATTCCCTTTGTGCCTGTCCATTTACCGCCGCGCGATTCGCAGATGCGGCGGGCTGTATATTCGAGAGAAGAAACATGATGTGGAGGGATGCAGACGGACATTCTCGGCTCCTTCGCAAAGCAGTTGCCGTCCTCCGACGCAGCCTCTCCTCCCGCCTGTGATCCTCGCCCGTCCATTGTCCGAGATGGTGGTGCATTTTCGGGCATCTTGAGGTTTGATTTTACTCTGCCTGCCAGCTACATATCGCATGACATATCATGTCTATTTGCATAATCTCGCATGATATGTCATCTAATCGCTCATGCCACGTGCTTCACGAGCTGCCAGCGGACTGCCGCCCCAGAGCCAGCGCGCGATTGCGCGACTGGGCAAGGACATCGCGGTCGCGCGCCGTCGCAGGAAGCTTCCTCAGCGCCTGATGGCTGAGCGCATGCTCGTTTCAATTCAGACGCTCCAGCGTCTCGAGGCTGGCGATCCCACCGTCGGCTTGGCGGTCCTCGCCAGCGCGCTCCACGTCTTGGGAATGACCGAACGGCTCGCCGGGCTGATCGCGCCCGACAGCGACCGGGCGGGGATCAGCGAGGATCTTTCGCGTCTGCCCAAGACCACGCACGCAGCCAGCGACGACGAGTTGGACTTCTAGCCTGCCATGTCGACGGTCCGCACCTATGTGTTCGTCTATCTTGCTGAGGGTCCGGTCCCCGCCGGGCTCCTCACGATGACCGATGAACCGCGCAACAAGTACGCGACCTTTGCCTATGGACGCCGTTATCTTGAGCGGGCCGACAGGGTCGCCGTCGACCCGGTGGCCCTTCCCCTCCATGATGCGGGAACGGCCCGGTCTTACCAGACGGAAGAGGGCTTTGCCGTCTTCAACGGAATCCGTGATGCAGCGCCGGACGGTTGGGGCCAGTACCTCATGTACAAGGCAATGGGTGACCGCCTGCCCGGCGATGCTGATCTTATTCTTGCTTCGGGTGATCACCGGGTGGGCGCGCTCGCCTTCGGTCCTACTCCCGAGCGACCGGAGCGGATTACCCCGTGGGGGGGCGGCCCAGCTCCGGGGGAAGAGTTCACTCTCGCCAAACTCGCGGAAGCCGCCGAGCGTGCGCAGCACGTTGACGAGCTGGATGAGAACCTGCGCGCGCTCCTGGCGGCCGGCTCCTCGCTCGGCGGAGCACGCCCCAAGGCCGCGACCACGATTGGCGAACAACCATGGATCGCCAAGTTCCAGAAGCGTGGCGACAGTTTCCCCGAGTGCCGGGTGGAACTTGCGACGATGCGTCTTGCTGCCGAATGTGGTCTCGATGTACCGCCACTCGATTTCCGCTGCGTCCTCGATCGCGACATCTATCTGATCGAGAGGTTCGATCGAATTCCCCACGACAATCGGCTAGAACGCCTGCCGTTCGCTTCGGGCCTGACCATTCTTGGGGCGCACGAAAGCGAGGTCAGCCGCTACAGCTATGCGGATCTGGCCGGATCAATCCGGCAGTTCGGCACTAAGGTGCGCAGGGATCTCCACGAGCTGTTTCGACGCATGGTGCTCAACATCCTCGTCACGAACGACGATGATCACCTGCGCAACCATGGCTTCCTGTTCGATGGAACGGGTTGGCGACTGTCGCCGCTCTACGACGTCGTGCCGAAGCCCCAGGTTGGCCTGGAGCGCCGGCTCGTTCTCGGAGTGGGTCCAGAAGGGCGCAATGCCACGCTTGAGAACGCCCTCGCCGGGGCTGCCATCTTCGATCTGGGAGCCGACGAGGCCGCTGCGGTTGTGAACGAGGTAAAGCAAATCGTGAGCGCCAGGTGGGAGCCGCTTTTCGCCCAGGCGGGTATCAGCGCAGCGGACCGCAAGCGTTTTGCAACCTGTTTCCGGCTCGCAAATGTAGATCCGCACTCCTGAATCTTTGCGCGCTCTGAGGAGAAACACGCTCTCGCCGCGTGGTGATTACCCACTGAAATCTGATAGAATTCCGGTTACTGCGACTTAAAGTCAGCAAGCAGGGAGCGATGGCTTTGGTGCCTGCGCTGTGATCGCGAAAACCGCGCATAGCGGAAAAAAGCGTCTTTGCCATGTGATGTCATGTCATCGCACCCAGCGTCTCCACTCTTCTCGAACCGACAGCAATCTACGACCGGCGGGCATCAGCCAACTATCCTCTTCTGCAAGGCGTACTGAAGAAAAGGATCCGCATGCAACCCGGAAGCTTTCAGGCGGTATCTCGAAACCGTTGATCGGCTTAAGCTCTCTCAAAGGACTTGCGACCGATCAGCAATCCTTTGGATCCTTCACTTTCGAAGTTGAAGCTGAACTCAGGCCAATCGCGACGCCACCGGCGGGCAATTAAGCGTTCACCGGGCCTTGCAGCATCGTCCAGCATTATTATGCCGCCTGGAGAAATCCTGTCGAAGAGACAGTCTGCAATTCCTCGCGCAAAGGGATGTACAGACCAAGGCGGCCCGTCGATTACAAGCAGGTCGATTTCATCTGGAAGCTGTGAAAGGGCATACCATATTCCGGGCCAGCTGTCGCTGCGATAAAGAAGGGGTGCATAGTGAAAGGCAGCATCCAGGTCGTAATCGGAAAGCCACTTCGCCATTTCTCCAACGAACGGCAAGTGCTGGTCGTAACTATGCAGCCTGCCCTTCCCGTTCTTCTTAAGCGCACTTGAAATGATGAGGGATGTGGCTCCAGAGCCGAGTTCGACCACATTTGCGGGTTGGCGCTCTTCAGCCAGGTCAACAATGCGATGGAGGAAGTGAGTGTCCGCCTTCCAGCTGCCAAGATGAGGAAGTGCATCGGGGTCTAGGCCAAGTCGTTCCAGGAGAGCGAACTTGGAATGGCGTGTTCCGCCATAAAGGCTTTTGAGCAACCAGGGCCATTGAATCGCCCCAAAACCAATCTGGAATGCCCGTTCGGTAAGGGTCAGCCGAGCTTGCGAACTCGATTCGACCGGCTTGGATAAAATACCTGTGAGAAGCTTTGTCGTCATTCTGTGCGTCCCGAATCGGTTGAGCAGATGCCTGGCGGCTGCGGCCCCTCTCAAACGAGGTGGAAAATGGATCTTCTGCGCCGGAATCGAGGGCGATACAGCCTGACAGCGTGTATTGGCCCCTGGTTTGGCATTTGATACGCAGGTTTTCAGGTTCGGCGATCGTCCAGTGCGACTAGAGCGCAGCCCCGGCAGTCGCCGCTATCGCAATCGCGGGAAGAATTCCAACAAGCGTCGAAATGGCATAACGCCGCAGGCTTATAGAGGCCAATGCGCAAACTCCCGTCACGGCCAGATGCGGGACGCCAATCAGGCGAAGTCCAATAATCGGTAAAATCCCACCCCTTGAAACTGCGTGATCCAACCTCTTGATGTGGCGGCCATACCGATGCTGCGAGATAGAACTCGTTCCCCGCACGAGCCCGCAGAAAAGGATGACCGATCCAAAAAGCGCGCCTGCGGCGACCGCTGCGATGGCAAGCGTTTCGCCTAGAAGCGCACCCGAGGAAAAGGAAACCGGCACGAGTGCGCCGGGTATGCCAGTAGCGTAAATACAAGCTGCCAAGCCCAAGAATGCCATAGCCAGCCAGACTTCTGCCAAGGGCATTGCGAGGATTATCTCGGTCTTGTCGAGTGTTAATAAGGGGGAGACGTGAAAATCCATAAACAAGACTCGCCTGAAAATCGTTTAGCCTTCCCACGGATCCATGTGTGGGAAATAGGGGAACTTTCCCAGTGGAGGGTACCGGTGAAGCAGCGGGGTGCCAGAGACCGTTCCTCGGGTATCAAACTGCCGTATCATCATATGTCGCGGATCGAACGCGGCCTTGGCATTTTTCGCTGCCCAACTTGGGTCCGTTTCCGCGTTCTCCCTTGCCTGACAATAAACTACTTTACTAGATTTTCCGAAAAGCATAACCTCTGCCCCAGAGGCGCATGAGATTGTTTCTCATTTAACCTCTCCTCACACTAGGGGCAGCTCGCCGAGCTGCCCCCATTTTGGGGCAATAGGGAGCAGGCCCAAAAATGGGTAAATTTCTATGGAGAGAGGGGAACGAGCATGCAGAAAAAATCCTACTGGCTGGCGGGCGCCGCATTATTGGTGTTGCCACAAGTATTGAGTGCTCAACCGGTTGCATCCGGCCAGGATGCCGATGACGGGCAGGCTGTGACGGGCAACGTCATTATCGTGACGGCCCAGCGCCAGTCGCAGAGCTTGCAAGAGGTGCCGATCGCAGTCAGCGCGTTCGACGCCGAAGCGCTCGAAAGCCAGCAGATCGAAAACGCATCCGATCTCCAGTTGACCCTGCCTAATGTGTCGTTTTCGAAAGGCAATTTCACCTCCGCCTCCTTCACTATCCGCGGCATCGGCGACTTATGCGTCGGCGTGACCTGCGACGCCGCGACCGCCATACATGTCAACGGATCGCCCCTTTTTGGAACCCGATTGTTCGAAACGGAATATTTCGACCTTGAACGCATCGAAGTCCTTCGTGGACCCCAGGGAACGCTCTTTGGCAGGAACGCGACCTCCGGTGTTGTGAACGTGGTCACCGCAAAACCCGACCTGTCAGGATTCGGCGCTGAAGCCGAATTCGAATATGGCAACTTCAACAGCATAAGAGCAGAGGGAATGGTAAACATTCCGATCGGAGATACGATCGGCGTTAGGCTGGCCGGCGTATATCTGAACCGCGATGGCTATACCACGAACTTGTACGACGGTTCCGACATCGATGATCGCGACATGTATGCTGTGCGCGGGTCCCTGCGTTTCGAGCCCGGCCCGAACACAACTTTCGATATGATGGGATATTACTTCCGCGAGAACGATACGCGATTGAGGAACCAGAAGCAGGCCTGCCAGCGAGATCCACTGGGGGTACTGGGCTGTCTTAACAATCGTCTTGACTACGACATCACCAATGCAAATTCCACGGTGGGGGCCACGCTTAGTTCCTCTGAATTCTTCGCCATTCAGGGCATTCCCGGAGTGCTCGGGCTCGGGAGTTTGTATGGCCCTGATGCATTCGCCGGGTTCGACAAGCCCGACGATGTCAGGGTGGTAGACACTCCCTATACGCCCTTCTACTTGGCGGATGAACTGCAGATTCAGGCGCGACTGGAGCAAAGCTTTGGCGCGATGACGTTAACTGCCACGGGCCTGTATCAGGATACCCAGGTGGATTCGCGGCAGGATTACTTTCTCGGGGTTCAGGACCGAGCTGGCTTCGCCCCGGCATTGAACACACTTGCCTTTTTCGGAGCAAATGGTCTGCCAACTGGCCTCGCTCCTCCGGCTCCCGCATTTATTCCGGGATCCTCAGGCTATTTCTCGCCCATAGTCGCCGCACTCTTTCCAGGCGGACCGCAGGGGCCACTATGTACTTCTGACAATGACGACGGCAACCGTGGTGCTTTCGAGGGGAATTCGCTTTGTTCCGAGTCTCCCCTCTCCTTCGACCGTTCTGCTGAACAGCGAGAGTCCTGGAGTGGCGAGCTAATCCTCACAAGCGACTTTGATGGACCGTTCAATTTTCTGGTCGGCGGAATTTATGCAAAATCCAAAACCACTGACAACAGCTATTACGTTAATTCGTTTGCGCTAGATTATGCGAGCGCAATCCTGGGATCTTTCGGTTCCCTGTCGGGCGGGCTTCCACCTTCCTATTTCGCGACTTCGATGTATCGGAACAATTCTCTGGAAGCCAATCTTGAGAGCTACGGAATATTCGGCGAGGTATATTTTGACTTGACCGATCGGCTCACCCTTACGGGCGGCCTACGTTATAACAACGACAAGAAAGATGTAACCGCACGCACCACCTTGATTAGTTTCCTGAATCCCTATTCGAACGATGGAGATCCCTTCGAAAGCCCTATAACCCCTCTGGTAAGTCCATCAGGGCTTTTCGACGCTGACCCCGGCCAGCCTGGCCTTCAGCTCACTCAGTTTCGCGAAGTCGGCTTTGACGACATTACGGGAAGAGCTGTTCTGGACTTCGCGATCACACCCGATAATACCATCTACGCCTCTTATTCCAGGGGATACAAATCGGGCGGGATAAATCCGCCACTCTCTCCGATTTTTGAAGTGAGCGAAAGCTTTGGGTCCGAATCGATCGATGCATTTGAAATCGGTTCAAAGAACGTCTTTGCAAACGGGGCGTTGCAGTTGAATGCGACGGCTTTTTATTATAAATATAGCGGGCTTCAGCTAAGCCGGATCGTTGCTAGAACTTCAGTGAACGATACAATCGATGCCGATATTTGGGGCCTCGAACTGGAAACTGTGATACGGCCGGACCGTAATCTGCTGGTGAATTTGAACTTCAGCTACCTGAACGCTGAGGTCGCTGGCGATCAATTCTTTTCCAATCCGCGTGATCCCGGCGGCGGCGATCCCGATGCGGTGATCATCAAGGACATCAGCAATGGCGCCCATTGCGCTGTCACGGGGCCTGCTCCCGGAGTCGCTGATGGATTCGTTGCAGTAGTCAATGCAGCTTTGGGACTCCGGGGCCCCGAGGAATTTCCTGCTGACGGCAATATCGCCTCCAGCGGTGCATTCGGCATCTGCGATGTCCTCGAAAATGCCATTCCCGAGAATAGCGGAATTCAAGTTCTCAGTCCGGGTGTCGAGGTGAACATTAAAGGCAACACCCTGCCTCAGGCCCCCAATCTAAAGGTTTCGATGGGTGCGCAGTACACAGTCGAACTCAGTAATGGCATGACTTTGGTGCCTAGGATGGATCTTGCTTTAACCGGCAAGCAGTACGGGAACATCTTTAACGGGAGGGTCAATCGCATCGAGCCCTTCGTTCAAGCGAATGCCGTGGTCCAACTGAACAGTGCTGATGATCGCTGGTTTGTTCGGGGATTCGTCCAAAACCTCTTTGATAGTGATTCCATAACCGGATTGTATGTTACCGATGCATCTTCCGGTAATTTTACAAATATCTATACCCTAGATCCGCGGCGTTATGGAATCGCAGTTGGAGCCAAATTCTGAAATCCGATTGCTGACGGGAATGTCTCGTAGCTATAGGATGTTACTTCGGGGGAACAGGATAGTGCAGTTATACAGCATGAGCGGAAGATCCGTGCCGGTCATGCTGCCAAATTCCCGGACAAGCCACCAAACTGCCGGGTTGGTCAACGGCTGCGAACGTCGTACCTCGGGGTGCTGATATTAGTAACGTAACGATTTGGTGCTGGTAGCAGACTGATGAGTGGAGCCGTTAAAGCCCGAAAGCATGAGGCGATCCTCTCAGCCGCCACCCGGGTGTTCGTGAGGGAAGGCTTTGATGGCGCCAGCATGGAGCAGGTGGCACGGGAAGCAAAAGTTGCTAAGCCCACACTTTACAATCACTTTCCAGACAAGGGCGCACTCTATGTCACGGTTGTAGAAAACGCACTTAAGAATGTTAACAACGAAATCGCCAAGCCAAGGCTGGCGGAATTGCCTGCGCGACAAGGCTTGCTCGTAGTTGCAAATCAGTTGACTGATCTATTTGGGCGGCACGACAGTGCTGTGCATTTGTGTCGTATTGCAGTGGGGGGGGGCGGACGCTTCCCACTCGCGACGGCGACGATTATGGACGCCGGTCCGCGCCGAGGGACGGAAAAGATCAGGGTGCTTCTGCGCGTATGGTGCGGACGTGGCGAACTGACCGTGGATGATGAGCAAATCGCTGCACAGCAGCTCGTCGAACTGTGCAAAGTGTCTATTTTTGACAACCGCCTATTCGGTTCGCATGAGAAAGTGCCTGTCGCGCAATGCGAGCGTGTCGCCCGCGCGGCTCACGACACCTTCATGGCGCGCTATGGTGCCTGAATGACTGAGAGGATAACGGCGGAGGGGCAGCCAGTAAGCGATCGCTGTCTCGGATGCACGGTTCCCAATTAAGGAAGAGCCGATATAGTATAAAAGGTGATACTCCAGTGCAGATCGAAGCAATGATCTTATACGGTGAGGCAGGAATTGCTCTTGCCGCTGACGCCTGCGGGGAACAGAACGCGATGCCGGTCCTGCTCGCTCATGGGGGCGGTCAGACCCGGCGGGCGTGGAAGCGCGTAATGTGCGATCTCGCTCAAGAAGGCTTTCGCGCGATTGCGGTCGATCTTCGAGGGCATGGAGATAGCGACTGGGCTCTTGAGGGCGCTTACGATGTCCGAAATTTTGCGGCTGACTTGGTCAACATCGCGTCGCTTATGGAGCGTCGCCCAGCCCTGGTCGGGGCTTCGCTTGGCGGAATGGCAGGAATTCTAGCCGAAGGCGAGCTCGCACCCGGCACCTTTGCCTCGCTTACCTTGGTCGACGTAGTTCCGCGAATGGAGCCCGCCGGCGTGATGCGAGTAGTCGGTTTCATGGAAGAGCACGTCGATAGTGGCTTCGCTTCACCGCAGGAGGCGGCGGACGTGATCGCTCGCTATATGCCGCATCGTGCCAGACGCGGCGCAAGCGATGGCCTCAAGAGCTATCTGCGGAAAAAGGAGGATGGCCGCTTTTACTGGCATTGGGACCCCGCTTTCATCCGCAATATCGCGGCTACCAAACGAAGCGACCCTGGCAGTCAGGACCGGCAGTCGGCACAGTTGAGCCAAGCCGCGGCGAATCTCGCACTTCCGCTGCATCTCATCCGCGGCGCTTCGAGTGATCTTGTTTCCGACGAGGCCGTTTCGCATCTGCGACAACTTGCCCCTCATGCAGAATACACGGACATCGCAGATGCCACGCATATGGTCGTGGGCGATGCGAACGACGCCTTTTCCGCCGCTATCGTCGATTTCCTGAGGGGCCATCACTCTTCCGATACGGCTCAGCTGGAGGGGATGAAGGAAGCATGATCGATCGAGAGCGCTTGCAAGAGATGCTGCACCTGGCCCCTTTTCACCGATGGCTCGGGCTGGAGATTGCTGCCTGGTCTGAGAATGGAATCGAGATCACCATGCCGTGGCGCGAGGAGATCGTGTCGAACCCCATGGTGGGGTCGGCGCATGGAGGGATCCTGGCGTCACTGGTCGACCTCACCGGACTTTATGCTTTGCTTGCGAGAGGCGCCGCCGCGAAAGCGACGGCCGATCTGCGCGTCGATTATCACCGTCCTGCAACCTCAGGCCCTCTCACTGCTCACGGACAGATCGTGAAGATCGGGCGGCAGATTTCGGTGGCGCAGACGCGTATTGTCGGACCCGACGGCAAGTTGGTCGCCAGCGGCAGGGGCGCGTATTTCTCGTGAACCGAACGAACTGACGCAGGACTCCTCGTCAGCTACGACTTCACGGCGCGGCAACTGCCCCCTCGGCGGGCTCTTGCCACCCCAGGCCCAGCGACTTCTGCAGCGCGATCCAGGCCAGGGTAAGCGCCGCTTTCGTCCGAACCAGGTCTGCCGAAGCCTGCTGCTTGTCGCGCAGCGCAAGATTGAGGTCAGCCCTCGAGATCGCTCCTGCCGCAAAGCGCTGGCGATTCAGATCAGCGGCGCTATCGGCTTGGCTCTTGATCTTTGCGGTGGCTGCCAGTGCGACCCGTTGTTGGCCAAATCGTGCCAGAGCTCGCTCGGCATCCTGTAGCGCCGAGAGGACGGTTTGACGGTAGTTAGCGACAGCTTCGTCGCGGACCGCCCCGGCTCGATCTACTGACGCGTCGACCCTTCCAAAATCGAGAAAATTCCATTCCAGGCGAGGGATCGCCAATGCCGATAATTCACCCACATCGAAGATGTCGTCGGGGGAGGATCCGCCAAGGCCCAGAATCCCCATGAAGGACAGCTTCGGGAACCTTGCCGCTTCAGCCACACCGATCCTGGCCGTTGCGGCGGCGAGAGTGCGCTCAGCCGCCCTGATGTCGGGCCGACGCGCGAACAGACTCGCCGGATCGCCGACAGTAACCTGATCCGGGGGCAAAGGGATATCACGCGGCGTCGAAAGGTCTTCGGCAGTCGATCCGGGAATCCGGCCGGACAGTATGGCAAGCGCGTCGAGCAGGACCGCAATGTCGGCCTCCGCCTCGGCGAACTGGGACTTGAGCACCTCCAGCTCGGCGTTCGCGTTGCCCACCGGGAACAGCGGCAGCGCGCCCTGCTGATACCGCTGATAAGTCAGGGCCAGGATTTCCTCCTGCAGCTTGATCTGCGTCCGGTATTGGTCGGCGCGGAACTGGGCCTCCCGCAAGTTGACGTAGTTATTGGCAACTTCGGCGGTCAGCTGGACCTTTGCGTCCTCCGCGTTGGCGACCGTTGCAGCGGCCTGCGCGTTGCCGGCCTCGATACGCCTCCGGGAGCCGCCCGCAAACTCCAGCTCCCAGTTTGCATTGAGACCAACATTGTAAAAGCTGAGGGCGTCGTCGCTTCCCGCCTCCGGATCGGGTTGCTGTGAGGACGGGGGTGGCCCCCCCTGGATGTCCAGGCCGGGAAGCCGGCCCTGAATAGTGGTGGCCTGGGTTCCGAGCGTCGGCATTCTGCCCGCCCGATCCTGCCTGACCGATGCCCGGGCCTGCGCGATGCGCGCTTGCGCTGCCTGAAGCGACGGATTTTCGGACAGCGCAATTTCGACCAGCCGTGTCAGTTCAGGATCGTCGAGCAGCACCCACCATTCGGCGAGGGCCGGGTCCATGAGGCCTACGTCCTCGCCAGCGCGGACAAACCGATGGCCCGTATCCGCCGACAATATTTTCGGAGGGCCTGCGTAGTCCGGCCCAGCCGTACAGCCAGCCAGCAAGGCGATGAGGAGAAGCGATGGTATTGGACGGCGCATCATGTTGGGCTCAGTGCATCGAAAGGGAGACATTTTTTGGAAGCGGCCTCAGGAAGAGGACTAGCGGAACCGTCGCGAGGGTCAGGACCCCCATCACCAGGAAGACGTCATTGTAGGTCATTATGAACGCCTCGCGTTGGAGGGTGCGGCTCAGGACGGCCATCGCCCCCTCCATGCCGCCGAAGTTTCGCGCCAGCCCGTCGAGATAGTCCTGCAGCGAAACGCTGTTCGCATTCAGCGTCTCTTCCATTCGTCGGCTGTGATGCCAGATCCGTTGGTCCTGGAACGATGCCAAAGCTGAAAGAGCGAAAGACCCGCCGAGATTGCGGGCCGCGTTGAAAATCCCCGAAGCATCGCCCGCGTCCTCCTTGGCAACCGAAGCCACTGTCGCTTGGTTCAGGAACATCATCGACAGGATCATGCCGACACCGCGCAAGAGCTGGCTCTCGGTGAAAACGGCACCCCCGGATTCGGCTGTAAGGCTGGTGCTGACAAAGCAGCTGACCGCCATCAGCAACATGCCGGCGCCAACGGCGATGCGGATGTCGATCTTCCGTATCATCAAGGGAAGGACAGGCATCAACAGGAATGCCGGGACGCCCATCCAGAAAATAACTAGCCCGGTCTGAAGGGCGTTGTAATCAGAAATGATCGCGAGGAACTGCGGGATTACGTAGGTCGAACCATACATCACCATGCCCAAGGCGAGCGCCATGATCGCGACGCTGGCAAACTGTCGATTGAACAGGAGTTGCAGTTTTAAGACCGGTTTGCGTGCCTTCACCTGTCCGTAAATCAGCGAGGCAAATCCGACGATTGTGATCACCGTGAGCCATTGAATGAGCGAGGATTCAAACCATTCTTCACGGTGGCCCTCCTCGAGAACAACTGTCAGGCCGCCCAGCCCCAGGATGAGCCCGAGAATGCCCGCCCAATCCGCGTCGGTGAGATATTCCCACTTTGGCTTTTCATGGGGCAAGCCAACGAACAGGAGGAGCAGCAGCAGGCCGCAGACTGGCACATTGACAAAGAAGGCATAGTGCCAACTCAGATTCTCGGTCAGCCAACCCCCGATCAATGGTCCCATCACGGGGCCGAGGATCACTGTCATGCCGAACAGGGCCATTCCGATGGGCTGTTGATGAGGCGGCAGCCTTTTGGCGACGATGGTCATCGCCGTCGGAATGAGCACTCCGCCCATGAAGCCCTGACCCGTGCGACCGATGATCATAGTGGTAAGGTCGGTTGCAATCCCGCACAGCACCGAAAAGGCGGTGAACGCGCTGACCGCGATGATAAGGAGGGTTCGCAGACCAAACAGACGCTCCAGCCAGGCGCTCAGCGGAATGACGACAATCTCAGCAACGAGAAACGAGGTGGCAATCCAGGTGCCCTCGGCGCCTGTGGCACCGATTTCTCCCTGGATAACAGGCAGAGCGGAATTGACGATCGAGATGTCCAGCGTCGCGAGCATGGCGCCGAGAGCGCCCGCAGCCACGGCTACCCAGGCGGTAACGTCCGCGTTTTTCGGGCTCGCGACCGGACCTCCGGGAGTGCCAGGGGCTGCCATTCCTTCGGTCATTGCGTCTGGCTCGAGATCTCTTCCAGTTCACCTGCCGCATTCCGGGTGTCAACGGTCGCCACAACTGACATGCCGGGAACGAGCAGACGCCGAACTTCAAGACGAGCGTCAATAGCTATGCGGACCGGTATACGCTGAACGATCTTCGTAAAGTTGCCGGTGGCATTCTCGGGGGGGAGGATTGAAAATTCCGCTCCCGTTCCCGGCGATATGCTGTCCACCCGTCCCGCGATCTCAACGCCGGGTAAGGCGTCGACCTCTAGCCGGACGCTCTGGCCGGGCCGGATCAGGCCAACCTGCGTTTCCTTGAAGTTTGCGGTCACGTAGATCGCGCTCACCGGAACCACCGTCATCAAACGCTGGCCCGGCTGCACGAACTGGCCCACTCTCACCGAGAGATCGCCGACCCGGCCTGCCTTGCTGGCGCGCAGCAACGTCGATTCAACCGTAAGGTCGGCTGTTTCTAGCTGCGCGCGCGCAGCGTCGGCCTGCGCCTGGGTCTGGCCAATCTGCTCGAACAGGGTCGCGCGGCGAGCCGTTGCGGCAGAAACCGCCGCCTGCGTAGCTGCGAGTTCGGCGCGCGCCTGCCGCGCCTGCGTCTCATACTGGTCGAGCTTTTCCCGCGGTTCGGCTCCGGTGGCAGCCAAGGGTCGATAGCGCGCCACCTGGTCGTTCGCGAGGTCGAGTGCCGCGCCCGCGGCGGCGCGTTGGGCCTGCGCCTGGCGGATGGCCGCATCCTGTTCGGTTACTTGTGACCGGATGGTATCGGCCCCTGCGAGCGTCGCGGCAATCTGCGCGCGCGCCTGTTGAGCTTGCGCCTGATAATCCCGCAAATCAAGTTGTACGAGGGCTCCGCCGCGAGCAACCTGCTCGTTCTCCCCCACGAAGACCTCTTCGACGTATCCCGCTACCTTGGAAGAGATAACGACGCTGTCAACAGCGACATTGGCATTGTCGGTCGACTGCATGTACTGACCGTAGGTAACGTGCCGAAAGTACCACCAGCCCCCGCCGAGCAGGACTGCAAGACCAATAATGATTAACACGACGCGCAAGCCACGCCGCGATTGCGGGTTCGTTGGGGTTGTGCCCTCCTGCTCCGGTTCGTTGGAGGTATCGGTCATCTGACTCTTTCGGCAGCTTCAGTAAGAGGTGATCGGGCCACGCGCCCTATAAGGCGCGCGTCGTATAGTAAAGTGTTTTAGCAGTTTGTGTTTGGGCATCCGAAGCGATCGGACTACACAGTCCTATGGACGAAAACCCAGATACCCTGACACGATCGCAGCGTCGGCGGAAGGTAATCAGCGATGATGACCGCATTCTCTATCTTTTGAACGAAATCAGTCGGGGAGCTCGAAGGGCGTACGATGCACGGGTCGCCAGGATCGGTCTCAATCAGACACAGTGGAGGATCATCGGACAACTTCTTCGCGATCCTGTCCTCACGCAGGCTGAAATAGCGAAGAAACTGGAACTGGAATCAGCGACTATCGGCCAAGCGGTCGCCAGTCTTTGTGCCAGAGGGCTAATGGAAAGGGTTCGAGCCAAAACGGATCGGCGAGCGTGGCAGCTCATTCTCACTGAGCGGCTTGATGACCTCCTGCCCGAATTAAGGGGCTCCGCTGATCGGCTTCATGACCTGCTTTGGCGCGACATTACCGCAGATGAGAAACGTACATTGAGAGACATTCTTGCGAGGGTATCGGCAAATCTGGACCAACAACGGAACGAGGCAGATTAAAAAACATGTCTTCGTTTTCTGAAAAGCCTATGAGCAGCATGGCTCGCGCTGCGGAGATCGGCCAGATTCTTGTAAGGCACGGGGCCAAGAACCTCGCGGGAGCCTTCGGGTTTATTCCTTCTACCAGCCCAGTTATTGACACTCGCGAATTTCGCCCAGCCGCAGTGGTCGCGTTCCTGCGTGACATCGGTCCAGTTGGTATAAAGCTGGGGCAGCTCCTCGCCACGCGTAGCGATCTGTTTGCCGAAAACTGGATCACGGCATTCTCAACCCTGCACGATCAGGTGTCGCCAGTACCTTTCGCGCATATCGAGCCCGTTCTTGCTTCAAGCTGGGGTGAGGACTGGCGGAACGACTTTGTGCAATTCGACGAACAGCCTTTGGCCTCCGCCTCCATAGCGCAGACCTATTCCGCCAAACTGCGGGACGGAAGCGATGTCATCGTGAAGCTTCGGCGGCCAGGCACTGCCGCTCGGATGGAGGCTGATGTGCGCCTCCTTGTACGCCTTGCCGGGATCGCGGAAGCACGGTCGCCAGACATTGCTCGCTACCGGCCAGCCGAGTTTCTGCGTACCTTCGGCCGCAATCTCGCCTGGGAGATGGACCTCGCTGCGGAATCCAGAGCGTGCGAGCGGATTGGCGCCTATCTCGATACCATTGGGGTCAAGACTCCGGCCATCCATTGGGAACTAACGGGGCTCCGGGTCAACGTACAGGAACGCCTGTACGGCCTGCCGGCTTCTTCGCTGGCCAACTCCTCTGGCGATCCACAGGTGGCTCGTTTCGCCAAAAGCTACGCCGACGCAGTCCTGCGCATGATCATTCTGAACGGTGAATTCCACGGCGACCCGCATCCCGGTAATGTTTTCCTGATCGGCGAACAGGATGTCGGATTCATCGATTTTGGATCGGTCGGGACGCTCACCAAGGCCAGACGCGACGAGATTGTTCGGCTTGTGCTCGCGATTGCCGGCGAGGAAACCAGCGAGGTCGCTGATGTTCTTCTCGCATGGGCGGGAGAGCCTAAAGTGGATCGCGCTGCACTGGCGCTAGATCTCGATCAGTTGATTGGAGAGTTCAAGGGGGCGGTGCTCTCCGGTATCGAGTTCTCGCAGATCTTCTCGCGAGTATTCGACTTGTTACGGGATTTCAAGCTGGTCCTCCCGCCCGATCTAGCCATTCTTCTGCGGACCTTGCTGACGGCCGAAGGGTTTGTCCGATCGCTGGCACCCGAGTACAACATTGCCGAAGAAACCCGGCCGATTATGATGGAGCTTCTCTCAGAGCGGTTCTCACTTGGCAGTGCTCGGTCAGGGCTGAAGAAAATCCGCCGTCAACTGCTGGGATTGTCGGCGTCCCTGCCCGGTATACTTGCGAACGCGAGCTCAATCGCAAAATCTGGCTATCTGCCGGTCCAACTCGATCCGGTCAGTGTCGAACGGCTCGCGGCCAGCCACCATCGAGATCAGTCCGCTAAAGGGCCTGTAGCCGCTGCATTGATCGTGGCCGCTGCGCTGCTTGTCGATCAATCCTGGCTGCTGGCGGGTGCCGTGCTAGGAGTTGCCGGATTAGTCCTGCTGCGGAATTGACCCCGAGCCTGCTATGGCACTTAGCCCACCATATTGCGAGACTCGCTCGTGCTGAGCGTCTCTGCTCCGTCTTTGATGAAGCCGGAGTGCTTACGCGCTACTCCCGATTCCCGATGCCTTGAGAAAGAAGTCGGTCCTATCGCGCAGCCGCTCGGGCGTGTTACCAATGCCCGAACCATGGCTGATTGCTTTTGTATGTAGGTCCGCCACGAAGGGGTTCATGAACATTTCCGCGAGAAAGCTCGGTGGCCCATCCATTGCGATCCCGCACTCCTGCCAGTTTTGGAATAATCTCTCCAACGCGATGCGCGTGCTTGTTGCGGTGCGCTCAAAAAAGCGCCTAGCGAAATTGGGATCGCTGATACTTTGGGCCATCACGATGCGGACCAGCGCAACAACCTCCGGGTTCAGAAAGAGGGCGCTAAGCTCCTCGGACAGACGATGAAGGGTCGGGCCAGGTAATGCTCCGTCCTTCCCGGCCGCCTGGAATAGCGCCTCGCTCGTGGCGACGTTTTCCAGCACCACAGCTTCGAGCAGGCCGTCCTTATTGCCGAACAACTTGTAAACTGTCGCGAGTGACCCCCCCGCTTCATCGACGACATCGCGCAGCGTTGTCTGCTCATAACCTTGCCTAACGAAAAGCTTACGCGCAGCCGAGACGATCGCCTGGCGACGAAGGTTCAATCTGCAGAACGGGTCTGGCGAGGTCATCACGAGCAATGTCCACGATCGAGAGTTGCAGGACAAGCGTGTAATGACTATTACGCTTCCAAACCTGCACCGAATCTGACTGAAAGCCCCCCATGAAGCGTATTCTTGCCGTCGTTACGGCCTGTCTCTTGCTCGCATCATGCTCGGACGCCGAAGCACCCGCTGAGCCGCCAGCCATACCGGTCAGGACAGTAACCATTGCAAGTCGGCCCATTCCCAATGTGGTCGAGCTTCCGGGAAGGGTCGAGCCCGTCCGCGAAGCCGAAGTGCGTGCGCGGGTAACGGGCATCGTTCAGGCGCGGCTGTATAAAGAAGGCACTGACGTGCGCGCCGGTCAGCCTCTCTTCCGCATCGATCCGCGAGAACTGCGCGCAAATTACGCGCAGACCGAGGCAGCCTTGCAGCGTGCCCGCGCGACAGCCAGCAATGCCCGCGCTGTCGTCGCACGTTTTCGGCCTCTCGTGGCTGAGAACGCGATCAGTGGCCAGGAATACGATGCCGCGGTTGCCGCCTCACGCGAGGCGGAGGCCAATGTCGCACAGATCCGCGCGCAACTCGAAGCCGCTTCGCTCCAGCTTGGCTATACCACCGTCCGAGCACCGATTTCGGGGCGCGCCGGCCGGGCGCTGGTCACCGAAGGTGCGCTGGTCAGCCAACCTGAAGGGACTCTCCTGACCAAAATCGAACAGATTTCGCCGGTCTATGTCAATTTCGCCCAGGCCGCGAGCGAAGTGCTCGCACTTCGCCGCTCGGTTGCAGCAGGTGAAATCGAGCTCGACGAGAATGATCGGGTTGAAGTCAGACTGACTTTCAGCGACGGGACAGAGTATCCCATTCCAGGTTATGTCGACTTTTATGCCCTGTCGGTAGACGAGGAGACCGGCACGGTCGAACTGCGCGCCGAGTTTCCCAACCCCATGGGATTGCTGCTCCCGGGGGAATTCGTCCGCGCGAGGATTTTCGCGGGCGAGGTGCAAGAAGGCATTTCTGTTCCCCAGCGGGCAGTAAATCTGACCGAACAGGGCGGTTCGGTCTTCGTTGTCGATGCCGAAGGGCGGGCGGCGACGCGTTCGGTCGCCCTTGGCGCGATGGTGGACGGCTTCTGGATCGTAAAGAGTGGCCTGAAAGTAGGCGACGTGGTGATCGTCAGCAATTTGCAGAAGGTCCGCCCGGGGGTGCCCGTTCAGCCCCTGAGCGCTCAGACGGCCCGCAAGACCGCCGTCCGGAAGAAATCTGCCCCCGTGTCCCAGGAACGCTGAAACATGGCCCGGTTTTTCATTGATCGGCCCATCTTTGCATGGGTTATCGCGCTCGGCATCCTGCTGGCGGGCATAATCGCGTTGCGAGCCCTTCCGGTCGAGCAATATCCCGAAGTCGCGCCGCCCTCGCTGACGATCAGCGTAGTATACCCCGGCGCCGACGCCGAGACGCTTGAGCAAAACGTCACCCAGGTGATCGAACAACAGCTCAACGGCGTGGAGGGCTTCCTTTACATGTCGTCCTCGAGCGCGTCGAATGGCACTGCGAGCATCACGCTGACGTTCGAGGCGGGAACGGATATCGACCTCGCCCAGACCGACGTTCAGAATAGATTGAGCACTGTCGAGGCGCGACTGCCAGAGGAGGTGCGGCGACAGGGCATCACCGTGCGCCAGGCCAATGCCGGATTTCTGCTGATCGTCGCGCTGGTGTCTAAAAGTGGCGATCTTACCAGCACCGATCTTGGCAATATCGCATCCAATCAGGTGATCGATGAACTGCGGCGCGTGCCCGGGGTAGGCGACGTAACACTGTTCGGCTCGCAATATGCCATGCGCATCTGGCTCGATCCCGACGCTCTCGCGTCCTACAATCTTTCGCCCGGTGCCGTTCTGGCCGCGATCCGCGAACAGAACGCGCAGACGGCAGGTGGATCGATCGGAGCCAGGCCCCTTGCGGACGGGCAGCAGATCACTGCGACGATCACCACCGAAGGTCGTTTCAATACGGTCGAGGAATTTGAAAACATCATCTTGCGCGCAAATTCCGGCGCCGCAGTGGTTCGCCTGGGGGAAGTCGCGCGAGTGGAAATCGGCGCGCAGACATATGCGACATCGACCACTCTAAACGGTCAGCCAATGGCGGGACTGGCTGTGCAGCTTGCTACCGGTGCCAACGCGCTTGCAACCGCTGAAGGAATCACGGCGCGGATGGAGGAAATCGCGCCCGGGCTACCGGCTAATGTTGCTTGGTCAATACCTTATGACACGACGCCATTCGTCGAAGTCTCGATCGAGGAAGTCATCAAGACTCTGGCCGAGGCGATGGTCCTTGTCTTCCTCGTCATGTTCCTGTTCCTCCAGAACTTTCGGGCAACACTGATCCCGACGCTGGTGGTTCCAATCGCCCTCGCCGGCGCGTGTCTCGGTTTGTGGGTGTTCGGCTTCTCGATCAATGTGCTGTCGCTGTTCGGCATGGTTCTCGCCATCGGCATCCTCGTCGACGACGCAATCGTCGTCATCGAGAACGTCGAGCGCATCATGCGCGAGGAAGGCCTCCCGCCCCTCGAGGCGACCCGCAAGGCCATGGGTCAGATCACCGGCGCGATCATCGGCATCACGCTGGTACTGATCGCGGTATTCGTACCGATGGCGTTTTTCCCCGGATCGACGGGCGGAATCTACCGCCAGTTCTCGGTTACACTTGCCGTCGCGATATTCTTCTCCGCCTTCATGGCCCTGTCGCTGACGCCGGCATTGTGCGCTACCTTCCTCAAGCCGATAGCCCAAGGGCATGGCGAGGGTGGCGAGGTCGAGATCGATTGGGAGGCCGAAGCACAGCCCGGCTGGCGCAGGCGGTTTGCCCGTGTCCGCAACATGGCCGCGCGCTTCTTTGGCCGGTTCAACCGCTGGTTCGCGAAGATGCAGGACAAATACGGGCGCGCGAACGATCGGATCCTTTCGCGTCCGTTTCGCGCCTTTGCAGTGTTCCTCGCCCTAGTAGCCATTACCGCGTTGCTGTTTTTCCGCCTGCCTACCGCTTTCCTGCCGACTGAGGACCAGGGTTACCTAATCACTGCGGTACAGGCGCCGCCGGGCGCCACCCAGGAGCGGCTGGACGAAGCGCTCGAGCCGATTACCGAGTTCTGGCTCGCCCAGGAGGAAGTCGAAAACCTGGTCGTAGTGCGCGGCTTCAGCTTCTTTGGGCAGGGACAGAACAATGCATTGATGTTCGCGCCTTTCAAGCCGTGGGACGAACGGACCGCCGAGGAAAGCAGCGCAGGAGCTATTCTGCAGCGGGCAATGGGGACTTTCATGCAGAATGACGGAGCAACCGCGTTCGTCATCCAGCCACCGGCGATCCAGTCCCTTGGGCAGGCCAGCGGGTTCACGCTCAAGCTCCAGGATCGCGCCGGTCTGGGACGTGAGACCCTGATCGCCGCGCGCGACCAGTTGCTTGGTCTGGCAGCGGAGAGTCCGCTCGTTGCGAACCTGCGCCCAGAGGACCAGGGACCCAGCCCCGAACTCAGGGTCGACATCGATCGAGTTCAGGCGCGTGCGCTGGGCTTGTCGCTCGCTGACGTCAATGCGGCTCTCTCGATCACTTTTGGCTCTGCTTATGCCAATGATTTCAACCGTGACGGCCGCGTACTCCAGGTGCTGGTCCAGGCCGATGCGCCCCACCGCATGACCCCTGAAGACGTCCTGGCGCTGCGCATTCCCAACCAGGCTGGTGATTTGGTGCCGTTCGGCTCGTTCGCTGATGTCGAATGGTCCGCGGCCCCGGCCAGCATCTCGCGCTATAACGGGTATCCGGCCCTGACCTTGTCGGGAATGGCCGCGCCGGGTGAATCGTCCGGTGCGGCTCTGGCGGAGATGGAGCGTCTTGCCGAACAATTGCCCCAGGGCATCGGTTACGAGTGGACGGGCGTTTCCTTCGAGGAAAAGCAGGCCGGCGGACAGATCGGATTTCTCCTCGGCCTCTCTGTGGTGGTAGTGTTTCTGGTGCTCGCCGCTCTGTATGAAAGCTGGGCGGTCCCACTAGCGGTTTTGCTTATCGTGCCGATGGGGGTGCTTGGCGCGGTCCTTTTCTCGATGCTGCGGGGCCTCTCCGCAGACGTCTATTTCAACGTAGGTCTGATCACTATCATCGGCCTGGCCGCAAAAAATGCGATCCTGATCGTCGAATTCGCGATCGAGGAAGAGGAGCGGGGCCTTAGACGTATTGACGCGGTCAAGGCAGCGGCGCGCCTGCGTCTGCGCCCGATCATCATGACTTCGCTTGCCTTTACGATGGGGATGGTTCCGCTGGTCCTCGCAAGCGGAGCAGGCGCGGCCAGTCGGATTGCCGTCGGCACCGGAGTCGCGGGCGGCATGATTGCTGCAACCGTTCTCGGCATCTTTCTCATCCCGGTGCTGTATCTACTGGTAAGGCGTAATATTAGTCGAAAACAGCCGGTTGCGACCGGGGGGCATGAGGGGGACCGACACCACACCGGACCGTTGGCAGGCGCGGAAAACTCCGCAGGCCGGGGAGAGGCCGAATGATGATCTGCCCCTGGTGTGGTCCGACCAAAACCGTCCTTGGCGCCGCACTTGCCTCGAGCCTGCTAGGCGGATGCGCCAGCTTGGCACCCGAGCATGTCCGCCACGTACCAGTCACTGCGCCCGTTTTTGATGCCGACTATCGTCCCGATGGCGAGATCGTTGCCTCACAGCTGTCCTACCGCGACTGGTTCATCGATCCGCGGCTCGAAGGGCTGATCTCAATTGCCCTCGAGAACAATCGCGATCTACTTGCTGCAACCGCTCGTATCGCGCAGGCACGGGCCCGCTACCGCATCCAGGAAAGTCGTCGGCTTCCGAACCTGGTCGGCGACGCCAGTGCCGTTCGCACACGTCAGCCACTTGGTGTTAATCCGGCGCTCGATTCCGGCGACGTTGAGGGAGCGCCAGCGGCTGTCACCTTCAATCGGTTCGACGTCGGAGTTGGTGTCAGTTCTTTTGAGCTGGACTTCTGGGGTCGAATTGCGAACTTGAGCGAGGCCGCCCGCGCCCAGTATCTTGCAACGGTGGCTGCGCAACGCGCATTCTATCTTGCGCTTATCGCCGACACGGCCAACACATATTTCGAGATCGTTGAAACCGAAGAACAGCTCGCGCTTGCCGAGGCGACCGCGCAAAGCCGCCGCGAAGCGCTGCGGATTGCCCGTCTCCGGCTCGACAATGGAGTCACATCTGCGCTGCCTTACCGGCAGGCGGAAACCTTGCTGACGCAGGCCGAACAACAACTCGCGATCGAGCGGCTCGATCTCGCGAGGCTGCGCAATCAGCTTGTTGTTCTTTTAGGGGGGGGCGTCCCCCCCGGACTGCCGCGCGGCTTGTCCCTCGCCGCTCAGCTTGACGATCGCCGTCTTGCTGCAGGCCTGCCTTCCGAATTGCTCCTCGTCCGCCCCGACATCATTGCGGCGGAGGAACAGCTACGCGCAGCCCGAGCCAACATAGGCGCGGCCCGAGCCGCTTTCTTCCCCACAATTTCGCTCACGAGCAGCGCCGGCCTCAGCTCCAACAGTCTCGATGGGCTCTTCTCCTCGGGTGGGCTGGGGTGGAGTTTCGGCCCCTCGATCACCTTGCCGATTTTCGACTGGGGCGCGCGTGAGGCCGACCTGAACCTCGCTAGGGCACTCGAAGTTGAGCAAGTGGCCAACTATGATCGCACTGTACAGACCGCCTTCCGCGAAGTTTCCGACGCGCTGGCCGGTCGACGCTACCTCGCCGAGCAGATCGAAACGCTCGAGCGTGCTCTCCTAGCGCAGGAGCGCATCGCGCGGATCGCACGGCTTCGCTACCGGGAAGGTGTGGCGGATTACCTCGAAGTGCTCGATGCCGAACGCAATCTGTTCAATGCACAGCAACAGCTTCTCGCCACGCGCCGCGCCTGGCTGCAGAACCGCGCCACCCTTTTTGTCGCGCTTGGCGGTGGGCTCGAAAAGGCAGGCCCCTTCGAGGAAGATTGAGTTGGTTGCACGGACAAGGCACATGGACGCGGTAAAACGAATGTTGGCATGGCGAGAGTGCTATCTCGGTGAGTGTCCATGGTAGAAAATTCCGAGACGCGAAACCCACGAAGTCACGCCGGCATTCGCTCCGCTGGGCAATGAAGGCACAAGGTCGTAGCCACACAGCGACGTCTCGGACCCACACCGAGAAATTTCCGTAGGAGCAGTTCATGAAGCTCTACTTTGTTGGCGGTGCTGCCGCAGTCCTGCTCCTTGCAGCGGCTCAACCCGCGCTTTCCCAGGATGATGAGGAACCACGCCGGACGAGGATCGCGCTCGGCGTCCAGATTGTGCCGAGCTATCCGGGTTCCGATGACCTGAGTTTTCGTCCGCTTGTCGACGTCGCTCGCGCTCGCGGGACCGATCCTTTTCAATTCGAAGCACCGGATGAAAGTTTCGGATTCCCTCTTATTAGATTTCAGCAACTGACCATCGGCCCCGCCCTGAACTTTGAGGGCAGCCGGGCTGCTGGGGATGTCGGCGTGGACCTCCCGAAGGTGGGGTTCACGGTCGAGCCGGGTGTGTTCCTTCAATACGATCTGTCTGAAAGCGTGAGGCTACGCTCAGAGCTTCGAAAAGGCCTGGGAGGCCACGAGGGGTGGGTCGGGAATATCGGTGCCGACTTCGTGGCCCGTCGGGGGGACGATTGGCTCCTTTCAGCCGGGCCTCGTGTTACCTTCGCGGACGAGACCTACAACAGCGCTTACTTCTCTGTTGCTCCCGATTCGGCATCCGGCCTGCCAGCGTTCTCGGCGGGTGGTGGGATTCAGTCGGTTGGGGCTACACTCGGCTATGTGCAGCAAATCACCAAACGTTGGGGAGTCTACAGTTACGCGAAGTATGATCGACTTGTGGGTGACGCTGCCGACTCGCCGGTGGTGCGAATAATTGGTTCACCAGATCAGATTTCGGGAGGGCTTGGCCTGACTTATACATTCGGCCCAGCCGGCTCCTAACTCCCGATGATGAGGGACTGCAGGTAGCAGCCGCCGCTCCGTATGACCGCCCGCACGACCGTAAGTCTTTGCGACAGCGATCCCGGCGCGTAAAGATGTTGAAGAGGCACGCTTCAGGAGGAGAGTTGGATGAATTTGCGAACGCCCGTCGATCCGGTTCCTGCCGCGACCATGCTGTTGCTGCGCGACGATCCGCAGTTCGAGGTTCTCATGGTAAAACGGCACCACCAGATCGATTTTGCCTCGGGCGCATTGGTGTTTCCCGGTGGCAAGCCCTCAGCCGGTGACAAAGTTCCTGAATGGATCGATCATTGCACTGGTTGGGATTCCTTCGATCACACGCAACGGACCTTGCGGATTGCCGCCATCCGTGAAGCTTACGAAGAAGCAGGAATCCTGTTGGCCGAAAATAGCGACGGTACGACATTCGAGGGCGCCTGCGACCTTGAAAGCCGCAAGGCGGTAGAGCGAGGGACTCAGGGATTTTTAGACATCGTGCGCGACGCCGGCGTGCGACTGCGGCTCGACCGGCTTACTCAGTTTGCAAGGTGGGTTACGCCAGCATTCATGCACAAGCGCTTCGACACCCATTTCTACGTTGTCCGCGCTCCCGACCGGCAGATTGCCGCCTGCGACGGATACGAAACCGTCGACGCGGAATGGCTTTCGCCGCGCAAGGCGCTGCAAATGGGAGAAGCTGGAGAGCGAACGGTTATTTTCCCGACCCGGCTGAACCTGCAATTGCTGGCAGAAGCAACGAGCGCGGAAGATTGCGTTGCACAGGCTGAAGCCCGCGAGATGGTGACGGTCCTACCCGAGATCGTCGAGCGCGACGGCAAGAACGTCCTCACTATCCCGGAGAACGCGGGATATGGTGCCGCTTACGAATTTGTAGATTGAAAGCCGACCTGCAAGAAGCCCGAGCTTTGCTGGTGTCTCCCTACATCGGGGGCCGCTACTGAGGCCTCATCGAAAATCTCACAGTGATCCGTCAGTATTGCTGCTCGGGGACGTGCAGAACTAAGCCGTCCAGCTCTGGCATTATTGGAATCTGGCAAGCAAGACGGCTGTATTCGCTCGTCCCTTCGGCGAACTGCAGAAGGTCGGATTCCATACTGTCGTCCGCCAGGCGACCTACCTTGTCGATCCACGCGGGATCGACATGGACGTGACATGTCGCGCAGGCGCAGACACCGCCGCAATCGCCGTCAATTCCTGGCACATCGTTGAAGAGCGCCGCTTCGCGCGCGGTTTCGCCTTCGGCCACCTCGACCTCGCGCCGCGTTCCCTTGCTGGAAACGAACGTTACCTTGACCATCTTGAACTCCGTATATTTGCTCGCGCGGGTAGCCGGTCATCGTGCGTGCAGCCGAACCGGTAGCTTGGTGATTCCCCGAACGAGGTTTGAGAACAGGCGTTCGGGCTCGCCGGTTACTTCGACTTGCGCGAACCGCTTGTGAATCTCTTCCCAGATGATCCGCAGTTGCAGTTCGGCAAGGCGGTTGCCCATGCAGCGATGTATGCCATAACCAAAGGACAGGTGATGACGAGGGTTCTTGCGGTCGATAATAAACTGGCTGGCCCTGTCGATCGCGGTCTCGTCCCGGTTGCCCGACAAGTACCACATGACGACCTTGTCGCCTTTCCTGATTTGCTTGCCACCGATCTCCCAATCCTGAACGGCAGTGCGCCGCATATGGGTCAGCGGGGTCTGCCAGCGGATGATCTCGGGCACCATGCTGGCGATCAGCGAAGGGTCCTCGTTCAGCTTGCGGTATTCGTCCGGGTTCTGGTTGAGCGCCAGGACGCCCCCGCTGATGGAATTGCGCGTGGTGTCGTTGCCTCCAACGATAAGCAGGAGGAGATTGCCGAGAAATTCGAGGAAGGGCATGTCCTGAGTCGCAGGCGAATGCGCCATCATCGAAATCAGATCGTTCTTCGGTTCTTCGTTGATGCGCTGCTCCCACAGACCTTTGAAATACATTGCGCATTCAATGAGCTCAGCTCGCCGTGCCTCGTAGGATTCCACGATTCCAGTTTCGGGCGCGGCCGTCGTCACGTCCGACCATCGTGTCAGCTTGCGTCGCTCTTCCCACGGAAAATCGAACAAGGTCGCCAGGGTCATCGTGGTCAATTCTATAGAGACCTTGTCGACCCAGTCGAATTCTTCGCCAACGGGTAGCGTGTCGAGAATTTCGCCTGCGCGCTCGCGAATAATCGGCTCGAGCAGCAGCAGGTTGGAGGGCGCGACCGCGGGAGTAACTGCCTTGCGCTGCTGGTCGTGCTTGGGCGGGTCCATGGCGATGAACATTTCGAGTTCGAGCGCGCCTTCGACGGAATGCATATCCTGGATTGCGATGCCGCCCAGTTTCGCCTCCGACGAAAAAACCTTGTGGTTGGTATCGACCGCCATGATGTCGTCGAATTTGGTAATCGACCAATAGGGCCCGGCGTAGCTGTCCGGGCAGTAGTGGATCGGGTCTTCCCGCCGCAGACGATCGAAGAACAGGCCTATGTTGTCCTTCTGGAACAGGCTGGGTCGCGAAACATCGATCTCGTCGATCGGGATGGACGCGATCTTTTCTGCCGAATCCAGTTCAATCGTGGCGGTTTCCATGTCCCATCCTTCGTCGTGGCCACTCGTCGGCACTGGCGCAAGGTAGGCCGCCCACCCCTTGTCGTCAATAAACCTTATAATCTTTAATTTCTCGGCCAGGGCTCGGTAACGGCCGCAAGGATGTGTGGACAGGATTGTGATTTAAGTCTTATAAGCATTCTTGATGGGAGCTAATCCACAGATGCGGCCGAGGGCCGATGTTACGAAGAAGACCAAGCGCGCGCTTTCGCTCGCTCAGCACATCGTTCGCGATATCGAAGCTGGAGCCCATATTGCGGGGGACCGGTTGCCGCGCGAGGATGAAATGCTTGCGCGATATGACGTTGCCCGGGCAACCTTGCGAGAGGCGCTGCGCTTCCTCGAACTCCAGGGCGTCATTCATCTGCAACTGGGGCGCGGCGGCGGTCCGGTCGTCGCACGTCCGCAAACCGGCGATTTTGCTAACAGTCTTTCGCTTATCCTGCATTTCATGGAGGCAGACCTGCGGGGGCTGCTCGAACTGCGCGAAGCGATCGCGCCCGATGTTGCCGCTTACGCCGCCCAGCGAGCGACCACTGGCGACCTGAGCGCCCTTGCGGATTGCCTCAAGGAGCTCGAGCGCAATGTCGAAGGAAGCAGGTTCGAGGAATTGAATCGCCGCTTTCACGACCTTTTGGGCTGGGCCAGCGGCAACCCCCTATTCGGCCTGCTGACTTCGGCGATGCATTTGCTGACCCGCGAATTCTCGCACTCGCTGGGCTATTCGGCGCAGGAACGAGCTGTTCAATTGCGATTTCTGCGCCGCGTTCTTGAGGCCGTTCGCACCGGCGATAGCGAAGCTGCGCGGAACTCCATGGCCCGTCTTGTGTCGGGGTCCGCCGCCTATCTCGCGGAGAGAAGCCCGGAACTGGTGAGCCAAAAGGTCCGGTGGGGACACATTTAGCTACGCGTCCGGGACGGGCGCGGGATGGAGAGGAAGACAACAATGGCACTCAAGAGCCGCATTTGCGAAATTCTCGGGATCGAATACCCGATCCTCCTCGCCGGCATGGGCGGGGCGAGCGTTCCCGCGCTCGCGGCTGCCGTTTCGAATGCCGGGGGACTCGGCGTTCTGGGCGCAGCGGCGTGCTCGCCGGACCAGTTGCGTAGCTGGATCCGTCAGACCCGCGAGATGACCGATAAGCCGTTCGGGGTGGACACGCTTCTGCCAGCCTCGGTGAGGCGGGGTTCGTCGCCACAAAGTGGTGATGCGCCCGACAACCCGATGGCATTGCTAGGCGAATACCAGGAGTTCACCCGCGATTTCATGGAGCGGGAGCATCTGCCCCACGTCGATGCTGCAGCGGCGATGCGCGCCGCGGGTGCGCCGGAAATGGGCAAGAGCGGGCTCCAGCTGTTCTCGAGAGAGTTCTTCGAGGCGCAGATAGAAGTGGTGATTGAGGAGAAGGTGCCGGTCTATGCCGCTGGCCTCGGCAATCCTGGGCCCTGGATGGACCGTCTTCATGCCAATGGCACCAAGGTCATGGCGGTGATCGGCAAGGTCAAGCACGCTCGGCAGGTGGTCGATTCCGGTATCGACATGATCGTGGCGCAGGGTCACGATGGCGGCGGCCACAATTCCCCGATAGGAACCATGTCGCTGATCCCGCAGGTCGTCGATGCAGTCGGCAATCGTGTGCCCGTGATCGGGGCCGGCGGTATTTCCGACGGGCGCGGAGTCGCTGCGGCACTGATGCTTGGGGCCGAAGGCGCGTGGGTTGGCACGGCATTCCTCGCGACGGTCGAAGCCGGGATCGAGCACTTCCAGAAGGAAGCGATCACCGAAAGCGGCGATGCGGACACGGTCGTCAGTCGTTCGCTGACCGGCAAGCCCGCGCGAATGATCCGAAACAAATGGGCCGATGCATGGGTTGCTGCAGGCAAGGAGCCCCTTCCCATGCCGTATCAGTCGATGGTTTCGGGGCCGGTCATGGCCTCGGGCATCAAGGCCGAACGCAAAGACATCATGCCTGGCTTTGCTGGCCAGGGAATTGGCCTGATCGACGCGATCCGGCCAGCTGCAGAGGTCATGCGCGGTCTGGTGGATGAGGCGGAAAGAGCCCTGGCCAGCGCCCGTTCGTATTCCTGACCAGCGGCTGAACGGGGCATGGCATGACCACATCACCCTCACGCGGCTTCGCGGACAAGGCTGCAATTACCGGCGTCGGCGAAACGGACTTTGTGAAAGGCACGGAACGGACCGCGGTTGACATGATGCTCGAAGCATCGCGCCGCGCGATCGCTGACGCGGGGCTGAAGCCATCCGACATCGACGGCATGGTTCCGCCGCCGATCTACACGACATCGGAGGAAATGGCCGCCAACCTCGGCATCGACGTGCTGCGCTATGCGGCCACCGTCCACATGGGCGGCGCCAGCCCGACGACGGCGTTGCAGAACGCTGCGATGGCGATCGCCAGCGGCCTCTGCAATCACGTCCTCGTGACGCTGGGCTGGAATGGTTATTCGGCGCTCAGGCCTAAGGCCGGTGCGCCGCCAACCCGGCCGATGAACATGAACACGCTGACCAATACCATTCGGGGCTATTATATCCCCTATGGCGTGTTCCTGCCGGTGCAGATGTATGCATGGCTGGCGACCCGCCACTCGCAACTATATGGGGTAGGCGCGGACACGATGGCGGCCGTCGCGCTGGCCTGCCGTCGGCACGCGCAGTTGAACCCCCGCGCCTTTACTTATGGTCGGGCGCTCGATGCCCAAACCTATCACGCCGCGCGCTGGATTTCCGAGCCGTTTCGCCTCTACGATTGTTGTCTGGAAACCGATGGCGCCTGTGCGGTTGTCATTTCGCGAATCGATCGGGCCAAAGACATGCCCCATGTGCCCGTGACCATCGCCGGCGCCGCCGAAGGCCATCCTTATCCCGCAGATGATATCCCTTCTCGGCCAGATCCTTTCAAGATCGGGCTCACCTACGCCGCCCCGCGTGCCTTCGAGATGGCCGGGGTCAACCGGGAAGACATGGATTTCCTGCAGATCTACGACTGCTTCACATATGTCGTTCTGCTGCAGCTCGAAGCTCTTGGGTATTGCGAGCCTGGAGGGCAGGCGGAATTCGTCGCCAACGGACAGATTGAGCTCGGTGGCCGCTACCCGATCAATACCCATGGCGGCTTGCTCAGCGAGGCACACGTCTGGGGCCTTAACCATGTCATCGAAGCGGTGCGCCAGTTGCGCCACGATTGCGGCGAACGACAGGTGCCAGATGCCCAGACCGGCCTTGTGACCGGCTGGGGGGATCTCGGCGACGGGGCCATTGCTATCCTCAGGAGGTTTGCATGAAAGATGAGCAGGATCTGCCGCCGAAAATGCGGACTTCCGGCCAGAAGGTGCCTGGCAAGCCGCTGCCGCGCCCTCAGGATCCGGTCGAGCAGGAGTTCTGGGAACGCTGTCAGGATGGGCACCTCTATTTCCAGCGGTGTGGGAATTGCGGCCTTTTCCGCCACCTGCCCCGGTATATGTGCGCGAAGTGCGGATCGCCTGAATATTCGTGGGAACGCAGCAGCGGCAAGGGGACGCTGTATTCGTGGACTGTCACTCACCAGGCCCTGCACCCTGCGTTTGCCGCCGAGATACCCTTCGTGGCGGCCGTGGTGGAACTGGAAGAGGGCGTTCGCATGGCCACACGCCTGATCGACTGGAATCGCGAAAATCTCGCGCTCGACCTTCCGGTGCAAGTAGAATTCGAAACGGTCGGGGATGACTTCCGGCTGCCTGTTTTCCGTCCTCGCGAAAGATAGAAACGCCATGGATCTCGACTACGGACCCGAATACGATATCTTCCGCCAAGAGGTGCGCGCATTCATCAAAGAGCACCGCCATCTTGCGCCGCCTCCGGGTGATCGGGCTGCCCGCCCTTCGGCCGAGGCGATCGAATGGCAAAAGCTGCTGATCGCGCACGGCTACACCGCACGGACAATTCCTTGCGAGTACGGCGGATACGGAGCAGAGCCGGATTTCCTCAAGTCGCGCATCGTCGCAGAGGAGTTTTCGCGGGCCAGAATGCCGGGAGGGCTAGCCAACCAGGGAATATCGATGCTGGTGCCGACCCTGCTCGAACTCGGCTCCGAGGAACAGAAGCGGCGCTGGATTGAGCCCACCTTGAAGGGCGACGTGGTCTGGTGCCAGGGCTATTCCGAACCTGGCGCCGGGTCCGACCTCGCCAACCTGAAGACGAGCGCGCGAGTCGAGAATGGCGAGTTCGTCATCAACGGGCAGAAGATCTGGACCAGCACCGCAAAGCAGGCCGACATGATCTTTTGCCTAGTGCGGACCGAACCGGACGCACCCAAGCATGGCGGCATTTCCTACCTGATCTTTTCGATGGACACGCCGGGGATCGAGGTTCGCCCCCTGAAGACGATGACCGGCCATGCCGAGTTCAACGAGACGTTCTTTACCGATGTCCGCGTCCCGGTGGACCAGATCGTTGGCCAGCGGGGCCAGGGCTGGCTGGTCGCGAACGCGACTTTAGGTCACGAGCGGGGGATGCTGGGCGATCCCGACGCGCTGGAAAACCGGATGCAGGCGCTCATCGCCCTGATGCAGGACGAACGCACCGGTGAGGGGCGAGCGATCGACAATCCGGTCCTGCGCGACCGACTGGTTGCGCTTCAAGCAGAAGTGGCAGCAATGAAGTACAACGGCATGCGCGTCCTTTCCGATAGCCTGAAGGGAGAACCGGGCGGGATGGCCAAGCTGATTGTGAAGTTGCAAAGCTGCGAACTCGCCCACCAGATTTCCGCGCTGGCGATCGACGCCATGGGCGAGATGGGTATCCTTTATCACCACAGCCCTCGCGAACGCGATGGAGGAGCGTGGCAATGGAACTACATGTTCCAGCTCGGTCTCATCATCGGCGGCGGGACCGCCCAGATCCAGAAGAACATAATCGCCGAACGCGGCCTCGACATGCCGCGCGAGCCGAAGCCGGCAAGGATTGCGGCTGCGGGGCAGCAAATCACGGCCCCCGCACACCAGGCGCAGGGAGCAAACTGATGGACTTCGGACTTTCGCAGGATCAGCAGATGCTGCGTGACGCGGTTGCGCGCTGCCTTCGGGACACCTGCCCGCTCGACCACGTTCGCAAGTGTGTGGAGCAGGAGAATCCGGCGAGCGACCGGGTGTTGGAGGCCCTGAACGTTCTGGGAGTCGGCGGAATGCTGGTCCCCGAAGAACATGGCGGCCTCGGCATGACCTTGCTTGATGCGACGGTAGTAGCGGAGCAGCTTGGCTTTGCGGTCGCGCCGGTACCGTTTCTCGCCAGTCAGGTTCTTGCACCGATCGCCTTGCGCGAGGCGGGTAGCAAGGAGCAAAAAGCGCGCTGGCTCCCCAAGATCGCGCGTGGGGAGGTGCGCGTCGGTGTCGCGATCTCCGAAACGTTAGAAACGCGGGACGGTTCGGGTGTTTCCTCCGCTGCCGGAGAGCTCACCGGCACTGCCCTGTTCTGCCTCGATTTCAAAGGCGCCGACGCCTATATCGTGGCCGACGCAAAAGGCAGGCTACACCTCGTCGACGCCGAAGCATCTGGGCTGACGACTATCTCGTTGACCACAATTGATCGCACCCGAAGCGTCGGGGAATTACGTTTTGACGGTGCCGAGGCAGAGCCACTTGCTGACGATGGCGGAGTTGCAACTTCCCGGCTGCGCGATGCGGGCCGTGTGATCCTGGCGGCAGACAGCCTGGGCGCGGGCGAGACCATGATCCAGAAGGCCGTCGCTTATGCTGGTCAGCGCGAACAGTTCGGTCGCCTCATCGGCAGTTTCCAGGCGGTCAAGCATATGTGCGCCGAGATGGCCGCACGGCACGAACCGTGCCGTTCGCTGGTCTGGTTCGCCGCCCACGCTTTCGACGCGATGCCGAATGAGGCATCGCTGGTCGCCTGCCAAGCGAAGTCCCACACGGCCGAAGTTCATCGATTCGTCGCCCGCACGTCCACCGAAGTACATGGCGGAATGGGCTTCACCGATCTGCTTGGCCTGCACTACTGGTTCAAGCGGATCGGGTTCGACCGACAGGTCCTTGGCGGGCCGGAAACGGTGCGGGCCGAGGCAGCGGTGCTTCAAGGCTGGACCAAAGCCGCCTGATAAGTTTTACCGGGAGGCCAGCGCGCCAGGTCCGCCAGCCCGTACGGAGAGGAGAACTGATGTGATCGAATGGAATCTCGGCGACATTCTCGACGCGATCGAGCCAGCCATGCCAAAGGATGCACCGGCCCTGATCCATGGTGAGCGGATGGTCACATGGCCCGAAATGTCCGCGCGTTCGAACAATGTTGCGCGCGCGCTGCGTAAACGTGGAGCCGGTGATGGCGCCAAGGTCGCTTTCTATATGCGTAACCGTCCCGAATACGGCGAGCTGATGGCAGCTTGCTTCAAGGGTCGCTTGACCCATGTAAACATCAATTACCGCTACCAGGCCGATGAAGTTCTATACATATTCGACGATTCCGACAGCGAGGTGATCGTCTACAGTTCGGAGTTCAGAGACTGCATCGTCGCGCTCAAGGAGCGCTTAAGCAAGGTTCACACCTTCGTGGAAGTTGGCGACGCTTCGCATATCGCGCCGTTTGCGGTTCCCTATGAGACCCTTGCGCAGGAAGGCGACGGATCGGCGCTCGGCATCGAACGCTCGCCCGGCGATCTTCTTTTCATCTATACTGGCGGGACTACCGGCATGCCCAAGGGGGTGATGTGGCGGCATGATGACATGCGCAAGGCGCAGCTGGATGCGCAGAAGCTGATCGGCCCGGTGCCCCAAACGCTCGAAGAAAATGTCGCGCTGATCCGGAGCGAAGGACCGGGTCGGCGAACCCTTCCCGCCTGCCCGCTTATGCACGGGACAGGCTTCATCACCGCGATCGGCACGCTTATGTCGGGAGGCGCCATCGTCACGCTGGGTGATCCGTCATTCGATGCTGTGGAAATGTGGGAAACCGTTAACAGGCACAAGGTGGAAAGCATCGCGATCGTGGGTGACGCCTTTGCCAAGCCCATGCTTCGCGCGCTCGATGAACACCCAGGCCGCTGGGATACCACCAGCCTCGTGACCATAATCTCGTCGGGTTTAATGTGGAGCAAGGAGGTCAAGGCCGAGCTCTGCAGGCATATTCCTCAGGTGGTCTTGATGGACAGCTTCGGCGCGTCTGAGGGGCTTGGTTTCGGCCTCTCGGTCACCACCGCGCAAGGAGGCACCAATACGGCCAAGTTCGGCATCGGGGAATTCTGCGATGTGTTCGATGAACAGGACCGGAAAGTGGAGCCCGGGAGCGGGGTGCCGGGATTTATTGCTCGCAAGGGTGCAATTCCCGCGGGATATTACAAGGATACCGAGAAGTCGGCGAAGACGTTCCGTACCATCGATGGCGTGCGCTACTCCATTCCGGGGGACTGGTGCACTGTTGAGGCCGATGGCAGCCTCACGTTGCTGGGCCGTGGCAGCGTATGCATCAACACCGCTGGCGAGAAGGTTTACCCCGAAGAGGTCGAGGAGATCCTCAAGACCCACCCCGCCATCGGTGACGCGCTGGTCGTCGGCGTCCCACACGACAAATGGGGCCAGGCCGTTACCGCAGTCGTCCATCTCATCGACGCCACGCTGTTCGACGAGCACGCGGTCAGGGCCCATGTCCGAAAGCAATTGGCAGGTTACAAGACACCAAAATCCATCCATCCGACAAAAACCCCCCTGCGCGCATCGAACGGCAAACCAGATTATGGCACCGCGAAATCGATCGCCGAAAAAGCGGTCCTCGGGCCGTGACCGAGCGGACACCTCCCGATTACGACGCCGTGGTTGTCGGCGCCGGCTTCAGCGGCATCTACCTCCTGCACAAGCTGCGCGAAGCCGGGTTCAACGTGGTGCTTGTCGACGCGGCGGCTGAGCCGGGCGGGATCTGGTACTGGAACCGCTACCCTGGCGCTCGCGTGGATTCTCAAGTCCCGTTATACGAATTTTCGCTACCCGAGTTATGGCGTCCATGGTCCTGGAGCGAGCGCTTTCCCGGATGGGAGGAGCTAAGGGCCTATTTTAGGCACGTCTGCGATACCCTCGCCCTGTGGCCGCTGATGCGTATGGGGTGGAAAGTCGAGAACGCGCGCTTTGACGAAACGCTCGGTTGCTGGCGCGTGCAGCGTGAGAGTGGGGAAACGATATCGACCCGCTTCCTTTTGCCCGCTGTCGGTTTCGCGTCGAAGCCGTATATCCCCGAACTTCGGGGTATAGGAGATTTCGCGGGCGAATGGTGCCATACGGCGCGCTGGCCGCAGCAAGGCATCGATCTGAATGGTCGCAAGGTTGCTGTGATCGGAACGGGTGCGAGCGGTGTGCAGGTCGCCCAGGAAGCGGCGAAATGTGCGCGAACGCTGACCCTGTTCCAGAGAACCCCTATCCTGGCCCTGCCCATGCGGCAGGAGATCCTGTCCAAGAAAGTTCAGGAGCGCGAAAAGCTGGACTACCCCGCAATTTTCGAACAGCGCCGGCTGACAAGCGGTGGATTTGAAGCCCAGTCGCTTGAAGTCTCTGCTTTGGAGGTCGACGAAGCGACGCGCAATGCCCACTTCGAAGCCCTCTGGCGGCGCGGCGGGCTGGGGTTCTGGTACGCCAACTTCGCCGACCTGCTGACCGATCGCAAAGCCAATCGCCATGCGTACGATTTCTGGCGCGACAAGGTTCGCGCACGCATCACAGACTCCGACCTGGCCGAGAAACTCGCGCCTTTCGCGCCCCCTCATCCATTTGGCACCAAGCGCCCTTCGCTAGAACAGGACTATTACGAGATTTTCGCCCAAGACAATGTTTCACTCGTCGATCTAGAGGCGAATCCGATCACCGGCATCGAGGCGCACGGCATCAAAACCCAAGACGGCGAGGTCGAATGCGACCTCAGCGTTTTCGCCACCGGCTTCGACGCTGGGCGCGGCGGGTTGATCGACATGAACATCGCCGGGATTGGCGGCCGTGGACTTTCGCGAGCATGGGAAGATGGCTTGCGCGCCTATCTGGGAATGGCGGTATCGGGGTTTCCCAACATGCTGTTCGCTTACGGCCCGCTAAGCCCTTCGGGCTTTTCCAACGGCCCGACGAGCGCCGAGATTCAGGGTGACTGGATCTGCGATTTCATGGTCTGGCTGCGCAACGAAGGGTTCGACCGTTTCGAGGCCGAGCCGCAGGCAGAGGCAGCGTGGACCGAAATGGTCGCGCAGGCCGGCGCGATGACACTCTTCCCCGAAGCGGACTCTTGGTACATGGGCGCGAACATTCCCGGCAAGAAGCGACAGCTTATCAATTTCCCCAGCGTATCGATTTACGCAGCAAGCTGCGAAGACGTGGCGCGCGATGGCTACCGCGGCTTCGCTACCAGCAAATTTGCCAATGAGGGCTGCATAATCTGATGAATAAGACGGTCCGAACAGATACTCTTTCAGCCGACATCGATCCAGTCTGGGCGGGAGATGGTTCACATCTGCCAGAATGGTTCGTAGCGGCTCTCAACGTTCCACGCGAGGAAGGCTTCGTCGAGATCAACGGCGCAAGGACACGTTACTTCCGCTGGGGCGATCGCGCCAAGCCCAAGGTTTTGATGAGTCACGGCTTCCTCGCCCATGCGCGTTGCTTTGCATTCATCGCGCCGTTTCTCGCGGAAGACTACGATGTGGTGGCGTTCGATCTCGCGGGAATGGGCGACAGCGAAATGCGCGGGCGAGCCGATCTGGAGGAAAGGGGACGGGAGTTCGCCGAGATGGCCGAGGCGCTGGATTTGTTCGAGGGCGGCCAGAAACCTACAATCGTCGCGCACAGTTTCGGCGCAGGAGCCGCGTTGACCGCTGTGACCCAATCGCCGGAGGCCTTTTGCGGGGTGGTGGTCTGCGATCTGATGATCATGCGGCCCGAGCTTCTCGAGCAATACTGGAACCTTAGGCGGTCGAGCCCTGGCTCCGGCGACCCCGATAAGCCTAAAAACCGTTACCCGAGCTACCAAACGGCACGAACGCGATACATCCTTTCTCCGCCCCAGTCGGTCGGCGAGCCATTCCTGCTGGACTACATGGCATATCACTCCCTGCGTCAGGATGGCGACGGATGGACCTGGAAGTTCTCGCCTGAAGTCTTTCGGAGGAGCAACAAACCGGACGAATGGCTCACGGTTGGACAGCGCCTGGTGAGCGCCCCAGGCCGCAAGGCCATCGTACACGGGGAAAGTAGCCAGCTCTTCACAACGGACTCGGCGGAATACATCCGCGAACTTGGTGGCGCTAATATTCCCATAATTGCCGTTCCTGAGGCGCGACACCACCTGATGCTCGACCAGCCATTGGCATTCGTAACCGCGTTGCGGTCTGTTCTGGCTCTTTGGAACAACTAGCGGCCGATCGGTGGTTCCAGTGAGTTGTCGGGTCAACGTAGGAGACAAGGGCCCGGCGAATTGGAGATTGATGCCCCCGGTCGGCGGAACGGATTACGACCTCAACCATAGGTTCGAAACAGGCGACCCGGTTTGGTCGCTGTCAAGGCTGGGCTGGTGGGGAAAAATCTCCGGACGGTGGGCGTGCCCAAACAGATAAGGAATTGCAGATGCAAATTGCCACTCGAAAGCTCGGCTCGCAGGGCCTTCAGGTCTCTGCCCTCGGCCTTGGCTGCATGGGCATGTCGGAATTTTATGGAAGGGGGGACGAGACGGAGGCGGTCGCGACGATCCACCGCGCCCTCGATCTGGGAGTCACCTTTCTGGACACGGCCGACATGTACGGCCCTTTCACCAACGAGGTTCTAGTCGGCAAAGCCATAGCGGAACGGCGTGAGGAGGTAGTGCTGGCGACCAAGTTCGCCAACGTGCGCGGCGAGAATGGCGAATTTCTCGGTATTCGCGGAGACGCGGACTACGTACGCCAGTCTTGCGATGCCTCGTTGAAGCGCCTCGGAGTCGACTATATCGACCTATATTATCAGCACCGCGTCGATCCGAACACACCGATCGAGGAGACGGTGGGCGCGATGGCCGAACTGGTCAAGGCGGGGAAAGTCCGGTATCTGGGCCTATCCGAGGCCGCACCCGAGACAATTCGCCGCGCGCATGCGGTTTACCCGATTTCGGCACTTCAGACCGAATATTCGCTCTGGAGTCGCGACCCGGAAGATGAGATTTTACCCACAATTCGTGAACTCGGCATCGGTTTTGTTCCTTACAGCCCGCTGGGGCGAGGTTTCCTTACCGGACAGATTCGCCGTATCGAGGACCTGGACGAGGATGACTACCGCCGCACCGGGCCGCGCTTCCAGGGGGAAAACTTCCAGAAGAACCTCGATCTTGTGTTTGAGGTGGAGGCAATGGCCCGTGAGAAGGGCTGCACTCCCGCCCAGTTGGCACTCGCGTGGCTTCTGGCACAGGGCCAGGACATCGTGCCGATTCCCGGGACAAGGAAGCGTACGCGGCTCGAGGAAAATGTGAAAGCGATGGACGTCCGGATCACGACCGATGATCGCTCGCGGATTGACAGCATCTTCCCTCCCGAAGCGGCCGCGGGCACTCGCTATGCGGCGCCCCAGATGCAGGCGCTGAACGGCTGAGCAGCGAGCGTCCCGGGGGCCGCTTTTCGTTTATCGTTACCGATAGAGGGGTTGGTTCATCCAGACGTTGGGTCTGGGTCTGATACCAAAAAGCCGTGAGTTTGACTCACGCGGGGGGATTCCCAAGAGGCGAAAACTCTGAATCTATGACGCTCTGTCGGCCATGGGCTCAGTGATAGTCTTGCGAGATGATTTTGACGGGGCGGCGTTGCGGCGATTGGCGCGATTGTCGACAAGCGCGAACCAGGCGCGACGGATGCCGGCGTTGGCTCAGATTTATGACGGCGGCAGCCGGAGCGAGGCCGCCAGGACCGGGGGTGTGACCCTTCAGATCGTGCGCGACTGGGTCATCCTCTTCAACGCCCGGGGCCCTGATGGGCTGCTTGACGGCAAGGCTCCCGACAAGTCCTCGATCCCCAATGATGCCCAGCGCCGGGCGCTTGTGGAGATCGTCGAGCAAGGTCCTATTCCTGCAATCCACGGCGTTGTTCGCTGGCGGCTGATCGACCTGGTCCAGTGGCTCCAAGAGGGAGTTTGCGATATTGCTCGACGTAACGACCGTGGGGCGCGAGTTGAGGAAACTGGGCTACGTCAAGCTCACCCCGCGACCTCGTCATCATGCTCAGAACGAACAGGCCCTGGAAGCCTTCAAAAGGGGGGCTTTGCATCCGAGCTGGCAAAGGTCAAAGCGACTCTCCCGAAGCGCACGCCCATAGAAATATGGTTTCAGGACGAGGCTCGCGTCGGCCAGAAAACCAAGATCACGCGGCGCTGGGCCAGGCGAGGGACGCGGCCGTCGGCGTCCAAGGACCAGCGGACCAGGTCGGCCTATATCTTCGGTGCAATCTGTCCGGAACACGGAAAGGCCGCCGGGCTGGTCCTGCCCTTTTGCAATACCGAAACCATGACGTTGCATCTTGCCGAGATATCGATCGCCGTCGCGCGCGGCGCCCACGCGGTTGTGCTGATGGATCAGGCAGGATGGCACATGACCGCCAAGCTCATCGTGCCCGAGAATATCAGCATCATCGCGTTGCCGGCCAAATGCCCCGAGCTCAACCCGGTCGAGAACGTCTGGCAGTTCATGCGCGACAACTGGCTCTCAAACCGCGTCTTTACTTCCCACGATAACATCGTCGACCACTGCTGCGAGGCCTGTAATAAGCTCGTCGATCTGCCATGGCGCATCATGACCATTGGACGCCGCCAATGGACTCGTGGGTCGTGATCAATGCAGTTTGGTATAAGGTTTGAAGACATACGATACCATTCTGGATAGCGAGACTAGCTCAATCGGAACGGTGATTACCCGGTGATTGCCAGCATGAATATATCAGTCTTTAAAATCTCGATTACCATATATATATCAAAAACTTATGGATACCTGATCACAAAATCTGGTATTTCAGATATCGGAGGCGCTAGAGGCGCTTCGCTCGAGAAACTTGCAATACCACTCTTGAAGCCTCTTGAACCTGATTTAGATTTTGCTAAATTAGCGCTTTCTAAAAGAGGCAGCGATGAGCACTACCGATTCTCCCACCGATTTCGCGCGCCATGCCGGCGAGGCCAGCCGCTTGTTGAAAATAATGGGCAATGAATCGCGCCTGCTGGTGCTCTGCTTCCTGGCCGAAGAAGGCGAGCTGTCTGCCGGCGATCTGGCGCAGCGGGTCGGGTTGAGCCAGTCCGCCCTTTCGCAGCACCTCGGAAAACTGCGTGAGGACGATTTGGTCGCCACCCGCAAGGAGGCCCAGTCGGTATTCTACCGGGTCCGCGACCCCAATGCGCAGCGTGTTCTGGAACTGCTGCATGACATTTTTTGCCCCGAGCTCGGCCAGTCCACCCAGGCGAGCGACGACATCGGAGAGAGAGTTTGAGCGACGACACGCATATCGAACAAGCCATTGCACAGGTGAACGGCGTTCTTGCCGGCAATCCGCGAACGCCGCACGTCAAAGCGTTCTTTCATGAGCCGACCTTTACCGCGACCTATGTCGTCAGCGACGATGAGGCCAAGCGCGCCGCCATCATCGACAGCGTCTGGGATTTCGATCAGCCTTCGGGCCGCACCAGCCTGGAAGCGGCGGACGCAATAATCGATTATGTGCGCGAGGCAGGCCTGACCGTCGATTGGATCCTGGAAACCCACGCCCATGCCGATCACCTGTCGGCCGCGCCCTATCTGCAGGAAAAGCTGGGCGGTGAAATGGCCATCGGCCGCGAGATCGTGACCGTCCAGGGCGTGTTCGGCAAGGTGTTCAACGAAGGCACCGAGTTCGAACGCGATGGCTCGCAATTCGACCGGCTGCTGGAGGATGGTGACGAGTTGATGATCGGCGAAATTCCGCTGATCGCGCTCCATGTTCCCGGCCATACCCCGGCCGACATGGCCTATATCGTCGGCGATGCGGCCTTTATCGGCGATACGATGTTCATGCCCGATTATGGCTCTGCGCGGGCCGATTTTCCCGGCGGCAATGCGCGCAACCTCTATCGCTCGGTCCGGCGACTGATGCGCCTGCCCGACAAGACGCGGGTGTTCCTGTGCCACGATTACAAAGCGCCCAATCGCACCGAATTCGTGTGGGAGACCACCATGCTGGCACAGCGCACAGCCAATGTGCATCTTCACGAAGATGTGGATGAGGATCAGTTCGTGGAAATGCGCACGCAGCGCGATGCGACGCTGGAGATGCCGCGCCTGATCCTGCCCGCCATCCAGGTGAACATGCGCGGTGGACATCTGCCGCCGCCCGAAGATGACGGCACGTCTTACCTCAAGATGCCGGTAAACAAGCTGTGATGCTGCCCGGATTTCCCGATGCCGCTCCGCTGGCAGGATTGCTCGGCGGCGTGCTCATCGGCCTAGCAGCGGCGCTGATGCTGCTGGGCGCAGGGCGAATTGCCGGCGTGTCCGGCATCGCCGCCCGCGCCTTCGGTATCAGCGGAGATGGTATGTCCAGATCCGGCGCGTGGGCGTTTGTCCTGGGCCTGCCGATTGGTGCATTGCTGGTTGCCTGGCTTACCGGCGGGATAGAGGCCAGTTTTGCCGGTTACGTACCGCTGATCGCGGCGGGCCTGCTGGTCGGCATCGGCACGCGCATCGGCAGCGGCTGCACCAGCGGCCACGGTGTTTGCGGCGTCAGCCGGTTGTCGCAGCGCTCGCTCGTCGCCACGGCGACCTTCATGGCCGCCGGGATCGCGACCGTCTCCATCATGAATGCCCTTGGGCTGGAGGTGCTGTCTTGACGCGTTCCTGGCTGGTGACGCTCCTGTCGGGGACATTGTTCGGCGGTGGGCTGGCGCTGGGCGGAATGGTCGACCCGGCACGGGTACGCGGCTTCCTCGACATTTTCGGGGATTGGGACCCCACCCTCGCCTTCGTGATGGGCGGCGCGGTGATCGTGATGGCGATTGCCTGGCGGATCCAGCCACGCATGGCGCAGCCCTTGATTGGCGCGGCGTTCGCTCTTCCCGACCGGACCGACCTGACCCCCCGCCTGGTCGGCGGCGCGGCGCTGTTCGGCACCGGTTGGGGAATTGCCGGCCTGTGTCCCGGACCGGGCTTCGCCGCGCTGGTAATCGAACCCGCCAAGGCAGCGGCATTCGTGGCGGCGATGCTGGGCGGAATGCTGATCGTCCGCTTGTTCGAGCAGCAACGCTAAAGCGTCGCCGGAGCAGTCGAAGCTATGGCCGAGCCCACTTTGCTGGCACGCTACTTCCCCATTCTGCAATGGGGGCGCACCTATAACGCTTCTGTACTGACGAACGATCTGGTGGCGGCGGTGATCGTCACGATCATGCTGATCCCGCAAAGCCTGGCTTACGCCTTGCTCGCCGGGCTGCCACCTGTCGTCGGCCTATATGCCTCGATCCTGCCGCTGGTGGCCTATGCGCTGTTCGGGACGAGCCGGACGCTGGCGGTGGGTCCGGTCGCGGTCCTGTCGCTGATGACCGCATCGGCCGCGGGCGCCGTGGCTGCGCAGGGTACGGCCGAATATCTCGAAGCGGCGATCACGCTGGCCGCTCTGTCGGGCATCATGCTGGCTGTGCTCGGCTTTCTTCGGCTGGGCTTTCTTGCCAACCTCCTCTCCCATCCGGTGATCAGCGGCTTCATCACGGCCAGCGGCATTCTGATCGCCACCAGCCAGATCAAGCATATTCTTGGGATTCCGGGCGGCGGCGACAATTGGCCGGAGATGCTGGGATCGCTCGCGTTCAATATCGGCCTGACCAATCCGTGGACGCTGGCCATCGGTATCCCGGCGACGCTGTTTCTGTTCTGGGTCAGGGGCGGCCTTAAACCGGCCCTCTTGAGGATCGGCCTGAAACCGCGCGCAGCCGATATCGCTGCGAAGGCGGGGCCGGTGATCGCGGTGGCGCTGACCATTCTAGCGGTGGTTATGCTCGATCTTGCGGAAAAGGGCGTCGATCTGGTCGGGGCCATTCCGCAGGGGTTGCCGCCTTTCGCCACCCCGTCGACCGACATGGACCTGATCGCCCAGCTATGGGTACCCGCGCTGCTGATCTCGGTGATCGGTTTCGTGGAGAGCGTCTCGGTCGCGCAGACCTTGGCCGCCAAGAGGCGCCAGCGTATTGCGCCCGACCAGGAACTGATCGGCTTGGGCGCATCGAATATCGCAAGTGCCTTTTCGGGCGGCTATCCGGTGACGGGCGGGTTCGCCCGCTCGGCAGTAAACTTCGATGCAGGCGCACAAACGCCGGCTGCCGGCGCCTATACGGCCGCCGGGATTGCGCTGGCCTCGCTGTTCCTCACGCCGCTGTTGTTCAGCCTGCCTATCGCCACCCTGGCTGGCACGATTATCGTTGCGGTGCTGAGCCTGGTCGATGTGAAGACGCCCGGCCAGCTGTGGCGCTATTCCAAGGCGGATTTCGCGGCGCATCTGGCGACGATCGTTATCACGCTGCTGGCAGGCGTGGAGCTGGGCGTGATTTCCGGTGTCGTGGTCGGCCTGCTGCTGTATCTGTGGCGCGCATCGCGGCCGCACGCGGCCATCGTCGGGCGCGTTCCGGAAACCGAACATTTCCGCAATGTTGAGCGGCATGATGTCTTTACCGTTCCGCATGTCCTGTCGATCCGTATCGATGAAAGCCTGACCTATCTCAATGCGCGCTGGCTGGAGGAATATATCCTCGAACGCGTCGCGGACCAGCCGGAGGTGCGCCACGTGATCCTGATGTGCAGTGCAGTCAACGAAGTGGATGCGTCGGGTCTGGAAAGCCTCGAGGCGATCAATCACCGCCTCGCCGATAGCGGGATCGAACTACATCTGTCCGAAGTGAAGGGGCCGGTGATGGACCGCCTCAAGCGAACCGACTTCCTCAATGAGCTAGGCGGGCGCGTTTTTCTATCGCAAAACCGCGCTTTCCGCGAATTGTCGCAGGATAACGGGCATCCTCCCCTGCCCGACGATATCGCCCGCGGGCTTATCTGAATAAACGTTCGGATCAGCAGTCCCCATTCACTGTTTGACAAGCTTGCGCGAGGAGCGCCTGGCCAATCCCAGCGCAGCCAAGGGAACCACGATCCACATCACGATACGCACCAGCCCGAAGCCCAATATGGTCGGCATCCGATCGGAATATTCCCACCCCCAGCGTACGCGCAGGGCGATATATTCTACAGCCACGGTCACGGTCTGCCCGACTGCCAGGAAAACCGCCAACGGTATCAGCCTGCCGCTATGCAACCAGTACCGATCCTTTGCCGCCCAGGATGCGGCCAAATAGGCAAAGACCATGATCCCCGCATCCCCGAAAGAGGCGGGGCTGCAATTGACTGTGACCTGCCAAGGCGAAAGCCCGCCCATATCGTAGAACGGCATTTGCAGCATTTCCCATGCAAATGCGATCAGATAGCCATGTATTGCCAGTCACGTTTCCGGCTTGTCGATCTTCCTCCTATCGCCCCTTCGCGTGGCTGGCTGGGGCGATTAAAGCCATGTAATCCCCAAATGGCCGGGTCCGTGTGCCAGCTCGCCCCCCAAGTATCCCTGGACCAGCACCATAACGGCCATGAGGAACAATCCAAATCGTAGCGATGTCCTGCTGTGCGCAGCGCGGCTCACCAGAAACGTCAAGACGATCCCGATGAGCACGATTGCCATGCCGATCCATCGGTGAAGTTGCATGGTAGTATCGCCGCCGAACCATAGGCCCGTGTGTGTCCAGCCGAACAGAGCCGCAATCACAGCTCCGGCCGCTCCGCCATAGACAAGCACGCGCACTGCAGGCTCGAACTGTCCGCCAGTGCGCCTCATCACGAACAATTCCGTCAGTGCGGCCATGAAGAACAGGGCAATCGGGAAATGCACGGTGGCAGGGTGAAGGTTTTCAAGAAATTCCAGCGTGCCGCCCGCATCTGCCGCATCTGCGCCGCTTGCGTGATGGCCACCTGCCGCAGCTTCATCGGAACTGGTTTCGGCGGCGGCGGTGTTGCCGGCGGCGCCCAAGGTGCCAGAGTTTTCGCCTGTCGCTTCGATCTGCGCTGGCGGCTTGCCATGCTGTTCATCGCCATGCGCGGCCAGCGGCCCGGTCCATACAAGGGCCGCGCAAAATAGCGCCAGGATCGAAAATAGCTTCATGGTAAGGACCTTAGCTTCGCTGGTGGTTCGCGTGCGACTTGCCCATTCTAAAACCAGAAGCGCAGCCCGACCACATAGTTGGTTACGCTGGAATCCTCTCCTTCGGCACGGGCGAAGTCGCGGCTGGTGCCGATCTTCCATTCCTGGTCGACCCCGATATAGGGCGCGAATTCACGGGCGATTTCGTAACGCAGCCGAAGCCCCGCCTCGAGAGTATCGATCCCCGCACCGATCCCCAATTCGGGAATATCCTGCGCTGCGAGGGCAATTTCTGCGCGCGGCTGAAGGATCAATCGCTGGGTGATGCGTTGGTCGAGCTCGGCCTCTATGCTGGCGGTGATATCGCCCTTGGTGGAGAGGAATGTCGCTGCATCGATTTCGAAATGATAGGGCGCGATGCCCTGCACGCCGATCACCGCATGGGTACGCTCTGGTCCGGTCAGATCCTGCCGCACACCGACCTGCAAATCGAAAAACGGCGCGATGGCCCGGCTGTAGAGCGCCTGGACTTCGGCTTCTTCGACAGCTTCGCCGAAGCCTCCTTCGCCTTCCGACTTGAACCAGAACTTGTTCAAATCGCCGCCATAATAGCCCTGAATATCCCACAGATAACCGTCGGATCCTTCGCGCAGGCGGTATTCCAGCCGGTCGCCCTGAAACCACAAGCGCAGGCCTCCATCGGTGTCGCGGATCAATTCGCGGCGAGCCTGCTGCATGGCATCCTCGCCCCAAATGGCGATCGCCGCGCGGGCCGGTCCGCTACCGGCTTCGGGCGGTGGCGGCAGGAGGGGGATCGTATCGTCCGCGCCCATCTGCATAGAAGAATGATCCATCGGCTGAGCGGCTTGGGCGGGTGTAGCCCCGTGGTCCATCCGGCTGTGATCCGGTGGTGCATCGGCCGCCTGGCCGTGGTCCATCTGGCTATGGTCCATCTGGCCATGGTCCATCTGGCCGTGATCCATCGCGCCGTGGTCCATTGAACCATGGTCCATTGACTGGTGGTCGCTCGGCTCTGGTTTGCACGCGCCATCTGCAACCGCATGGCCCATTGCGCGGTGGCGCTCGGCCTCTTCGGCACATTTCGCGGCGGCATCCTGCGGCGCGGCGGGCGGGCTATGGCTGGCTCCATGTCCGGCCCCAGTTCCAGCCCCATGTCCGGCATGCTGCGCCGATACCGGCAGCGCGATCATCGTCCCGGCAGCGAGCGCGGCGAGCAGCCTTGTGGCCGGCCGCTTCACGCTTCGCTCCCATTCGGATTGGCAACCGTCACGATCTGAAACATCCCGGCATGCATGTGATAGAGCAAGTGACAATGGAACGCCCAGTCCCCCGGTTCGTCGGCGGTCAGGTCGAATTGCGCGCTGCCGCCCGGCTGCACGATAACGGTATGCTTCAATGGCTGCCGGTCGGCGGACGCACCATTGACCAGTTCGAAGAAATGGCCGTGAAGGTGGATCGGATGCGCCATCATCGTATCGTTGACCAGCTTCACCCGCACCCGCTCATCATAAGCGAAGCGGATCGGCTCGTCCGAGACGGCGGAAAATTTCTTACCGTCGAACGACCACATGTAGCGTTCCATATTTCCGGTAAGATGCAATTCCATCCGCCGCGACGGGCGCCGGGTTTGCGTGTGAGGGGCGAGCGAACGCAGCTTGCGATAATTCAGCGTGCGATGCGGCACATCGTCCAGCCCCAGTCCGGGATCGCCCATCCGGTCCGCCGGGTTCATCGCCACCATATCGAGGCCGGGGCCAACCTTCACATCCGGCGGCAGCAGCGAAGTATCGCGCATATCCATCCCGGCCATGCTCGCCATGCCGTCCATATCGGTACCGCCCGACATATCGCCCGCATTTTGGCTTGGCCCGTGATCACCGGTATGACCAGCAGCATGACCTGCCCCATGATCCATGCCGGACATGTCGCCACCGCCGCCCGATCCGTGGTCCATCCCGCCCATGCCCATATCGGCCATCGTCAGCAGCGGCGGATCGCGCAGAGGTGGTATCGGCGCGCGCGCACCCGGCGCACTGGCCAGCGTTGCGATACCCATGCCTGATCGATCCATCGATTCGGCCACCAGCGTATAGGCGGGCTTGTCACCGGGGGTCACCACGACATCGTAGGTTTCCGCCACGCCGATCTGGAACTCGTCCACCTCGACCGGGTCGACATTTTGTCCATCGGCCTGAACCACCGTCATCGGCAGGCCGGGAATGCGGATGTTGAAAAAGCTCATCGCCCCGGCGTTGATGAAGCGCAGCCGCACCCGCTCGCCCGGACGGAACAGATACTCCAGCCCGTCGAGCGGTCCGTGACCGTTGAGCAGATAGGTGTATGTGGCGGCCGATACGTCGTGAATATCGGTCGGCATCATGCGCATTTTCGCCCACATCCGGCGATCTTCGCCGGAGAGCGGGTAATCGTCGGTCCAGCTGTTCTGATTATAGTTGAAGTAGCCTTCGCCCTTCTTCAGCTTATCGAAAATCGTGTGCGGGTGTATGTCGCTGAATTCGCTCAGGACAATGACGTAATCGCGGTCCACCCGAACCGGATCGGGGCCTGCCGGATCGACCACGATCGGGCCGTAGTGTCCCGCCTGTTCCTGCAGCCCGCTATGCGAATGCCACCAATATGTGCCCGATTGCCGCACGGGAAATTCGGCGGTGAAGGTCTGCCCCGGTTTGACCCCCGGGAAGCTGACCCCGGGTACGCCGTCAAGCTCGAACGGAACCAGCAGCCCGTGCCAATGGATCGACGTATCCTCGTCCAGCTGGTTGTGGACGTTGAGCTGCACGGTGGTGCCTTCTTTAAGGCGCAATAGCGGGCCGGGAATGCTACCATTGACCGCAACGGCGTGGCCGCGCCGATTGCCCGAGGAAAAAGCGGACCGCGCGACGGTGAGGTCGATTTTCGGTCCGCGCGCTTCGTCGATACCCTTGCGGGCGATCCCGCCATGCAGATCGCCGCCGCGCGCCCAGGCCGGCACCGCACCGGCCAGGCCAAGCAGCCCGAAGCCGCCGGCACTCGCGTTCAAGAATTTTCGCCGATTGACGCGGATCATGATTTTTCGCTTCCCGAAATGTTGGTCATTGGGGTTTACGCTTGCGGCGGGCCTACCCCTCAAAGATTTCCAGCCGCTCCCTCAACCGGCCACGCGCCCGATATATCCGCGTCTCGATCGCCTTTTCGCTCGTGCCAAGTAACTGTGCGGCTTCGGCCTGGCTATGGCCTTCGATGCTTACGAGTATGAGCGCCTCGCGCAGGCGAAGGGGAAGCCGGTCAATCTCCGCTTCCACCAGCCGCAGCCTTTCGCGCGCCTCTACGCGGGTTTCGGGAGTGGGCGCGTCATCGGCGATGTCCGGCACCTCGCGCGAACCAGACAGGCCGAAGAACCCCGCCAACTTCCTCTTTCGCAGGCGGTCGCGGCAACGGTTCAGTACGATGGTCGTGAGGTAGGGACCGATGGGCTTGGCGCTATCGAGACGCTGGCGAGTAAGCCACAGCGAAGCCAGGCTGTCCTGCACGGCGTCTTCGGCCTGCGCGGACGAGCGCAGCATTCTGGTCGCCAGCACGATCAGCCGCCGCGTGTGCGGCTGAACCAGCGCCGCGAAGGCCGCTCGGCTTCCCGCTCGCGCCCGTTCGATACCTTCCCGTTCTGCAATTTCGCCCACCGCCGCCACGCGGGATCAGTCGCGCGGGGATTGGGTCAGCGCCGCAGAAACCTGCCGGTCAAACCGGCGCTGCTGGTCGGGATCGAGGACCTCGCGCATGGCGAAGACGTGGCGCACGGTCGCCTTTTGCAGAGCGCCCATCCGTTCGTGAACCTCGTCGATGGCAGCCCCGACTTCGGGGCCATATTCATGCTCGGCCTCCATCGCCTGAGCCAGCCGGGCATTGGCTGCGCGGGCGGAGGCTTCCAGCCGCGCCTGTTCCACCGCGAAATTTGCCTCGAGGGATTCCAGGCGCTGCTCCTGATCGGCGGTCAGCGATAGCTCGTCATGTACAAATGCATGGAGGCTTCGATCGGAGCTTCCATCGGCCCAGCGATCGGCCCCCAGCGCACCCAGACTTCCGGCGAGCGCAGCCAATAGAACAGCCAAAGCGATATGCCATTTTTTCAAGATCTAGCGCCCCACATGAAGCAGCGCAGCGGGTGACAGTTGCTCCGATCCGGTCAGGCTGCCTTCGGCCTGTTGCGACGGGCCATAATAGCCCGGCCACCCGATCGTTGCGGCCCCTGCACCCAGCCCGACTACGAACAACCCGGCGAACAGCGCCATGCGCCGGCGGCGTTCGGCAATCTCGCCAAGCTGGCCAGCGCGCTGCCATACGCCGTTCATGAAATCATCCGGCATAGCGCGGACATCGTGCGAGGCCAGCTTGCCAAGCATCGCATCGAGTGTCTGATCGTCAGCCATCAATCGCTCCTGTTGGTTGCATGGGCTCTATACGCGTCATGGGGTCCAAACCCTCAAAAATCTTGAGGGGTGCAGTCATGTTGTCCGTATCGGCGGACATGAAGGGTCTCGGGCAAGATGCTACCGACAGGGGACGGATATGCAGGAACACAGGCACGCCAGGCCAAGGGGCACCGCAGAATCGACCGGCTTTTCGCGTGTTGCCGCATTGCGGGTGAGCTTGCACATTTGCGGCAAGAACCCCACCGACTTCGCCACGGTGCATAGATGATCGCCGCCCTCCTGCTCGCCGTGCTGCTGGTCCTGGCGTCGCACCTGCTGGTGGCGATCTATGTCGCGGTCGGCTTCTGGCTCGGCAATGATTGGAACCTTGGCGGGTTCAAGGAAGTCTCATCAATGGACTGGATGGATTATTTCTATGTCTCGCTGATTAATATGACCACTCTGGGCCTTGGCGACATTTACCCCACCGGCCATTTGCGCTCGGTCACGGGCATTCAGGCGCTGACGGGTTTCCCCCTCATCAGCTGTTCGGCGCAGCTATTCTGAAAAATGACGACAAAAGGAGACATTACGTGACGAACAAGGATCATTCGAAAAATGGCGGAGGCGGAAATTACTGGCGCTTCATGGCCATGGTATCGACTTCGACCGTCATCATGTTCTTCCTGATGTACACCAACACGTTCGATGCCGATGACATTTTCTGGAGCGAAACGCGCTTCTGGATGATGTTCGTGATGGGCGGCATGATGATGATCGTCATGCTGCTTTTCATGTGGGGCATGTACAAGGACCGGACCAAGAACTTCATCATTCTGGGGGTCGGCGTGGTCACCATGGCGCTGGCACTGTGGCTGGTCCGCAGCCAGACGACGGTGGACGATACCGAATACCTGTCCGCCATGATCCCGCACCACTCGATTGCGATCATGACCAGCGAACGCGCCAGCCTGAAAGACCCGCGCGTGCGCGAGCTGGCCAAGGCGATCATCGTCGCCCAGCGCCGCGAAATCGCGGAGATGAAATATCTGATCGACGATATCGAGGAGAACGGCCTCCGCACCGAAGAACGCCTGCCAGAGGAGATGCAACAATGAACAAGTTCGCATTCATGGCGCTGGCCGCGCTGCCGCTCGCCGCCTGCAACACCAACACCGCACCCGGCAATGACCGCGAAGCACAGCTGGAACCGCCGGCCGAGGCGGCATCGATCGAAAGCGCCGCCAGCGCGCTCGCCAATGTCAGTCCCGGCCTGATGCTGCCCGAAACCATGACCGATGCCGACCTGGCCGCTCTTGGTGCGCAAAGTGCCTGCCAGTTCCGGCTGACGGAAATTGCCTATCCTTCCTTTGTCTATGATCGCGGCGGACAGGGCGCGATCAAGATCAATGGCAAGCTGATCCCCGTCACCGCCAGCGGCCCCGGCAGCTACACCAGCGGCGATCTGCGGATCCAGACCCGGATGCTGGACGATGAAGGCAATGCGGGCCTGCAGATGCAGGAGCTGATCGTCGCCGCCCCCGGCGCGAAGGACGAGTTCGGATTCTGGGGGTACACAACCTGCAAAGGCGGCGCTGCCTGAAGCCGGATTGGCGGTTACCGGACACGTCCGGCACCCGCCGACCGGACCGAACTGCCGATCCAGGCATTGTGAGCATATGAACCATGCATCACCCATCGCCGTATTCGGGGCAGGCGGCAAAACCGGGACCGAGATCCTGCGCCATGCCAATCGCCGCGGACTGAAAATCCGCGCATTCGAACATAATTTGCCCGAACCCGCCGACCGGGTGGCGTGCGCCGAATATTTCGAGTGCGATGTGCTGGCCGACTCTTTCGCAGAGCAGCTGAAAGGCTGCAGCGCGGTAATATCGGCATTGGGTGTGGCGTTCAGCCTCTCCACCGCGCTCGATCCACCGCCGCTCTATACCGAGGGCACGCGCAATATCGTGCGAGCCATGCAACAGGCCGATATCCGCCGGATCGCCGTGATTTCGGCTGCATTCGTCGTTCATCAGCCCAGCGTACCGACCTGGTTCGATTTCACCGCGCGCCCTGCGCTAGTCAATGTGCTGGAGCAGATGCGGGCCATGGAAACCATGCTCGCGCAGGATGAAGGCATCGACTGGACCGCTGCGCGCCCGGGCTGGCTGCTCGACGAACCCTATACGGGAGAAGCCGTGATCGCCGATCAGCACCTTGCGAAAGGCTGCTTTCGCTGCCGCCACGCCGATCTCGCCGCGAGCCTGCTGGATTTTGTGATCGACGACACGTGGGTCAATGCCAAGCCGGCCATCGGTAAGCCCGAAGCGGCACAGTTCGAAGGGATCGGTGCCGTAACGGCCGAGCTTGGCCAGGACTGACGTCGGCTGTGCCGGCAAGCTGGAACCCGATTGCCCGCCAGTTTCGGAACCGCGCATGCCCGCCTTGGTTGAGCCGCTGAACTCTCAACAGCCGAAAAGGGTGCCAGCATGGATTTGAAACAGACCTATCTCGACCATCTCACAGCGATGATCGAAGCCGACCGGCTGTCGCTGGAAGCGACCAAGGCGATGCGCGATGCGGCGCATGACGATGCGCTGGTCGAAGGGCTGGAGAACGCCGTTTGCGGCATTTCCGACGGGCTGGATATCGTGCGCGATCTCGCCAATTCCCACGCCTGCGAGAGTGATGGCACCGATGCGCCCGGGATGACCGCGCTGGTCGAGGAAGCGCGTGCCTCAGCTTTGGAGGCCGATTTCGACGACGACCAGTCGCGCGATGCGGCGATCCTGCTGCACTTCCAGCGCTTCGCCCATTTCGGGCTGACCAGCTATGCGATACTTGCGCGCATGGCCAATGTGCTCGAACTGCCCGAAGACGCGAAGCGCCTGCAGGAATGCCATTCCAACGCGCAGGATGGCGATGACGAAATGGGCGAGGTCGCCGACAAGCTGCTGGCGCCGCTGGTAGAGTGAGCGGGAGCGGCGGCGGCTAGCCTACGACCCCCGCCGCAGCCAGCACGCTGAGTGTCAGAAGGTCGGGCGTGGTTGCCGTCATCGGCGCGACCTGGACCGGTTTTTCCATTCCGATCATCATCGGGCCGATGGTCGGCTCGCCCGCCAGCTCGCGCAGCAGCTTGGCGGAGATATTGGCCGATTGCAGGCCGGGCATCACCAGCACATTGGCTGGGCCGGACAGCCGGCTGAACGGATACAGCTTCATTACCGCCGGGTTGAGCGCAGCATCGGGAGCCATTTCGCCTTCATATTCGAAATCGGGCTGTTCCTTGTCAAGGATGGCCACCGCACCGCGAATATTCTCCAGCCACCGGCCACTGGGATTGCCGAAGGTGGAATAGGACAGGAATGCCACCCGCGGCTCATGCCCCATGCGCCGCGCCACTTCGGCGGTTTCGCGCGCAATATGGGCCAGATCCTCTGCGCTGGGACGTTCGTTGATGGTCGTATCGGCCAGGAAGGTGGTGTGGTTCTTGCCGATCATCATGTGGATGCCGAACGGGCGCGCACCCGGCTTGGCATCCAGCACCATGTTCACTTCGCGCGCGGTTTGCGAGAAAGTGCGCGTCAGGCCGGTAATCATCGCGTCGCCGTGGCCCAGCGCCACCAGCAGGGCGGCAAACACGTTGCGTTCCTGGTTGACCATCCGGCGCACGTCGCGTTCCGTATAGCCGCGCCGCTGCAGGCGCTTGTAGAGGAAATCCACCATCGCGGGGACATGTTCGGAATCGGCGGAATTCTGGATTTCGAAATCGGCAGGATTATCCACGCCCAGCTGGTGCATCTTGTTGGCAACCGCCTTCGTCCGGCCGACCAGCACCGGCGTGCCGTAGCCGAAATCGCGATACTGGATCGCGGCGCGCAGCACCACGTCCTCTTCCGCTTCGGCAAACACCATCCGCTTGGGGTTGTTGCGCACTTCGGCATAGACATTGGTGAGGACCGAGGTGGTGGGATTGAGGCGGCCTTTTAGATGATGGCGGTAGGCATCGAAATCCTCGATATGCTTCTGCGCCACGCCCGAATCCATCGCGGCCTTGGCCACGGCGGATGAAACGACTTCCATCAGGCGCGGATCGAACGGCGCGGGGATGATGTAATCGCGCCCGAACTTGTGGTTCTTGCCATAAGCGGCGGCAACCTCGGCCGGAACCGGCTCGCGCGCCAGTTCCGCGATGGCGCGGGCGGCGGCGATCTTCATTTCCTCGTTGATGGCGGTCGCCTGCACGTCCAGCGCGCCTCGGAAGATGAAGGGAAAACCCAGCACGTTGTTGACCTGGTTGGGAAAATCGCTGCGCCCGGTCGCCACGATCGCGTCGGGCCGGACCGCTTGCGCCTCGGTCGGCAGGATTTCGGGCACGGGGTTGGCCATGGCAAAGATGATCGGCTGATCGGCCATGTCCTTGACCCATTCGGGCTTGAGCGCGCCGGCAGCCGACAGGCCGAGGAAGATGTCCGCACCCTTCAGCGCCTCTTCCAGGCTGGTCGCATCGGTTTCCACCGCATGGGCGCTTTTCCACTGATCCACCCCTTTGCGGCCTGGCGTGATCGGGCCAGTCCGGTCGCACATGATGACATTTTCGTGCGGCACGCCCATCGCCTTGATCAGCGCAGTGCAGGCAATCGCCGCCGCACCCGCGCCGTTGACCACGATCTTCACATCCTTCAGCTCGCGCCCGGTGATGTGAACCGCATTGAGCAGACCGGCAGCGGAAATGATCGCCGTGCCGTGCTGATCGTCATGCATGATCGGAATATTCAGCTTCTCACGCAGCGCCTGCTCGATGATGAAGCATTCGGGCGCCTTGATATCTTCCAGATTGATCCCGCCGAAGCTGGGTTCCATCAGCTCGACCGCGGCGATGAACTTGTCCGGATCTTCGGTGTCCAGCTCGATATCGATCGAATCGACATCGGCGAAGCGTTTGAACAGCACCGCCTTGCCTTCCATCACCGGCTTCGATGCCAGCGCGCCCAGATTGCCCAGGCCGAGGATGGCGGTACCGTTGGAAATCACCGCGACCAGATTGGCCTTGGCGGTGTAGCGCGCGGCATCGGCGGGGTTTTCGGCAATCGCCTTCACCGGAGCCGCCACGCCGGGCGAATAGGCCAGGCTGAGATCGCGCTGGGTTGCCATCGGCTTGGAGGCCACGATCTCGACCTTACCGGGCCTTCCGGTCTCGTGATAAAACAGCGCCTCACGCGTCGTGAAGCTCACGGTTTGGTCATTGTCCGTATTCGTGCTGGATTGATCGTCGGCCACCGGCAGTTCCCCCTGAAAGATTGTGCGCGACCGTAACTTATCTGCAAGCCGCATAACAGCCGGTAGTGAAAGGCGATAGGGGAAAGCGAAAGCCAGCTCCTTCCCGAATCGGCGCGCGCGTGGCTAGGTCCGCCCAATGGCCGGACAAACCACCCCGATGATGGCGCAATATTGGCAGCTCAAGCGCGAGGCTTGCGCTGGCGGGGACGATTGCCTGCTATTCTACCGAATGGGCGATTTCTTCGAGTTGTTCTTCGACGATGCGCGCAAGGCGGCCGCGGTGCTCGATATCGCGCTGACCACGCGCGGCGAGCATGAGGGGGAGCCGGTGCCGATGTGCGGCGTGCCGGTCCATTCGGCCGAAAGCTACCTCGCCCGGCTGATCCGCGCCGGTTGCCGCGTCGCGATTGCAGAGCAGGTCGAGACGCCGGACGAGGCAAAGCTGCGCGCCAAGGCTGAAGGATCGCCGGTGTCCAAGGCGCTGGTGCAGCGCGACATCGTGCGCTTCGTCACGGCGGGAACCCTCACCGAAGAGGCGCTGCTGGAACCGCGCCAGGCCAATATGCTGGCGGCGGTATGCCCGCTGCGCGACCGCATCGGCATAGCGAGCTGCGATATTTCCACCGGACGGATGGAACTGGAGGAATGTTCGCCCGAGGCGATGGGCGCGGTGCTGGCGCGAATCGGGGCGAGCGAAATCGTCGCGCCCGACAATTGGCCCGATGCACCCACCGATTCCATATTGCGCGACAAGGCCGGCTTCTCCAGCGATGACGGGGCGGACAGGCTGAAGCAGATCCATGCCGCGGCGACGCTGGACGGCTTCGGCGATTTCTCGCGCGCGATGCTGGCTGCGGGCGGCGGGCTGATCGCCTATCTGGGCCATGCCGGGCGCGGCAAGCTGCCTTTGCTGCTGCCTCCGATTGCGCGGGCCGGCGACCACCATCTGGCAATGGACGAGGCAACCCGGACCAGCCTGGAAATCCTCGCCAGCCAGCAAGGTGGCCCAACCGGCGGACGGGCAGGCAGTCTGGTCGCTGCAATCGATCGTTGCTCGACCGGGGCGGGCTCGCGGCAATTGGCGGAGGATCTCTCCGCCCCGTTGCTCGGCCGTGAGGCGATCATGGAGCGGCTGGCGCTGGTGGGCTGGCTGCACGGCGATCCGCTGACCCGGGCAGATCTTCGCGAGGCGCTGCGCGCTCTGCCTGATATAGGCCGGGCATTGGGCCGGGTGGTGGCCGGGCGCGGTTCTCCGCGCGATCTCGGCCAGCTACGCGATGGGCTGGAAGCTGCACGGCGGTTGCACGAATTGCTGGGCGCCAAGCCTGATCGCCCACCATTGCTGGACCGAATGCTGCCTGCGCTGGCCGGACATGGCGCGCTGACCGACCTGATGCGCCGTGCACTTGTTCCTGCACCGCCCACCAGCCGCGACCAGGGCGGTTTCATCGCCGAGGGATACGACGCCGCGCTGGACGATCTGCGCGCCACATCGGGCAATGCCCGCCGCGCAATCGCCGCCATGGAAGCGCGCTATCGCCAGGATACCGGCATTGCCTCGCTCAAGATCAAGCATAATGGCGTGCTCGGCTATTTCATCGAAGTGCCCAGCAAACATGCCGATACGCTGATGAACCCCGATAGCGGCTTCACCCACCGCCAGACGATGGCCAGCGCGGTGCGCTTCAATTCGCTGGCGCTGCACGAGGAAGCGGGACGGATCGGCGAGGCAGGCGGACGCGCGCTGGCAGCCGAAGAGGCACATTTCGAAGAATTGGTATCGGTGGTTGCCGAAGCGCGCGAAGCCATCGCCACCACCGCTCAGGCGCTGGCGCGGATCGATGTCGGCGCAGGACAGGCGCAGCGCGCAGCCGAAGGCGGGTGGTGCCGACCCGAGATACTGGACGAACCTTGCCTCGACATCACCGCAGGCCGTCACCCTGTGGTGGAGGCGGCTCTGGCGCAGCAGGGCGAGCGGTTCGTGGCCAATGATTGCGCGCTGTCCAGCGACGACCGGCTGTGGCTAATCGGCGGGCCGAACATGGGCGGCAAGTCCACTTTCCTGCGCCAGAACGCGCTGATTATCCTGCTTGCCCAGGCAGGCGGCTTCGTCCCCGCCGATGCCGCGCGGATCGGGCTGGTGGACCGCCTGTTCAGCCGGGTTGGCGCATCGGACAATCTGGCGCGCGGCCGTTCCACCTTCATGGTGGAAATGGTCGAGACCGCCGCGATCCTTGCGCAGGCGAGCGAGCGCAGCTTCGTTATCCTTGACGAAGTCGGGCGCGGAACCTCAACCTATGACGGACTGGCGCTGGCCTGGGCAGTGGCCGAGGCGGTGCATGAAAAGAACCGCTGCCGCTGCCTGTTCGCCACGCATTATCATGAACTTGCGCGCTTGGCTGAGACTTGCGACGCGCTCAGCCTCCACCATGTTCGCGCGCGCGAATGGAAGGGCGATCTGGTGCTGCTGCACGAACTTGCCGAAGGTCCGGCAGACCGCAGCTATGGCCTCGCGGTGGCGAAGCTGGCCGGAGTGCCCGCCCAAGTGGTCCGCCGCGCGAAATCGGTACTGGAGAAGCTGGAGAAGGGCCGCGAGGAAACCGGCGGGCTGGCAGCCGGGCTTGGCGACTTGCCGCTATTCGCCGCCAGCGCGCAGGCAGAGGAACCTGCAAGAGACAAGCTGCGCGATCAGCTCGAGGCACTCGATATCGATGCCCTCTCCCCGCGCGAGGCGTTGGAAAAGCTCTATGAACTCAAGCGCCAGGCAAATTAGCAGCAATATCCACCCAAACTTAACCAACGCGGCGATAGGCTGCGCGCGCGATGATGAAATATCTGTTCAGCAACCCCAAGGCCGCCCTGCTGTTTGTGATCGGCACGGTACTAAGCACCATGCTGCTAATCGGCAGCGAGGACCAGGAAGGGCTTTTGTCTCAAGCAGTTGACGACGTGGCGGAGCAGCGCGAGGGCTTCAAACGCGATATTGCAGAGCTCGATCAGCTGGGTGCCAATGGAGACCGGGGGCCGCGGGTTCATGTATCGAACGAACCGCAAAATCAGAATTGGGATGAATTCAATTCCGATCCCATCGAAGCCTCGCCCATGTCGGATGATAGCCTGATCGATCCGGCCAGCGGGTTCGAGCCTTCGCCCGATATGCCCAGCCCGATGGAACCCAGCCCGGACAGTGATGGCCCGGCCAGCCGCGTCGGCCCCGGCGACGATCTGGGCGGCGGTGAAATTGTCAGAGTGCTTGCCCCCGAAGAAGGAATGATTATCGTCGAAAATTGATGGGCGATCACAACGACAAAAGCTCCAACGAGCTGGCCGAAGACCGGACCGAATGGGCGGAAGACCGCACCGAATGGGCTGAAGACAGGACCGTCCAGGCGACCGAGCGGACCTATGCCGGCTGGCTGAGAACAGCCTTCGCCGCGATTGGTATCGGTCTGGGCTTCCGCGCATTGTTCGGCGATTTCGACCCGCCATGGCTGGCCAAGGCAATCGCCACAGGGTTCATCCTTATCGGTGCCGTGGTTGCCTGGAGCGCACAGCACAATGCCTGCGGCACGCTGAGCAGGCTCAACCCGCATGACATCAAGGCGCCCAAGACCCTGCACATGCGCTGGCTCAGCTATCTCGTGGCGGGAGCTGCACTGGTCCTCGTGGTGGCATTGTGGTGGCTGCGCAAGGCCGACGTCTGAGCTTCAGGTTCCGTCGCCGCGAAGCCCATCGGGCTTCTTGTCCTTGCCGTATTTATCGACATTGTCGTCATGGTTCGGCTCCCCGCGATAGGCGTCCATGTCGACCCGGCCCGAACTTTCCATGTCGCGCATGTGATCCACCGTATCCTGCGTGGAATCGCCCATCAGTCCGGATGAATTCTGCGACTTTTCGCTTTCGGTGGGGCTGCCGGTCGCGGGGGTAACGCCGCGCGCCTGCTGCGCCACTTCCTGCGCCTGGCTGCGGTGATCGTCCTGCTCGTCATTATGCGTTTCGGGGGCGAGGTTTGCCTGACGGGCTTCCTGGCTTTCGGGCTTGGTTTCCTTGTGGGACATGGGGGTATTCTCCTTTGTAAGGAGCAACGGGCAGCAGGGCGCGAGGGTTCCAGCGGTTCGTATATTAGGAAGTTTTGCGCGCGGGTGCTTGGCCGGTCCGGTCGCGCATCCGCGGTCCCACGCTCCTGAACCCTACCTCGTTGGAACAGGCGCCTCGCCCGAGTAATCGTAGAAGCCCCGCCCGGTCTTGCGGCCCAGCCAACCAGCCTCGACATATTTTACCAGCAGCGGCGCGGGCCGGTACTTGGTGTCGCGGGTGGTCCGGTAGAGGACGTTGATGATGTCCAGGCAAGTGTCCAGCCCGACGAAATCGGCCAGCTGCAGCGGCCCCATCGGGTGGTTGAGGCCAAGGCGGCAGCCCTTGTCGATATCCTCGATCCCGGCGGTCGATTGTCCGAGCAGGAACACCGCCTCGTTGATCATCGGCAACAGGATGCGGTTGACCACGAAGCCCGGCTCGTCCTGCGACAATACCACTTCCTTGCCCAGACCTTCGGCAAAGGTCACCGTGCGGTCCGTGGTCTGCTGCGCCGTGGCGAGGCCCGGGATCACTTCGATCAGGCCCATTACCGGCACCGGATTGAAGAAGTGCAATCCGATGAACCGCTCCGGATCGGGCGAAAAATTCGCCATGCGGGTGATGGGGATGGAGCTGGTGTTGCTGGCCATGATCGCATCTGCGGCCAGCACCTTGCCTGCTTTCTCGAAGATTGCCTGCTTGATGGCTTCCTTCTCGGTTGCCGCTTCGATGATCAGATCGGCCTCTGCCATTGGCGAATAATCGGCCACTGCCGTGATCCGCCCCAGCGTCGCTTCGGCCTGGGCGACATCGATCTTCCCGCGACCGACCAGCTTGCCCAGCGCCTTGTCGATATTCGCGCGCCCGGCCTCTGCGGTGGCCAGATCGATATCGGACAGCTGCACGTCCATACCGTGCTGGGCGACGGTTTGCGCGATGCCGGTACCCATCTGGCCCGCACCGATTACGGCGATTTTCGTCATGTCGTGGTCTTTCTTCGCAAATGCAGCAATTTCATGCTGCCCTAGCGAAGGGAGGCGCGCTTATCCAGCCTCAGCGGTTGGCGCCGGGCACCCATTGCACATCGGACTTACCATCGTCGTTCAGCACCCGCGCCAGTACGAACAGCAGGTCCGACAGGCGGTTGATATAAGCCAGCGCAGCCGGGTTGACCGGATCTTGCGCAGCCAGCTGAGCCACTGCGCGTTCGGCGCGGCGTACTTCGGCGCGGGCCACATGAGTGCGCGCGGCGGCCTCGCTTCCGCCGGGCAGGACAAAGCTGGTCAGCGGCTCCAGCCGGTCGTTCTGCGCATCGATCTGTTGTTCCAGCCATTCGCACTGGGCCGGAACCATCCGCAGCGTCATCTCTCCGGGTTCGAAATCGTCGCCGGGCGTGGCAAGATCCGCGCCCAGGTCGAACAGGTCGTTCTGGATGCGGAAGGCCAGCGCGGCATTATCGCCTGCCAATGCCGCCGCCGCCAGACCAATGGCGCTATTAGCCTCGTCCACCGCGCCGACCGCCGCGATGCGGGCGGAGTTTTTCGGGCAGCGCGAGCCGTTGACCAGTCCGGTCGTGCCATCGTCGCCAGTGCGGGTGTAAATCTTGTTGAGCTTGACCATGGGCCTGCTCAGTAACGTGCTACTGCGAAATCGCCAGCAGGATCGCCACGGCCACGATGGCGAGGGCCTGGTACTTGATCCGGTTGAACATCATCTTGTTCTGCAAGACCTGCATCTCGCTGACATTCTCACCCTCGCCCGTTTCCAGATCGATTTTGGTGCTTTTCAGGAACGCCACGATCCCGCGGACCAGCGATACCACGACCAGAACGGACAGGATGACGATGAGGATGATGAGGAATGTTTGCATGGTGCCTATCTAGGTAGTGAAAAGCGATATGCCAGCCGGTAGGTTCCCGGCGCGCAGCATTTCCGCCAACTGCAAGCCGTCCTCGCCCGCCTTGCGCCGATCAGCCAACCCCCGGCCCCGCATCCCCGAACCGCGCCGCTTGGCAAGCTTTTCGCCGGTTTCGTCGAGCAGCAAAGGGTGGTGATGCCAGATCGGTACGGGGAGGCCGAGCAGCGCTTGCAATATCCGATGATAGGGCGTGCAATCCAGCAGGTCCCGCCCCCGGGTGACCAGCGTGACCCCATCCGCCGCATCGTCCAGCGTAGCGGCGAGGTGATAGCTGGCGGGCGCATCCTTGCGCAGCAATACCGCATCGTCGAGCGCGGAGGGATCGACCCACTGCTCACCTGCAAGTTCATCCACCCAGCTCAGCGGGCCAACCTGCAGCGCTGCCGTGGCAATATCGATCCGCCATGCCGCCGGCCCAGCGCCGCCGGGCCGGTTATCCCGGCAAGTACCCGGATAGCGGCCATCGGTGATCCCGGCCCGCTCCTGCGCCGCCGCGATATCCTTGCGCGTGCAGACACACGGATAGAGCAGGCCGCGCGCTTTTAAAGCATCTGCCGCTGCGCGGTAGCTGTCCAGCCGGGCCGATTGCGCCGGGGTTTCGCGCCACTCCAGCCCCAGCCAGGCAAGATCCGCCCGGAATTCGCCGGCCAGTGCGGGCTTGCTGCGCGGCCCGTCGATATCCTCGATCCGCAGCAGGAATTCGCCATTCGTCTGCCGGGCAAGATCGTGCGATACGATGGCCGAGTAAGCATGGCCAAGATGGAGCGGCCCATTGGGGCTGGGGGCGAAACGCGTGATGTTGCGAGTGACAGGCATCCTGCCACCGTCCTAACCTGGGAAAGTCCACCTGTGGAGGGTTTGCGAGTCGCGCCTGTCATAATGTTGACTCGCGAATCGGCAAATGCTCCGATGGCGACAACCGGAAAAGCGGGGAAGCGGCAAATGTTCAAAGCCGATCTGATCGAACGGACGGCCCAGTTTCGCAAACGCGAAGACGATCCAACGCGCAGCTTGCAGAGCTGCCCGTCGCTGGTGCTCAACGCCGATTACACGCCGTTATCCTATTACCCGCTCAGCCTGTGGCCGTGGCAGACCGCAATCAAGGCGGTGTTCCTCGACCGGGTGGATATCGTGGCGAGTTACGAGCGCGAAGTGCACTCGCCTTCGTTCGATATGCCGGTGCCCAGCGTGATTGCGCTGCGGCAATATGTGAAAACCAGCGAGTTTCCCGCCTTCACCCGTTTCAACCTGTTCCTGCGCGACCGTTTCCAGTGCCAATATTGCGGCGCCGCCGGGGGTTCGGGGGGCACCCATCTCACCTTCGACCACGTTGTGCCGCGCCGTCTCGGCGGCAAGACGACTTGGGAAAACATCCTCACCGCCTGCGGTCCCTGCAATATGAAAAAAGGCGGCCGCACACCCAAGCAAGCACAGATGCACGTGATGATGGACCCGATCCGGCCGACCAGCTGGCAGCTGCAACAACGTGGGCGAGCTTTCCCGCCGAATTATCTGCACGAGACGTGGCAGGACTGGCTGTATTGGGATGTGGAGTTGGAGGCTTGAGGGTTGTAAGTGCGACGCACCCTTACTTCGTCATTGCCAGCTTAGCCAAGCAATCCATGGCGCTACGTCACGGCTAGGTCACCGCCGCCCGCTCCCTGAACTCCGGCCGGTCCCACTCGCCGCTGCCTAACACCTCGCCGAGCTGCCGCGCTGCATCTAGAACATCCGCAAACCGCAAATAGGCAGGCGCGAATCCTAGCCGCAGGATATCGGGATCGCGGAAATCGCCGATTATGCCACGTGCGATCAGGGCCTGGCTGACGGCGTAGGAGTGCTCGTGCCGGAAAGACAGCTGGCTGCCGCGTTCGGCGCTGTTCGGCGGGCTGACGAGCGGCAGGTCGATCCCCAGTTCCTTCAGGCAACGCAGGAAAAATTCGGACAGGGCGCGCGACTTTTTCCAAAGCCGCTCGACCCCGATTTCGGCAATCAGTTCTACCCCGATTTCGAGCGCGGCGAGACCGAGGATGGGCGGGGTTCCGGCCTGCAAGCGGTCGACCCCCTCGGCCGGTGTGTAGTCGTCGCTGAAGGCGAACGGTTGCGCATGGCCGAACCAGCCGGTGAGCGGTTGGTGCAAATCATCATGATGCCGCTCGGCAACATAGGCGAAAGCAGGCGCGCCGGGGCCGCCATTGAAGTATTTATACCCGCAGCCGACCGCGAAATCGGCCCCGTCACCATCAGGAACACATTCGTTCAGCGATACCGGGAGCGCCCCTGCCGTATGCGCGAGATCCCACATTACCAGCGCGCCGGCCTCATGCGCCTTGGCGGTCAACCGCTTCATATCGTGCAGGCGTCCGGTTTTGTAATGGACATGGGTCAGCATCAGCAGCGCAACATCGCCGTCCAAAGCCGCCTCGATCCGGTCCGCTTCGGCCAGGCGGCGCTCGGCCAGCCCTTGCGCCTCCAGCCCTTCGATCATGTAGATATCGGTCGGAAAATTGCCCGGCTCGCTCAGCACCACTTTGCGATCGGGGCGCATCTGCAAAGCGGCAGCGATCAGCTTGAAGATATTGACCGAGGTCGAATCGCAGGCGATCACCTCATGCGGCCGCGCACCGATCAGCGGGGCGATCTTCGCGCCGATGCGCTGGGGGGCGGACACCCAATCCGCATCGTTCCAGCTGCGGATCAGCCCATCGCCCCATTCCTGGCGGATGACCTCCTCGATCCGCCCCGGAGTGGCCTGCGGAAGCGGGCCCAGCGAGTTTCCATCGAGATAGATAACGCCTTCGGGCATGTAGAAGCGCCCGCGATATTCGGCCAGCGGATCGGCTGCATCGAGCCGCTTCGCTTCGTCCGTCATGCTCATCCCAGCTCTCGCAAGATGGCCCGCACCGGCGAAGCATCGCCTGCCACTATCGGCAGCGGCAGGGCGATCAGCTCGTATCGGCCCGGCTCCACATCGTCGAGCACCAGCCCTTCCAGCACGCGCATATCGGCCGCCAGGACAGCCTTATGCGCCAGCATATCCTTGGAATCCTGCGGATCGAGCGAGGGGCCGTCCATCCCGACCAGCTTCACCCCTTGCACCGCCAGCCATTCGATCGTCTCTGGCGCAATGGGGATATGCGCGGCGTCCCACTCATCATGGGGAAAGCGTTCATAGGTGCGGAACACCACGCGGTCGGCGCTGTCGATATCGGGCAAATCCGCCACATCGATCTCGCCCGTCACATCGCGCGCATCGACCACCAGGCATTCGCCGATAAATGGCTCTAGCGACACGCTGGCAATATCGTCGCCCTCGGGCGAATAGTGGAGCGGCGCATCGGCATGTGCGCCGCTATGTGTCGAAAGCGTCAGCGCGGACACATTGACCGGGCTGCCCTCTTCCATCTGCCACGTCCTGGCCGCCACAAACGCCGTGTCTCCCGGCCAGACGGGCAGACCCGGACGCAGCTTCTGCGAGATGTCCCAGATCCGGCGATCTGCGCTGGCCTTGCTCATATTTCGGTCCTTACCGACAACAATTCGGGAAAGAAGGTCTGCTCCAGCACCTTGGCCAGATAGGGCACGCCCGCGGTGCCGCCGGTGCCCTTCTTGAACCCGATGATCCGCTCCACCGTCTTGAGATGTCCGAAGCGCCAGCGTTGGAAGTGATATTCCAGATCGACCAGCTTTTCCGCCAATTCGTACAGGTCCCAATATTCCTGCGGATTGCGGTAGATTTCGGCCCACGCGCCTTCGACTGGCGCAGAGGCGGTCCAAGGAACGTTCGTATCACGCGCCAGCACCGCAGCCGGAATGGCGAAACCGCGCCGCGCCAGCAGCCGCACGGCTTCGTCATACAGGCTGGGCCGGTCCAGTTCCGCGCGCAACATTTCGGCCACTTGCGGGGTCGCTTCGTGCATCGTGACCATATCGGGATTGCGCCCGCCCAGCATGAATTCCATGCAGCGATATTGCGCCGACTGGAAGCCGGAGGAATTGCCCAGATGCGGGCGAACCCGCGAATAATCATGCGGGGTCATGGTGCTCAACACATCCCAGCTCTGGATCAGCTGCCCCTGCGCCCGCGCCACCCGCGCCAGCATCTTGAAGGCCGGGCGCAGCGTATCGTCCTTCAGGCATTCGCGCGCCGAGGTAAGCTCGTGCAGGCACAGCTTGAGCCACAATTCGCTCGCCTGGTGGACGATAATGAACAGCATCTCGTCATGCGCGGCGGCGGCCGGGTGCTGCGCCGACAGGATCCGGTCAAGATCGAGATAGGAGGAATAGGTTACGCTATCGGACATGGCCGCAGCCTATAGGAGGAACGGCGGGACCAAGACACTATTGTTCGATCACCATCGTTTCGGGATGATGTTTATCAAGGTGCTTCTTCACGATCCGCAGGTTGCGTGTGTTCGAACGATAAAGCAGATCGAACGCATCGCCCACCAGAGGCACCGCGCCCAGCCCGGTATCGACCGCGATATTGCCCGCCATGCGCCATAGCTTCCATTTCGGCAGGCCCAGATTACGGGCTTCCCAGATCAAATAACTGCCCATCGCGGCGGTCACGATATCGCCGATTACCGGCACCAGGCCGACGATCGAATCGAGCCCGATCGGGTAATTAATGCCGGGAATGGTGAAACTGCGTTCGAGCAGATGTTCCATCGCCTCGATCCGTTTGCGCACGCTGGCCGCATCGGTTCCGGTGGGCAGTTCCAGCCCCATTGGCCGGAGGCCCGGTTGCTGCGCGCCTTGGGGATCATCCATTCTCTGCTCCTTCTGCTCGGTCTAGATGGGGCGCTGGGCAAGGGGGAACAAGGGATGCAGGTTCCACGGGTTCTCGACAAACCCGTCGATCTGGCCGCGCACCAACGACCAGCGGACCGGTGACCCCAGCGGAATATAGGCATTGGCATCGACCAGCGCGGCCTCCGCCTGCGCCAGCAAGGCGGTGCGCTGCTGCGCATCCGATGCCATGGAGGCTTCGGCTACCAGATCGTCGGCCACAGTCGAACAAGCACCGTTGTCGAGCGCGCAATTGAACTGGTTGAGATACCAGCGCAGGCCCGGAAACCGGGCCACCCGGTCGACCAATCGCAGGTCGGGCCGCGTGCCGGCCTCGGCGCGTTGCAGCACGATCCCGATCGCTTCGAAATCGGCATTCAGCTCGCGCAGCAGCAATTCCGCGCCCGGCCCCTGCGGCAGGGCGATGGCCAGCGGCAGCGGCTCGTTACTGCGCCGATCATTCGCCGCCCGCCAGGTAAGTATTCGCCTGCGCGCCACGCCGCGCCGATCCTCGATCGCCTGGTTCGTCCAGCGTTCCGGGCCGATCTGTTCGCCGATCAATTGCGACGGTGCTGCCAGGCGTGTGGCAGGCGACCACCCGGCAATGTTGAACGGTACGAGCAGGTCGCTGCGATCGATCGCCATGGCCAACGCCTCGCGCAGCTCCGCATCGGCAAGCATGCCGTCTTTGGCGGTTACCCGCAGGCCAAACAGGCCGAGCGCCGGGTCCAGCCGCACCGTCCCGCGCGATAGCGGGCCGGTATCGGCCAACGGCAAATTGGCCAGCGTTCCGCCCAGCACCACTTCGACCTCGCCCTGCGCAAAGGCTGCAAGCGCCTGTTCCACCGGCAGCGCCCTGAGCGTGACCTGACGATAATCCTCTTCCCAATTCGGGTTTTCCGGCAGCCCCCGCCGCGATGGCGGCAAGGCGCCGAGCATCGCCACATCGCCTTCGCGGCGCATCGTCATCGGCCCAATGCCCTGCCCATCCTGGCGCAGGCCCAGTTCGGGTTGGGCGAGCAATTGCAGCAAATCGGGCATCGGGCTTTGCAAACGAATTTCGATCACTCGCCCGGCCATTGCCAATACGGCATCGACCTTCGCCAGATCATGGCCCAGCGATGTGCCGATCAGCTGGCGCCGCGTGGCGATCAGGGCATCGCGCGCCGACTGGCCGGTAACGCGGCTGCCATCGGGCCACTGCGTGTTGCGCAGGCGGAAGATGTAGCTCAGCCCGTCATCGGTAACGATCCAGCTTTCGGCCAGCCCGGGGACGATTTCGCCTTGTTCGTTGAGCGACACCAACCCTTCGGCCGTCGCGGCGCGGACATGCTGTGCTGCCGGGCCAAGCCGCAATCCGCTGGCAAAGGGGCTGTCGCTGTTGCCGATAAAGGCGACATCGACCACGCCGTCGTCGGCGCCGCCATCGCAGCCCGCCAGCAGCATGGCGCCAAGGGCGAGCAGGATCGGGCGAGACAGTCTGGACATGGCTGCCCCGTGACTAGGCGGCGAAGAGCGCGCCTGCAATGTCGCTAATGTCGAACGAGGCGCTGGGCCAACGCTTAGATTTTGCGCAGGCTCTTTTTCTGGGACGGATCATATGCGGAATTGACCCCTGCGGTGCGCACGAAGCGCGGTGCCGCCAAATCGTGCGTGCCGACCGGTGCGCGCGGTAGCTTCGGGTCGATTTCCTGCACGAAGGCAATGCCGAAACGGTTATCCTGGACCCAGGCAACCGCGCCTTCGATCCAGTCGATATTGCGCAGCTTGATCGACAGCTTCATTCCGGCACATACGGATGGTCCGCCTTCGGCCATCATGCCGCCGGCCGAAAGGTTGCGCACCTTTACCTGTTCCGACGCCTCCTGACCCTTGAGCCGCAATTCGGCCATCAGGAAAAGGCTGTCGCGCGACAGGCTCCGAGTTTCAACACCGGACATTTCTTGAGCTCGTTCCTTCGCCATGTGCCGTTATGCGGGCCCGCCTGTTCGGCAAGCCACCTCACATAGACACGAAGTTTCTAACAATGGTTTAAGGACGAGAATCTTTCGAACGCGATCGAACAAGATTGCGCACAAGGCCGTTCAATCGTCCCGGGAAATTTTCTCGCGGCGCTCATGCGCCTCCTGCGCTTCAACCGTCATCGTGGCCACCGGGCGAGCGATCAGCCGTTTCAAGCCAATCGGTTCGCCGCTCACTTCGCAATAGCCGTACTCGCCCGCATCGATGCGGCGCAGGGCGGAATCGATTTTGGAGGTCAGCTTGCGTTGCCGATCGCGGGTGCGCAGCTCGATTCCCCAGTCGGTTTCACTGGAGGCGCGGTCGTTCAGATCCGCTTCCCGGATGGGACCGTCCTGCAACGATTGCAGCGTCGCCGAGGCCGCAGAATGGATGGACTTTTTCCATTCCAGCAGCAGCATTCGGAAATAATCCTGCTGCTTTTCATTCATATAGCGTTCGTCGTCCGACGGGACATAATCCGCCGGCAGCGATCGCTTGGCCTTTTCCAGGATGTCGATTTCGTCTTGTGCCGTTGCGGCCATCCGGTCCTCTGGTCCAAAGTTCCCACGTCGCCGGGCTGCCCGCCACTTGCCCGCAACCCGAAAGATCCTGAATATTCTCAGCAATCCGTTCGAGCCGTTGCGCGGGCCTATAGGCGCGCCATGAAGCAGGCACAAGCGGCGATCTCGCAGCATGTTTAATGGCGGGTAAATTCGGAACGAAAAGCGATGCGATCAAGTCGCACAGCGCCCCACGTGGCCCGGCGGCAGGAACGAATTGTCCAGCCGCGTTAACCAATTGTTGACCATAAGGCGTTTGAACTCGGCTTAGCGGATTGGATACATTCGCCAACAGGGGAAGTGGGATGGAACTGAAAGCCATAACCGGAACGCCGATCGAAGCCGAAAACAATGCGGCCGCCGATCTGCTGATAGCCAATTGCCTGGCCGCTGCGGCGCAGGGCGAGCTGACTGCTCTATATGATCTGGGCGTCGCCTTTTCGACCGGCAGCCACGGCGCGACGTGCGACCTGGTAGAAGCACATAAATGGTTCAACCTGGCCGCAACGCGCGGTCACGAAGAGGCCGCATGGTGCCGCGCCGATGTGTCGGAAGAGATGACGGCCCGCGAAATCGCCGAAGCCCAACGCCGCGCGCGCCAATGGCTTGCAGACGAAGCGCGCAAGGCAGCCTGACGCAAGCCCTGCCGGTGGTTAGCCCTTCTTGAAGGGCGTCCGCTCGTTCAGGAACAGGCGGTCCCCCGCCACCCCATCGCGCTCGCGCTGGAGGAAATCGGATACGGCCTCGCGAAAGCCGGGATCGGCTATCCAGTGGGCGGAATGCGTCACCGAAGGTTCGTACCCACGCGCCAGCTTGTGTCCGCCTTGTGCACCGGCCTCGACCCGGCTCAGGCCGCGTTCGATGGCGATGTCGATCGCCTGATAATAGCACAGCTCGAAATGCAGGAAGCGCACATCGCGGCTGCAACCCCAATAGCGGCCATAGAGCGTGTCGCTGCCCACGAAATTGAGCGCCCCGGCTATCGGCAGATCGTCATCGTCGAACGCCAGCACCAGTACGACTTTCTCCCCCATCCGCTCGCCCAGCAAGGTGAAGGCGCTGCGCGTCAGATAGGGCGTACCCCATTTGCGCGCGCCGGTATCCTGATAGAAATCCCAGAAAATATCCCAATGTTCGGCGCGGATTTGTGCACCGCTCAAACGTTCGATCCGCAACCCTTCCTGCGCCGCCGCACGCTCCTTGCGCACCGCCTTGCGCTTGCGGCTGGCAAGCGCGCCGAGGAAATCCTCGAAACTGCGATAGTCGCGGTTTTCCCAGTGGAACTGGATGTCCTGCCGCAGCAGCCAGCCGGCATCATCGAACAGGGGTAATTGGCCAGGCTCAATGAAAGTCGCGTGGGCAGAGGAAAAACCGTTTTGCGCGCAAAGCTGCTCCGCGCCGCGCAGCAGCGGCCCCGCCAGCGAGGCATCGGACAGCAGCAGGCGCGGACCGGTCGCAGGGGTGAATGGTGCGGCGATCTGCAGCTTGGGATAGTAGCTGCCCCCGGCCCGCTCATAGGCATCCGCCCAGGCATGATCGAACACAAATTCGCCCTGGCTGTGCCCTTTGACATAACTTGGCATGGCAGCCAGCAGAACGCCGCCGCTTTCCAGCACCAGCGGTGCGCTCTGCCAGCCGGTACCGGGGCCGACGCTGCCCGAATCCTCCAGCGCGGTCAGAAAATCGTGACCGACGAAGGGGTTGTCCGCCCCCGCCAGCGCATCCCAATTTGCGCGCGGCAGCTCGCCGACCGACTCGGCGACGCGGATTGTCAGCTGCGTCTCGCTCACGCCAGCCCATCCCCTTCGGCAATCGGGGCGTCGGCGTGCTGCGCAGCCCGCTCGCGCAATTCCGGCGTGCGCACCGTCCAGCTGGCGACCGGAAATCCGCGCGCGCGGGCCCTGGCTGCGAAGCGGCTCGGCAGGTCGCGAATGTCGTAAGCCAGGAATTCGGCGCGCGAATGGCGCAGCGCCAGGCGTCTTTCCCAAGCGCCGCGCGGACCTTTCTTGCCCTCTTCGGTGACCACCAGCCCGCGCTCGATGTCAGGCGCATTGTCGGCGAACCAGCGCGGCGCACGCGGATCGAAGCTCATTACGGCTGCATCACCGTCATAGCCCGCCAACGCATCGCCTACGGAACTGCACAGCTGCTCGACCGGAAAACCGTGCCGCGACTTGATCTCGATCAGCAGCGCAGCGCGCCCGCCGATTTGTTTAAGCAAATGCGGCAAATCCGGGATCGCCTCACCATTCGCAGACAGCGTCACCCCGCCAATCTCGGCCGCATCGCGTTCGAGCAGCGGGCCCGTTTCATCGGTCAGCCGGTCCAGATCCCAATCATGGAACACCATCGCCTGCCAGTCGCGGCTGGCCTGGACATCGCACTCGATACCCAACCCGCGCGCGATGGCAGCTTCAAAGGCGGCGGGGCTGTTCTCGGGCACTGCCGCCAAATGCAGCCCGCGATGGGCGAAAGTCTGCCCGCGGATCCATTCCGCGCGGCTACTCATTTCAGTCCGGCCTGATGGCAATGATCGCATCCACCTCCACCGCAGCGTGCAGCGGCAATACCGGCACGCCGACGGCGCTGCGCGAATGGCGACCGATCTCGCCGAAAATATCGAACATCAATTCCGACGCGCCATTGGCCACTTTCGGCTGGTCCGCGAAATGAGGGTCCGAATTGACGAATGCGCCCAGCTTGACGATCCGCTCGACCGAATCGAGCGAGATACGCGCATTCTTCAGCTGCGCCAGGATCATCAAACCGCAGGCCCGCGCCGCCGCGATGCCGCGATCGAGCGAGACATCCTCGCCCAGCCGGCCGGTCACCAGCTGACCATCGATAAAGGGCAACTGGCCCGAAACATGCGCGAAGCCGCCATGCGCCACCACCGGGACATAGCTGGCCACGGGGGCCGCCGCTTCGGGCAGTTTGATACCCAATTCGGCCAGTCTGGCATCGATGCTCATGCAGCTTCCCTTTCCAGTCTTTCCAAGATCCACGGCAGCGCCGCTTGCCAATCGTCGATCCGCGCATGGGCATGGCCTGCCTCATGCGCGCAATCGATATGCGGTGCGATCGACGGTTCGCCGCACAGATGCAGCCGGTGCAATTCCGGCGCATCGGTTTTGGCCGAGCCGTGATGCTGCGCCAGATCGTCGATAAAGATCGCGCGGCTGGGCTGGTATTCGTCGAGGATCCGCCGCAGCGCAGGCCCCTTTGGGCCGGTATTGGTATAGACCGGCACATCCAGGCCGTGCGTTTTCAACTGATCCACGCGCATCTGCTGGCGCGCATCGTTGAGGTTGGTCAGCACCACCACATCGGCATGTTCGCGCAGTGCCCCGATCCCTTCCAGCGCGCCTGCAATAGGATCCTGCCGGTGCATCTCGGTATCGAAAAACCCGCCGAGGAAACGCCATATATCCTTTTCGGCCAAAGGCTCTCCGGTCGATTGCCAGCGCATAGCGGTGGCGAAATTATTGCCCTTCAGGTGGAAATCGACCCCCTGGCTTTCCTCCAGCCACTCGCGAAAATGGGCCACCATACGCAGCAGCACTTCGTCGCAATCGGAGATGACGAGTGGGCGGCTCATGCGTTCAGCTCCCTGCTGGCGGCGATCAGCGCTTCGGGCGTTGTTTCCAGCGCATCGGCGGCCAGGATCAAGTCGGGTTCGTGATTTGCCAGAAATTCCAGCACCGATGCCAGTACGCCGGGATCGCCCAGCCCGCCGCGCAGCTGGTCGGGCGTGAGTCCGGTCAGGCTGAGCAAGCGTTCGGCCCGCTGCGAATCGGTCAATATCCAGCCCAGCGCGGACAGGGCAAGCGCCTCGCTATCCACGATCTCGGCTTTTGATGAGAGAGGTTGTTTGAGAATTGTGTAAGTCCCGTGTTCGGAATAGATGGCAGCGCCACCGCGACATGGCAGGGCGGGGCAAGAGCGTGGCAGGAGTTTGGCCAATTGGCAAAAAAGATACTGGTCGTGGAAGATAACGATCTCAACCGCAAATTGTTCTGCGATGTTCTGAAAGCGGGCGGTTTCGAGGTCGAGCCGGTGGCAGATGGAGAGGTTGCAATCAACGCCGCCCGCGCCTTTGCGCCCGATCTGGCGATCATGGATATCAACCTGGCAGGGGTGTCGGGCATCGACCTGATTGCCCGGATGAAACAGGATTCCGCGCTAGCCAGCGTGCCGGTCCTGGCGGTGACGGCCTATGCGGGAAAGGGTGACGAAGAAAAAATTCGCGGCGCGGGCGCTGCCGATTACCTCGCCAAGCCAGTATCGATCGGGCCGTTCATGCGCGCGGTGAAGGCGCTGCTCGATTGACCCTTAATAGGTGATCGCCATTTCGATGATGAAGGCGATCATCGTCAGTACCAAACCGATTATGAAGATCCGATAGGCCAGCGTCAGATAACGGTATTTCTTGTGCTGCAGCACCATGCCGTTCTGGTAGATATCGTGCAGCATGGTGGAAAAAACCTCCTCATCGCCTTTCAGCAAATCGAGCACTTCGTCGCGCCATTCATCCTCGTCGCGGTTCGCAAAGCTGCCGAAGAATAGCGGGTTGGGCCGCTGCACCGTTCCGGGAGCCGGCCCCTTGGGTTTCCCGATGGCTGGCAACACTGCCATCACCGCGCATAGCGAACTGGCAAACGCAAATCCTGCCAGCAACGCCAGCGACCACGGCAGATCGCCCGCCAGCGATCGGCTGACCGAGATCGAGAACACCAGAAATGTCGCGCCCATCAGGATGGAGGCCTTCTGATCGGCCATTTGCGAAAGCGCCAAAGTGTTGTTCTGAACCGTACGAACCAGGTGAATCGCATGGTTGGAATAACCCGAAGGTGATAATTTTGACGGTGTCGCCCGAACAATGTCGGGTGCCGCAGCTTCGCCCTTTGGTGCAGTTTCGCTCATCTAACGCCCTGTTCGCCCGATCAATTCACACGGTATACAGCGCGACCCATCCAAAGCTTGCCAGTGCCTTGCGCGCTTGACAAGCACCGCTTCCACCCGCTTTTCGCTGCGCAAGACGTTGGCAGACCCTCTGCGCTGCCCTTTTCAGATTGGATTTACCGCATGACCCGTGACGAAACCGACCCCCGTGTTGAGACAGATAAGCGCATTCGCGCCCAGATCGAACCGTTCAACAAGAAGGGCGTAGAGATCGAAGAAGGCACTACCTTTGCAGGCGATCTGGAATTCGACAGCCTGACGGTAATGGACTTCGTGGCCGCGATCGAAGACGAGTTCGATATCATCATCTCGATGAACCAGCAGGCCGAGATCGAAACCTACGGCCAGTTGGTGGACGCGGTTCACAAGTCGGCGACTTCGTAATGAGCGAAGGTATCAGCCAGCCGGACAAGCCCGAAACTCTGGAAGCGGAAGATCATGGCGACCTGTTCGCCAAGTTCGACGATCTCATCGCGATGCGGCAGGGTCTGCTCGATAGCGGGGTGACCGATCCGTTCAATCTGGTGATGGAAAAGGTACTCTCGCCCACGCGGGCGATTTGCAACGGGCGCGATACGATCCTGCTGGGCACTTATAATTACATGGGCATGACCTTCGATCCCGACGTGATCGAGGCGGGCACCCAGGCCCTTCGCGATTTCGGGTCCGGCACCACCGGCAGCCGCGTGCTGAACGGCACCTATCAAGGCCATAAGGAGTGCGAGGACGCGCTGCGCGAATTTTACGCGATGGACCATGCGATGGTCTTTTCCACCGGCTACCAGGCAAATCTGGGGATCATCTCCACCATTGCGGGCAAGGGCGATTACGTCGTGCTGGATATCGATAGCCATGCCAGCATCTGGGATGGCTGCGCGATGGGCAATGCCGAAATCGTGCCGTTCAAACACAACGATATCGAAGCGATGGAAAAGCGCCTGAAGCGCATTCCGGAAGGCGCGGGCAAGCTGGTGGTGCTGGAAGGTGTCTATTCCATGCTGGGCGATGTCGCGCCGCTGAAGGAAATGGTCCGCGTCGCCAAAGAACACGGCGGGATGGTGCTGGTGGACGAGGCACATTCGATGGGCTTCATCGGCGAAAATGGCCGCGGCGTGGTGGAAACCGCCGGCGTGCAGGACGATGTCGATTTCATCATCGGCACGTTCTCGAAGAGTGTGGGGACAGTCGGCGGTTTTTGCGTGTCTAACCATCCCAAGTTCGAAATCATGCGGCTGGTCTGCCGGCCCTATGTGTTCACCGCCAGCCTGCCGCCAAGCGTGGTTGCCACTGCCGCAACCTCCATTCGCAAGCTGATGCACGGATCGAACAAGCGCGCCCATCTTTGGGAAAATTCGCGCCGCCTGCATGGCGGGCTGAAGGAGATGGGCTTCCAGCTGGGTACACAGGAGCCTGAAAGCGCCATCATCGCGGTGATCATGCCCGATCTGGAACAGGGCGCGACGATGTGGGAGGCGCTGCTGCGCGAAGGGCTTTATGTGAACCTTGCCCGCCCGCCGGCGACGCCCGCGAACATGACCCTGCTGCGCTGTTCGCTCTGCGCCGAACATAGCGAGGAAGAGGTCGGCACGATCCTCGAAATGTTCGAGCGCGCGGGCAAGGCGGTCGGGATTATCTGACCAGCGTTAGCCGTCGCCATAATAGATCGGGCCCAGCGCATCGATCACTTCGACAGCATTCAGCGCGTGAGCGTTGTCTTCTGCCGAATCGAGTAGGCGCACCTTCAATTCGGACTTGTAGCCGGACAAGAAGCGCGACATCTCGATGTTGTATTGGCTCGATACGGTGAAGCGCCGATAGTCGTTCCGGTCCTCGATCACGAAATGGCTTTTGCCGGATTCCTGCGCCAGTTCCGCCGCACGCAGCAGAGTCATCTCTTGGACGACCGGCCCCGAAGTTGTGCCGCCGGTATATTCTACCTTCATACTGCCGTCGTCATTTTCGGTCGAACGGAAACCATCGGTGCGCTGGACCCCGCCAAGCAGGCTTGTCCCCATAGAGACCGCGCCGCCGAGCAGAGTGCCCAGGATATTTGTGCGTGATTGCTTGTAATCGATCTGCCCCCGTTCGGATTCCGGTTGCACCAGCAGATCGCCGGCCATCCGCCCCAAATTTTCCGCGCTGCGCTGGGCTGATATCGCAAGTTCGGGAAGCTGGGGCGCGTCGCCATCCGGCTTGGGCCCCGCTACGTCCAGGCCGGTCTCGGCAGATTCAGCCGAAGACCCGGTGGCTTCGGAAGGAGCCGCTTGCAAAGCACGCTGTTCCTCGAACGCGGCGTACAGGTCTTTGGTAAATGGTGAAGAGCGTAATTCGTCTCCCTCTACCAGAGCGACCGCGCGCGTGAGATCCCCCTGCGATACTGCAATTCGCGCCTTCACGAGGTTCGCGACCGGATCGATCACTGCAGGAGCCAGAAGCTCTACGATACGGGACATGCTCGGCTGATCGGATGAGCCTTGGGTCAGCTGATCAAGACCGCCGCGCATTTCAGCCAGCCGCGCAAGTGCCTTGTCATTTTGGCCTAGCGCCGCATGGGCATAGGCCAGATGCCCCGCCCGTACGTATGGCTCCAGCATCGGCCCGATTATTTCCGACAGATTATTGCCGGTCATTTCGAATCGAGCAGCTGCCTTGGGAAACGTTAAAGGCGCATCTCCGGACTTTGCCACCATCGCTACGAAATCGGGTTCATTTTTCCCGCGCATCGATGCGACCAGCCGGGCATCCGGACTGATCTGCGAAAACTGTTTCCAGATATCCTGCTTGGGCTCGCCCGCTGCAATGTTCACATCCTGGATGACCGTAGCCGCCTGCTGGACCTGCACCGAGTATGGCCGCGCCTCGGCTGCTCGCCGCGCCAGTGCGATGGCCTGTTCTCGCTCTCCTGCATCGCTGAGCACGATGGCGCGCATTAGGTCGAGCGAGACACCCATGCTTCGCTCGAAAAAGAAATTGCCTTCATATTCCGCTGCTGCCGCCTCGGCCGCTTCGATATCGGCAAGCGCGGCATCCATCCTGCCGATTTCGAGATAGGCGGCTGCGCGGGCGCGAAGCAGATGGGCGCGGCGCAGGGTTTGCTCGGGGCGCAACTTGTCGCTTGCCAGAGCGCGGTTGCATGAAGCGATATCCCCGCCTGAAATATCGCGGCCGGCGAACCTGGTGAAAGTCGCCGCGCCGCGCATGCCATCATCCTTGCGTTTCGGCTTCTTCAATCCGTCGCAGCCTGAGAAATCCTGGCTGGCTCCAGCCTGTGCCGGAGCGCTGAAGCTTGCCACCATTCCCGCCGCTACAATTGAAGCCAATACTCGTTTAATCGTTATCACGCGTTTCCAACCCCTTACCGTTCAAGCACGGTATTGCCGGATTGGCTCCTGCGCGCAAGTTCGGGATCTTTGGAACAATCGTGGCGGGCGAACCGTCATACCCACGGACACGCAATCAAAGGAAATCGACAACATGGCAACCACCCGCAATGGCAGTGCAACTTACGAAGGCCTTGGCAAGGACGGCAAGGGAACGGTTTCGACCGGATCCGGCGCTCTCGACAAGCAGCCCTACGGCTTCAACACGCGGTTCGAGGATGAGCCGGGCACCAATCCGGAAGAGCTGATTGCCGCCGCACATGCCAGCTGTTTCACCATGGCGCTCAGCTTCGCATTGGCGAAGGAGGGGTTCGAGACCGGCTCGCTCGCCACCGATGCGGCGGTCACGCTGGAAAAGGACGGCGATGGCTTCAAGGTCACGCGCAGCGATCTGACGCTGACCGGCTCGGTGCCCGATATCGAGCGAGCGAAGTTCGAGGAACTGGCGCGCGATGCCAAGGCCAATTGTCCGATCTCCAAGCTGCTGAATGCCGAGATAACGCTCGACATAACCGAATAGGGATTAGCCGGTCGGGGCGGCAGTTTCGGCAGGCGCGCCGGAGCGGGCCGCTTCCCCGGCCTCCTGCTCTACCGGCATCCGCCCAAACACCGGCCAGGCGAGCTGTTCGCCAAGGCTGGTGGCGGGCAGGTTCTCCACCCCGTAGCTCTGCGGAAATTTCCGCGTGATCTTGGCGGTGCCGAACAGCACGTCCCAGAAGAACAGCAGGTTCCCGTAATTGCCCTTGTAATTCACCGCAGGGTCGCTGGCATGGCGGCCGTGATGCGCATGGTGCGTGGCGGGGGTCGAGATGGTGCGTTCCACCAGCCACATTACCGGCGAAAGCCACTTTATCTGGTAGAGCGGCCGGTCCCAGGCGACGTCCGAATGCGCGCCGGTGATGACCGCCAATTTGACCACGATATAGCCCGCATAGACCCAGCCGAGGCCCAGGAAAATCAACAGACCCGAAAGCCAGATGCCCGGCATCATCATGTAATAAAACAGGTTGTTTCGATAGACCAACCGGATGCTCATATATCGCGCATTATGGTGCGGCCGGTGCAGATTGTAGAGCCACGGGAAGGTGTGCGCGGCGCGGTGCCACCAATATTGCATCATGTCGTCCAGCACCAGAAACAGGGCGATCGCGGCGAACACGTTGATTTCGGCCAGCGCCCCTTCCCACTGCGGCACGATCATACCTGCCAGCGCGCCAGCGCCGAACAGCACGGCAGGCTGGGTGAAGCCAAGTAGCGCCACGATGCTGACCGCTTCCACGATCCCGTCATCGCGGTTCTGTTCGGGCTTGGAAAACAGCTTGGTACGCCACAGCTCGATCAGCGCGAAGCCGAGATAGATGGCCAGGATGGCGATGGTCGAACCGGGCATGGCAGGTATCCTTGCGGTGATTGATTGCGCCCTCGATAACCGCTAGCCCCGCTAGAGAATGTCAAATAGTTTACAATCTCTGCCCGAGCGCCGTTCACTGCTCGCGCCGACAATGTTCGGGGTTATCGACGCCGATTTGCGCGAACGATTGCTGCGCGATGCGCCGTTGCGGCAGTTCACGGATGGACAGATCATTCAGCAGCGCGGTGATAAATCGACCGGTTTTTGGGTGATCGACAGCGGCCGGGTCACGATCGGACAGTACCGCGCCAGCGGAGATCTGCGCGCACTGGCCCTGCTGGGCCCGGGCGATTCCTATGGCGAGCTGAGTGTGTTTGCGCGCAATACCCGCGCGGTGGATGCCATCGCCGATGGACCTGCCGCGCTACATTGGATCGCCTCTGCCCCGTTCGAGGCGCTGCTCGACGCACGGCCCGATCAATTGCGCAAGCTGCTGGGCGCAGTGTGCGAGGAGCTGCAGGAAGTGCTCGGCACGCTGGCAGGCACCGGCAGCACGGATTCCGCCACGCGGTTGGCGGGCCTCCTCTCCAATCTGGCCGGCGGGGATGCGGACAATAATACGGCGCGCGTCACGATGGGGCAGCAAGAACTAGGCGAATTGCTCGGCCTGACCCGTGCGACGGTCAGCAAGGTGCTGCGGCAATTCGAACGCGATGGCATAGTGAAGCGCGGCTACCGCGAAATCACGATTCTGAATAGCGCCACATTGCGCACGGTTGCAGACGGCTGACCGACCCGCCGGGCTCAGCCTTCCGCCCGTGCTTGCGCTTTCGTTTCGCAAGGGTCGACTTCACCGTCATCGCCTCCACCCAGCTGTGTGAGCGCCAGGAAGCCGCCGACTACCAGCACCACGAAAATAGTCGTAACCGTGCCGAGATATTCGTCGATAATCCGCTTGATCGGCGCGCCGAACAGCCGGAACAATATGCCCACCGTCATGAATATGAGCGCCCGGCCCGCAATGCTGGCGAGGATGAACGGGACGAGGCTCATTTCCATGAAGCCCGCAGTGATGGTCAGCAGCTTGAACGGCACCGGGGTCGCCGCCGCGATGATAACCGCCGCCACGCCATATTCCTCGAAAGTGCATTGCGCTGTGGGAAAACTTTCGGCCAGCCCAAGCGCGCCCAGCATCCAGATGCCGAGCGTATCGTATAGTAGCCAGCCGATCATGTAGCCCAGCAATCCGCCCAGCACCGACGCCGCCGTCGCGATCGCGGCAAACCGCAGCGCCTTTTTCGGTTCGGCCAGGCACATCAGCCCGAGCAAGGGGTGCGGCGGGATGGGGAAGAAGCTGGCTTCGACGAAGCTGAACGCTGCCAGCCACCATACCGCCTTGGGATGGGCCGACTTCTCCATTACCCAATCATAAAGTGCGCGCAGCATTGGCCAAGCAATCTCCGAAGCCGAAAGTCCGCTGCGCTTAGGCGAGAGCACACCCGACCGCAAGCGCCACGAAGTAACCTATTTGGCACTTTTATATTGACATTGTGACACTCTTTGGTTAGGAAAAGGCGATTGTGTACGTTACAAACCCACGGGAGTTTGCTACATAATGAGGGGTAAGGAGCAAACGAACCATGTCGGTACTATCTTCCCCCTATTTCCACGATGAAGCCAAGGCTTTTGAATACCTCGAAAGCATCGTGAGGCGCGGACGGAGTGGTTTGCCCCAAGTGCGGCGTGACGGGTGGCCGGGTCTATGATCGGTCCGGCGTTCGCACCAAGCCTTCCAAAAAGCACCCCAAAGGCAAGGTTCGCCACGGTCTTAAGAATTGCGGTGAGTGCCGCAAGCAGTTCACTGTCATGGTTGGCACTGTCTTTGAACACGCCCGCCTGCTGTTCACCAAGATGCTACAGGCGGTTCACCTGATCGTCTCCAGCAAGAAGGGCATTAGCGCCCACCAGCCGCACCGCGTTCTCGAAATCCAGTATAAGAGCGCGTGGTTTCTGGCGCACCGTATTCGGGAAGCTATGCGCTCCGGTGATCTCGCCGTGCCTTTCGGTAACGGCGGCGGCGCAGTCGAAGTTGACCAAACCTACATCGGCTTCAAGTCCGGCGTAGCAACCCGTCGCGGCACAGCTCACAAGCGCGCTGTAGTGGCGCTGGTAGACCGCGACAGCCCAAGTCGAAGTGGTTTCATGTCGCCAACTCCACCGCTGCCGACATTCACCCTATCGTGCTGGACAATATCAGCCGCGAAGCCCGCCTGATAATGGGCGAAGCCAAGATGTACCGCAAGATTGGCCGCGACTTTGCGCAGCACGGTAAAACTACCCACGCCGCTTTCCAGTATGTCGATCTGGCCGACCGCACCATCCACACCAACACGGTCGAAGGCGCGTTTTCGATTTCCAAGCCCGGTATGCGCGGCGTTTACCAGCACTGTGCGGAGCATCGTTCGCACCGCTATCTGGCGGAGTTCGAGTTCCGCTACAACACCCGCACCGCCAACGGCTTCGACGACCGCCAGCGTGCCCGTGACGCGGTTGCTGGTATCGTTGGCAAGCGTCTCACTTATGAACGGCCTAACGCAGTCGCCTAAGCCTGCTCCTTCATCCGGCGGTCGAAGAGGAGCGGGCAAGCGCGCCCGCAGCTCCGCAAGATGGTCAGGCCTGGTTGGTTTCAGCAAACGCTACGGGTGATTGGGCGGGACGAGATCTTGCCTTGGCCAGTCGTCAAGCCGGGGTGTGGGTCTTTACTGCGGCGCAGGAGGGAATGCGCGTTTTCAATCGTTCCTCGCGCCAGTTTTTGCATTTCGCCGCTGGCAGCTGGCAATCGGCCCAACCACCCGAACTGCCGACAGCCGGCACCACGGTAGACAACGAAGCTCGCGAAACACTCCGACTTTTGATCGAAACCCTTAGGAAAGCGGGGATTTTTCCGACCGCTTGATGGGAACCATCACCTGTTGGGAACGTTTGCGCCTAACCAGGAGGGGATTTTCGGAAACAATAATACAAAACCACTCCCAAACAGAGGCTTTCATGCAACAGTTCCCGAGAATGCCCGCTTGCCTCCATTGGAGGGAAAAGTTAGATACTCCACCAATCGGTGACTCAATTTCGCTATAAGGGGAAATTTATAATGCGGAAACTCGTCATAGGAATGGCGATGGCCTCCACGGCCCTGGCTTCGCCAGCAATCGCTCGTGATGGTCAATGGTATGTCGAACTCGACGGCGGTGTAATGATCGCGGAAGATAATACTTTCGACATTCAGGACGCCAACGGCGACAATATCGACACATTCGAACTGGATTCGGACTACGGTTACGACTTCGGCGGCCTCGTTGGTTACGACTTCGGTGCGTTCCGCCTGGAAGCAGAAGCTAGCTACCGCGAGTGGGAACTGGATACGCTGCGTGCTGGCGCTACCGGCGTTCCGGCCGGCACCAATGGAGTTACATCCAATCTGGGCCAGATCCCGGCAAATGGTGATCCGAACTCGCTCAGCTTTTTCCTGAACGGCCTGTTCGATTTCGGTCCGGATGATGGCCTGCAGGGCTTCGTCGGTGCTGGTATCGGTGTCGCTCGGACGGATTACGACGTGTTGGTGAACACCACCACGCCGCGCTCGCTGGACGATTCGGATACGGGCCTGGCTTACCAGATTCTGGCTGGGGTTCGCGCTCCGCTGACCGAAACGATCGATGTCGGCCTGAAGTATCGCATGTTTACGCATGACGATGTGCAGCTGATCGACGCCGCTGGCCGCGATATCGAAGACAAGGTGCGTACGCACTCGATCCTCGGTACGCTGACCTTCAACTTCGGTGGTCCGCCGCCGCCGCCTCCGGTTGTCGTGGCTCCGCCGGTAGCACCTCCGCCGCCGCCAGTGGTTCAGGCTCCTCCGCCGCCGCCGGCTCCCGCGCCGTGCAACCGTGGGCCGTACATCGTGTTCTTCAACTGGGATCAGTCGGATATCACACCGGAAGCTGCGACCATCCTCGACAATGCTCGCTCGGCTTACGCTCAGTGCGGTACTGCTGCGGTCATGTTGGCAGGTCACACCGATACTTCGGGCTCGATGGCTTACAACGAAGGCTTGGCCGAACGTCGTAACTCTTCGGTTCGTGAATATCTCACGGCTCGGGGAATTCCCGATATGCGGATTTCCAGCCAAGCATTCGGCGAAACGCAACTGCGCGTCCCGACCGCCGATGGTGTTCGCGAATTGCAGAACCGCCGGGTGGAAATCACCTACGGTCCGGGTTCGGGCATGTAATTTTCGCGTAAGCGAAGACTTAAGAGAGGGGCCGGAGCGATCCGGCCCCTTTTTTGTGTCCGCCATAATGGTTGGCGCGGCCTTGGTTGATGGTTACCTTAGACCCTGTTCTGCAAACCTCAGGAGTAACGAATATGAAGGTCGGAATTTTGGGCAGGATTGGATTGCTCGCAAGCATCTCAACGGCAAGCTGCACGAGCGTGGCCGATCTTCCGACCGAGCGCCTGGCTACGGCCCGGCTAAACTTGGCGAACGGTATACCCGCCGGAACTGTGCAGGTCTTGGGATCTGGCGATAGTCTGACCCTGGCCGTAGCGGTTACCGGCCTCTCCCAAGGGCCACACGGATTTCATCTGCATACAAGCGGTGCTTGCACCGCCCCGGACTTCAAGTCCGCCGGTGGTCATCTCAACCCTCTCGGAAAGAGCCACGGCACACTCGACCCGGCAGGCCCGCATTTGGGTGATCTGCCCAATCTGATTGCGGGCAGCAACGGGACGGCTTCGGCTACGATCGACCTGGAAGAGAATAATCGCGATCAGGTGATGGATTGGTTGTTCGATGCCGACGGCACGGCGGTGGTCATCCATGCAGGCCCGGACGACTACCGCACCGATCCAGCGGGTGCAGCGGGTTCGCGCGTGGCGTGCGGTGTTCTCAAACGAACGTAGTCTGCCGGACCCGCTGGCTAGGCGATCGATTCCCCGGCAGCGCGGGCTCTTTCGATGAGCGTGTCCATCGCGCGTGGTACCAGCCGGATCGCCGCGATCAGGAATACGAGACCGACCGGCACGATCCACAGGGTCGAGAGAACACCGATCCCCAAATCGGCATCATTCCGTGCTGACACATACCCCGCAGTGTAAGGGCCCAAGGCCAGTCCCACCAAGGTGGTCCCGAGGAAAAAGGTGGCCGTCGCAAGCCCGCGCATCCGCGGCAAGACCAGAGCTTGGCTGGACGCAGCGGCCGCGCCCAGCGCCGATGCCGCAAGTGCACCAACCACTACGTTCAAGATCATGAACAGCACGATACTCTCGGTAGTGTATTGGACGATCGCGAATGGCACTGGCGAGAGCAGCCCGAACAGGATCACCCAAATCCGGCCGGACTTGAACCGGGTAAACAACGAATCGGCCATCCGTCCCCCCAGGATGACGCCCAGGAAGCCGCCCGCCGCTCCGCCGCCGCCCAGCCAGAAACCCAGATCGGCCTTGGATATCTCGAAGGTCCGCTCTGCATAGGGTGCGCCCCAATAGGAGGCACTATAGGCCATGAAGGCCACGGTCCCGTATCCCAGAACCGTGCACAGGAAGGCTGGCGACCCCCAGGTCAGCGCGAAAGTCGGATAGTCGCGCTTGCGCAAGGCGCTGGCCCAGCAGAACACCGCGTAATAGCCGACGGCCAAGAACAACCACTGATCGGTAATGGCGGAAACAAGCACGCCCTCACCGGAATCGAGCAAATTCGTCAGCCCGAAAGCGACTCCAATCGCTGCAAGCAACACCGTCACATTAATCGCCAACGCAACGGGTCCACGCTTCGCCGCGCCGACGAAGGTGAATGGCGGGATTACAGTGTAGAGTTCCTGTACGAAACCGCGAAACGGATGCGGCTCTTCCGGCGTGGGGATACCGTCTATTGCCCCGCGTACCGGCTCTCGCAATGTGGCAACCCAGATCGCCAGCAGCAAGCCAGGCACGCCCACTGCAATGAACGCCGCCTGCCAGCCGGCCAAACCGAGCGGTCCGCCGTCTGGAAATGTCTCGTTCCAATTCTCGACCACCAATCCGCCAATGGCGAGCGATATCCCGCCGCCGATGTACAGGCCCGAAGAATAGATCGCGAGCGCCGTGGCACGCAGCCGCTGAGGGAACCAGTCCGAAATCAGCGAATAGGCTGACGGGCTGGCGGTCGCCTCGCCCACGCCAACCCCGATCCGGGCCACCGTCAAGGTCGCGGCATTCTGCGCAAAGCCGGAAAACGCCGTCATCGCCGACCATACAGTGAGGCCCACCGTCATGAGCCGCACGCGGTTCCAGCTATCCGCCAGCTTGCCGAGCGGAATGCCGAACAAGGCGTAGAAGATTGCAAAAGCGGTCCCGTAGAGGAATCCGAGATAGGCATCATCGACGCCCAGATCGGCCTTGATATCGTTAGCCAAGATCGACAGGATCTGGCGATCGATAAAGTTCAATATGTAGATGACGACAAGAACGCTCAGCGCATACCAGCTGTAGCGCGGCACGGGTGCATTCGGATCGGGTATCGCCGGCGTCGAAATCGCGCCTGCTTGCGGCTCAGAATTGGTCTGGGTCACTCGATTATCTCTTCCCTGATCGATAACTACGCCGCGTAGGGCGTGGCATCTTGTATATCCGCATCCTCGAAACCCTGCCGACGCAAGCGGCAACTGTCGCACAAGCCGCAAGCTATTCCCGATGGACCGGGATCATAGCAAGACCAGCTCCACGATGGATCCAGCCCTAAACGCATGGTTTCCTTCGCAATATCTGCCTTACCAAGCATCTGCAATGGTGCATGGATCGTGAACGGCGCCCCCTCGATACCCGCCTTGGTACCAAGCCGCGCCGTTTCTGCGAAACTCGCGATGAACTCGGGGCGGCAATCGGGATAGCCGGAATAATCGAGCGCGTTCACCCCGATGAAAATGTCGCTCGATCCGCCGGCCTCGGCAAACGCCGCGGTAAGGGCAAGGAACACCAGGTTGCGCGCGGGCACATACGTCACCGGAATATCGTTACCGACGCCGCCTTTGGGCACGGCGATATCGTCGGTCAGCGCCGATCCGCCGAATCGGGAGAGATCGAGCGGCAGTACCACGTGACGCGCCGCCCCCAGCTTTTCCGCGATGAGGTTGGCCGCGGTCAACTCCCGGCGATGCCGCTGGTTGTAATCGATCGTCAGCGCATGCAGCGCAAACCCCTGTTCGCGCGCCAAGGCGGCAGTCACCATTGAATCGAGACCGCCCGAAAGCAGCACGACCGCCGGCTTCTGGTCTGTAGTCGCGCTTGGTGCCATCACCATTCGGCTAGGCTGGATTATGCTTCAGGGCAATGGCCAGTTCGTCAAATCAGCGGCAGTTTCCGACCCGGCGCGCTTCCGCCGTCAGTTCGAATGGCAAACTATCCGCAATCCCCTGGCTCTGGATTTGCACCAGCCCGGAAGTTTCACGGCGAAGGCTGGTGCGGCCATAACCGTTGCCAGAACACGCATATTGTACCGTCACTTCGCTCGCCCCGTCCTCCACGACGAAGCGGTTACAGCCGTTTTGGCGATGGCGCAGCTGGATCAATTCGCGCCCTGTGCGCACGCATATACGGCGCACGGTGTCGCTGCCCCGCTCGCGCACGATCCACTCGCCCTTGCTTAACCCATCCAGCATGGCCAGCCCCTTGGTCTTAGCCAAGACAGGAAAAGTTGCTGCGCCGAGCGCGGCTATGGCTGCCACGGCAGCCAGACCCACAATGCTCGGTTTGTACGGCTTCATCGTGCTACTCCCAAGAAACTCGGCGGAATATAGGGCGGTTTGCCCTTAGCGACAAACCAACGTCGGTGACCGAAATCACGCCGCGAGCGTGAATTCGCGTAAGCAGAACGCACAATCGACCACGATGGCACCCGCTTCATTGCGCATATCATCACGTTCGGCAGGCGCGAAGCGGGCAATCACATCCTCATAATGCGAAAGCGTGCAGCGGCACCCCTTGATCAGGCCGACTGGCTGCTGAACCCTGACCTCATTCTCCTCGTGAAACAGCCGCCATACGATGGCTTCCAGCGACAATTCGCTGTCCAGCAACTCGTCATGGCTGGTTGATCCCGCCAGCACCGCGACATGTTCCCATTCAGGGTGGTCGATCTTGGTGTGCAGCCGCTCACGGCCTTCTTCGCCTTCGGCCAAGTGCTGGACCAGCAGGCCGCCGGCTTGGCATCCTCCATCCCCGCTCGCCACAGCCACTCTGATCAGCGTCGGCACTTGCTCCGATTGCATGAAATAGGATTGGCATGCCGCCGCCAGGGTTTCGCCCTCGAGCGGCACGATCCCTTGATAACGTCCACCCTTTTCAGCGCGGTCGAAGGTAATTGCGAGATAACCTTCCCCGAACAAGGCGGCGAGCGGCGGGTTCGCGCCAAGGTCCGCCAAGCGATCCTTGTCGAAATCGACATAGCCGCGCAACTCTCCCTCACGATAATCGCAGACCAGCAGCTTGACGATGCCACCCCTGGTCTGCGCCTGCATCGTCATCTGCGCGCCATCCGCTTTCTGCAAACTGCCCAGCAGCGCAGCCAGCACCAGTGCTTCGGCCAGCAAATGCGTGATGGCGGGCGGGTAATCATGCGCCGCAAGGATCTCGTCCACCAACCGGTCCAGCCGCACCACCCGGCCGCGTGCATTGCGTGCGGGCAGGGTGAAGCTGAGGACATTATCGGCGTAGGTCTCGGCAGTTTCGCCAGACTCGCGGGTTTGGGTAGTCTCGGTCATCGCGGAAACATGGTGATCGCCGGGGCGCTTGATAAGCCCCGCAAAGCTTCAGCCGATCTGGCCGAAACACCAGCGCAGAATGGCCTTTTGCGCATGGATACGGTTTTCCGCTTCGTCGAACACGCGTGACTGTGGCCCTTCGAATACCGCCTCGTTCACCTCGTCGCCGACATGGGCGGGCAGGCAGTGGAGAAATATCGCCTCCGGCCCGGCCACTGCCATCAGCGCCTCATCGACCCGGAATGGTTCCATCGCGGCTAGTTTGCTAGCGACATTTTCCTGCCCCATCGAAACCCAGGTATCGGTTACCAGCACATCGGCCCCGGCCGCAGCCGTGGCCGCATTGTCGGTGAGCGTGATCTGTGCGCCGCCCGAACGTGCCATCTCGACGAATTCGGGGTTCGGCTCGAACCCCTTGGGTGTGGCTACCCGCACGTTGAACTTCAACAGCCCCGCCGCCTCCAGAACCGAGTGCAAGACGTTATTGCCATCGCCAAACCAGCCAAGCTCCAGCCCGGGGAGCGTCTTGCCCTGCTCGAGGATCGTCTGCAGATCCGCAGCGATCTGGCATGGATGCGAGCGGTCGGTCAGTCCGTTGATCACCGGCACGCTGGCATGGCGCGCCAACTCCTGCGCCTTTGCATGGTCGTCCGTGCGGATCATGATCGCATCCACCATCCGGCTGAGCACGCGCGCCGTATCGGCGATGCTTTCGCCGCGGCCCAATTGCGTGGTTCCCGAATCGAGGATCAGCGCACTGCCGCCGAGCTGACGCATCGCCATGTCGAAGCTGACCCGCGTGCGGGTCGAGCTTTTTTCGAAGATCATCGCGAGCACCTGGCCGTCAAGTGGCCGATCGGTATCGACCTTGCCCTTGGGCCAACCGGCGCGGGCCTGCTTGCGCGCATAGGCCTCGTCGAGGATCGCCGCGAGCCCATCCGCGCCCGCATCGGATAGGTCGATGAAATGCCGCAAATCGGTCATGCGGGACCGGGCACGGCGTAGCTCGCCGCGCCGGCAGACAGCTTGTCGAAAAACTCGTCGATTTCCGCATCGCCGACCACCAGCGGGGGCAGCACGCGCAACGTGTTGTCGCCCGCCGCTACGGTGAGCAGCTGGTGATTTTCGCGCAAATGGACGAAAAAGGGGCGGCTTTCGACCTTCATCTTGATGCCCAGCATCAATCCCTTGCCGCGCACCAGTTCGAACAGGTCCGGGTAATTGCCGATGAACTGTTCCAGCCGCGAGCGAATCCGTTCGCCCTTTTCGGTGACTTCGGCGAGGAATTCGTCATTGCCGACCGCGTCCAGCACGGCCTCGCCCGCGGCCATCGCCAGCGGATTGCCGCCATAGGTCGAACCATGCGTGCCGAATCCCATGCCCCGCGCGGCTTTTTCGGTTGCCAGGCAGGCGCCGAACGGAAAGCCGCCGCCGATCCCCTTGGCACTGGCGAGAATATCGGGCTCGATCCCGTAATGTTCGTGGGCGTAGAACTTGCCGGTGCGCGCGACGCCGCATTGCACCTCGTCCAGCACCAGCATCAGATCGTGCTCGTCCGCGAGCGCGCGCAGGCCCTGCATGAATTCCTGGCTGGCGGGGCGAATGCCGCCTTCGCCCTGGATCGGTTCTATCAGGAAACCGGCGGTTTTCGGTCCGATCAGCGCCTTGACCGCTTCCAGATCGTCGAACTCGCAATATTGGAAGCCTTCGAGGAGCGGCTTGAACCCCTGATGCATTTTCGACTGATTCGAGGCACTGATCGTGGCCATCGTGCGGCCATGAAATGCCATCGTGAAGGTTATCAGATCGGTGCGGTTCGCATCGCCATCCTCGTGCTGGTGATAGGCGCGCGCAGTCTTGATCGCGGCCTCAACCGCCTCCGCGCCCGAATTGGTGAAGAACACCGTATCTGCAAAGGTCAGGTCCACCAGCCGCTGCGCCAGGTGTTCGCCCTGGGGGCTGCCATACAGGTTGGACACGTGCATCAATTGCTCGGCCTGCCGCTGGATCGCGCCGATCAGCCCCTTGTGGCTGTGGCCGAGCAGGTTGACCGCGATACCGCTGGCGAAATCGAGATAGCGGGTGCCGTCCTCGTCGATCAGGTGACAATGGTCGCCGCTCACCGGGCGGACACCGCACCGGGGATATACGGGCATCAACGGGGTGATCGACATAAAACTTGCTTTCCAATTCGAGTGGCGGGGCCGCAACGAAAACTGGCGGCTCCCTTGCAGGAACCGCCAGCTAACTTTTTCGGCTGGGGAATGCCAGTCTCGCCTTATTCGGCGGGGACCAGGTTCACGGCCGAATATTTTCCGCGTCGGTCGACTTCGAGGTCGAACTCGTAACGCTCGCCTTCGTTGATCTGCGAGAGACCGGAGCGTTCGACCGCGCTGATATGCACGAATGCGTCCGGCTGGCCATCGTCGCGGACCAGGAAGCCGAAGCCCTTCATGGAGTTGAAGAACTTGACCGTGCCGGTAGCCTTGTCGCCGGTCAGCTCACGCTGCGGAGCACCGCCGCGGTCGCCGCCGCCATCGCGGTCACGGCTGCCACCGCCTTCGGTCACGGGAATGACGTCGCCGACGATCTGCAGGTCCTGCGCCGACACCTTGCCGCCGCGATCCACCAGGTTGAACTCCAGCTCCTGCCCTTCGGCAAGGCCGCTCAGCCCGGCACGCTCGACCGCGGAGATATGGACGAACACGTCCTCGCCGCCGCCCTCTTGCGCCACAAAACCGAAGCCCTTCTGGCCGTTGAAAAACTTCACGGTGCCCTTGCCGGTTCCCACGCCCTGGGGAGGCATGCGGTTTCCGCCGCCACCGCCGCCGAAGCCGCCGCCACCACCGCTGCGGCGATAGCCGCCGCCACCGCC
>Ga0181374_1000010_pt1 | contig 103507 bp, 89 predicted proteins | sample LowvirmetaG_2_FD_130086 | JGI IMG/M metagenome (GOLD analysis project Ga0181374, IMG submission 130086) | Marine viral communities from the Subarctic Pacific Ocean - Lowphox_10 viral metaG | ecosystem: Environmental > Aquatic > Marine > Oceanic | place: Subarctic Pacific Ocean | collected...
GCGGCTGGTGCGGCGGCGGCTTTGGCGGCGGCGGCGGCTTCGGCGGTGGTGGTTTCGGCGGCGGCGGCGGCAGTTTCGGGGGCGGCGGCGCCTCCGGGGGGTGGTAGAACATGGCTTATCTCGATGCGGCAGGTCACAAGATCGTCAGCGACGCGGTGGCCAGCGCGGAGCTGACCACCAGCGGCGAAATCGTGACAGTGCTGGCCGATCGCTCCGACGGATATACCGATGTCGTGCTGGTCTGGGCGGCGGCCGTCGCGTTTACGGCGATGAGCCTGTTCGCCCTGCTCCCTTTGCCGTTCCTCGCTTTGTGGGACCGGCTCATCGGCGGCTGGAGCCATGAATGGACCACCGGCGAACTGGCCAGCATGACAATTGCGCTCGGGCTGATCGCATTCGTGGCGACGTGGGCGCTGCTGAGCTGGAAGGTGCTGCGCTTTGCCGCCACTCCCGGCCCGGTGAAGACGATGCGCGTGCATGAGCGGGCGATAGATTTGTTCAAGGTGGGTGCCGAGCGGCGCACGCATGGCCGCACCGGGGTGCTGCTCTATCTGTCCATGAGCGAACATCGCGCCGAAATCGTCGCCGACGAGCCCATTGCAGCCATCGTTTCAGCCGATGTCTGGGGCGAGGCGATGGCCGATATGCTGGCCGAAATCAAACAGGGTCACCTCGCCGAAGGACTGGCAGCGGGCATTCGCGATGTCGGCGTGGTCCTGTCCGAACATTTCCCGCGCTCCGACGACGATACGAACGAGCTGCCGGACAGGCTGATCGAAATTTGACCGAAGATTCGCAGCAGCCCGAGCGTATCGAATGGCAAGGCAAATTCCTCACCGCCAAGACGCGCGGCAAGTGGGAATATGTCGGCCGGGCGCGCGGCATTCGTGCGGCGGCAATCTTGGCGGTCGAGGATGATCACGTCCTGCTGGTCGAACAATACCGCGTTCCGCTGGGCAAACGCTCGATCGAATTGCCCGCCGGCCTGATCGGCGATGACGAGGATGAGCAGGACGAGGACCCGCTGACCGCTGCCGGGCGGGAGCTGGAGGAAGAAACCGGCTACCGCGCAAATGTGCTCGAAGACTGCGGCGAGTTTTATTCCAGCCCCGGCATGGTGAGCGAAAGTTTCACTCTGGTGCGCGCCAGTGGGCTTACAAAAATCGGACCGGGCGGCGGGGTTGCGGGTGAAGCTATCACCGTGCACCGCATTCGGCTAAACGATTTGCACGAATTTCTGGCTGCCAGGCGGGCAGAGGGTTACGCCATCGATGTGCGAATGCTCATCATGTTGGGCGCAGGATTTATCGAAGGGAACGGGTAATGAGCGGCACGAAAACGGGGCGCGTTGCGGGAAAGATGGCGCTGGTAACCGGCGCGGCGCAGGGTCTGGGTGCGGCCCATTCGCGGCGATTGGCCGACGAAGGCGCGAAAGTTCTTTGCACCGACATCAACGCCGATGGCGCGGCCGAAACCGCCCGGTCTATAAACGATGCGCTTGGCGCCGGTACGGCTTTCTCGGTCGGACACGACGTAACCGATCCTGCCGACTGGGAAGCCGCCGTGGACGCCGCCCGCGAGCAGCTGGGCGGGCTGAACGTGCTGGTCAACAATGCCGGGATCGGCGTGGCCGGGAATATCGAAACATGCGATTTTGCCGATTGGCAGCGCTGTTTCTCGATCAACGTGGATTCGATTTTTCATGGCTGTCAGAAGGCCCTGCCACTCATGCGCGACCATGCGCCGGGTTCGATCGTGAACATTTCCAGCATAGCCGGACTGATCGCGAGCGACACGATGCCGGCATATAATGCTTCGAAAGCGGCGGTGTGGATGCTGAGCAAGTCGATCGCGTTGCATTGCGCGAAAAAGAACATGCAGATCCGCTGCAACTCGGTCCACCCGACTTTCGTCGATACGCCGATCCTAGATGGAACGGCGAAACATGCAGGGTTGGACAAACAGGTTCTGCTGGACAAGCTGGCACGTCAGATCCCGCTGAAATTCGTGGGGGAGCCTGACGATATTGCCAATGCGGTGTTGTATCTGGCCAGCGATGAGAGCCGCTTCATGACTGGCGCGGAATTGAAACTGGATGGCGGCATTTCCGCCATGTAATCGGCACGGTGAGGGAACCCGCGCGGGGCTCCCTCAATCGGCGATCAGTCCGATCGCAAGATAGACCAGGACCAGCGAACCGAAACCGATCAGCGTGCCGAGCACGAACAGGATGCGGATCAGCGTGGCGTCCATCCCGAAATAGTTGGCAATCCCGGCGCACACGCCCATCAACTTGCCATTCTGCCGGTCCAGGCGGAACTGCTCGGCGGGCGAGTTGCCCTCGCCGCGATGCTCTATATTACTCATGCCAGCACTCCTGCAGCTGCGACATTCGGCATCGCCGGAACGATCGCGGTTGCCATGAAGATTGCGGATAGGGCGAGCGCCGATACGGCGGCCAAGGCCCGGCTCGAATATTCGTTGAGGTAGGTCATTTAACTAATCCTTTCGTTGAAGCGTGCTGGCGGCGATCAGGCGATCATTCCGGCGGCAACGGTGAAGTTCGGGCTAGCGGGCACGATGGCGGTGGCCATAAATACTGCCGAGAGAGCCAGGGCGGAGACGGCGGCGACAAACTTGCTGCCGAAATTGGAGAAATCGATCATGGTTTTTCCTTTCTTGAACTGTTTTCCGCTGGACTGTCCGGCGGATATCCCAAACACTGCACGGGGTGTGCCAAACCGGCGAAACCCGCAGAAATCTGCCATTTGTGCAAATTGCGATCCTGACGAAACCGTTCATGATTGCGCAAGGTTGGGAGTTTTTCCCAACCTTTGGGTCGGCATGAATCGTCAGAACCTTTCCGGTAGCTGCTGGCGACAGTTCTGCGCGCCCGCTAAGGCTGGTTCCAGCCATGGCGCTCGACCGCATCACCTTGTCCAACTTCCGCAATCACGCCGAAACCTCGCTCGAGGCCACGCGCCGGTTCAACTTGCTGGTGGGTGAAAACGGCGCGGGAAAAACCAACATATTGGAGGCGCTTTCGCTTCTGTCGCCCGGACGCGGCCTGAGGCGAGCGACCCTGCCCGACATGGCGCGGCAGCATGGCAGCGGCGGTTTCGCCGTCGGGGCGTCGCTGCGCTCAATCGGCGGCGACGACATCCGCCTCGGCACCTATACGCAGCCCCAGCGGCCAACCCGCCGACTGGTCCGCATTAACGAGGCCGAAGCGAGCGCGGTGGCTTTGGGCGAATGGCTTTCGGTAGCCTGGCTGACGCCGGCGATGGACCGGCTGTTCACCGACAGTGCGGGCGCGAGGCGGCGATATATGGACCGCATGACGCTGGCACTCGATCCCGGCCATGCGCGGGCGGCGGCGCGATATGAGAATGCGCTGCGCGAGCGCAACCGTCTGCTGTCCGACGATGTCGATCCCGATCCCCTATGGCTCGACGGTATCGAAAGCCAGATGGCCGAACATGGCGCAATTCTGGCGCAGGGCCGGGCGCGGCTGGTCGGCGCCTTGCAGGCCGCTTTGCATCAGGAACCCGAAGAGCCCTTTGCCCGGCCCGCCCTGACCTACGCACCGGGCGGCCCTATCGAGCAAGCAGAGCTTGCGCGGAGCTTGCGCGAAACCCGCAGCCGAGACCGCGCTGCGCGCCGCAGCCTCACTGGCCCGCACCGCGACGAATTGCAGGTCGCGATGGCGAGCAAGGCCATGCCTGCCGCCAATTGTTCGACCGGCGAGCAGAAAGCGATGCTGATCGCGCTGACGCTTGCCCACGCGGAACTGGCGGCAGAGGGGCGGCCTTCACTGCTGCTGCTTGACGAGGTCGCCGCACATCTCGATCCGGTCCGGCGCGAGGCTATGTTCGAGCGGTTGCGCGCAGGCAGCTCGCAAGTCTGGCTGACCGGAACCGAGCTGGCACCCTTTGCCGCGATTGCAGAGGAAGCTGCGATCTGGCGCGTCACGGGCGGCGCGCTGGAACGGCTCTAACCCTCTGGCGCAGGCAATGCCTCGGCGACATCGTCTGCCGTATCGTCCACCAGTAGTTCGATTCCTTCGGCGGTGGGATGTACCCTGTCAGACTGGAACAGTTCGGGCCGCCGATAGATCGATTCCAGCCAGAACGGTACCAGCGCCGCGTCATATTCCTGCGCCAGCTCGCCAAACATTCCATCGAACGCAGCGACATAGTCAGCGCCCAGATTGGGCGGAGCGCGCATGCCCATCAACAGTACCGGAATGTCCCGCTCGCGAAGTATTTCGAGGATTTGCGACAGGTTCTCACGGGTCTGGGCCACCGGCAATCCGCGCAGGAAGTCGTTGCCGCCGAGTTCGACGATCGCCAGATCGGGTGTTTGCTCCTGCGCATCCAGCGTGAATTCGAGACGCTCCAGCCCGGCGGCGGTCGTGTTGCCCGACACTGCGGCGCTGGTAACCTGAGCATTTACCCCGCGGGCGCGCAACGCTGCCTGCAAACGCGAAGGATAGCTTTCATCGGGATCGACGCGGTATCCAGCGAACAGGCTGTTTCCAAACGCCAATATATGCCGTTCCGGCCCCATCACCGGCTGCTCGGCAACGACCTCTTCCACCTCGGCCGGCTGCGAGGTTGGCGGCGCGGTGTCGCACCCGCCCAATGCCGCCGCCAGTGCGAAAATGAAACCTATCGACCAACCACGCATTATCATCGGCAAAGCTCCTGTTATTTCGCCCCTGCCTATGCCATCTCAAACTGGTGACAAGCCCCCGCATGACTTCTTCCCTGCCTGCCATCTCCGCACGCGACCTCACCCTCACCCTTGGCAGCGATTCCGCGCCGGTTGAAATTCTGCGCGGTATCGATGTCGATATCGCTTTGGGAGAGGTGGTGGCTTTGCTCGGCCCTTCGGGATCGGGCAAAAGCTCGCTGATGGCGGTGCTCTCCGGCCTCGAACGAGCCACCGGCGGAACCGTGCAGGTTGCGGGTGAAAATTTCACCGGGATGGACGAGGATGCGCTGGCCCATGCACGACGCGGGCGGATCGGAATCGTGCTTCAAGCCTTCCATCTGCTGCCCACCATGACCGCGCTGGAAAACGTTGCCACACCGATGGAGCTTGCCGGAATGGACGATGCGCGCGAGCGTGCGGCGGAAGAATTGCGCGCGGTCGGCCTGAGCCACCGGCTCGATCATTACCCTACCCAGCTTTCGGGCGGGGAACAGCAACGCGTCGCCATCGCCCGCGCCACGGCACCGCGCCCAGCCCTGATTTTCGCGGATGAACCGACCGGCAATCTCGACGTTGCCACGGGCCACGAAATCATCGAACTGCTGTTCGCCCGGCGCGAGGAAACCGGCGCTACACTGCTGGTAATTACGCATGATACGGAGCTGGCCGAACGCTGCGAGCGGGTGCTGACCATCGCCGATGGCCGGATCGCGAGCGACGCCAATGGAACGAACTCTGCCAAGATGCCAATTTCGGCATGAGCTGGAAGACAGCTTGGACGATCGCCCGGCGTGACCTGAACGCCCGGTTTCGCGGGCTGCGGCTGTTGCTGGTCTGCCTGTTTCTGGGGACCGGGGCGTTGGCGGCTATCGGAACGTTGACCGGCGCGATCGAGAACGAGCTGGGTACGCGCGGTCAGGAATTGCTTGGCGGCGATATCCAGATCGCCTTGTGGCAGCGTGGGCCGAACGAAGAAGAGCGCGCGGCGCTGGCGGAATATGGCACGCTTTCCGGCGGGACACGGCTGCAGGTGGTCGCCCGGTCGGAGGAGTCCACCGCACCGATCGAGTTGAAAGCGGTCGAGGACAATTATCCGCTCTATGGCGAATTGACGCTGGAAGACGGGCGGGCGGTTGGTGCTCCTGCAAATGGTCAGGCGTGGGTGGCGCGCGGAGTGCTCGACCGGCTGGGCATCGCCTTGGGGGACGAATTTATCATCGGCACGCAGACCGTTACCGCTGCGGGCGTTATAGCAAATGAGCCGGACCGGCTGGGTGAAGGGTTCCAGCTCGGCCCGACGGTGATCGTGGCCGAGGACCTTCCCGGCGCTGCCGGACTGCTCCAACCTGGCGCAATGTATCGCAGCAAGACGCGCGTTGCATTCGACGCGAACCGCGACCCCGATACGGTGCGTGACGAGCTGGAAGAACGCTTCCCCACCGCAGGATTCGAAATCCGCACACGGGACCGCGCGTCGCCCGGCGCCGACCGATTTGTCGGCCGAATGGGCGAATTTCTGACACTGGTCGGGCTGGCCGCGTTGGTAATCGCCGGGATCGGGATCGGCGGCGGCGTAGCGTCCTATCTCGAAGCCCGGCGCCGCTCCATCGCGACGCTCAAGGTGCTGGGCGCAACGAGCCGGGATATTGCGCGGATCTACGCTTTGCAGATCGGCGCCGCAGCGCTGGTCGGCAGCGCTCTTGGGCTTGCAGCGGGCGTGCTGGTTACGCCGCTGCTCAGCCAGGCCCTGCAGGGTTTGTTGCCGGTACAAAGCGGTTTCGTGATCGAACCGGCGGCGCTGTTGACGGCGGCGGCTTACGGAGTGCTGGTCGCTTTCGTGTTTGCCGCGACGCCGCTGCTGCGCGCGCGGCGGTTCCCGGCAATGGCGCTGATGCGCGCGCGGGTTGCTCCCCTCGCCCGGGACAAGCGCGCAATTGCCTGGGTATCGCTGGGCCTGGCCGGGATCATCGCGCTGGCGCTGCTGACCTCGCGGCAACCGCAGCTGGCGGGCCTCTTTCTGGTGGGAGCCGCCGCAGTGCTCGGACTGCTGACCACGCTGGGATATGCCATCCGCGCCCTCGCCCGGCGCGCGCCCAAGCCGCGCGATCCGCTGTGGCGCAACGCGCTGGCCAATCTACACCGCCCGGGCAGTTCGCTGACCGCCCTGGTCACCGCGCTGGGCTTCGGCCTGTCCGCTTTCGTGCTGCTGGCCGCAATCCAGTCGAGCATCGATGGTAATATCCAGCAGCGTGTGCCCGCCGAAGCGCCCGACTATTTCGTGCTCGACATACCGCGCGACCGGGCGGACGAATTCCGTGAGACGGTCGCTCAGCAAGCTCCGGGGGCAGTCATCCGAACCGTGCCCGCATTGCGCGGCAGCGTGCTGGCTTTCGGCGATTCTGCCAATATGACCCGCACCGCCGATCTCGAAGATTTGCCCGACGGCGCGTGGGCGCTGCGCGGTGAGCGTGGGCTGACCTATGCCGAGGATGTGCCCGAGGGTAACACGGTGACCCAGGGCGAATGGTGGGGCGCGGGTTATACGGGCGATCCGCTGGTTTCGCTGGACGAGGAATTTGCCGAAGCTGCCGGGCTGGAAATTGGCGATGCCATCACGATCGGCTTGCTGGGAGTCGAACGAACCGCCACGGTTTCCAATCTGCGGCGGCTGGACTGGGAGAATATGAGCTTCAATTATGTGTTCGTATTCTCGCCCAACGCGCTGCAAGATGCCCCGCACAACTTGGCCGCGACGGTCGATTTGCCCGAAGGGTCCAGCGCCAGCGGATTACTGCGCAATGTGGTGCAGGCTTTTCCGTCCAGCTCGGTAATCGAAGTCGGGCAAATCCTGACCGAAGCGCGGGTTATCTTGGGGCAGGTCGGGCTAGCCACACTGGCGGCGGCATCGATCGCGGTGTTGGCAGGCCTTGCCGTGTTGCTCGGCGCAATTGCCGCGGCGCGGGCGGCGAGGACTTACGACACGGTAGTGCTGCGCGTGCTGGGGGCGAGCAGGCGGCAGGTGCTCGCCATGCAATTGTTCGAATATGGCGTATTGGCGCTGGTGCTGGGCGTGGTCGCACTGGCATTGGGCAGCGGGCTGGCCTGGTTGGTGGTGGTCCAACTGTTCGAATTCGACTGGCTTCCCGATTGGGGCGAAGTGTTCGCCGTACTCGGCGGCGGATTGCTATTGGTCGTGGCGTTTGCGCTCGGTGGATCGCTGCCGCTGCTCAAAGCGAAACCGGCGCAAGCATTGCGGGCGCTGTAAGTTCCCTGCCCGACATTTCCAGCAATGGTCTAATCGAAGATCTTGGCCACGGCATCTTCACCCAGGGGCGGGCCGTATTGGTTCGCCTTTTGCTGGCTTGGCAATGCCATAACCACCGCATAGGCAATCCAGCCCAGGAAAGACAGGAACCAACTTGCCACATATAATGGCACTGCCACCCAGCCCGATATACCAAGATCGTGCAGGCGGCGGATAGTGACGGCCAGCGTTGGCACGAACATCGCAATGTAGAACAAAACGGCACCGACAATGCTGACAATGCCAATTATTTCGCGCCCGGCAATTCCGTCCACTCCGGTGCCGCTATCGCTGAAACCTGGGCTGATAATTGCGCCGAAACCGCCGAAGCCCAGCACTATATAAACAGCGAATTGCATGGCGCTGAACCACCAGAATTCGCGGCGGCCGCTGCGCCCGGTGAATTTGGCATAGCGGCGCAGAGGCAGTACCATCCAGCGCCAGACCGCGTTTTTGCTCGGAAGTGCTTCTGCGCTCACTCGAACACCAAGGCGGCGTTTGCGCCCTTGGGATTATCCCCAAACCAGTTTGGTCCGCGTGTTCCTTCGATACACATGCGCTGGGAGCGCCCGGTGAATTCGGCGTATCGTCGCAGCGGCGTCAGCATCCAGCGCATTCCAATCCAATCCTGGGCCGGGACAACTGCGACAGCCGCCCCGGCAGCAAAGTCCACTCAGGAAAAGACGCTCGGATCCGTGCCGACCATCCCCGGCTGGCCTTTCACGACCAAGGTACTGGCAAGCATGTCATGCAGGCCTTGTTTGCGTTCGGTAAAGGCAACCATGATGAAACCGATCAGGAGAATCAATGCCGACAGGATTTTGGCGAAATAGCGTCCGGTGGCTTTCAGGAATGAAATTCGCCCGCCAGCTTCGTCCGTTACCACGATCCCCAAAGCCATTTTGCCCAGCGTCGCCTGCTTCTGCGAGCTTTCCATGGCGGCAAAATAAATCCAGCTGAGAACCAGCCCAAATACGCCACCGACAATTCCGCCGGCATCCTCACCCCCGCCGGCCGCGCCAACTCCGATGCCGAGAATAAATCCGAGCACCGCAGCGACGATATTCAAGATGATTGCATCTATGATGTACGCGCCCACACGCATCCAGAAACCAGCGTAAGTCATTTTGAAACCCCCTTTTTCACCCTCGCCGGATAATCACCCAACGGTCCGGAGAAGGCAACAAAAAAAGGGGACCGCAACGCGGCCCCCTTCCCTTTGTTCGCAAAGAACCTTTGGTCAGAACTTGAAACGCACCGTGCCGCCATAAGTCCGCGGCTGGTTGAGATAGCCGGATACCGTGCCTGCCTGAGCAACACCGTCGAACACGGTGGTCAGGAAACGGTCATTGGTGAGGTTACGGCCCCATACCCCGGCTTCGATACCGTTATCGAGCGCCAGCGTAAGCGATGCGTTCACCAGATTGACCTCGCGGCGGAACAGCTGCTCGGCAGCGGGACCGAAGGCGGGCAGGCCGTTGGTAATGTTCACATTGCTTTCGTGATTGTAGTCGACGCGGCCGATCAGGCGATTGCCGGTCAGGCCGAACTCGTGCGTGTACACTGCCGATGTCGAGATCGAATATTCCGGAATTCCCGATGGACGCTGGCCGGTAAGATCGCCGACCGAGGAATTGGGGAAATCGTCGAAAATCGGATCGAGGTAGGTCAGCGCAAAGGTCAGCACGAGCGGATCGACCGGATTGACCGTGGCATCGAACTCCACACCCTTGGTCGATTGTTCGCCCGCATTGGCCAAAGCAAAGCCCGTACCTGTAAAGATGTTCGACTGGAAACCTTCCAATGTCTGGTCGAACAGCGCGATATTGAAGCCTACCCGGTCGAGCTGGACCTTCAGGCCAAGCTCATACACTTCGGCCTCTTCCGGACCGGCGAAGCGTGTGCCGGTGTTGAGGTTCGCCGTGGCGATCCCCGCATCGGTCACCGGCGAAGACGGTGCGGCAAATGCGCTAAGGCCCGGGCCCGGGGTGAAGTCCGAAGGAAGCGGACGGGAGTCGCGCGACAGGTTGATCGAAGAGGCTTTGAAGCCGGTAGCGTAGGACGCATAAACATTCACCATCGGGCTGAATTCATACGATACGCGTCCGACATAGGACCAGTCGCTATCCGAAGTCCGGCCATCCTCTACTGCGTTGGGAATATTGAGGAACGGCGGCTGGAACTGGAAAGCGGACAGCGGCAGCAGCGGGTTGATCGCGGGGTTGGTCGCCGCTGCCAGCAAACCGGCCTGGTTGGCAGCGGGCAAGGCCTGGAAAGCCGCCCGGCTGGTGACTGTACCACCGGTCGCCCCGATGATGAACGCGTCCACCAGATTGACCATACCGAGGGGATCGAACTGCGTGACGTTCGCCGTGAAGTCCTTCTGATCATCGGTATAGTTGAAGCCGCCCGTCAGCGTCAGGCGATCGGTCACTTCGAAGTCTACCGTGCCGAAGATCGAGAACGCTTCGTTGTTCAACGTGTAAGCTTCGTTCGAGAGTGGTCCAGGAGCGAAAATGCTGTTCTGCGGCAAGCCCAGCCCGGCTTCCACGCCTGAGAATGTGCCTATTCCGCCCGCCAGCAATTCGAAGAATGGACGTGCAACCGCGCCGGTTTGAAGCGAACCGGTCTGTGCGATATCTTCGTTGAAGTAATATCCACCGAGCAGGAAGTTGAACGGACCGTCGAAATCGGAAGCGAAGCGAAGTTCCTGAGTGAAGGTTTCGATCTTCTGGTCGGTGATCTGGTTGACGATATCCGCGCTGGAGAAATCGACATCCTGCTGGTTAAATGATTCGACTTCGCGGTAAGCGGTGATCGAGGTGATCCCGATAGCACCGGCCTGGTAATCCATCTGGACCGAGCCGCCATAGCTGTCGATGTCGTTGACCGGCGGAATGTTCAGGAAAGCATCGAAGCTCTCGATGTTCTCAGGATCGATTGCTCCGCCCACGCCGAAGATGGCGGGAACGGTCGGCCCGGCCACGATATTGCCGGCGAAGCAGCACAGCTCGTCGATCTTCGAATAATCGCCGATGACGCGAACCTTGAAGTCGGAATTGGGCTCGAACAGGATCTGGCCGCGCACGCTATAACGGTCACGTTCGTTGATTTCCGTGCCGAGGTTGATGACATCGACATAGCCATCGCGCTTGTTGTAGTTCCCGTCGATCGACACGGCGATCGTGTCGGTGATCGGGCCGGTCACGTCGGCTTTCACCACGATCGCATTGTAATTGCCGTAGCTCACTTCGATCTGGCCGCCGAAGTCGAACTGCGGTTCGCGGGTGATAACCGAGATGACGCCGGCCGATGCGTTCTTGCCGAACAATGTCGATTGCGGACCGCGCAGAACTTCGATGCGCTGCACATTGGCAAGATCGCCGATTTGCGCAGCAGAGCGCGAACGATACACGCCGTCGATAAACACGCCGACCGAGGGTTCGATACCGGCATTGTTGGCACCGTTGCCGAAGCCGCGAATGATGAAATTGGTGTTGGCCGAGCTTTGCAGCTGGTTCACCCGCAGCGACGGCGCAACGGTCTGCAGATCGTTGAGATCGCGGATTTGCGCCTGCTCGATCGTCTCGCCCGAAGTCACGGACACCGAAATCGGCGTTTCCTGCAGCGTGGTTTCACGCTTCGAAGCGGTCACCACGATGATGTTGCCGGTGTCCTGCTGTTCGGTTTCCAGCGCCATCTGGTCGGCGTCAGGCTCGGCAACTTCCTGGCCGTCTTGCGCCATAGCGGCGGTCGGCAGGGTAAATGCGGCCACACCGGCCAGCAAGGCGGCACGGCTGGAGTTTGCAAATATATTGGTGGTGCGTGTCATACGATGGTCGTCCCTCTCCAAGTATCCCTTTGGCGGCGCGATCATTGCCGGGCCGGCTCGCCGTTCGCACTAGGTTGAGGCTCCCGCATTGCCTATCGAAATGTCGCAATCATGGGGGTTTCCGGCCTATATGTTGCGCGATTGCCACAGCAATCTTCCGGTAATTACAATACTCTCAAACGTCCCGCAAACGGTGTTTCCGTTACGGAATACACATTCTCCATCCACTCTTGTCGCGAGGCGCAAATACGCCTAGATGCGCCCTTCGCAGATGCAGCATGATATGCTGCCCCTCATACCGCGATCTTCGATCCGACCATTTTTTTCCGAAAGTCTCCCCGCATGTCCGCGCCACGTAACCTGCGCAATATCGCGATTATCGCCCACGTCGACCACGGCAAGACCACGCTGGTGGACCAGCTGTTCCGCCAGTCCGGCACCTTCCGCGAGAATCAGCGCGTCGAAGAACGTGCGATGGATTCGGGCGACCTGGAAAAGGAACGCGGGATTACCATCCTTGCGAAGTGCACCAGCGTGGAGTGGGCGCCCGAAGGCGAAACCGACACGACGCGGATCAATATCGTCGATACGCCGGGCCACGCCGATTTCGGCGCCGAGGTCGAGCGGATCCTGAACATGGTCGATGGCGTCATCCTGCTGGTGGACAGCGCGGAAGGCCCCATGCCGCAGACCAAGTTCGTCACCGGCAAGGCGCTGGCGCTGGGCCTGAAGCCGATCGTGGTCGTCAACAAGATCGACCGCCCCGATGCGCGCCCGCAAGAAGTGCTGGACGAATGTTTCGACCTGTTCGTCAGCCTGGAAGCGAATGACGAACAGCTCGATTTCCCGGTGCTCTACGCGAGCGGCCGCGATGGCTATGCGGCGGAAGAAGATTCCGTGCGCGATGGCACGCTGGAGCCATTGTTCAAGCTCATTACCACCCACGTACCCGCCCCCGGCCTCGATCCTTCCGGGCCGTTCTCGTTCCTCGCCACGCTGCTGGACCGCGACAATTTCATGGGCCGCGTGCTGACCGGCCGCGTCCAGTCGGGCACGATCAAGGTCAACGATCCGATCCACGCCATCGATGGCGATGGCAAGGTGATCGAAACCGGCCGTGCGACCAAGCTGCTGGCCTTTGACGGGCTGGAACGAGTTCCTGTCGAGAGCGCGCAGGCGGGCGACATCATCGCGCTTGCCGGGCTTGAAGCGGCGACGGTGGCCAATACCATTGCCGATCCTTCCGTAAAGGAAGCGATCGAAGCACAGCCGATCGATCCGCCCACGCTGGCGATGCGCTTTGCCGTGAATGACAGCCCGCTGGCCGGCCGCGAAGGCGACAAGGTGACGAGCCGCATGATTCGCGACCGACTGGCACGCGAGGCGGAAACCAATGTCGCCATCCGCGTGACCGAAAGCGCCGACAAGGACAGCTTCGAGGTTGCCGGTCGCGGTGAATTGCAGCTCGGCGTGCTGATCGAAACGATGCGCCGCGAGGGCTTCGAGCTCGGCATTTCGCGCCCCCGCGTGCTGTTCCGCGAAGAAGACGGGCAGCGTATGGAGCCTTACGAACAGGTCGTGATCGACGTCGATGACGAGTTTTCCGGCACGGTCGTCGAGAAGATGCAGCGCCGCAAGGCGGAACTGGTCGACATGCGCCCCTCCACCAGTGGCAAGACCCGCGTGACCTTCAGCGCGCCCTCGCGCGGGCTGATCGGCTATCACGGCGAGTTCCTCTCCGACACGCGCGGCACCGGCATTATGAACCGCTTGTTCGAGAAATACGACGTTTACAAAGGCCCCATCGAAGGCCGCCAGAACGGCGTGTTGATCTCCAATGGCGCGGGCGAGGCGATGTCCTACGCGCTCAACATGCTGGAAGAACGCGGCGAGTTGTTCATCGGCGGCGGCGCGAAGATCTACGAAGGCATGATTATCGGCGAAAACGCCAAGCCGGACGATCTCGAAGTCAATCCGATGAAGTCCAAGCAGCTGACCAACTTCCGCAGTACCGGCAAGGACGATTCAATCCGGCTTACCCCGCCCCGGGTCATGACGCTGGAACAGTCCATCGCCTATATCGATAATGACGAGATGGTCGAAGTGACGCCCAAGAGCATCCGCCTGCGCAAGGCGCAGCTCGACTATCACGAGCGCAAGAAGGCCAAGCGCAAGATGGAAGCCTAAACCAGGCTGCCCACAACGAACGCGATCATGCCAGCGATAGGCAGGGTCGCGACCCAGCTCAGCAGCACATTGCGGACCACGCCGGTATCGAGCGTGCCCGCACCTGCGCCGGTACCGATTATCGAGCCCACCGAAACGTGAGTGGTGGATACGGGCAGGCCGAGCCGGCTGGCCCCCAGCACCAGAGCGGCGGTAGTCAGATTCGCGGTAATCCCCTGGGGCGGGTCGAGCCGGTTGATCTTCAGGCTCATCGTCTCGGCCACGCGGCGCGCGAGCAGCCAGCCGCCGACAGCCATCGCCCCTGTGACTGCGAGGGCCGAAGCGGTTCCGCTCAGCACTTGCGTTCCGATCAACAGCGCGGCCAGCTTGGGCGTGTCGTTCACGCCTCGCGCGAAACAGATGCTGGCGGCCGAGAAAATGTGTAGTCGGTCGAGCAGCCGCTTTATCGAACCGCGCAAAAAAGGCCGCGGCCCGGCATCGCAATCCGACTGATGGGCTATCTTGATACTCGGCTGCCCGGCAACCCTGGCCGTGAGGACGCCGTTCTGGTCGATGAAATTATCGGCCCCCGCGATTACGCAGATGCAATCCTTGGTCGGCTTTCTTCGGCGGTTGCGAAAGGAACGCACTGCGAGATAGGCGATGAAAGCCAGCCCCGCCGACAGGAACGGGCTGGTCAGCAATGGCACGACGAATTTGCTGCCCAGATTGGCGAGATCGATTGGCTGGGTACTCTGGGCGAGCCCCGCCCCGACCAATCCGCCGACAAGCGCATGGGTGGTCGAAATCGGAAATCCCAACCGGGTCGCCAATATCACCGTGGCCCCTGCCCCCACTGCAACGGCAAGCGCGAAGCCGGGGGTGTTGGCCAGATCGTCCCCGACCAATCCCTTGCCCGAAAACTGCGCCACCAATTCACCCGCTATCACTACCGAAGCGATGCCGCCGAGCAGGGTTGCGATCGTCGCGAGGACCAGTGCACGCCGGTATGTCAGCGCGTCCGACCCCCAGACCGTTGCAAACCCCTTGAAATTATCGTTCGCGCCATTGCTGAACGCCAGAAACAGGGCGGTGAAGCCCAGAAGCGCGATAATCATGAACAGCCTTCCCAAACTCGTTTGCAGGCTATCCGTACAGCTGCGCGGAAATGTTACAATTTTGTGACGAATTATCCCGTGAGTGGATGCGGTTCGCTGCACCCATTGGCCATCGCCGGCGCAGGCTGTTAGGCGGGGCGGATGGAAACCGGCACACTGATCTCGCTCGCTCTGTATTTCGCGTTCATGCTCGGCATCGGGCTGTATGCGTGGCGCAAATCGACCGCCAGCAGCGAGGAATACTTGCTGGGCGGACGCAATCTGCACCCGGCCGTCGCCGCGCTCAGCGCGGGCGCATCTGATATGTCGGGCTGGCTGCTGCTGGGGCTGCCTGGCGCATTATATGCTGCCGGACTGGTCGAGGCGTGGATCGGGATAGGGCTGTTCGCCGGTGCGCTGGTCAACTGGATCGTGGTGGCCCCGCGCCTGCGCCGCCAGACCGAGGCGCTGGGCAATGCGCTGACTATTCCAGAGTTTCTCGCCAACCGTTTCCCGCAGCGCGCGATCATGTTGCGCAGCATCGCGGCAATCGTGATTGTGGTTTTCTTCGCCGTGTACACTGCCGCCGGACTGGTTGGCGGCGGCAAACTGTTTGCAACCAGCTTTGCCGCCATGTTGCCCGATAGCGGCCTGTCGCCTTACATGGCGGGCATCTGGATTACCGCTGGCGTCGTGCTGGCCTACACGATGATCGGCGGCTTTCTGGCGGTCAGCCTGACAGACTTCGTGCAGGGCTGCATCATGGTCGTGGCGCTGGTGCTGATGCCGCTGGTGGTGCTGTCCGATGGCGTAGAACCTGGCGTGGTCATGCGCGATGTCGATCCCGATTTCCTGAACCTGTTTGGCGGGCTGAGTTTCATCGGCTTCCTCAGCGCCGTAACGTGGGGGCTCGGCTATTTCGGGCAGCCGCATATCATTGTGCGCTTCATGGCCATCCGGCGGCAGGAGGAGGTATCCACCGCGCGCAATATCGGGATGAGCTGGATGGGCGTGGCGCTGCTTGGCGCAGTGGGCGTCGGTATCGCTGGACGGGCCTATGTCGAACAGCAGGGTATCGCGCTGGCCGATCCCGAGACGATCTTCATCGTGCTGGCGGAACTGCTGTTCCATCCGCTGATAACCGGCTTCCTGCTGGCGGCGCTGCTGGCTGCCATCATGAGCACGATCAGCTCGCAATTGCTGGTTGCATCGAGCAGCCTGGCAGAAGATTTCTACCGCCTCTATCTGCGCAAGACCGCGAGCGAGCGTGAACTGGTCAATATCGGGCGGTTTAGCGTATTGCTGGTGGCGCTGGTCGCCATCGCCATTGCCAGCGATCCCGCTAGCCAGGTGCTCGGTCTGGTGTCCAATGCCTGGGCCGGATTCGGCGCGGCATTCGGGCCGCTGATAATCTTTTCGCTGACCTGGGACAGAATGACCGCAAACGGTGCGGTTGCCGGGTTGGTGACCGGGGCAGTGGTCGTGATCGGCTGGATTGCAAAGGGCTGGAACGAAGCGTTCCTGGGCGGCCCCGGCGTTTACGAAATCATTCCCGGATTTATCGCGGCGTGGCTGGCGATCTGGCTGGTGAGCCTGGCCGGAAAACCCGCCCCCGCCCGGTCGATTGCAGGAGCATAATTTGGCAAAGATTACCGGACTCGGCGGCGTCTTTTACGTGGTGAAAGATCCGCAAGCCACGCGTGACTGGTACCGCGATGTTCTGGGATTGGACGGCGAATACGGACCGCAAATGGCATGGTCTGAAGAAACCGGCGACCGGCCCTATTCGCTGATCAGCCATTTCTCCGACGACAAATATTTGAAGCCTGGGAAAGGCGGCTTCATGATCAATTTGCGGGTGGACGATCTGGACGGCTTCGTCGCCGATCTGAAGGCCAAGGGGGTGGAAGTGCTGGATAGCGCGGACGAAGGCTATGGCAAGTTCGCCTGGCTGCTCGATCCCGATGGTGTGAAGATAGAGCTGTGGCAGCAATGCGAGGCTCCGCCGGAGGATTGATCCTTCTGGCTGGCGTAAATCGCTGTAAGAATGGATTAAGTACGGTCGGACAAGCGACGTTAACCATTTATAACTGATACTATAGGGATGAAGCGCGCTTTCATCCTGACGGCCAGTACCTTGTCGATCGCCGGCTGCACCTTGGTGCCCACAGCGGACGCCCCGGCAAGCAGCGAGCAGACCTATCGCGGTTCGAGCGTCACCGACCGGCCCGCGCCGCCGACTACGTTGCGCTCGGGGGCGCGCTCGGGCTTCAGTCCCGCTGCTAGCCAGTGCCTTGCAACGCTCGGCCAGGCGGGAACGCGGTTCACACCGCTGCAGGATCAGTATTTTGGCGCTGGCTGCAGCACCGTCGGTTCGGTCAGGCTGGCTTCGCTGCGCGGCGATGTCGGAGAGTTTTCGCTGACCAATGCCGGGCCCGTCACTTGCCAGACCGCCGCAGCTTTTGCCGGATGGGCACGTTACGGCGTGGACCGCGCAGCGCGGGAGATCCTCGAGTCTCCACTGGTGCGGATCGAGACGATGGGCACCTATTCCTGCCGCAACGTGGCGGGAACCGCGCGCAGATCGGCACACAGCACCGCCAGCGCGGTAGATGTGTCAGCCTTTGTGCTGGCCGATGGCCGCCGGATCGCGGTGGACCGCGATTGGTCCACCGGCTCGACGAGAGAGCGTGAGTTTCTTCGCGTGGTTCACAAGTCAGCCTGCAAACGCTTCGGCACCGTTCTGGGGCCGGACTACAACGCCGCGCATGCCGATCATCTACATATGGAAGTAAAACGCGGCGGCTCGTTTTGCCGTTAGGCTAGGTTTCTAAGTGTTCTGTGCCGGCATTTGCGCTTCGATCCGCAGCCTGACCGCTTCGGCGGAATGTTTGGCGCCCAGCTTGGTCATCATATTGGCGCGGTGGATTTCCACGGTTCGCGGGCTGATTTCCAGTTCCCTTGCGATTGCCTTGTTGCTGCTGCCTTCGGCCAACCAGTCGAGCACTTCACGCTCGCGCCCAGAAAGGTTCGTGATGCGATTGCGCGCATCGAGCATCCGGCGGCGGCTTTCGCCATTGATCTTGGCCTCGCCCACGATCCGGTCGAGCGTTTCGGCAAACCGTTTCGGGTCGAGCGGCAATGGGAGGTAATCAAGCGCGCCCGCCTTGATGGCCGCCACGATCCGGTCGGTATCCGGTTCATCGCTGGTGGCGATGACGGGAAGCCAGATTCCCTTCTCCGACAGCCGCTCGAATATCCTTGCAACCCCGCCCTGCGAGATTTCATCATTAGCAATGACGATCCCTTCTCGCGGTGGTCGGATGCAGAATTCGGTAATGTCGCCGTAAACTTCGGCATGGTGCCCCAGTCCAAAACCGATACGTGCCAGTTCGGCGCGCTGGCGGCTGGAGGAGTCGATGAAGTGAAGTGTCTGTCGCTGTTCCATGCCCCTAATGATGCGGGAAAATACGGGGTTGTGAATCAGGTGTGTCACCAGTTCGGAATGAAACAGTTACTTAACTTTAACCAATCCAAGGGCGGAACCCGCGAAAATTCAATCCAAAATGGATGTTGATCAGGGTAACTCCTTAACCAATCATCCGTGAAACTAAGTGTCAGTCCTTAGTGTAAAAGCTGTAGTCCGGCAGGGAATGGAAAGCCGATCGCAGCGCGTCGCCCCATGTCGAGCTGATTGCCTTGAAATATTCGTCGCCGTGATCGATCCGCTGCTGGTGAGTTGGCTCGAACGAATCGCGTTCGATCACCATCAGATCAAGCGGCAGGCCGACCGACAAATTGGCCTTGAGAGTGGAATCGAAGCTGACCATCAGCAGCTTGACAGCATCCTCGAAACTCATTTCCCGGTCATAGCCGCGAAGGATAATCGGCCGACCATATTTGGTCTCGCCGATTTGGAAAAAGGGCGTGTCGAAACTCGCCTCGATGAAATTTCCCTCGGGATAGATCATGAATAATCGCGGTTCCATGCCCGCAATTTGTCCGGCCAGGATGATCGATGCGGTGAAGCGGCGCTTGGTCGCATTGGCTTCCTGCCGGTGCGAGATGGTTTCGCGCAGCAGCGCGCCGATTTCGCTCGCCACCTGGAACATTGTGGGCGCTTTCAGCAGGGAATTGTCCCGGTCATCGGGGGCCTTGGTTCGCTCCTCCAGCTTGCTGATGACCGCCTGTGTGGTGGCAAGGTTGCCTGCAGTCATCACCGCGAGCATCCGCTCGCCCGGCACGTTCCAATGGAACATCTTGCGGAATACGGAGATGTTATCGACACCGGAATTGGTCCGCGTGTCACTCATCAGGACGAGCCCCTTATCGGTGATCATTCCTACGCAATATGTCATGAATTATCCTGTTATTTCAGCGCTATGCGCCGTTATTGCTGGCCGTGCTGCTGCTCGACCGCGACGTTTACTTCGAGATCTTCGGTCGCCGTGCCGAAGCTGATGCCGGTTATCGGCGCGGCATCCCTATAATCGCGCCCGGTCGCCACGCGAACATAGCGCGGATCGGGGCTGATGCCATTGGAGATATCGAACCCGACCCAACCCAGCCCATCGACATGCGCCTCTGCCCAGGCGTGGGTCGCCTCCTGATCGATCCGGTCGTTCATCATCAAATATCCGCTGACATATCGCGCCGGGATATCGAGCGCGCGGGCAGTACCGATGAAGATATGTGCATGATCCTGGCATACGCCGGACCCCTGCAGGATCGCCTCCTCCGCGCCGGTGGTGACCCCGGTTGTACCCGTGCGATATTCAACGCGTTCCAGCACGAGTTGCGAAACCCGGTGAAGTAATTCCACCCCCTGCAACCGGGTCTGTTCCAGTTCCATCACCAGCTTGCGGATCTTGTCGCCGGGCTTGGTCAGCGGCGTCTGCCCCTTGAAGCTCCACAGCGGCAGATGGCCCGAATGCTGTCCGATTACGCCAGCGCTGTCTTCCGTATCGACTTCGCCGCTACAGGCGATCACCACTTCCTGTGTGCCCGATTCCAGCGCCAGCAAAGTCACCGTATTGTAGTGCTGATCTTCATATTCCAGTTCCTGATGGGCATTGGTATATTCCATGTCCCAGTTCAGGATTTTCTGTCCCTGCGTCTCTTTCGGCTTGAGCCGCAGCCGCTGCAAAGCGTGGACCACCGGTTCGGAGAAGCGGTATTTCGTGGTGTGGTTGATCTTCAGACGCATCAGGCGAGGAACCTGTAATCATCGCCAATCGCCTGCGCGATGGCAGCGTTGCGGTTGGTGAACTTGATCAGGAATTCGTGCAGCCCCTGCTCGAATATCTGGTCGCTGGTAAGATCGGTCAGGTTCATTTCAGACTCGCGCATCAATTCGTTACTGCTGCCCTCGCTGCCATGAATACGGGCGAGCGCCGCCAATTCGTCGCGCAGCGCCGAGTGGCAGAAAGCCAGACTGCGCGGAAAACGTTCGTCGAGCACCAGGAATTCGGTGATCCCCTTGGCATCGATCTGGCCGGCATTGATCGACCGGAACGCCCGGTCGCCCGAGACCGATCTCAGCACCGTGTCCCACTGCCCCGTATCGAGCCGCGAGCCGACATAGGCGAGCGAGGGCAGCAGCAGGTAATATTTGATATCAAGGATACGCGCCGTGCTGTCGCCGCGTTCGATAAATGTACCCGCGCGGGCGAAGTGAAACCCCTCCGTGCGCAGGACGGAGCCCGCCATCGCGCCGTGGATCAGCGTGCCTGCCCGGCGGATATGGGTGAGAACTTCGCCGAGCTGGTTCTGGCCCACCGGCTCACCCAGCATCTCGCAAAGCTGCATCCAGCTTTCGTTGACGGCTTCCCACACCTCGCTGCTGATGGCGTTGCGAGCCATCCGCGCATTGGTTCGCACATTTTCGAACATGGCCAGCACGCTGGACGGATTATGCTTGTCGCGCAGCACGAAATTCCACGCCTGAACGCCGGTATAGCTGGCGTTTTGTGCTTCATAAGTCTGCCGCAGACCGGCCGTGCGAATGACCGATCGCCATTCGTCTTCCGCCGTGACCAGGTCGCGCGTCAGCGCCATGCGGAAGCCCGCATCGAGTAAACGCGCGGTATTCTCTGCCCGCTCCAGATAGCGGAACATCCAGAACAATCCGTTCGCGGTGCGCCCTAACATTGCGAAATTCCGACCATCAGTCTTTCAGCACCCAAGTATCCTTGGTGCCCCCGCCTTGCGAGGAATTGACCACCAGGCTGCCATCTTCAAGAGCCACCCGGGTCAATCCGCCCGGCGTGATATCCACCCCATCGGGGGAAACGAGGATGTAGGGCCGCAGGTCGACGTGCCGCGGGGCAAGCCCCTGCTCGGTGAAGATCGGACAAGTGCTCAGCGCCAGCGTCGGCTGGGCGATGTAGTTTTCGGGAGTGGCCTCCAGCTTCTTGCGGAACATGGCGATCTCCGCCTTGGAAGCGGTGGGACCGATCAACATGCCGTATCCGCCCGAACCGTGGACTTCCTTGACCACCAGCTCTTCCAGATTGTCGAGCACATAAGCGAGCGAGTCGCTTTCAGCGCAACGCCACGTTTCGACATTGGGCAACAGCGGTTTTTCGCCGGTATAGAATTCGACGATTTCCGGCATAAAGGAATAGACCGCCTTATCGTCGCACACACCTGTGCCCGGCGCATTGGCGATGGTTATTCCGCCATTGCGATAGACATCCATGATGCCCGGCACACCTAGCATGGAACTCGGGTTGAACGTCAGCGGATCGAGGAATTCATCGTCTACCCGGCGATAGATCACGTCGACCGGCTTGTACCCGCTGGTGGTGCGCATCGCTACACGGCCATCTATCACGCGCAGATCGCTACCTTCGACAAGCTCCGCGCCCATCTGGTCGGCAAGGAAAGCGTGTTCGTAATAGGCCGAATTGTAGATGCCGGGGGTCAGCACGGCAACGACCGGGCGGCCCTTGGTCATGGCGGGCGCACAGGCAGCCAGGCTCTTGGCGAGACGACGAGGATAGTCAGACACCGTTTCGACCGCAGCGCGGGTAAACAGATCCGGAAACATCTGCATCATCGTTTCGCGGTTTTCGAGCATGTAGCTGACGCCCGAGGGGGTCCGTGCATTGTCTTCCAGCACGTAAAACTCGTCCGGGCCGGTGCGCACCAGATCGATCCCGGTGATATGGGTGTAGACCCCGCCCGGCGGCGTAAAGCCGACCATGTGGGGCAGCCAGGCCGCATTGTTGCGGAATAGCCGTTCGGGCAGCCTGCCGCTGCGAATAATTTCCTGACGGTGATAGAGGTCGTAGAGAAACGCGTTGAGCGCCTTCACCCGCTGTTCGATCCCGCGGCTGAGGCGGCGCCATTCGCCTGCGGAGATCACGCGCGGCACCATGTCGAACGGAATCAGCCGTTCCTCGGCCTCGTCCTCTCCATAGACGTTGAAGGTGATGCCGGTGCGGCGAAAATTGCGCTCTGCCTCGTGATGCTTGCGCAGCATCAGGTCGGAATCCTGTTCCTCGAACCAGTCGCAATAATCGCCGTAAGCCGGACGGATCGAACCGTCTGGCTTGTGCATCTCGTCGAAATTTGCGGTCTGTCCGCTCATGCACCCCCACCGGATTGAAGAACCGGCGCCTGCGGCCGATGGCCCCGCATCGCGCGGGGGCTTCTGAGAACAAAGCTATCAGACGCTATCGAGTTCCCGCAAGACGGCTGCGATCGACTCAGGGGAATAGGCAAAGTCCAGATGCGAGCAGCGCAGCGCAATCGCGCGGTCGCGCTCGCCATCGCGGCCGCAAGCGCTGCGCGGGCTGACGATACCGTCGCGCGGGCTCCACAGCGCCACTGTTTCGACCGGGGGTTTTTCGTGCAGATGCGCGTCTATCGGCGGGCGATCGACGCGGTGACCGGTTACGAACTGATAGGCGCGCCAGGCATTGTTGGCGCGCATACTGCCCGAAAAAGGGCTGCCCATGGTGATAACTTTGGCAACCTTGTCCGGATGCAGCTTTGCCAGCTCGCGTGCGAATAATCCGCCCAGGCTCCATCCGACCAGCACAACCGGCTGATCGTAGCGCAGGTTGATATCATCCAGCCGGTGCTCCAGCGCCTCCAGCCGTTCCTGCGTAGCACCCCAGTTGAAGCCCATGCCCCAGCGCTTGACCGTATGCCCGGCCTTTTCGAGCTGCTTAGCCATGTAGCGCATGCGCACCGGGTGGGTGGCGAAGCCCGGCAGCAACATCACCGTTTGCGGATGGGCCGCCGGAGCAGCGTCGATCGTGCGCCGAAGCCGGCGCAGCGGTTCGAGCACAACCTCGCTTTCAGCCACCAGCCGCCAGAGCGAAGGGCTGGAGACGTCTTCCGGATTGGCTTCCATTGCCAGCGCCAGGCGCCGGGTCAGTGCCGCTGCTTCCGGGGTATCTGGCGCGCCTGACGGCAGGGGCGGCTGGTCGCTATGTTCGGTCACATTTCTAACCAGCCGCTCCGCACAAGCCTGCTCAGGTGCAATCGCCAACCCGCTCGGTCAGCACTTTCAGCGCGACATTCATCTCGCCGCCCGGAATTTGCGACGTGCGCATCTGCATATTCATATCGACGGTCTGGCGTTCCGCTCCGGTAGTGCCTTCCATTTCCATCGTTGCGGTCAAGTTTTGCGGGCCGCTGCAGGTCATCCGGGCATCGACATCGTCGCCATCGACATCGAACTTGTCGAAATCGCATTTCATACCGTTCATGCCCTCGCCAAGCTGGCGAAACTGCTGCTCGAAACCCTGGCTCGCTTCTTCCTCAGTCAGGCAGGATGTGGTGGTCTGGGTGAATTGTCCGCCCATCATGCCCTTCATCTGTTCGGCCATCCCCTCCGGAGCACCGGGGATTTCCAGGCTCACCATTTCGGTGGTCGAGCGATATTCGCCCGGCAATGGCTGGGTCATACCACTGGCCGCCTCGATCACCTCGTCGATTGATTTGGGCTCGCTCGGCTCGTCGCCGCAAGCGGTGATCGCAATGGCTAGAAGCGGGGCGACATAAGCGAGGTTTTTCATAAATCGGGCCTTTCGAACGGTGTAGGTAGGATGTTTGCGGTTCGGCGGGCAAGGTAACGGCAAGGCGCATGACTGCCAACTGCCTTGCTGCAAGCGCCCCCCTTCCCCATATGTTCGCGCATGGCCGAATTGGTAATCCGCAGGGGGCTGCAAGAGCCCGACACGTCCGACAATTTCACCCCGCACAAGCCCGCGCGTCCCGACAAGTCGATGGGCGGCAGGCGGTTCGAAATCGTCTCTGATTACGAACCGGCGGGCGACCAGCCGACCGCCATCGCGGAACTGGTCGCATCGGCCAGAGAAGGCGAACAGACGCAAACTTTGCTGGGCGTGACCGGCAGCGGCAAGACCTTCACCATGGCCAAGGTGATCGAGGAATTGCAGCGCCCCGCCCTGATCCTGGCTCCGAACAAGATTCTCGCCGCGCAGCTTTACGGGGAGTTTAAGAGCTTCTTCCCGAACAACGCCGTCGAATATTTCGTCAGCTATTACGACTACTACCAGCCGGAGGCCTACGTCCCGCGTTCCGATACCTATATCGAGAAGGAATCGAGCGTAAACGAGGCGATCGACCGGATGCGCCACTCGGCCACGCGTGCGCTGCTTGAACGCGACGACGTGATCATCGTGGCTTCGGTGTCGTGCCTGTACGGTATCGGTTCGGTCGAGACATATTCGGCGATGATCTTCGACATCAAGAAGGACGAGACGGTCGATCAGCGCGAGTTGATCCGTAAGCTGGTGGCGCTGCAATATAAGCGCAACGACACCGCCTTCGGCCGCGGCAATTTCCGGGTGCGCGGAGACAATCTGGAACTCCACCCGAGCCATCTGGAAGACACCGCCTGGCGAATCAGTTTCTTCGGCGACGAGATCGAGGAAATCGCCGAATTCGATCCGCTGACCGGAAAGAAGGGCCAGGTGCTGGACAAGGTGCGCGTCTATGCCAATTCGCACTACGTTACGCCCGGCCCGACGATGAAACAGGCCGCCGCCGCGATCAAGTTCGAGCTGGAAGAGCGGCTGAAGGAACTGCACGCCGAAGGGCTGCTGCTGGAGGCGCAGCGGCTGGAGCAGCGCACCAATTTCGACTTGGAAATGATTGCCGCGACCGGCAGCTGCGCGGGCATTGAGAACTATTCGCGTTTCCTGACCGGCCGCCTGCCCGGCGAACCGCCGCCAACCCTGTTCGAATATATCCCCGAGAACGCACTGCTTTTCGTCGACGAAAGCCACCAGACCGTGCCCCAGATCGGCGCGATGTCGAAAGGCGATCACCGCCGCAAGATTACGCTGGCCGAACACGGCTTTCGCTTGCCCAGTTGTATCGACAATCGCCCGCTGCGTTTCAACGAGTGGGACGCGATGCGTCCGCAGACCTTCTGCGTCTCGGCCACGCCTGGCGGTTGGGAGATGGAGCAGACCGGCGGTGTGTTCGCCGAGCAAGTAATCCGTCCCACCGGCCTGATCGATCCCCCGGTGGAGATACGCCCGGTGGAGGATCAGGTGCAGGATTGCATCGAGCAGTGCCGCACAACAGCCGAGGCAGGCTATCGTACCCTCGTCACCACGCTGACCAAGCGCATGGCGGAAGACCTGACCGAGTTCATGCACGAGGCCGGGCTGAAGGTCCGCTACATGCACTCCGATGTCGAAACGCTGGAGCGGATCGAGCTGATCCGCGACTTGCGGCTGGGCGTCTACGATGTGCTGGTCGGCATCAACTTGCTGCGCGAAGGACTGGATATTCCCGAATGCGGGCTGGTGTGCATTCTCGATGCCGACAAGGAAGGCTTCCTGCGTTCCGAAACCTCGCTGATCCAGACCATCGGGCGCGCCGCGCGCAATGTCGATGGCCGCGTGATCCTCTATGCCGACCGAGTGACCGGCAGCATGGAGCGTGCGATGCTGGAAACCGATCGTCGGCGCGAAAAGCAGCGCGAATACAATGCGGAACACGGCATTACGCCGCGCACCATCAAGCGCGATATTGCCGATATCGTGGCCCATGCCGCTTCGCAGGACGGCGTTACGGTCGGCACAGGCGATGATGAGGTGAACAACCTCGTCGGGCACAATCTGCGCGCCTATATCGAGGATCTCGAAAAACGCATGCGCGCCGCCGCCGCCGATCTCGAATTCGAGGAAGCAGGCCGACTGCGCGATGAAATTCGCAAGCTGGAGGCAGACGAGCTTGGCCTGCCAGATGGCGACAAGAAAGCGCCCATCGTCGGCCGGGCCAGCGAAGGCAAGCCGGGGACGCGCAAGATGCGTTATGGCCGTACCCAGCGCAAATGGGGTAAATGACATTTCGCGCCTGTCATTCTCCTTTGGGCTGATCGCCCTGTCGCTGGCCTCCTGCCGGCCGCCAGCCGCCGACGACTATCTCGAGCGGGTGGAATTGCAGCAACGCGATGTCGGCGCGCGCATAGTGCAGGAAGATCCCGACACCGCCAATGCGATCTGGGTTCCGGTAGAAAACAGCGATGGCGGAGCGCGCTTGCTGTTCGGCAATCCGGGCGAAGCGCCCATGCTGTCGCTTGCCTGCGAAAATGGCCGCAGCGATGCCGCGCGAATTGCGCTGGTCCGCTATGTCCAGGCCGATCCACAGGCACGCGGGCTGATCGCGCTGATCGGCAATTCGCACATTGCGCGCATGCCGGTCGAAACACAGTGGAACGGGCGCGCCTGGCTATGGCAGGGCAGCTGGGATGCAGGCTCCAGCGAGTTGGAAGTGTTCACCGGCAACCGCGAAGTCGAAGCGACTATTCCCGGCGCGGGTACCTTGCTGCTAACGGGTAGCCTGCAGCCCGGCCAACTGATCAGCGATTGCCGCCCCGATCTTCCGGAGGAAGCGGAGCAGGACGGCGCGATTCTTCCGCCAGAGTGATCAGCAGATCCGGTTCCAATATCTGCGGCAGCGTGCGTCCGCTGTCCTGCGCGCCCGGATCGTACCAGACATAGAGCGGCACGCCTGCTACGCCACGGCTGGTAAGGAACGCCGAAATATCGGGATCGGGCCGCGTCCAGTCGCCGCTCATGGCGATGACACCGGCATCCTCGAAAGCCTCTCTCACTGCCACGCGCTCTATCGCCACGCTTTCATTGACCTTGCAGCTGACGCACCAATCGGCGGTGAACCATAGGAACACCGGCCGGCCCGTCGACCGGGCGCGTTCGAGAGCCGCCGGACTGTAAGGCTCCGGCTGGAGGATCGAGGCCGAGACATTTGCTTCCCGGTCCTCGGCCAATGGCAGCGCGAGGAAGAAGAAGGGGACTATGGCAAATGCGAGCAGCGCCAGCGTCTGCCACCACCGGAATGCGCCGCGCTGCGCAACGATAAGCCCGAGAACCACCAATACCGCCAGAACCAGCGCCAGTCCGGCAAAGCCTGCCCCACCGATGCGCCAGCTGAGCCACAGCAGCGCCAGCGCGGTCAGCCCCATGGGGATCGTCATCGCTATACGGAACCGCTCCATCCACGGCCCCGGCCTGGGTAACATCCGGCGCAATGCCGGAACGAAGCCCAATGCCAGGAATGGCAGCGCCAGCCCCAGCCCCAACGCGGCAAATAACAGGAGAGCATATTGCGCAGGCAGCAACAGTGCCGCACCAAGGGCGGCGGCCATGAACGGTCCGGTACATGGTGTGGCGATTACCGCAGCCAGCAAACCGGTAGCGAAGGCCCCCGCCGGTTTACCGCCGCGTGAAATGGAAAGGGATGGAAGCGCGAACAGCCCTGCAAGATTTGCGGTAATCGCTGCCGTCAGGGCCAGAAGGGCGGCGATCACCCCCGGCTGCTGCAATTGGAAAGCCCATCCCACCTGCTCCCCCGCCGCGCGCAAAGCCAGCAGCAATCCGCCCAGCGCCAGACAGGCAACAATCACTCCGGCCGTATAGGCCAGCCCTTCGGAACGCGCCTGCCGTTCGCTTTCCCCGGCGCGCACCAGCGAGAGCGCTTTCAGGCTGAGTATGGGAAACACACAAGGCAGGATGTTCAGCAGCAACCCGCCTCCCAGCGCGCCCAGCAGCAGCAGCCAGAGCGGCGGGAGGTCTTGCCGTCCGGGCTTGATCGCAAATTCGGGAACCTCGCCGGGGACGGCTTCGAAGCGAACTCCCAGGCCCTCGCCATAGGCAGCGATGCCGCTCACCGTCTGCGTTTCCTCCACGAACCGGCCCAGCGGGATCGCCACCAGCAGCTCGTCGCCTCGGCGAACAAAGCTCTGGACTGCATTGTAATCGGCCAGATCGCTCGTCCCGACAAAGATATGCGGGTCCGCCAGATCGAGCGCTTGGGGCACAGGAATGGCGAGCCGAAGCATGCCATCGGCAATTTCGAAACGTCCGGCCCGGTCGAGCAGCGGGGGTATCTCCGCGCGCCAGCGGGCAAACCGGGCATCGCTCCGCCCCGCCTCGCCGATCTCAACCCGCGTCGTCAGGCGAGCGGTCTGCGGCACGCAGATCTTGTCGGTACAGGCGAGGTAATTTGCGGTCAGCCCGATCATGCGAACACCGCGCGCGGCATTTGCGGGCACGTCGATGTCGACCAGCACTGCATGCGGCCCTTCGTAAACGTGGTTCATCAAATCCGCGATCACCAGCCTTTGCGGAACGGGATATTGCGGCTCGCCCGCTTGCCAGCCTTCGGGCAAGCGCCAGTCGAGTTCCATCCCCAGACCCGCATCGCCCGGATTGGACCAATATCCGTGCCAGCCCTCATCCGGCTCGAACGCGATCGCCAAGGTCAGCCTTTCCCCCGGAACAGCCGGCCCATCGGCGACCAGCGTTGCCGGAATATGGTTTTCCTGCGCAGCCAGTCGTCCCGCCAGCGATGCTGCCAGGATAATCAGCAAATAGGCAATCAGCTGGCGATGAAGGGCGAACGGACTTGCGCGCATGGCAGCGGTCGATCTAGGGCTCTGCGCCATGAGCGACAAGCGCGATCTCCTGATACTCGGCGGCGGACTGGTGGGCATGACACTGGCATTGGCGGCGGCGAAATGCGGTTTTTCCAGCCATGTGGCGGACCGCGCCGACCCTGCCGACCTGACCGCCGAAGGGTTCGATGGCCGGGCCAGTGCAATTTCCACCGCCAGTTGGAACCTGTTCGGCAATATCGGGCTGACCGATGCGCTGGAGCCGCACGCATCGCCGATTGCCAGTATTGCGGTCACCGATGCCATGCGGCCCGGGCGGATCGATTTTACGCCCGAGGCACATGAAGGCTCGCTCGGCCGGATGTTCGCCAACCGCACTTTGCGCCTGACCCTGTTCGAAGCGGCGCGCGCACAGCCGCTCATCGCATGGCACGCGAAGGCCGAAGTGACCGAACGCAGTCGCGGCGAGCACGGCGTTGCCGCAGTACTCGGTGACGGAACCGTATTGGAAGCGGCGCTGATGATCGGTGCGGAGGGGCGCGGCTCACCCACGCGCGAAGATGCAGGGTTGGTGGTGGCCAAATGGGATTACCGCCACCGCGCGATCATCGCCGGGTTGGCGCATGAGAAATCGCATGAGAATGTTGCCTGGGAAATCTTCTACCCCGAAGGTCCCTTTGCGCTGCTGCCGATGCAGGACGATGCCGAAGGCCGCCATCGCAGCGCGCTGGTCTGGACCGTCGATGAAAGCGACGCTGCGGGAACGCTCAAACTTTCGGACCGGGCGTTTCTGGCCGAAGCGGCTAGACGAATGGGTGATATTCTGGGGGCGCTTACCGAAGTCGGCCCGCGCTCATCCTATCCGCTTGGCTTCCATCATACTGCGCGCATCACCGATCGCAGGTTGGCGCTGATCGGCGATGCCGCGCATGGGATTCACCCGATTGCGGGACAGGGCCTCAATCTCGGCCTACGCGATGTCGGCGCGCTGGTGCAGGTGCTGGCCGACGGGCGGCGGATCGGGCTGGAGCCGGGCGATGCCCAGTTACTCAAACGATATGAGGATTGGCGCGGCCTCGATGCGTTCAGCGTGGCCCTCGCAACCGACGGGCTGACGCGGCTGTTCGGGGTACCGGGCCGCGCGGCTTCTGCGGTCAGACGGATCGGCATGGCGGGAGTCCAGCGCGCGCCCTTGTTCAAGAGCTTCTTCATGGACGAAGCGCGCGGCGTTTCCGGCGATCTGCCCGATTTGCTGCGCGCCTGAAGCCTAGCGGATTAGTTGCCCACCGGGCTCGGCTGCGAAACCCGGTCTCCGGTGGCATCGCGCAACCGGTTCGGCTCAAGCAAAGCGGTGGTCTCCAGCACATCGAGCGCCTGCTGGGCGCGGTAGAAACGCGCTGCGTCTTCCAGCCATTGCACTACGACCGGCTCGTCAGCAGCGGGCAGCTGTTCGACCTCCTGAATAGCTCTTTCGACATCGCCATTGCCGAGTCGCAACCGGGCCCGTTCCAGCCGGCGCTCGGGACGCGGCGAATCCGAACCGGCTCGGCGGAACACGAATAGCTGTCCCAATTCGCGCTGGATGCGGGTCAGCGGCTCATCCTGCTCCTGCTGCTCCAGCGTCTGTTCCAGCCGGTTGAGACGCGTTACCAGTCGCTCCAGGGTCACCCGGTCTTCCGCCAGCGCGATCACTGCTTCCACCGCGCGCGGCTGCGCGTCGGTGAAGCGCAATTGCACCTGCTGTTTAAGCAACCCGAGATCCTCGCCGCGTTCCAGCGTCCGGCGAACGGCAAAGGCGATCAACAGCCCTTCGGCCCGCGCCGCATTGCCCGCAGCGGCCTGAGCCTGCAAATCCAGCCGCGCGATGCGCTGCTCGGCGGCGGCGAGGCGTTGGTCCAACCCGCCCTGCTGCTCGACCACCCGCTCGACCGTCTGGACAGGTGTTTCATCGTCCGGAACGACGGTGGGCAGGACCGGCGGCGCGGCGCTCGGCATGGGAGCGACGTCGACCGTCGCGACCGATGCGGTCTCGGCTTCGTCGGTGGGCGAACTCAACTGTCCGAATTTATACATGCCATAGCCGACCACCAGCGCGCCCAGAAGGAAGGCTGCGGCGGCAACGATAAAAATGAACCGCCCCCGGCTGGTGGCCGGGCGGCGTGGTGGATAGGTACTGTCCATTGGCTCCCGTCTCCGGCACTATTCGGCGCGCTGTGCCTATGCCGTTCGGCCATTCTTCTGGCACATCTCGCTGGCCAGTTCCAGCAAGGCAGCGTCGTTCGGCGCTGCGGCGATGCGTGCTTCCGCCCATCCCGATCCCGCAGCATCCGCAATCCGAGGGCCTAGCGCAGCCAGCGTAATCTTGCTGCGCGGCGCGCCAAGCAACTCACATTGCTCGCTGAAATGCCGCGCAGCCGCCGCCGAATGCAGCAGTACGACCGCTCCATCGAGCTTCGCCGTAAAAGTCGGCGGCATGGCGACCGGGCGCGCTTCGTAGACGATACGTTCCGCCACCTCGATCCCCGGTGGCGGCCAGAGATCGACCCGCTCGCGGCCCGACAATCTGAGCAGCCGCATCGGTCCGGAAAGCGATTCGACCAGGCCGGCCAAGCCGCCCTGCCCGGTGCTCGCGACGCGAAAACCGCTGTCACGCGCGATGGCTGCCGTGGTCTTGCCCACCGCATGGACCGGCAGTGTCCTCAGACCTTCCAGTCCCGCACCCCCATGCCGAAAGGCGTTGGCGCTGCCGATGAACAGGCCGTCGAAATTGCCGACTTCGGGCACATCCCAGCCGACCGGCGCAATGTCGAACAGTGCAAGCCCTTGCGCATCAAGCCCCATTTGCCGGGCAGCTACGAGCGTTTGCGCCAACCCCGGCTCCGGCCTGATGACGATGACCGGGCGGCTCACGCAGTTCCGCCGAACAAAGCGCGTATTTTCGGCCCGGCACGGCCCAGCAGATCGCGCGCCAGCCGTGCGGGAGCCTGCGTATCATCCGCCGCAAAAGTCGCCTTGCCTTCGACACATTGGCTACCATCGTCGCTCAGCAGCATGGCGCGTAAGGTCAGCGCACCGTCCTTGTGTGTGGTCAGCGCGGCCACCGGGCTGTGGCACGTGCCGCCCAGCGCCAGCAGCAATGCTCGCTCCGCCTCGATCGCAGCGCGGCTCTCCGCGTGATCGATTGCCTGAAGCCAATCGCGCGTGCGCGCATCGGCGGCATTGCATTCCAGCCCGATGGCGCCCTGCTGCGGTGCAGGGAGCCAATCCTGCGGATCCAGCGGCCTACCGATGCCTTGTTCGCCAAGGCGATCCAGCCCGGCCTTGGCCAGCAATGTCACATCGGCCTCGCCCGCTTCCAGCTTCGCCAGGCGTGTAGCCACATTCCCGCGAATTCCCACCACTTCGCAATCCGGCCTGGCGCGAAGCATTTGCGCGGCACGGCGCGGCGCACTGGTACCGATCCGTGCGCCCTTGGCGATCTGTGCCAGGCTGTCCGCCCCAACCAGCACGTCGCGTATATCGGCACGCGGCAGGATTGCGGCCAGCGCCAGACTCTCGGGCCGAATCGTCTCGACATCCTTCATCGAATGCACCGCCGCATCAATCCGCCCTTCGGCCAACCACATATCCAGCTCGCGCGTCCACAGCGCCTTGCCGCCAATATCGGCAAGCGGACGGTCCTGTATCTTGTCTCCGGTGGCGACCACGGGCACCAGTTCGATCGCATCCTGCCCCCACCCATGCGCCGTGCACAGCCGCTCGCGCGCTTCTTCCGCCTGCGCCATGGCAAGCGGGCTGCGGCGGGTTCCGAGACGTAATTTGACGGTGCTGGGCATAGTGGCTGTCATGGCGGCGCTTGCCCTAGCCAGCCAAACCGTTCAGGGGAAGCCGCATGGCGATCGTGCTGGGCATAGAGTCGAGTTGCGACGAAACCGCAGTCGCGCTGGTTACCGACTCGCGGGAGATCGTGGCGCAGCGCATCGCTTCGCAGGACGAGGCGCACGCCCCCTATGGCGGTGTGGTCCCCGAAATTGCCGCCCGCGCCCATGCCGACCGGCTTGCCCCGATGATCCAGGCCGTGCTGGCCGACGGCAATGTGAAGCTGGACGAGCTGGACGCCATCGCTGCGACTGCCGGGCCGGGCCTGATCGGTGGCGTGATGGTCGGTCTGGTCAGTGCCAAGGCCCTGGCAATGGCGAGCGGCGTTAAATTGCTGGCGATCAACCATCTCGAGGGCCACGCATTGTCGCCTCGGTTGGCCGATGCAAAGCTCGACTTTCCCTATGTGTTGCTGCTGGTGAGCGGCGGCCATTGCCAGATCCTGCGCGTTGACGGGGTTGGCCGATATTCACGGCTCGCGACCACGATCGACGATGCGCTGGGCGAGGCATTCGACAAGACCGCCAAGATCCTCGGCCTGGGCTATCCCGGCGGGCCCGCGGTGGAACGTCTTGCGCACAGCGGCAATCCGGCGGGCGTTCCCCTCCCGCGCCCGCTGAAGGGCAGCAAGGAACCGCATTTCTCTTTCGCCGGACTGAAAAGCGCGGTGCTGCGCGCCAAACAATCGGGCCAATTTACCGATCCGGATATTGCCGCGAGTTTCCAGCAGGCGGCAATCGATTGCGTGGTGGACCGTCTGCGCCATGCATTGAAAGGCCAGCGAGGCTTGCCGGCACTCGTCGTCGCAGGCGGAGTAGCCGCCAACCAGGCGATGCGCGCCGCGTTGGAGCGATTGGCGAGTGATCATGACATGCGCTTCACCGCGCCGCCATTGGCGCTTTGCACGGATAATGCTGCGATGATTGCGTGGGCCGGGATCGAGCGCCTGCCGCTCGGCCAATCGGATCCGCTGGACTTTGCGGCACGCCCGCGCTGGCCGCTGGACGATACAGCAGCGCCCGTTCGCGGCGCAGGAGTAAAAGCGTGAGCGAGATTGCGGTATTGGGCGCAGGGGCATGGGGCACCGCGCTGGCACAGATGCTGGCGGCGGATGGACGGAAGGTCCGCATCTGGGCGCGCGAGGCCGAGCTGGTCGAGGAAATCAATGCGCAGCATACCAATTCGCTGTTCCTGCCATCGGCCAAGCTTTCTGCCTCGATCGAGGCAACCGGCAATCTTTCCGAGCTGGCGCATTGCGGGACGATCCTCGCCGTCACTCCGGCGCAGCATCTCGGCTCTATTCTGGAACAGCTGGCGGCTGCCCCGCGCGATCTGGTGCTGTGTAGCAAGGGGATCGAGGCGGGTACCGGGCGGTTGATGAACGATGTCGCGGCAGAGGCTATGCCCGATAGCGCCATCGCGATCATGTCCGGCCCGACCTTCGCGCATGAAGTGGCCGCCGGTCTGCCGACCGCCGTCACGCTGGCCTGCGCGGGCGGAGAGGAGCAGTGGGAGCGAATTTCGCCCCAGATCGCTCGCCCCGCCTTCCGCCCCTATTATTCCGACGACGTGGTGGGCGCGGAAATAGGCGGCGCGGTCAAGAACGTGCTCGCCATCGCCTGCGGTGTGGTCGACGGGCTGGAGCTTGGCCAGAACGCCCGCGCGGCGCTGATCGCGCGCGGCTATGCCGAGATGCTCCGTTTCGGGGAGGCGCTGGGTGCGCGCGCGGAGACGCTAGCCGGCCTGTGCGGGCTTGGCGACATGGTGCTCACCTGTTCAAGCACGTCGAGCCGCAATTTCTCGTTGGGCAAGGCGCTGGGTGAGGGCCAATCGGCCGAATCGTCGATGCGCGACCGCAAAACGGTTGCCGAAGGCGCGCATACTGCGCCCGTTCTGGCCGAACTGGCGGCGCGGCACGGTGTCGCCATGCCGATCGTGAACGGCGTATATCGCTTGCTAGGCGGAGCACCGGCCAAGGATATCGTCACCGAATTGCTATCCCGCCCGCTGCGCGCAGAAGGCGGCACCGCAGCGTGACCGCAATACCAGGTGCGACGGGACCGGGTGGCGGCCCCAAGGACGAGCAAGGCGATATCGCCGCTCTGGCCAAAGGGGGTCGCACCAATTTTCTCGGCTTCCTGTTACGTCTCGCCGCGCGCTTGCCATTTCTGTTCATCGCGGGCCGACTTTACGGGGCGGAGGCAACCGGACGTTTCGCCTATGCGCTGGTAGTGGTCGAACTGATCGCGCTGGTCTGCGCGCTGGGTGAAAAGCGCGGGCTGGCCCAGCGACTGGCAGAGGGAGAGAAAGACCGCCCGGCCAATGTCGTCTTCGATGGTCTGCTGCTTGCCTTTGCCTTTTCCACTATCGCGGCACTTGTGTTGTGGTTCGTACCGGTGCCAATGTTCCCCAACGGTATGGCGACGGAAAGCGACAAGCTTATCGTACTGGCCATCCCCGCCTATGCGCTGACCGAAATCGTCTTGGCCGCGCAGGCTTACCGTTACGATATCGCAACCACCGTGCGCGCCCGTGCGGTGGTCGAGCCGTGGACGATATCGATCATGGCGGGGGTGTTTTTCTTTGTGGCGGCTACACGCGAAAGCGGCCTGATCCTGGCCTATGTCGCATCGATCTATGCCGGGCTGATCACCGGGGCATGGACGTTCCTGCGCACCTATGGCCTGCCCCGGCGCTGGCGCCCGCACCCGGTAAAGATGGGGCGGATGACGGCGCGCGCCATGCCGTTGGCCACGGCCGATGCTGTCGAGTGGGGCACGCGCCGGATGGACCTGTTCATACTGGGCTTCTTTGCATCGGAGGCGGCGCTAGGCGTGTATTATTTCGCGCAGCAGATCGCCAGCCTGCCGCAGAAGCTGAAAACCAGTTTCGAGCCCATCCTTGGCCCGGTCATCACCAAGAACCTCAAAACGAAGAATTACGGCGCAATTGCGCAGCAGGTGCGTCAGGTCGGCTTCTGGATTATCGCCGCGCAGGCGGGGATCGCGCTGGCGCTGGGCGTGCCGGGAGAAGGCGTGATGGGGCTGGTCGGGCCTGAATATGTCGGCGGTACGGGTGCCCTCGCCTTCCTGCTGGTGGCCGAAGTGGTGGCCGCCCTTGCCGTCGTGTCGGAGGCGGCGCTGGTCTATGTGGCGCGGGTGCGCAATCTGTGGATCTCGATTGGGACCATCGCGTTGCAGGCGGCGCTGACAGTGGCGGTCATGATCCTGATCGATCGGCTGGGCCTTAGCGACCTGTTCCGCGCAGCCGGGGCCGCCGCTGCTCTGATGGTGGCGCTAGGTATCGCCTCGCTGGTGAAGGCGTGGCTGCTTTCAAGGATATTGGGCGAAGGAATCAACAATTTCCGTTTCGTGCTGATCTGGGCGGCTGCCCCGGCAGTGGTCGTTGGCTATGCCGCGACATTCCTGCCCGAATGGGCGGAATTGCTGTTCGGCATCCCGGCGATTCTGCTGACCTATGGCTGGGTGATCTGGCACAGGGGGTTCGGACCTGAAGACCGCGTCCTGTTCCGCAAGAACATCGCCTCCGAGTCGGACTGAACGCCTCTTCCTTAAATCTGGAACGATAGACGCGCCGCATCAGTGATCCCTGCTCGGCTGGCCAGCAGCCGGTCGGCGCAGCGAGACGATTACTGGCGCCGCGAGTTCGTGGAGTTGGTCGAGCTGGCAGAGGGCATGCAGAAGGGCGGCTGAGGCTCGATTTTAGTCCGGGAGGCGAGGTTCGCCCTTCCCGCACCGCGCCATCGCCGTTAAGGCCCGCAATATGGGTCTTCATCCGAAAATTGCGGTCACTGCCGGAGCCTTCGCGTCGGCTATCCTGGCGATGCTGGGCGCGCAGTGGAGCGGCGCGCCCCTGGCACAGCGGATGGATGCCGAGGCCAAGGCGTTGATCGAGGAAATGGACGCGGATGGGCTGACGGCCCGCTTTTCGACCGCCAATGGCTGGCCGTCCCGCCATCCAGAACTGGTCGTCAGCGGCGATCTGGATGAAGGGCTGCGAACCGATATTGCCAAGACAATTGCAGGCATCAGGGGTGTTGGGGGCGTGCGCTGGTCCGACGGTACGATGATCGCCGAAAACGTGCCGCAGGTGTTCACTCCGCTCCATTGCCAGGAGGATGTGCAGGCCCTGCTCGCCGCGCGTACCATCAGGTTCGAGGAATCGAGTGCATCGATGCAGCCCGCATCCGCAGAATTGCTGGACGAGGTTGCTGCCGCCCTGCGGCCGTGTGTCGGGGCAATCATCGCCATTACCGGCCACACCGATATCTCCGGGCCGGAGCCTGAGAATATCGCCCTGTCACAGGAACGTGCCATCGCTGTCCGGAATGAATTGGTTGCGCGCGGCATTCCCAGTGCCGGAATGAGGGCGCAAGGCGTGGGGTCGGCCGAGCCAGTGGAAGGCCTGGCCCCCGGCGATCCAGCCAACCGCCGGATCGAATTTTCAGTGATCGCCACCGTGCCGATCAAGCCCACCCCTATCGATACTCCGGGGCCGAGATAAAATCATGCCGATATGGTTCGAACTGCTCGTCCTTATGTTGGTGACCTATGTCGCCGGGCTAGGGATCGGCTGGGTCTTGTGGGGCCGAGCCGGCCCTGAAGAATTGCAAGATGGAGAAACGGAAGAATGATCGAGCTGATCGAAGCCAACTGGCCCCTTTTCCTGATCGCCCTGCTGATCGGTATCGCGGTTGCGTGGTTCATATTCGTCGCCAACCGCCGCACATCCGTGGCTACGGATCGCAAGGATGTGCTCGATGAAGGCGCGGCCCCCACTTCGCGCAACCAGGCACTGATCGACGCCGCACCGGCCAGCGCGCAGCCCGTGGTGCCGCCCGTGGCTGCGCCGGGGCTGGCCGGGGCAGGCACTGCGGTAGAAATTGCGGCCAAAGATGCGATGAAGCAGGAACGGAACGCACCGGCAGAGCCTGCCAAATCTGCAGCCCCTACCCCCCCTGCTGGCAGTGACGATCTGACCCGGCTCAAGGGAGTCGGACCCAAACTGCACACCCGATTGCGCGAATTAGGGGTCACCAGCTTCGCCCAGATCGCAGCGTGGGACGATGCGGAGATCGACCGTATCGACGCGCAGCTCGATCGGTTTGCCGGGCGTATCAGGCGCGACGATTGGGTCACGCAGGCCAGCTTGCTCGATAGGGGCGATATGGCCACTTACGCCGCCAAGTTCGGCAACCTTTAACACGCCATTTCCCTTCGGTCGTCGGAACCGCGACGTCGGTCCTTGGTTAACATTTGTTACGGGACAATCGAAGGGATGCATGATGGAACAGCCGATGGTGCTTATTGCGGAGGACGAGCTGATCGTCGGCCTCGACCTGTGCAATACGATAGAGGAAGCTGGGTTTCGCACCGAAGGTCCGCATGAAAACATCTCCTCGGTGCTGCTGGCGATGCAGAAGGACAAGCCCGACCTCGCCATACTCGACATCAACCTCAGCGATGGGCAGGTCTTCCCGCTTGCCAAGATGCTTATGGACGAGGACGTGCCGGTAATCTTCCATTCCGGCGCCTATGATCGTCGTTCTGTCGAAGTGCGGTTCCCAGGCGTTGCGGCATTGAACAAGCCCTGCTCTCCGCCGGAAATGATCATGGCTGCACGCAAGGCTCTGAAACCGGCATAGGTTTCAACTTATCGGCTTGGCGAAACACTCCCCTGCGGGTTAAGCTACCCCGCGTATTTCAGGGAGAACGTAATGGCGAAAGCCGTCTATCCGGTAAGCGAAGACTGGTCGCAGAACGCGCTGATCGACAGCGAAGCTTACGAGGCGAAATATCGCCGCTCCATCAGCGATCCGGATGCCTTCTGGCGCGAGGAAGCCCAGCGGATCGACTGGATAAAGCCATTCAATACGGTCAAGGATACAAGCTTCGACCGCGACGATTTCCACATTCGCTGGTTCACCGGCGGCACGCTGAACATCACCGCCAACTGCATCGACCGCCATCTGGTCGAACATGGCGAAGAGATCGCGATCATCTGGGAGCCGGACGATCCATCCCAGGCAGCGCGCCGGATCAACTATCACGAGCTCTACCGCGACGTCGGACGGTTCGCCAATGCGCTGAAACGCCAAGGCGTGGCGAAAGGCGACCGGGTCACGATTTACCTGCCAATGGTGCCCGAAGCAGCCATCGCCATGCTCGCCTGCGCCCGGATCGGGGCGGTCCATTCGGTCGTGTTCGCAGGCTTCAGTCCAGAGGCGCTGGCGGGAAGGATCACCGATTGCCAGTCGCGCATCGTGATCACGGCGGATGAAGGGCTGCGCGGCGGCAAACGCATCCCGCTCAAGGCGAATGTCGATGCGGCGTGTGAGAAAGTCGGTCAAAACGGCGGACAAAACGGCGGAGTTGATACGGTCATTCTGCTACGCCGCACCGGGGCGGATGTTCCCATGAAGGAAGGCCGCGATATCGACTGGGCCACTGCGATCGCGCAACTGCCCGAAGCTTGTCCGCCCGAAGAAATGGACGCAGAGGACCCGCTATTCATCCTCTACACCAGCGGATCGACCGGCAAGCCCAAGGGCGTACTCCACACCACTGGTGGCTATGCCGTATGGACCGCCATGACTCATGAGGCGGTGTTCGATTACCAGCGCGGCGCAGATGGGAAGATACCGGTCTATTGGTGCGCGGCCGATGTGGGCTGGGTGACCGGCCACAGCTACGTCGTTTACGGCCCGCTGCTCAACGGCGCGACACAGATAATGTTCGAAGGCGTACCGAACTATCCCGATCACTCCCGCTTCTGGCAGGTAATCGATAAATACGACGTGGAGATTTTCTACGCCGCGCCGACCGCGCTGCGCGCCTTGATGCGCGAAGGCGATGATTACGTCACCAGCACTTCGCGCAAATCGCTGCGCCTGCTGGGCACAGTAGGGGAGCCGATCAATCCGGAGGCGTGGGGCTGGTACCATGAAATCGTTGGCGAGGGACGCTGCCCCATTGTCGATACGTGGTGGCAAACCGAAACCGGCGGCGCGATGATCACCCCCCTGCCCGGCGCGACCGACCTCAAGCCCGGCAGCGCGACCAAGCCGATATTCGGCGTGCAGCCCGCTTTGCTCGATCCGGAGAGGGGCACCTTGATGGAAGGCGCCGCAGAAGGCGCGCTGGTCATCACCGATAGCTGGCCCGGCCAGATGCGGTCGGTGTATGGCGATCACGAGCGGTTTTTCGACACCTATTTCAGCCAGTATCCGGGCAACTATTTCACTGGCGACGGCGCGCGGCGGGACGAGGACGGCTATTTCTGGATTACCGGGCGGATCGACGACGTAATCAATGTTTCCGGCCACCGGATGGGCACTGCGGAAATCGAAAGCGCGCTGGTTGCCCATTCCAGCGTTGCAGAGGCTGCGGTCGTCGGAATGCCCCACGATGTGAAGGGCCAGGGGATCTACGCCTATGTGACCCCGGTCGCAGGTATCGAAGGCGACGAGGAACTGCGCTCCGAGCTGGTTCAGTGGGTACGCAAGGAAATCGGCCCCATCGCCACACCCGATGCCATCCAGTTCGCGCCCTCTTTGCCCAAGACCCGCAGCGGCAAGATCATGCGGCGCATATTGCGCAAGATCGCCAGCGGCGATGTCGGCAATCTGGGCGACACCTCTACTCTGGCAGAACCCGATGTGGTTGAAAAGTTGGTGGAAAACCGCCAAGCCATGTAACGAAATGCAGCCCCCCCTTTAAACAGACAGGTCGCACAGCAACATGAAATACCTTGCCCTTATCTCCACCGCACTGACCCTGATGGCCGCGCCTGCAAGCGCGCATGAGGCGGAGCCGGCGACCGAACGTGCCCATTTTACCGAAAGCATCGGCCCCGGCGCCCGCCCCGTTGGCGCGGACTGGTCGCGCAGCCCGGTCATCGCGCAGCATGGCATGGCCGCAACCGCGCACCCGCTCGCCAGCCAGGTCGCGCTCGATATACTGAAAGCGGGCGGCAGCGCCGTAGATGCCGCAATTGCCGCCAATGCGGCGCTGGGATTGATGGAGCCGACGGGCAACGGCATCGGCGGCGATCTGTTTGCGATCATCTACGATCCGGGATCCGAACAGCTTTACGGCATCAACGGATCGGGCCGGTCCCCCAAGGGCCAGACGCTTGAGCAGCTGCTGGAAAAGCTGGGAGGTGCGGACGCCCTGCCCGCCGTGGGTCCGCTGCCGGTGACCATTCCCGGCACGGTGGATGCGTGGTTCGCCATGCATGGCCGCTTCGGCAAACTTGCGATGAGCGACGTGCTCGCCCCCACGGTGCGCTATGCGCGAGAAGGCCATCCGGTTGCGCCGGTTATCGCAATGTATCTGGAACGGTCGCTGCGCGCCTATACCGCCCGGCAAAAGGATACGCCCTTCGAATTCGACAATGCGCGTGCCGTGTGGTTCGCCGACGGCAACGCGCCGGAAGCAGGCGAGATCTTTCGCAATCCCGATCTCGCGCGCACGCTGGAGGCCATCGGGCGCGGCGGGCGCGACGCGTTTTACGAAGGCGAATTGGCGCAGGTGATGGTGGATTACCTCCAGCGCCAGGGCAGCGCGTTTACCCTGGAAGATTTTGCCGAACACTCCAGCCAATGGGTCGAACCGGCCTGCGCTGAGTATCGCAGCGGTTACGAATTATGCGAGCTGCCGCCTAACGGACAGGGCTTTGCCGCTTTGCAGATGGTCAATATCCTGAAAAACGTGGATGTCTCCAAGATCGAGCGGGGCAGCCCCGAATTCATCCATATGCTAACCGAGGCGAAGCGGCTGGCCCATGCCGATGTTGCGCGGTTCTATGCCGATTCGGATTTCACCCGCCTCCCCGAAGAATTGCTGAGCGAGGAATATGGCCGCCAGCGTTTCGCCCAGATCGACCCGATGCGCGCCACCCCGGAATTCCAGCCCGGACAAATCGAAGTCGAACCCAAGCTGGAAGGCGAAGGCGACACGACTTATCTCACCGTGGTCGATGGCGACGGGATGATGGTCAGCCTGATCCAGTCCAATTACCGCGGTATGGGCGGCGGGCTGGTGCCCGATGGACTCGGCTTCATGTTTCAGGATCGCGGCGAGCTGTTCAGCCTCGATCCGGCGCATCCCAATGCCTACGAACCCGGCAAGCGGCCGTTCCACACGATCATTCCCGCTTTCGTGAAAAAGGACGGACAGCCTTACATGACGCTCGGCCTGATGGGCGGCGGGATGCAGCCGCAGGGACACGTCCAGATCCTGATGAACATGGTCGATTACGAAATGAACCTGCAGGAAGCTGGCGACGCCGCGCGGATCAATCATGATGGCGGGCGCCAACCGACCGAGCCGCTGGCCGGACCCTCCATCGATCCGCTGGGGACGTTGCACGTAGAGCCGGGGATTTCGGCGGAAACCATCGCGGCGCTGCGGGCGATGGGCCATACGGTCGAAGTGATCGATAATGGCATCATGTTCGGCGGATACCAGGCCATCGCGCGCGACCCGGAAACCGGCGTGCTGACCGGCGCGACCGAGATGCGCAAGGATGGCACGGTCGCCGGGTATTGATCGCCTTGAACCAGCCCCCTCCCCTGCTCCGCTCGGTACTGTATCTGCCGGCAAACCGCGCCAGCGCGGTTGCCAAGGCCCGCCAAGCAGATTGCGATGCGGTCATTCTCGATCTGGAAGATGCGGTGGGGCCGGAGGCGAAGGACGAGGCGCGCGATGCCGCAATCGCTGCTGCCAGCGAAGGCGGTTTCGGCGAACGCTTGTTGGTCGTTCGCGCCAACGGGCTGGATTCCCAATGGGGTGCGGCGGACCTATCGGCGCTCGGCAAGAGCGCAGTCACTACGGTCTTGCTTCCGAAAATTTCCAGTGCGGACGATGTGAAAGCGGCTCGGGATCGGCTGCCTGAACACATTACAATGTGGCTTATGTTGGAAACCTGCGCGGCGTTCCTCGATTTGCCGTCCATCGCCCATGCCGCCAAGGGCTACGATGTTGAGGCTTTCGTACTCGGCACCAACGATCTGGCGCTGGAAATGCGCTGCACACTCACATCGGATCGCATGAGTGTGCTGCCGCTACTGACCCAGGCAGTCGTGGCGGCAAGGACGCACGATATTGCTGCGATCGACGGGGTGTTCAACGATCTGGCGGATGAGGCCGGGCTGGCCAGTGAATGCCGGCAAGGCGCGGCACTCGGTTTCGACGGGAAGACTGCCATCCACCCGCGCCAGCTCGCCGCTGCCAATGCGGCATTCAGCCCATCGGATGCGGCGCTCGGGCAGGCGCGCAGTATCGCTGCCGCTTTCACCGCGCCGGAAAACACGGGCAAAGGTGTCATCAAGCATGAGGGCCGCATGGCCGAACTGCTCCATCTGCGTGAGGCGGAGCGCATTATCGCACAGGCCGAGGCAATCGCTCGTCGTTCCGCCGCCGTGAACACTGCAGACTAGGGCAGACTAGGGCAAACTAGCGCACACTGGGCTTGCGGCGCGCTCGCTCGGCTGCGAAAGAGCGACGAAACTAGCAGGAGTTTTCATGGCCGGTATGGCACCCTTCGATTGGACCGATCCGTTCAGGCTGGAAGACCAGCTGACCGAAGAAGAACGCATGATTCGCAACGCTGCGCACGCCTTTGCGCAGGGCGAATTGCAGCCGCGTGTGCAGCAGGCTTACCGCAAGGAAAGCGACGCGCCGGAATTGTTCGGAATGTTTGGTCAGGCCGGTCTGCTGGGCGCCACCATCCCCGAAGAATATGGCGGTGCGGGCGCGAATTACGTCAGCTACGGCCTGATCGCGCGCGAGATCGAGCGGGTCGATAGCGGCTATCGTTCCATGGCCAGCGTTCAATCCAGTCTCGTGATGCACCCGATTTTCGCTTACGGATCCGAAGATCAACGGCGCAAATATCTGCCCGGCCTTGCTAGTGGTGAACTGATCGGCTGTTTCGGCCTGACCGAACCCGATGCAGGCTCCGACCCCGCGGGAATGCGCACCTACGCCAAGAAGGACGGCGACGGCTATTCCATCAGCGGCTCCAAGACGTGGATCAGCAACTCGCCCTTCGCCGATGTGTTCGTAGTCTGGGCCAAGAGCGAAGAGCATGGCGGCGGCATTCGCGGATTTGTGCTGGAAAAGGGTATGGAAGGGCTTTCCGCGCCCAAGATCGAGGGCAAGCTCAGCCTGCGCGCCAGCACGACGGGCATGATAGTGATGGACGAGGTAAAGCTGCCCGCCGACGCGCTGCTGCCCGATGTGCAGGGGCTGAGAGGGCCGTTCGGCTGCCTCAACCGTGCCCGTTACGGCATCAGTTGGGGCGCGCTGGGGGCGGCGGAATTCTGCCTGCACGCGGCACGTACCTATGGTCTCGACCGTGAACAGTTCGGACGCCCCCTGGCAGGAACGCAGCTATATCAGAAGAAACTGGCCGATATGATGAGCGAAATCGCCTTCGGCCTGCAGGGCAGCCTGCAAGTCGGGCGGCTGATGGACGAAGGCAAGTTTGCACCCGACATGATTTCCATGGTCAAGCGCAACAATGTCGGCAAGGCGCTCGATATAGCGCGCCATGCCCGCGATATGCATGGCGGCAACGGTATCAGCGACGAATACCAGGTCATGCGTCACATGATAAATTTGGAGACGGTGAATACGTATGAAGGCACGCATGACGTTCATGCGCTGATCCTGGGCCGCGCCATAACCGGGATCGCAGCCTTTTGATGAAGCTTCACGGATATTATCGCAGCTCCACCAGCTATCGCCTGCGTATCGCGCTGGAGCTGAAGGGGCTGAATTACGAAAACTGTCCTGTAAATCTGCTCAAATCAGAGCAGCAATCTGCTGAATATACCGCGCGAAATCCTTTCGCGAGCGTTCCTACGCTGGAAACCGACGGGCAGGACCGGGTGCAGAGCATGGCGATCATCGAATGGCTCGATGAACGCTTCCCGGATGCGCCGCTGCTGCCGAAAGACACCGAGAAACGGTATCGGGTTCGTGAGTTAAGCTACGCCATAGCAACAGAATTGCACGCACCGCTCAATCTGGCGGTATTGAAATACCTCAAGAACCAGCTCGGCCACTCGCAGGATGAGATCGACACCTATTACCGCCATTTTCTGGCGCGGACACTTGAGCCGGTGGAAACGCGCCTTGCGCAGCACGATACCGGCGATTTCTTGCAAGAGGCGCCTGGCCTGTTCGAAACGGTGCTTATCCCGCAGCTATACAATGCCCGTCGGTTTGAGTTCGACCTGTCTGTCATGCCGCGCATGAAACAGATCGAGCAGGCATGTCTCGCCATGCCCGCCTTCCAGCGCGCCCACCCCGATAATCAGCCGGACAATCCGGATAATAACGACAACGCAGGAGCTTAATCGATGAAACTCGCATCTCTCAAACATGGCCGGGATGGCAAACTCGTCGTCGTATCAAAGGACGTGACCCGGTACTGCCTGGCCGACAACATCGCACCGACCTTGCAGGCCGCGCTGGACGATTGGGAAAACTGCGCGCCGAAGCTGGAAGCGCTTTACCGCGATGTCGAACACGAGGCCGTGCCGTGCGAGCGGTTTCACGAGCGCGAGGCTCATTCCCCCCTGCCCCGCGCCTTTCAATGGGCCGATGGCAGCGCCTATATCAATCACGTCGAGCTGGTGCGCAAAGCACGCAATGCCGAAGTGCCCGACAGCTTCTATCACGATCCGCTCATGTATCAGGGCGGCAGCGACGCTTTCCTCGCACCGCGCGATCCGATCCCTCTGGGCGATCCTGCCTGGGGTTGCGACATGGAGGGTGAGGTTGCCTGCATCACCGACGATGTGCCGATGGGTGTGTCGAAGGAAGATGCGGCAGGACATATCAAACTGTTGATGCTGGTGAACGACGTATCGCTGCGCGGCTTGATCCCGGGAGAGCTCGCCAAGGGCTTCGGCTTCTTCCAGTCGAAACCGCCCAGCGCATTCTCACCCGTCGCGGTCACGCCCGACGAGCTGGGTGATGCGTGGAGCGATAGCCTCATCCACCTGCCGCTGATGGTCGATTACAACGGCGATGCATTCGGCCGGGCAGAGGTTGGTCAGGATGCCACGTTCAACCTTGCGGATCTGGTCGCCCATGCGGCAAAAACCCGCCCGCTTTGCGCGGGCACGATCATCGGTTCGGGTACAATTTCGAACAAGGATGATGATGGAGGCGCTGGTAAACCCGTGTCCGAGGGCGGCCGCGGCTATAGCTGCATTGCAGAGATCCGAATGATCGAAACCATTCGCGATGGCGAGGCAAAGACACGTTTCATGCAACCCGGTGACACGGTGAGTGTAAAGATGTGTAACGCCGATGGACAGTCGGTATTCGGTTCAATCGAGCAAACGGTCGAAGCCGTTTAAGCCTTAACAAGCAAACCCGATTTCCAACGCAAGCGTGGCGTGCGGAGCCGGCGATATATACCCGGCCCCGCATCGCCTTTGCGTGTTTCTGGCAGCGTTTCCCTAAGAAAATCAAGAAATTGATCGCTTTTCCGGGAAGTTCGATCCGGCAGTTCTGGAGCTGCAGTTCGTACCTCTGCCACCACGAGAGTGTTAACACTTTCGCGTTGTCAAAGCTCCAAGTGCAACGCACGACCGAACGCTCCAACTCGTCTCACAAACCGGCAAAACGAGCTAGTTTCCGAGTTCCAAGGATTTCTGCCTAACCGCATTTTAACTTCTCTGAGGCAATTCCGGTGTCGTTATGCAACGCACCTATGCCCAGAACGGACTGACCGTCCCATCCGCCCGGACCCTTGCTACAGCCGCTCTGGCTGCGGCAATCGGTCTCAGCCTTCCCACAATTGCCCATGCCGAGGGTGTGCCTGCAGGCACACCTATCGAAAACACCGCGACGGCCACCTATACGATCGGCGGCGTGGATACGACTGTGAATTCGAACACAGTCATCATCACCGTGGACGAATTGCTCGATGTAACCGTTACACCGCTCGATGGAGGCACCGTCGGCCTTGGCGCAGATGGCGGGGTTTTGAGCTTCAATGTAACCAATATCGGCAATGGGCCGGAAGCATTCGCAATCACGTTCGACGAAGCACTTGCCGGAGACGATTTCGATCCGGCGATCACCGAAGTCGCGTATGACAGCAACGGCAATGGCGTTTACGATGCCGGCGTCGACGCGGTAATCCCGACCGGCGGATCAACCCCCATCCTCGATCCAGACCAGCCCCTGCTGGTGTTCGTGGTCGGCGCATTGGCCAACAATCCCGCCGATGGCGATCTGGCCAATGTCGCACTGACCGCCACCGCCGATACGGGCAGCGGAACGCCCGGCACCGTATTTACGGGCGCTGGCGAAGGCGGTAGCGATGCCGTAGTCGGCAACACAACCGCCATCGACCAGGGACAGGGCACCTTCGTCGCCCAGGTCAGCGCAGTCACCCTCAGCAAATCGGCCAGCATCGTCGATCCTTTCGGCACCGGCGAAAGCGTACCCGGCGCGGTCGTGACGTATACGCTGACCGCCAGCGTTTCGGGATCGGCCTCGGTCACCGGGCTGGTCGTTACCGACCCTATCCCCACGGGCACCACCTACGATCCGGACACGCTTGTCCTCGATACCGGGCGTCTGACCGACGCGGCTGGCGACGATGCCGGTAGCGCGAGCGATGCAGCGGGCATTTCGGTCGATCTCGGCACGGTTGCCGGGGGCACGGACCATGTAATCACCTTCAACGTAATCATCGACTAAGTGACGGGAGTTAATGATGATTTTTAAAAGTACTATCGCAGCCGCGGCCCTTGCCGCTCTCGCCTTTACCGGCACCGCCAGCTTCGCGCAGGAACGCCCCATGGCGCTTTCCAGCGATGTTCAGCTGGTCAAGCCAATCGAAGAAGCAGGTATCGTGACCGGCGAACAGCTGGTCGAGCCGACCGGCGTAGTCCCCGGCGACGTGTTGGTCTTCACGATCAGTTACACCAACCGCGGCGCGGAAACCGCCACCGATTTCGAGCTGATCAACCCGGTCCACAAGGACACGATCATCGTCCAGGAAAGCGCTGTCAGCACCGAAGTATCGGTCGATGGCGGCCAGAAATACGGCTTTCTCGCCGATCTGAGCGTGGCCGACGAGCTGGGCGAGCAGCGCCCCGCCACCAATCAGGACATCACGCATCTTCGCTGGGTAATCGCAGAGGTCGCGCCGGCAGAAGCCGGTTCGGTAAGCTTCCGCGCCGAGGTGCGCTGAGCTGACTTTTACGTTCCGTTACAAAGCCTCAACGCGGTCTCAACCCGAATGCCGCACTGAGGTGACGTAACGCAAACTGACTTCGAACCGGATTTGACCACCCGGCGAGATGGCTCCCCCGAAACGGGTCGGGGGAGCAGGCAATACGGGTCGAACCCATTCGGGAAGGGAAGTATAAAATGAAGAACAAACTACTCTCCGGAGGCGCGATCATAGCGTTTGCCGGTTTCGCCTTATCTGCTGCCCCGGCGCTCGCCGCCGGTACGCAGGCCGGTAACACGATCACCAACAGCGTTACCGTCAACTACTCGGTCGGCCCGGAAGCCCAGACGGCGATTACCGCCACCGATGCGGTTACGGTTGACCGTAAGATCAACCTGTCCGTTTCGCGGTTGGACAACACCGCAACCTCCGTCACCCCGGGTGCGGATGGCCAGGGCGTTTTTTTCGTGGTGGAAAATACCTCGAACGATACGCTCGATATCCAACTCGATGCGGACAACGTCGTGACGGGTCAGCCGGCCGGTATCAGCGGGACCGACGCTTTCGACACGGAAGGCGGCTTCACCTATTATCTCGATAATGGAACCACCGCCGGCACGCTCGACGCTGGCGACACTTTGATCACGCATATCGACGCGCTCGCGCCCGATACGCCGACCACCGTCATCGTGGTGTCGAACATCCCGACCGGCCTTGCAAACGGGCTGATCGGTGCGGTCAATCTCGAAGCAACTGTGCGCGAGAACGATGCTGCAACCACGCTGGGTGCAGCGATCACTGCCTCCACCACGAACACGGCTGGCGAAGACACTATCTTTGCTGACACGGACCGCGACGGCAAGGAGAACGCAACCGACGATTTCGTCACCGCTACGGCCGAAATTACCGTTGCAAAGAGCAGCAAGGTTGTCGCTTCCACCATTACCGGTGACACCAGCGGCACGTATCTGCCGGGTTCCACTGTGGAATATTGCATCCTGGTGACGAACAATTCGGCCTCTATCGGTGCGACCGGCGTGTCGATCTCGGATGACATCTCCGCGCTCGACCTGACGTTCGTCAACGCCGCCCTGGGCACCACCGGAAACGCGGTCGCTGTCGGCGGCGCGGATTGCGACACCTACGGCACGACCGCAGGTTCGGAATCAGCCGGCGTAGTCAGCGGAACGATCGGCGCGGTACCGGCTGGTGCGGCTCGTTCGGTCATCTTCCGTGCGACCATCGACTGATTGAGGTTTCGGGTCGCTGCCCTCGCGGTGGCGACCCGCCCTTATCCTTCGAGATCATAGAGATAGGTTGAAACAAGTAACCCGCCTTTTCGGCGCTCTGGGCGCGTGCCTGTCGGCAACGCTGCTCCCGGTTGGCGCCCCCCTCCAGGCAGAGACGGTGACGAACGTCGCCTCTGCCCGATGGAGCGTGGACGGGCGGGATTTCAACACAGATTCCAACGTGGTCAGCTTCGAAGTGCGCGCAGAAAGCGGCGCCTCGCTCACCACGCTCACCCCGGCCCCTGGCGGCAACCAGACCGTCAGCCTTTCACCGGATTATTGTTTCGTCGACGGCTCAACGCTGCGCACCAGGTCGGTCGCCACTCCAAGCAGCACGGACATCTCGCTTGTCGAGACCAGCCAGATCCGTATCGGTCAGCGTCTTGTAGTGCGCGTCGACGCACCCTTCGCAAATACCGATCCCGGCACGCGGGAAACCCTGCGGCTTACCTTGACCACACCTGGCGGCGACCGGGAACAGCTGACCGCCGTAGAAGATGGCGAGAACAGCAACGCGTTTTACGCCAGCATCGGCACTATTCCGTTCCCTCCGCCAATCGTGCAGGACGATTGCCGCCTGAGCCTGGACGCCGGCGAGACAATTTCCATTTCGGCATTCCGCAATGGTCAGGACGATCCGGTATTGTTCGGCCTGGTCGATGCGCTGGCCGATCCGTTCGGCGTGGTGTTCGACAGCCTGACCGGTGAACTGGTCAATGGTGCCAGCATCACATTGATCGATGTGGCGACGGGCCAACCCGCTGATGTCTTTGCCTTCGATGGTGTCACCCCCTATCCCAGCACGGTCATCACCGGTACGCAGGCGACCGACGCCAATGGCGATATCTATCCCTTCGCCCCGGGTGAATATCGCTTCCCCTTGGTCGGATTTGGCGATTACCGGCTGGAGGTCACCCCGCCCGCTCCCTACACCGCCCCTTCGGATGCTACGCCCGAGGAACTGGCGGGTTTGCGCGGACCGGGCGGCGAACCCTTCGAAATCGCGCCGGGTTCGTATGGCAATGCGTTCAGCGTCGATAGCGTCATTCCGGTCCAGCTCGACATTCCGGTCGATGCCCCGGGCGGCAGCGTCACCATCGACAAACGCGCCAGCCGCGACATTGCGCAGCCAGGCGATGCGGTGTTCTATACCGTTACGGTGCGCAACCGCGACGGTGCGCGCCCTACCCGCGCTCTGACATTGACCGATCAGGCAGCCGGAACGCTGCGTTTGCAGCCCGAATCGCTGCGAATAAACGGACAGGAAGCGACCGCCGCGACCTTCGCGCCCGACAGCAACGGCCAGGGCTTCTCGCTCGATCTCGGCCAGCTTGGCGGCGGAGAAACCGCACGCATTACTTATGCATTCACTGTACGCCCCGATGCGCCCCCGGGCGAGGCTCTCAACAGCGCCAAGATCAGTGCTCCGGACGGTAATTCCGCCCAATCTTGGGCACGGATCCGTATTTTGCGCGACCAGATTTCCGGACGCATGACCATCATTGGACGAATCGTCGATAATGGCTGCCAGGATCCGGAAAATGCGCGCGGAATCCCCGGTGTTCGGGTAATGATGGAGGATGGCAGCTTCGCCATCACCGACATCGATGGCCGATATCATTTCGACGGCGTCGTGCCCGGCAACCACGTGGTCCAGGCGGCCCGCGAGACCCTGCCCGAAGGCGGTACATTCGTCGATTGCGCCGATAGCAGCCGCAGCGCAGGCAGCGCCTTCAACCGCTTCGTGAGCGGCCAGGGCGGCAGCCTGAAGCGCGTGGATTTCGTCGCGACCCTTCCCGAAGGCACTGATTTTCTGCAGGAAACTCCCGCAGAGCGCGGCATCCTCAGCGATCAGGAAGCTGCCGGCGCGGATGTCGATTGGCTGGCGCTGGGCGACGGTATGGACGGCTTCGTCTTCCCCGCTATCGGCCACAATCCGCGCAGCCAGAACATCCGCGTGGTGGTTCGCCACCGCCCCGGCCAGAGCGTCGATCTGACGCTGGACGGCAAGCCTGCCGACAAACTCGCCTTTGACGGGGTGCAGACCGCCGCCGACAAGAGCTTCGCCGTCAGCGTCTGGCGCGGCCTGTCGCTGATCGATAATTCGACCAGACTGGTCGCGGCGATTCGTGATGCGGATGGCGGCGCTGCTGAAACATTCGAGCGGACGGTGAACTTCGCCAGCACGCCGATGCGCGCCGAATTGCTGCGCGACAAATCCAATCTGGTTGCCGATGGCAGCACGCAGCCGGTGCTGGCAGTGCGAATTACCGACCGTTATGGCAATCCGGTCCACTCCGGCGTGTCCGGCACGCTGACCCTTGCCAGCCCGTACCAGGTAGCAAGCGCGCTGGAAGCGCGCCAGCAGCAGGCCCTGACCGGTTTTGGCAGTGCCTCTGCAACCTATCAGATCGAAGGCGATGATGGCGTCGCCTATATCCGGCTGGCCCCGACGCTGGTCAGCGGCGCCCTGCGCGCAAATTTCGACTTCACCGATGGCGATACCAGCCGCAGCGACCAGGTTGAAACCTGGGTCGAGCCGGGGGACCAGCCCTGGACGATCGTCGGTATCGCCGAAGGTTCGATCGGCGCCCGCAACGTGGCGGAGAACATGGAACGCGCCGGCCCCGGCTTCGATAGCGATCTGGGCGACAATGCCCGCGTGGCGTTCTACGCGAAGGGCCGGATCCTTGGCAAATACCTGCTCACCGTGGCCTATGACAGCGCCGCGCAGGAAGAAGATGAGGGCCTCCTCGGCCAGATCGATCCGGCTGCCTATTACACTGTCTATGGCGACGGTTCGGAACGCCTGTTCGATGCCGCGAGCCGCGAAAAGCTGTATGTACGCATCGAATCCAGCGCGTTCTACGCCCTGTTCGGCGATTTCGAGACGGGCTTCGACCAGACCATCCTGGCCCGCTATTTGCGCACCGCCACCGGGGTAAAGGGCGAAGTCCGCTCCGGCCGGATCAAAGCCGAAGCCTTCGCTGCCAAGATCGGCAGCCGCGCGCGCCGGGGCGAATTCCAGGGTGACGGCACCACCGGCCCCTACGTGCTCGACCGCGGCGTAATCGCCAATAGCGAACAGGTCTTTATCGAAGTACGCGACCGCCTGCGCAGCGAGATCATCATCGAGCGCCGCCAGCTGACTCGCTTCGTCGATTACGATATCGATCTGCTATCCGGCACGATCCGTTTCAGCCAGCCAGTGCTAAGCCGCGATTTCGCGCTCAACCCGCGCTTCATCGTGATCAATTACGAAGTCGACCAGCTGGGCGATGCCAAGTGGAACGCCGGTGCGCGCGCCACCTACACCTCGCCCGATGACCGCTTGCGCGTTGGCGTTACCGGGATCACCGACGAAGGCGGGGCTGCCTTGGCGGACGAGAATGTGCGCAGCAACCTCGGCGCAGTCGATGCCCGCTTCCGCGTCACGGACAGCACCGAGATCCGTGCCGAAGCCGGCCTGACCGAACGCGATGGCGAAACCGGCAAGGCGTTCATGGCAGAAGTGCAGCACCAGACCGGCCCGTTCGATCTGCTCGCCTATGTCCGCCAGGTGGACGAGGATTACGGCGTGGGCCAGCAGAACTTGGCAGAGCGCGGCCGCCGCAAGATGGGCATCGATGCCCGCCTGCAGGTTGCCGACGACTGGACCCTGATCGCCAGCGCATGGCACGATGAAAGCCTGACCGAAGATGCCAGCCGCGAAGCGGTGGAACTGCGCGCTGCATGGCGTACCGAAACTACCGATGCCTATATCGGCGTTGCCTATATCGGGGACGATCTGGCCGATGGCACCAGCGGAAATTCCACCGTGCTGGAAGGCGGCGTGACCCAGCGTCTGTTCGATAACAAGCTGGAACTCAGCGCTGCCAGCTCCATCGCATTGACCGATACCAATTCGGTCGACCTGCCCGCTCGCCACGGTATCAGCGCACGCTATGCGGTGAGCAACGATGTCCGCCTGGTCGGCACTTACGAGATCGCCCGGGGCGATGCCATCGATGCAAACACCCTGAAGGGCGGCGTGGAATTCACGCCATGGAACGGCGCGACGGTGGTCAGCACGCTGGGCCGCGATACGGTCGGTAACGAAGCGCTGGGCGAAGATAGCGACCGCACCTTTGCCGCCTTCACCATCGGTCAAGCGCTGCGTTTGGATGAGAACCTGGTGCTGGATGCGACCATCGATACCAACAAGACGATCGGCGGCGGCATCGCGGTTTCCGATGTGGTGAACCCCGAACAGCCGGTATCGAGCGGCGGCCAGCTCTCCAGCCAAGGTACGCTTGGCGAAGATTTCACCGCCTTCACCATCGGCGGAGCCTTCTCCAAGGGCAAATGGAACGCCCGGGCACGCGGGGAATATCGCGATGGTGAGTTCGCCAATCGCGCCGGCGTAACCTTCGCTGCCATCCGCGAGCTCGGCAATGGCAGCGTGGCGGGCGGCGGCTTCACCTGGACCGAAGCGACCTCGCCCAACCGCGCATCTACCGAGGTTCTGGACGCTGCATTCAGCCTCGCCCATCGCCCGGACGACAGCGATTTCGCATTCCTGTCCAAGCTGGAATATCGCAGCGATGCGGTGACCGGCGCGGTGGCAGGCGAAGCCGGCCCGGTCGGGCAGAGCGCACTTATCGTGACCGGCGATGCCAAGTCGCGCCGCGTAATCGCCAGTGTCGCGGCCAACTGGACGCCGACCGACGAAGACACCAGCAGCCAGCGCAGCGAAGTCGGCCTGTTTGCAGGTGTGAGGCATAATTTCGACCGGTTCGAAGGCTTCGACCTTTCCGGCACCACCGTGATCGGCGGCGTCGATGCACGGATCGGTCTTGGAGAGCGTGTCGAGGTGGGCGGCCGCGCCAGCGTGCGCCACAATGTGGATAGCGGTGTGACCAGCTTCTCCGTCGGCCCGGAAATCGGCTTCGTTCCGGCAGACAATGTGTTGGTGAGCGTGGGTTATAATGTGATCGGATACCGCGATCCGGATTTCTCCGCAGCGCGCACCACCGACCAGGGGCTGTTCGCCAGCATCCGCCTTAAATTCGATGCAGACAGCTTCGGCTTTCTAGGGCGCGGACGATGATTGGTGTAAAGTCTCGTAACGCAGGCGAAAGCTTACGCCTTGTTAACCATATCCTGCCTAACCAGCATGCGATGGTTTGGCAGGTCGCATTCTACTCCGTTTTTCGCGTGCTGGCGGCAGTAATCGCCGCCATTACGGCTGCGATGATACTGGCCGCGCCGGCATCTGCGCAGCAAAGCTTCACCTATGTAAACACCACCAATGGCGCAATCGACGGCAATACGACCTGCACCAACCCTTTGACGCGCAACTATGTGGTTCCGGCAGGCGAGAACATCACGCTGGGCGATGTCGATATCGGCATGCGCGGCAGCCATACGTGGCGCGGTGACATTCGCGCGACTTTGGAGCATCCTGACGGCACGCGCGTGCAGCTTGTCAGCGGGAATGGCAATGTCCGGGGCGACAATTTCAATTTTCGCCTGAACGATGGCGGTACGGAGACGGTCAATACGGATGGCAACACCACCAACCACCAGACTGGCGCGGTAAATGGCGGGTTTGAGCACAACTTCATCCCGAACAATCCGCTATCGACCTTTAACGGCAAGACAAGCCAAGGCACGTGGATACTGGAACTGTGCGATATCTTCCCGAGCGAGGATAATGGCACTTTCTTTCATTCCGAGCTTTATCTGACGGCGCCGCTAACCAATTTTGCTGATCTGTCGCTGACCAAGACGGCCAGCACCACTGCGCCAGCCTATAATTCCGTCGTCACCTTCACTTTGAGCCTGACCAACAGCGCGGCCTCCAGCCAGACTGCGACAGCCACAGTGCTCGACAAGCTTCCCTCGGGGCTGGTGTTTGTCAGTGCCAGCGGGGATGGAACCTATAATTCCTCCACCGGGATATGGACGCCGCCCACGATTGCGCCGAACCAGACGCGGCAGATTCAGATACAGGCGCGGATGCTGGTGGGACCGACCGGCAGCCTGACCAATACCGCGCAGGTGCAGACATCCAACCAGCCGGATTCCGACTCCACCCCGGGCAATAACTCCGCGGGCGAGGACGATCAGGCCTCTGTCACGGTAACCACTTCGGGCTCCCGCACGGCAGGAACTCCGCCAACGCTCGTCTGCCCGGGCAACGCGGTTACCTTCAACTGGACCGGGCAGACCTGGAACGATGGCGATACCGACAGGACCTATAATCTGGCGGGTGTAGATACCATTCGCTGGCAGCTATTCAGCCCGGTCGGCTGGATGAATATCGCCGGCCTTGGCGGACAGCATCCGGCACTGACCAATCAGGTTCAGGGCACCACGACGCTTTCCAAGGCGATCGATTTCGACAACACGCAGCAGATTTCCACCACCACTATCACGCTGGGCGGGGTGGTCGATGGCCTGCAGCTAAAGGTCATCGACGTGGATTTCGGATCGGAGGATTTTGCCGACAAGATCACCGTAACCGGGCGGCGCGGAGCGGTGACCGTCATACCGACACTTACGGCGGGCACGGCCAATTACGTGGTCGGCAACAGCGCTTTCGGCGATGTTCCGTCCGGGCAGCAATCCACCGCCGCAGATGTTTATGTGACGTTCGACGAGCCGATCAACCAGGTCATCCTGGAATATGGCAACCATTCGATCGCCCCGGACGATCCGGACGGACAGGCGATCCAGATGGATGGCTCGATCTCGATCTGCGAAGTTAGCGCGCAATTGACCGTCACAAAAGTAAGTACCCTGGTTGACGATAATTTCGCTGGACCAACCGATGAATTTCATCTGCCCGGCGCAACTTTGAGCTATTGCATCCTGATATCCAATGTCGGCAATGGCTCGGCAACCAGCGTGACCGCCAACGATACGCTTCCGGCAAACAGCACCTATACCGCCGGATCGATGCGATCGGGCGCGAATTGCAGCACCGCCAATACGGTGGAGGACGACGATGCGAGCGATGGCGGCGAGGCGGACGATATATTCGCGTCGGTTGCGGGAAGCACGTTGACGTTCGGAACCGATGTGCTGCCCGGCGGCGAAACCAGGGCGCTGACGTTTACCGCCACGATCAACTGATCACATTGCTATCAAACAATCACATTGTAATGTTGAGTTAGCCGATGAATGTGCTACGGCGCATTCATGCAAAACGAAACTATCTCCCGTGTCCGTGCCATCGTCGAAGATGGCACCATCTCTCGCACCGCCCTCGCCCGGGCCGCCGGGCTGCACCCCAATTCCTTGCGCGATTGTCTGAATGACGGGTGGAATCCCACGATAGAAACCCTTGGCAAGCTGGAAGGCTTCCTCGCCGAGAATGACGATACTCCCGTGATGGTCGGCCCGGAGGAGATCATCGAGGAAGCGCGCAACGGACGGATGTTCGTGTTGGTGGACGATGAAGATCGCGAGAACGAAGGCGATCTTGTTATCCCGGCCCAAATGGCCACCCCGGCGGCGATCAATTTCATGGCGAAGCACGGGCGCGGCCTGATTTGCCTGTCGCTGACCAAGCAGCGCGTTCAGCAACTCGGCATCGGCATGATGAGCGCGAATAATCGCACCGCGCATGAAACCGCTTTCACCACCAGCATCGAAGCCCGCGAAGGTGTGACGACCGGCATCAGCGCCGCCGACCGGGCGCGGACCGTATCGGTGGCCATAGACGGGACGAAATCGGCCGACGATATCGTCACGCCGGGCCATGTTTTCCCGCTGATGGCGCGCGATGGCGGCGTGCTGGTTCGCGCCGGCCATACCGAAGCGGCGGTGGATATCTCGCGGCTTGCAGGCCTGAACCCCTCGGGCGTGATCTGCGAAATCATGAATGAAGACGGGACGATGGCACGAATGGACGATCTGATTGCCTTTGCCCGCCGTCACGATCTCAAGATGGGCACGATCCGCGACCTGATCGCCTATCGCCGCGAGCACGATCATCTGATCGAGCGCCGGGCGGAGCGCAATTTCGAGAGCCGTCACGGCGGAATGTGGAAGGCCGTGGCGTTCTTCAACAAGGCCACCGGCGAAGAAACGCTGGCGATGGTCAAGGGCACGGTGGATCCCGACAAGCCGACATTGGTGCGGATGCATTCGCTGGCGCTGCTGCCGGATATCTTCGCGGAGCAGAGCGAGCGCGGCGGGATGCTGGAGAAGTCGATGGATATCATCGGCGAAGAAGGCTCCGGCGTTGTGGTGCTGATCAACCGGGCCGACCGGAATTACGTCAGCAACGCGCTGACCGCGCCCCAGCCTCCCTCGCCCGCGCAATCCGGCGATGATCCACCGGAACAGCGCAATTACGGTGGCGGCGCACAGATTTTGGCCGATCTGGGAGTGCGCGACATGGTGCTGCTGACGAATACGAAACACTCGATGGTCGCACTGGAAGGCTACGGCCTCAGCATCGTGGGCGAACGCCCGATCGCATAGGCGGCCCATGAGCTAGCCGAACAGCTTCTTTCGCTCGGCCAGCGCTGCCCAGATCGCGCATCGCCGTCCTAGCTGGCCCGCGTTTTCTTAGTCGATAGGCCGATCACGTTTCTTCTGACAAGATCGCTTGCCGCTCCTGCGCGACCGCCTCGATCGCGGCGCTTATATCCGGGTTCAGTTCCATCATCGCGCGGAATTCGGCCCGGCTTAGCTCCAGCAGTTCGCTGAAGCCGAGCGAGAATACATCGGCAACCCGGTTTTCCCCGCTCACCAGCGCCATTTCACCTAGAAACGCACCGGTGCCGACCACTACGGATTTCTGCCCCAGATCGACCCGCAGAGCGCCGGACGATACGAAGAACATGCCCGCCCCCTCCTCGCCCTTGCGGATAATCTGCTCCCCGGGAACCGCCAGACGAGATCGCAGCAAATGGGCAATCGCGATCTGCTGCTGCTGGGGCAGCGACCGGAACAACGGAACCTTCGCAACCAGCTCGCTGGGGCTTAGCCCGATATCCAGCGCCGGCTGCTTGCTCAACTCGGCATAGCGCGCGTCGAGTTGCCCGCTCAGGCTGAGATGCAGCTCTCCGCCGATAACCGACCCCTTGTGCAGGCGGTTATAACTTTCCCGCTCCTGCCGGATGGCGCAGCGTTCCAGATAGCGCTGATCGAGCTGGTTGGCATAGTCGGGATATTGCTCGCGCAGCGCGGTTTGCGCCTGTCCGATAAGCTCTGCCCGCTGTTTCAGTATCCGTGCCAGCCGGGGCAGCATGTCGGCCGGGACGATCTGCTCGATCTGGGCCAGCCCATGATCCACCAGTTCCAGCGTGACCAGGCTCATGGTGCGCAGCTTCTCCAGCCGGTTGGCCAGCTGGCGCGCGAGTGGCCTGGTTATCTGCAGCCGTCTGTGCAGAGCCATCGCGAGGCGGAATTGCCAATCGAAATCGAGCGCCTGAACTGTCGATTTTTCCCAACCCGCCAGCCCGTTCGCCTTGGTTTGGTCCCGGATATCGTCCACCCCGCCCAGCAGCACCTGCGCAACGGACGAACTGATATGTCCGGCGGCATATTGATCAAGATATTCCTGCCGTTCCTGCCCAATCAGCGATAGCAGGCCGATTTTCAGCCAGTCCTCATCGTTCAAATGGTCTTCCGATGATGCCGAAGCGCGCGCTTTGGTATCGTAATCGTCCGCGACCATCTGCGCAGTTCCCGGGGTGATGCCTTGCCGGGCTGCCAGCTTAGGCAAATCGGCCGCGATGGTGTCGATAGAGGTCTGGATCGCCCTGTTGCGCACAACCTTGTCCGATGGCGAAAGCTGGTCGAGCCGGAAGAATTTCATCACCATACCCACCGTCGGCGCATTGACGAACAGGGTGAAGAGAACGAACCCGCATACCAACGTGACGATGAATTGCCTGATCTCTATGGGGAATTCGGGATTTTCATACACTGCGAGAGCCAGCGCCAGCGAAACCGCACCGCGCAGCCCGCCCCACCACATCACCGTGCGAAATCCGTTCGAAACCGGTATGCCGAGCCGCAGGAACGCGATCAGCGGGATCAGGCCGTGGGTCAGCAAGCCCCTGGCGAGAAACGCCGCCATCAGGGCGACCGCCAGCACCAGCCAGTAATCGGCCGAGATCGACGCAAGGATAACCGGGACCGCTAGCCCGACAAGGATGAAGATCAGCGAATTTGCCCAAAAACCCAGAGTCTCCCAAGTTTCTTCGAGCAGATGCCACCCGTCGCTGGATATCGATGTGCGCCCCTTGGAGCCGACGACCAGCGCCGATGTCACCGTCGCCATCACGCCCGATACGTGCAGATAATGTTCGGCAATCAGGAAGGAGAGATAGGCCAGCGAAATCGTCAGCGTCACCTCGACCAGTGCCATGTTTCGCACCTTCTCGATCGCCTTGATGTAAATCCAGGACAGCACCAGCCCGACCAGGCTTCCGCCGATGAACACTGTCAAGAAGGATAGCGCCCCATCGCCGATCGAGGCGTCGGCACCGGTCAGGATCATAGCGGCGAGAATGTTGAACAGCACGATGGCAGTGGCATCGTTGAACAGGCTCTCACCTTCGACTAGCACTGCCAGTCGCTTGGGCGCGCCCAGATCCTTGAAGATCGCCACGACCGCAACCGGATCGGTCGCCGACAGGATCGCTCCCAATAGCAGGCACACCACAAACGGCATTCCTGCTACCGACCAGATCGCTCCACCAACCAGGAAAGTGGAAATCAGCAGGCCCAGAATGGCGAGGATCAGGATCGGCCGGATATCCGCGATCAGCCGCCTGATATCGATCGCCAGCGCACTTTCGAAAACCAGCGCCGGCAGGAAGATGAAGAACACGATTTCCGACGTCAGCCCGAATGAGCCCGCAGCCGCCAGAAAATCGCTGGCAATGCCCAGATCGTAGGCTTGCGCAATGCCAAGCGAGAGGCCCAGCCCAATCCCGATAATCGAGAGGAACACGGTGTAGGGTATCCCCACCCGCCGCGCCACGGGCAGCATCAGGACAGCTATCATAAGCAACCCGAACAGCCCCAGGATTAGTGAAGAAACCCCCTCATGCATCGCCCCAGCCCCCAGTAATCGCAGTGGGACAGCGCCATCTGAAGGCGACTATCCATTCACGACCCTGAAGAACATCCCGTGCTGAACGAGGAGCTACCTCGAAACGGCTGAGCAACAGGGATACACCAGTTTGCCGGAATTTTCCAATTGCACATTCCGCAGGGCTGCACGACCAGTCGCACTGATTGAGCGATGCGCTCGCCGGTAATCGCAGATACGGCACGATTCATTGCGGTTTTGCGCGCTTCCACGAAACCATTTCCTCGTCTTTTCAGTTGAATATGGTGACGAAAGGAGTTGATCGTGAACGATACTCGGACATTTGAACCCGAACTGGATGAAGAGCCCCGGATGCCCGGTGCAGAGGCTGACATGGAAGACAAGCCCGAATGGGAACCGCGTTATCGCGGGTCGGACCGGCTGGCCGGCAAGGTAGCCATCGTTACCGGGGCAGATAGCGGGATTGGCCGAGCAGTCGCCGTGCTGTTTGCGCGCGAAGGCGCCGATATCGTTATCGTGTATTTCGCGGACGAGGAAACACAAGACGCCCAGAAAACCCGGTCGATTGTCGAGAGCGAGGGGCGCAAGGCCATTTGCATGCAAGGCGATCTTGGCCGCAAGGACTTCGCAGACAAGGTCGTCGCGCAAACGATCGATACATTCGGCAGGCTGGACGTGCTGGTCAATAATGCCGGTGAGCAACATCCCGACGACAGCATCGAAAAAATCACCGAAGAACAGCTGCGCAGGACATTCCAGACCAACATCTATTCGATGTTCTTCCTGGTGCAGGCGGCCCGGCCGCATCTGGGAAAAGGCAGCGCGATCATCAATTCCACGAGCGTGACGATGTATAAGGGTTCGGACAATCTACTCGATTATTCGGCAACCAAGGGCGCGATTACCGCCTTCACGCGGTCTTTATCCGAAAATCTGATCGAAGACGGTATCCGCGTGAATGCCGTAGCGCCCGGCCCGATCTGGACGCCGCTCAATCCCTATGGCGGGCAACCGCCCGAGGCGATGGACGATTTTGGCGAGGGCACGCCGATGGGACGGCCCGGCCAGCCCAACGAAGTTGCCCCAGCCTTCCTGTTCCTGGCCTGCCAGGATTCCAGCTACATGTCGGGACAGGTGCTGCATCCGAATGGCGGGATAATCGTGAGCGGCTAAGGCGCTAGGCGCCCCTTCCCTAACCAACCACAAGAAAGGAAACGAACATGCCGGCAAAATCGAAAGCCCAACAGAAAGCTGCAGGAGCGGCCCTCTCGGCCAAGCGCGGCGAGACGAACAACAGCGATCTTCAAGGCGCGTCGAAGGATATGTACGATTCGATGAGCGAGGATGAACTGGAAAATCTGGCAAGCACCGAACACGAGGGCAAGCCCGAACACAAGGACGACTAGGCCAGGGCCTTATTCGGACCCTGCGGCTCGCTGAGTGCGCACTACATCGATCAGGAGGCTCAGCGCGGTCTCGACTGCACGCTTGCAGACCGTTTCCCGTCCCGGATCGCCAAAGTGGTGTTCCCGGTGAATTAGTTCGCCGCGGCTCGTTGCGATGGCGAAGTGAACCAAGCCGACATCTTCGCCTTTCTCACGCGGGCCGGCAAAGCCTGCGATTGCAATCGCGATGGAAGCACGGCTGCGGCCGAGGGCCTCCTTGGCCATGTCGATCGTCAATTCCCTGTCGACGCCGTCGCAGCTTTCCACCCGCTCCAGATCGAGGCCGAGTAGGTCGGCCTTGGCGTAGGGGGAATAGACCACCATGCCCCGCTCCAGCGAGCCGCTGACCGCGGGATTGGCGGTGATGGCCCCGCACAGCATCCCGCCCGTGCAGCTCTCGGCAGCCGCAAGCGTGACACCGCTTGAACCTATTTGTTCGCCTAATCGGGCAACAAGGTCTTCTATCCGCTCTGTCATGCAGACTACCCCTTACAAATCCGGCAGCGCCTGATCGGCAAAGCCCCAGCCCGCCAGGTTGCTGCTTTGCGCCCGCTCGATCAGCTTCTCAACATCCCCGATCGAAAAAGGCTTGGCGTCTTTGATCGATTTCAACTCATTCCAATCGACCGGCACCGCGACCGGTGCGCCGCTTCTCGCCCGCGCGGAATATGGTAGAACGGCGGTGCTGCCCCGCTGGTTACGCAGCCAATCAATGAAGACCTTTCCCTTGCGCTTGGCCTTGCTCATCGTCGCGGTGAAACGATCGGGCTCGGCCAATGCCAATGCCTCGGCAAAGCGGCGCGAGAAATCCTTGTGTACTTCCCAGGAATGACCGGGATCCAGCGGCACCACCACGTGGACCCCTTTCCCGCCTGACAGCATCGCGAAGCTGACCAAGCCGATATCGGATAGCCGGGCGCGAATATCCTGCGCTGCCTGTTTCACGCCGCCGAAATCGAGACCTTCATCGGGATCGAGGTCGAAAACCATCCGGTCCGGTGCCTCCACATCATCCGTGCGGGAGCCCCAGCCGTGGAACTCGATCGTTCCCATCTGCACGCATTGCAGGATTCCGCGCGCATTTTCGATATAAAGATAATCTTCGCTGCCGCCGTCCTTTTCGGTGATCGGGATATTATGCACCGCATCACCGAACGCACCGCTATCGTGTTTTTGAAAGAAGCACTTCTTCGCACGCCCCTGCGGACACCGTACCAGGCTGACAGGCCGCTTTGCGGCGAATGGCAGCATGATCGGGGCGACGGCTTCATAATAGTCTGCCAGTTGGCCCTTGGTCTGCCCGCTATCGGGAAAGATCACACGCTCGCGGCTGGATATCTTCACGCCGGTGGCGGGCCTGCGAGCAGGTACTGCCCGCTCCGGCTTGACCGATCTTGCAGGCTTGTCGGTTCTGAGGCCGAGATAGCTGCCGTGGCGGATATTTCCGCTTGCGGTAAACTCCGCAAATGCCACTTCGGCCACCAGCTTGGGGGTCACCCAAGTAACGCCGCGCGCGCTGGCCTTGTCCACTTCCACCGGAGGCGTTTTACGTTCCAACCGGCGGAGCTTCGCGGCCAGTTCGTCCAGCTCGTCGCCGCTGAAACCGCTGCCGACATTGCCTTTGTAGACCAGCTCGCCGCCTTCATGCTGCGCCATCAGCAATGACGCGAAAGGCCGCCGCCTGGCTGCGCTCTTCTTCCAACCGACGACCACGAATTCCTGCCGCCGGGTACATTTGACCTTCACCCAATTCTTGGAGCGCGCGTTCCGATATGATCCGTCTATCTTCTTGGCGATAATGCCTTCCTGCCCGGCTTTGCACATCGTCTCGAACAGCTGTTCGCCGGCCCCGATCACATGATCGGCGACATGAACCGGCGGCGCGGCCGCGGCGAGCAACGCCTCGAGCCGTTCCTTGCGCTCGATATTGGACAGCGTCGCCAGATCGTCGCCATTGAGTTCGAGCAAGTCGAAAGCGTGCAGGGCCAGGCGGTCCGTTTTCGACTGACTGCCATGCCCGCGCTTCAGAACTTCTTGCAGGCTGGAAAAATCGGGATTGCCCTGCGCGTCGTAAGCGACGATTTCGCCGTCGATCAGGCTGGGGGGCAGATCGAGGGCCGCGATGGCCTCCACAAGCGGAGCGAACTTGTCGGTCCAGTCCTTGCCGCTGCGAGTGAAAACGCGCACTTCACCGCCTTTCGCGGCTATCATCGCGCGATACCCATCGAATTTGATCTCGTGCATCCAGCCATTTCCGGCGGGCACATCGTCGACCAGGGTGGCGAGTTGCGGCTTGCGGAATGTCGGCAGAGGTACATCCTTGGGCCGCTTGCGCGTTCTCGCCTTGGCCTTCGGCGCGCGGGGAGCGGGAACCTCCTCAATGCGCGCGAGGAAAGTGTCGTCCTGTTCACCCGCCGACGCTTCGCCTTTTCGATCGGCCGCGATTTCGGCCATCGAACGGCCGCTCGATATGCTGGTCAGTTCGCGCTGGACCAGGCCGTCGCCCTTTTTCGCATATGTGTCCTGTAATTTGCGCAGCAACCAGTTTTCGCGCTTCTCACTCGGTTTGCGCTTCAGACGGATCAACAGCCATTCGCCCTTCATCCGCTCACCTTCGAGGCAGAAATGCAGGTGGCCTTTCTCCAGGTCCAATGCGCTTTTCTCTTCGACCGGTAACCAGTTGCCGCGATCCCACAACATGACTGTGCCGCCGCCATATTCACCCTTCGGGATAGTTCCCTCGAAACTGGCATAGGACATGGGGTGGTCCTCGGTCCGCACCGCCAGCCGCTTGATCTGCGGATCGGGGGACGGCCCCTTGGTCACCGCCCAGCTCTTCAAAACCCCGTCTACTTCCAGCCGCAAGTCCCAATGCAGCCGGGTCGCGTCGTGCTTTTGTACGATGAAAAGATTGCCGCTCTCGCTGCTTTCGGCACTGCCCGCTGGCTCTGGCGTTTTCTCAAAATCGCGTTTCGCATTGTAGGTGGCGAGCGGATCGGTTTCGCTACGCCCGGACCGCTTCGTGGTGGTCTTGCGCGCCGGCATATCAGGCAGATTTCTTGCGCTTCGAAGCGGGTTTGCCGCCCGCTTTCTTCCCGTCGACCGATTTCTTCAGCGCCGCCATAAGGTCGATCACATTGCCGGCAGTTTCGCCCGGTTCATCGACATCCTCGATAATCGCCTTCTTGCTTTTCGATTTTGCCTTCTTGTCGATCAGCTTGCGCAATGCCTCGACATAGCGATCCTCGAACTCGCTCGCATCGAACGGGGCGGACTTGTCCTCGATCAGTGTGGTGGCCAGGTCGAGCAGCTCTTTTTTCGGCTTGCCTTCGTCGATATCGTCGAAGAACGCCTGCCCCTGCTTCACTTCGTCGGCATAGCGCAAAGTTTCCAACAGCAGCCCCTTCCCACATGGCTTGATCGCCACCAGCTTTTCAGACCCGCGGACCGAAAGCTGGCCCAGCGCCACCTTCTTCGCCTTGCGTAGCGCCTCTCTCAGCACGACGAACGCCTCTTCGGCCAATTCATCTTTCGGGACGACGTAATAGGGTTTCTCGAAATAGAGCGGATCTATCTCGCAAGCCTCGACGAATTGTACCAGTTCCAGCGTCTTGCGGCTCTCGATCTTTACCGCTTCGATCTCTTCTTCGTCCAAAAGGACATATTCGCCCTTGGAGATTTCGTAACCCTTGATGATCTCGTCACGGTCGATCGGCCCGATGCCCGGCACGGTTTTCTGATAGGACACCCGCTTGCCGCTCGGTTCGTGGATCTGGTTGAACCGGATCTTTGAGCCCGACTTGGTAGCCGAATAGATTTCGACCGGAATGGAGACGAGCGCCAACCTGATCTGACCTTGCCAATATGCGCGTGCAGCCATCGATATCTCCCTGACAGGAGAACAAGCGCACGACCGGCAAGGAAGGTTCCTGCACGACGGTTCAACCAGTATCAGAAAGACATTGGTAGCGGAGGAGGGACTTGAACCCCCGACACGCGGATTATGATTCCGCTGCTCTAACCAGCTGAGCTACTCCGCCCCAAGGGGCGCGCCTGCGATGCGCGGGTGGTCCCGGTGCAAGGGCGAGGCGCGCATTTAGTCGCGCCCCTCGCCCCGGTCAACAGCCAATCGTAACGCCGCCGGGCGCGGAGTTATCGGCGGAATTTCCATTGGCGCACCGCCTCCCATGGTCCGCCGCGATAGATGTGCAATGCGAGGCCGGGAAAGCGGATTGCGCGCGGTTCGATCGTGCCTTCCAGCTGCGCCTGCAGCGCCTTTACTTCCTTCGCGGCGACCTTGTTCTGAATGGTTACGTGGAGGCGCGGCGTGTGCTGATCCTGCGCAGTCAGCATGCCGTGGAAATGATCCGCAATACCTGCGCGCAGGTCGAGGAGTTCCGGGCTGGACAGTTTGAGCGCGGTTCCGCCGCCGAGCGACATGATCCCCTCCAGCCGCCCCGCGACCGGGCTGTTCTCTCTCGCCAGGCGCGAGAGAAGATCGCGCAGCTCGTCCTCTATCTGCCGGGGCAATGCGTGGAACAGCGTGACGTGCGCCTTGAGGTAATTGCGTTCGGGCGGAAAATGGGCCTGCCGCAGCTGATCCGCGCGCGATTGCAGATCTTGCGGCAGCAGGGCGGTAAGGATGAAGGGCTGGCGAGCGGCTTCGTCCATCCAAACGCTACATCTCGCCGCGCTTGCGCCGGATCGCGAACCAGCGTTCGACGGCTTCGTTGTGACCCTGCAGGGTCGAATTGAACTCATGCCCCCTGGTGCCGTCCGCGACCATGTAAAGAGCGTCCGTCTCCGCCGGATCGAGCACGGCGGCGATGCTTTCGCGCCCTGGATTCGTGATCGGGCCACGCGGCAGGCCGGGCATGGAATAGGTGTTGTAATCGTTGATCGCCGCGATTTCGGAGCGGCGAATGCGGCGGCCCAGCGGTTTGCCTTTGGTAATCGGGTAAATGATCGTCGGATCCGCTTGCAGGAACATCCCCTCGCGCAGCCGATTGGAATACAGGCCTGCCACCATGCGCCGCTCGGACGGTTTGCCGGTTTCCTTTTCCACGATCGAGGCGAGTACCAGCGCCTCTTCCGGCGTCTTGACGACCGAACGCGGCGTGCGCTGCGGCCATAATTCATCGATTGCCCGACCCATCGCCGCTTGCATGCGGCCGACCACCGCCTCGCGCGGCTCGCCGCGTTCGAAATCATAGGTGTTGGGCAGGAGCGAGCCTTCGGGCGGCACTTCGAGCGGACCGGTCAGCAACGGCTCCGCCATCAATATCTCGTGCACAAGGATGGAAGGCATTCCTTCCGGGATAGTCACAAAGCGCCGGATCACGTCGCCATGTTGAAAAATATCCAGAATGCCTGCGTTGCTGACCCCTTCGGGCAACAGGAATTCGCCTGCCTTGATCGGATCGCTGCTGCCGAAAATCTTCGCGCGTAGCAGGAAACTGTCGGCGGATGCGATCAGCCCCTCCTCCTCCAGCTTACGCGCGGTGGAGGTAACGGTGGCGCCCGACGGCACGATGAATTCGGTTTCGTCCGACACTTCGGCCCCGCCCCACCAACCGGCGGCGAACACGCCAGCGGCAAGCACGCCCAGCAAGGCGAGTATGCCGACCAGCAGGCAGCCTTTGCGCAACATCTCAGTCGGCCTGCTTCATCACCAGGCTGGCATTGGTCCCACCAAAGCCGAAACTGTTGTTCAGCACGGCGCGCACTTCGCGCTTCTTGGCGGTAAGCGGCACCAGATCCACGCCATCGGTACCCTCGTCCGGATTGTGCAAATTCAGCGTCGGCGGCACGATCTGGTCGCGCAGGGCCAGAATACAGAAAATACTTTCGACCGCACCTGCACCGCCCAGCAAATGGCCGATGGCGGATTTGGTGCTGGACATGCTCGCCCCGCCCAGATCGTCTCCGAAAACGCGCTTTGCAGCAGCCAGTTCGATCGTGTCGGCCATCGTCGATGTGCCATGCGCGTTGATATAATCGATATCGGACGCTTCCATGCCGGCCTTGCGCAGCGCCATCAGCATGGACATTTCCGCCCCTTTGCCCTCGGGATGCGGAGCGGTGACGTGATAGGCATCGCCGGAAAGGCCATAGCCGACCACCTCGGCATAGATTTTCGCACCGCGCGCCTTGGCGTGCTCATATTCCTCCAGCACGACGACGCCGGCGCCTTCGCCCATAACGAAGCCGTCGCGATCCTTGTCATAGGGGCGGCTTGCCTCGGTCGGGCGGTCGTTCATGCTCATATTGAGCGCCCGCGCCTGCGCGAAACCGGCCACGCCCAGCGGGTTGACGGTCCCTTCCGCCCCGCCCGCCAGCATGATATCGGCATCGTCGTCCTTGATCATCCGCGCGGCATCGCCGATCGAATGGGCACCGGTGGAACAAGCGGTGACGACCGCATGGTTCGGCCCCATAAGCCCGTATTTGATGCTGACCTGGCCGGATATCAGGTTGATCAGCCGCCCATGGACGAAATGCGGCGAGACACGGCCCGGCCCGCGTTCGTGCAGGACGATCGATTCCTTCTCGATGCCCGGCAGCCCGCCAATGCCCGAACCGATCGAGCAGCCGGTGCGCATCTTCAGTTCGTCCGACATATCTTCCAGCCCGGCATCTTCCAGCGCCTGCCCGGCGGCATCGATGCCGTAGATGATGAACGGATCGACCTGCCGCTGCACCTTGTGATCGACGCGCTTGTCCGGATCGAAGCCATATTCGTGATCAGCCGGCTTTACCTCGCAGGCGATCTTGCACTTCTGGTCGGAGGGATCGAAGCGGGTGATCGTTGCCGCCCCGCTCTTGCCGGCCAGGATGTTCTTCCAGCTGGTTTCAACATCCCCGCCCAGCGGCGTCACAAGACCCAGCCCGGTTACGACTACACGGCGCATTCACATCTCCATAAACGGCGACAGGCCCGGACCCGTCAACTGGGCCGGGCCTGTCCGGTTCCACCGGCGCGGCAGGCCCGATGGGCCGATACGCGCCGAGTGCAGCGGGCCTTTAGCCCTTATGTTCTTCGATATACTTCGTAGCATCGCCCACGGTGGTAATTTTTTCCGCCGCATCGTCGGGGATTTCCACGCCGAATTCTTCTTCGAACGCCATCACGAGCTCCACGATATCGAGGCTGTCTGCGCCCAGATCGTCGATGAAGCTGGCTTCCTGCGTCACCTTGTCGGCTTCTACGCCGAGGTGTTCGACAACAATTTTCTGCACGCGGTCAGCGGTATCGCTCATATATTCCCTCTTGGGGCTGGTGTTGATTTCGGCTTTCGCTCTAGTGAACGGCGGCCCCCTGCGCAAGGGCAATGCCGCCCTCATCGCCGCATAGATATTGACGGATTAGCGAAAATCAATCTGCACCGACCCATCGCGTTCACGCCGAACCTGTGCACGCTCGGTTGTCCGGCGCTGTCCTTCGGAGAAATCGATGCGTTCGGCGCGCGAAACACGAACCGAGGCGCGGGCACTGGTGGCGACAGGTTGGCGAGCAGCCGGGGCGCTGTCGGAGGCTGGCGCCGTGGTGGCTGCGCTGGCCAAGGCAATGGCAGTCAGGATACTCATGTGCCGCCGCCAATCGGGGCCCTGTGCAAGAAGCCGGATAAGTCAGGATTGTCGGAAAGGCCATTCGCCCGTGCCGTGACATCGACACCAGCGGGCCCGGATCGTCTTCGTCGGCGTTTACGGCCGCTCGGGCGCGTTACCGAAGCGCGAATGGAGCGCGATTGGCTACGGCGGCGACGAGCGCCGAATATGCGCCGGGCTACTCGTGTTCGCATAACCTGCAACGCAGTAGTTTGCTTGCTCCGAGGAACCCGAAGACCATGCGCTCGCATTAAACGGCGCCGGCAAGCGCAATCCCGCGCTGTGGAGCGGCAACTGCACCGGTGAAATGGATTACCGGCCGCTTGAATGATGCCATATTGGTCATGCCATACCAACCGGTGGCGGCAACCTGCCGTTCCAAAATGGATGAGATAATTGAGAGGGTTTTGCGCGCCGAAGTCCGCCATGCACCCCAATTCGCGCCTTGCGATATTTAACGCTGAACTAACGGGCGCATCTCAATTGGCGGGCACCGGCTCGGCCCTAGACTGTATCAGCTTTCTTTGGCGGATCGAACTGCTCTTTATTCAAACTCGCGCCTTTAGCGGGATCCTGCACCACACGCACATGAACATCGCGCAATTGCTGCGTGCTGACTTCGCTGGGAGCGCCCATCATCAGGTCCTGCGCCCGCTGGTTGAGCGGGAAAGCGATCACTTCGCGGATATTCGGCTCGTCCGCCAGCAGCATCACGATCCGGTCGATCCCAGGTGCGGAGCCGCCATGCGGCGGTGCGCCCAGCTTGAACGCCTCGATCATGCCGCCAAATTCGGCATCGACGGTAGCGTTGTCATAGCCCGCGATCTCGAATGCCTTGTACATGATATCCGGGCGGTGGTTCCGGATCGCGCCGCTCGAAAGCTCGTAGCCATTGCAGACGATATCGTACTGCCATGCCAGGATATCGAGCGGATCCTTGGTTTCCAGCGCCTCCATCTCGCCCTGCGGCATGGAGAAGGGGTTGTGGCTAAAATCGACCTTTTTCGCCTGTTCGTCATATTCGAACATCGGAAAATCGACGATCCAGCAGAATTTGAAGCAATCCTGCTCGATCAGGCCGAGCGTTTCCCCCACGCGGGTGCGCGCCGCCCCGGCCAGCTTGGCCGCGTCTTTTTCCTTGCCAGCGGCGAAGAACAGGCCGTCATTATCGCCGAGCCCCAGTTCCTCGTAGATCCTGGCCATGTTGTCCGGCCCGTGGTTATTGGCGATCGGGCCGCCGAATTCGCCGCCCTTGCGAGTGACGTATCCGAGGCCAGCAAAGCCCTCCTTGCGCGCCCAGTCGTTCATCTCGTCGAAGAACTTGCGGCTCTTCTCGTTGGTATTCGGAGCCGGGATCACGCGGACACGACCGCCGCCGCCAACGATTTTCTCGAACAGGCCGAAGCCGGATTGCTGGAAATGGTCGGTGATGTCGGAAATCATCAGCGGGTTGCGCAAATCGGGCTTGTCGGTGCCGTATTTCAGCATCGCCTCGGCATAGGGGATGCGCGGGAAGTCTCCTGACTTGGTGACGGCCTTGCCATTGGCGAACTCCTCGAACACGCCAGCAAGCACCGGCTCCAGCGCCTGGAACACGTCTTCCTGCGTTACGAAGCTCATTTCGAAATCGAGTTGGTAGAACTCGGGGCTGCGATCGGCGCGCAGATCTTCGTCGCGGAAACAAGGCGCGATCTGGAAATAGCGATCGAACCCGGCCACCATGAGCAGTTGCTTGAACATCTGCGGAGCCTGCGGCAGCGCGTAGAAGCTGCCCGGGTGCAAACGGCTGGGCACGAGGTAGTCGCGTGCGCCTTCGGGGCTGGATGCGCCGAGGATCGGCGTCTGGAACTCGGTGAAACCCTGGTCCTGCATCCGGCTGCGCAGGGACGAGATAACCTTGCTGCGCAGCATGATGTTGGCGTGCATCGTTTCGCGCCGCAAATCGACGAAGCGATATTTCAGGCGAATATCCTCCGGATAATCCTGCTCGCCCGCCACGGGCAGCGGCAGTTCTTCCGCACGGCTCTGCACTTCGACGGAGCGTGCAAACACCTCGATTGCGCCGGTCGGCAGATTGTCGTTCACCGTCTCTGCAGAGCGCGCTTTCACCTTGCCATCGATAGTCACCACCGATTCCAGCTTGAGCCCTTCCAGCGTGGCCAGCGCCGGGCTGTCTTCATCCGCCACGATCTGCGTCATGCCGTAATGATCGCGCAGATCGACGAACAGCACCCCTCCGTGATCGCGCTTCTTATGCACCCAGCCGGACAGGCGGACGGCTTCGCCGACATTTTCTTTACGCAAGGCGGCGCAGTTGTGGGTACGATAGGCGTGCATCTGGAAGTCTTTCCGGTTTCGGAGTTAAAGCGCTAAGGGCGCGCAGTGGCGGTTCCTCTAGCGGGGAAACGCGCGCGCTAACAGGGCATGGGTGCGGGTTTGTCAAGCCGGGGGGCTGGCAAGGCTGCTACCCGAGGGCGGTACTCCGCCCGCAACGTGAAAAGAGAACACCGTGAAAATCCACGATCTGATTACCGAAACCGAGCCACTCAAAGAACTGTGCGAGCGGTTGGCGCAAGGCGATTTCGTCTGCGTCGATACCGAATTCATGCGCGAGAACACCTATTATCCGGAGCTTTGCCTGGTGCAGATCGGGAATGAGGAAGAGGCGGCAGCCGTCGATCCGATGGCGGACGGGATCGACCTCGCCCCGCTGCTCGACCTGATGTGCGATAATGAGGAGGTGCTCAAAATCTTCCATGCCGGCGGGCAGGACGTGGAGATTATCTACAACCTCACCGGCAAAACGCCGCATCCCATTTTCGATACGCAGATCGCGATGATGGCCATCAGCCAGTCCGAACAGATCGGTTATGCCAACCTCGTCGAAAGCTGGTTGGGCATCACCGTGGACAAGGGCGCACGCTTTACCGATTGGAGCCGCCGCCCGCTGACCGATCGGCAAATCGAATATGCCATTGGCGATGTGACCCACCTGGCCAAGATTTTTCCGCGTATGCTGAAAAAGCTGATCAAGACCGGGCGCGGCCAGTGGCTCAATGCGGAAATGGAGAAGCTCGCCGATCCAGAAAATTACCGCAACGATCCCACCGTCGCCTGGAAACGTATCCGCGCGCAAGGGCGCAAGCCGGAAGTGCTCGGCCGCCTGAAGGCGCTCGCCGCATGGCGAGAGGGTGAGGCGCAGCACAAGGATATTCCGCGCGGTCGGATCATGCGCGATGAAACACTGGCCGATATCGCCGCCCATCCGCCCAAGAAGCAGTCCGATCTGGCCAAGGTGCGCGGCCTGTCCAACGCCTGGAAGGAAAACGATATCGGAAAGCGAATGATGAAGATCATCGCCGATGCCGAACCACTGCCCAAGGACGAAATGCCCGCCAAGGCGAAGCGCGGCGCCCCGCTAGGCAAGGAGGGCGCGCTGGTGGCCGATCTGCTGAAGCTGCTGCTGAAGATCCGCAGCCGCGAAATCGATGTCGCCTCGCGCCTGCTGACCAGGTCGGACGAGCTGGAGGGCCTCGCGGCGGGTCTGCGCGATCTGCCGATCCTCAATGGCTGGCGTTTCGATGTGTTCGGCAAGGATGCGCTGGAACTGGTCGAGGGGCGCATGGCATTCGCGGTGAAGGACGGGCGGCTGGAAATGACACGCATCGAGCATGGCGACCAACCGGAACCGGAAGCTGCGGAGTGAGCTTCGCCGGATTTGCGAGGCCCAGGTGAGCACCTACCTCCCCACCATCAAACAGCTGCAATATCTGGTGGCGCTGCACGAGCATTGTCATTTCGGCCGCGCGGCGGATGCCAGTTTCGTATCGCAATCAACGCTGTCTGCCGGAATTCGCGAGCTGGAAACGCTGCTGGGCGTCACGCTCGTCGAGCGGAGCCGCCGCGTGGTCCGCTTCACCCCGCTGGGTGAAAAGGTTGTTGCCAAGGCGCACCGCCTGCTGCGCGAGGCGGAGGAGCTGTCCGATATCGTCCAGGCCGCCGGAACGCCGCTATCGGGCCAACTGCGGATGAGCGTGATTCCCACCATCGCGCCATTCATGCTGCCGCGAATGCTGCCGCGCTTAAGGCGAGAGCGTCCGGCGCTGGAGCTGTTTCTGCGCGAGGAAACCAGCGCTGATGCCGTCGAATCGCTGCAACATGGGCGCGCCGACTGCGTGTTGCTTGCCCTGCCCTTCGCTACGGGTGAAGTTGATATGGCACATATCGCGCAGGACCGGCTGTTCGTGGCCTTTCCCAAGGACGACCCGCGCGATCCGCCCGCGACCATCGCCCCCGAATCGATCGATGAGGGTCGTTTGATGTTGCTGGAGGATGGCCACTGCCTGAAAGAACACGCACTGGCCGCCTGCAACCGCCCCGAACTGCGCGACCAGACCAGCATGATCGGCACCAGCCTGCACACGCTCGTCCAGATGGTCGATAATGGTTTGGGCCTGACCATGCTGCCCGAAATGGCGCTGGATGCAGGTATTCTGGCGGGGACGGACGTGGTCGCCCGCCCACTGGAAGCATCCGAACCAAGCCGTGAAATAGCGCTGATCTGGCGCAAGAACTCCCCGCGCGAAGAAGACTTCAGACTGCTCGCCGAGGAGTTGCGGGCAGGTTAATCCATATGTCGCAGGCCCACGCGCAGGTAATCCCAGCCGGTTATCACCGTCAGCACGGCTGCGGCCCACAGGGTCACGATCCCCAGCAGATGCGGGAAGTTGAACGCCACCGATCCGATATCGATCATCCAGCCCGGCGTTGCGCCGGAGAAGATCAGCGCGCCGAGCGAAACCATCTGGAAGGTCGTCTTCCACTTGGCCAGCCGCGTTACGGGAACCGAGACTTGCAGCCCGGCGAGGAATTCTCGCAGGCCCGATACGGCGATCTCGCGCATCAGGATAACGAGACCTGCGATCACATGCATGTCCCCGGCCCACGGTCCGCGCAGGAAGCCCTGAGCGGTCAACACCAGGATCACGGCGGCGATCATGATCTTGTCTGCAATCGGGTCGAGGAACATGCCCAGCTTGCTCACCGCACCGCTGGAGCGGGCGAGGTAGCCGTCGAAATAATCGGTGATGCCCATCAGGCAGTAAAGCCCGAACGCGAGGGCATAGCCAAGCTGCCACCCCGGCCACCACAGCAGGAAGGCCAGCAGCGGCACGGTCACGATCCGCGAAAGGGTAAGGATATTGGGCAGCGTCAGCATCGCTGCATGCCGTAGCGGCGAATGTCACCGTGCAAAAGCCCAAGGATACACAGGGTTTCCCTTTGTCCACGTCCTCAAACCCGCTAGACCCCGCGCCGGACCAAAGGGGTGTTGCGGGAATAGCATGACCACATCGACGCATTTGCTGAACCGGCGACGTTTTCTGCCGCTATTCGTGACGCAGCTGTTCAACGCCTTCAACGACAATCTCTATCGCTACACGATGGTGTTGTTCGTGGTTTACGGGGTGTATAATTCCCAGGAAGCCGAAGGGCTGTTCAGCGGCGTCGCCAGTTTCCTGTTCATCCTGCCATTTTTCATCCTGTCAGCCCTCGCCGGCCAATTGGCCGATTTGCGCGACAAGGCGGCGATCATCCGCAAGGTCAAGCTGCTCGAAATAGTATTGATGGCTATCGGGTGTTTTGGCCTGTTCCTCGCGTGGAACGGGATCGCCGTGGATATGGTCGCCATACCGTTGATGCTCGCCGCGCTGTTTTCGACCGGCGTGCAATCGGCATTTTTCGGGCCGATCAAATACGCCATCCTGCCGCAGCACCTGCATAAGGACGAGGTGCTGGCGGGCACCGGTCTGGTCGAGGCCGGGACCTATATCGCCATCCTGTTCGGCACGATCCTGGCGGGCATCCTGCCGGTCAAGGTCGCGGCGGCGGTAATCATCCTGACCTCGATCACAGGCTATTTGATCAGCCGCCAAGTGCCCCCCGCGCCGCCCCAGGGTGCCCCGGAAAAACTGGACTGGAACCTGTGGCGTTCATCGGTCCGGCTGATCGGGGATACGGTGCATAATCGCGAAGTTTTCTACGCGATCATGGCGATCAGCTTCTTTTGGACGATAGGTGCGGTGTTGTTCATCCAGTTTCCGCCGCTGGCCAAGAATGTGATCATGGCGAGCAAGGAAGTGGCGAGCGTGTTCCTGGTCGTGTTCTCGGTCGGCGTGGCGATCGGTTCGATTTCGATCAACGCGCTGCTGAAGGGAACCGTATCGGCCCGATACGCCCCGATCTCGGTCATCGCTATGGGACTGTTCGTGGTGGCATTCTTCGTTATCGCCAAATTATGGGGCGCCGATCAGCCGACCGAATTGCTGGGAGTGGCGCAGTTCCTGGCCTGGCCTATGGCGACGGTGCTGTTGCTCAGCCTGCTGGGCATTGCGATTGCCGGGGGCATGTTCGTGGTGCCGCTCTATGCGTTTCTGACGACGCGCGTTCCGCCCGAGCAGGCGGCGCGAACTATCGCTGCCAATAACATCGTCAATTCGGGCGCGATGGTGGCCGGATCGCTGATCGCAATGGCGCTTAGCGCGGTTGGCGTACCGATTGCCGAACAATTGCTGCTGAGCGCGGCCATGTGCCTGATTTCGGCTTGGCTGGGCTACAAGCTGCTGCAGGCCGAGCGAGCCGCGATCACAGCCCGCGCCGCGTGATTAGGCGATAAACACCAAAGCCGCAGTCAACGTAGCGACGTAGGCGGCAAGGAAGCCTGTCACATCGCTTGCCGTCAGCTTCCAGGCCGGGCGCGCGACAATCGGCTCCCCGCCATGGCGCACATGCGGCGGGATAGATGCCAGGAACGGGTGGCGGGCGGTTTCATCGGTTACGACCAGTGATCTTCTTTTCATGCTGGCTTCTTAACACCTTGGTAACAATTTGCCTGCGCGCTGTGCGGGCCGTCGCGTAACGGGACATTAAGGCTGTTCGTTGTTGTTGCCAGGCGCCCAGGGCGCGTTGCCCGTTGGGAGCTGCGGCGCTAAACGGCCCTTCATGACCGCAAACCAAGCTCCGGGCGCTGCGCGCCTGCTCGTCGATTGTCTGGCCCAGCAAGGGTGCGACCGCATCTTTACCGTTCCAGGCGAGAGCTTCCTGCAAGTACTCGATGCGCTGCATGATCGGGATGCAATCGACGTGGTGACCTGCAGGCAGGAAGGCGGCGCCGCGTTCATGGCCTGCGCCGACGGTGCGATGAGCGCGGCATTCGGCAAACCTCGCCCCGGTATCGCTTTCGTCACCCGCGGCCCCGGCGCGACAAATGCCAGTATCGGTGTGCATGTCGCGCATCAGGATTCGCAGCCGATGATCATGTTCGTTGGCGATGTCGCCCGCCCCATGCGAGACCGCGAGGGCTTTCAGGAAATCGACTTTCCCGCTTTTTTTGCTCCGATCAGCAAATGGGCCGCCCGTATCGAGGATGCAGCGCGCATCCCCGAATATATTGCCCGCGCCTACTCGGTCGCAATGTCGGGACGGCCCGGCCCGGTTGTGCTGGCCCTGCCCGAAGACATGCTGTCCGACGCGGTAACGGAAGGCCTGCAGCCGCGCCCGATGGTCCAGCCACCCGCGCAGCCGCCCTGCCCCGATGCGATGCAAGCGATGATGGCAATGTTGGGCGATGCGGCTGCACCCATCGCGGTCATCGGCGGCGCTGGCTGGGATGCCAAGGCGCGCGAGTATTTCCAGCTATTCGCAGAGCGGCTTGGCATTCCGGTGGCCACAGCCTTCCGCCGTCAGGATGCCATTTCGCCATCCTCCCCCGTCTATGCGGGCAATTTGGGATATGGTCCGAACCCGAAGCTGGTTGAGCGTGTCAAGCAGGCGGACCTGGTGCTGGCCGTGGGCGCGCGGCTGGGCGAAGCGACCACCGATGGCTACAGTTTCCCCGCTCCGGAACACCCCGATCAATTGCTGATCCACGTCCACCCCGATCCGGAGGAACTGGGCCGCGTCTATCTTACCGATCTGGCGATTTGCGCCGACATGGCGGAATTCGCCGAAAGCGCCGCCCTATGGGACGATGAGGACGTTATCGCCTTCGATGCGGGCGCTCTGGCGCACCGCGAATGGGAGGAATGGGCCACCGCACTGCCCAGCGACCATGCGCTCGATATGGGTCTGGCGGTGACCTTCATGCGCGACCAGCTTCCCGCCGACACGATCATCTGCAACGGCGCGGGCAATTTTTCGGGCTGGTGGCATCGTTACTGGCGATATGAAGGACTGCCAACGCAGCTTGCCCCCACGGCCGGGGCGATGGGCTACGGCGTGCCGGCGGCTGTGGCTGCGGCCCTGCGGTTTCCCGACCGGACCGTGGTAGCGGTGGCGGGCGATGGCGATTTCCTGATGAACGGGCAGGAACTGGCCACCGCCGTGCAGCATGACTGCAACATGATCGTGCTGGTTATCGACAATTCCGCCTACGGAACGATCCGCATGCATCAGGAACGCGAATTTCCCGCGCGGGTTTCTGCGACCCAGCTGTCGAACCCTGATTTCGCACAGCTCGCGCGCAGCTTCGGTGGCTGGGCCGAGCGCGCCGAGACGACCGAACAGTTCCGCGATGCATTGGTTGCCGCAAAAGGGCGGAGCGGGCTGCGGCTGATCCATTGCCTGATCGATATCGAACAGCTGGCTGCCAGCGGCGCAAGCGTATCCGGCTTGAGGGCGCGTTAAACTCCGGCCATCGCCAGGATCAGCGACCATTCCTGCGGGGTCACCTTGCTGACCGACAGGCGCGAGAGGCGCACCAACTCCATCTGCGCCAAAACCGGTTCGGCCTTGATCTGCTTCAGCGTGACCGGCGCGGGCAGCTTGGTCTTGGGCACAATCCTTACCGCAGCCCATGTTCCCGTATCGTCGGTCGGATCGCCGATATGTGCCGCGCTGACTTCGCAAATGCCTACGATCTCCAGCCCTTCGCGCGAATGGTAAAAGAAGCACTGGTCGCCTACCTCCATCGCCTGAAGATTGTTCTTCGCCGCGTGGTTGCGCACCCCGTCCCAGGTGGCTTCGCGCTCCGCCACCAGATCGTGCCAGCCATAAGCGGAAGGTTCCGATTTCATCAGCCAGTAATTCGGCATCGCTTGCTCCAAATGCTGGGTTAAATTCGCTTGGGTAAGCTGTGGGTGGCATAGGTCCACATACTCAGGGACCTTACGGAGTTAGCCGGAAACCCGGGCACAGGTCACTAGGCTTAATAGCCGCCCGTTTTTCCTTAACCGGATTTTTAACCTAATTCGTCACAAGGCAGGCAATTCGAGATGGGGGTAACCACACGGAATATGGCCATAAGTGGCATAGTAAAAGGCCCAACGGGCGCACGGGCCGCCCGGCGGGACATCGTTGCACTGGGAATAGCCGCAAGCGCGATCCTGATGTTCATCGGGACCGGCAGCGTCGTCCTGCCTGCAATCCTGCGCCAGACCTTGGGGATGGGCAGCGGGCCGGGACAGGTTCTCACCACCGCCCTGCTGTTGAATATCGCGCTGATCGTGTTCGGCTGGCGGCGATACACCGAAATGCTACGCGCTATCGCCCGGCACCGTTCTGCCGAGGAACAGGCGCGCATTCTGGCCGAAACCGATCCGCTGACCGGCTGCCTCAATCGCCGCAGCATCGGCGTGGCGACCGACGAGTTGCTTGAAACGGCAGACAATGATCAACAGGCCGTGGCGTTCATCATGGTCGATCTGGACGATTTCAAACAGATCAACGATATGAACGGGCACAAGCTGGGTGACGAAGTACTGCGCACCGTTGCGGATCGACTGTCAGCGCTGGCCCCGGAAGGCGGGCTGGTTGCCCGGCTTGGCGGAGACGAGTTCAGCTGCGTGGTGCCGTATGACGCCAAAGCGCCGAGCCAGGTCGATGATCTGGCCCTCCTGTTGATCGACAAGGTTGCAGAACCGGTCAAGATCGATGGTCTGGTGTTCGAAATTACCATGTCGGTCGGTCTCGCCTCCAGCGATCCGGTCTATAATGGCAATATGGACGGCATCGATGCCGACACGCTGATGCATCATGCCGATATCGCGATGTATCACGCGAAAAAGAAAGGCAAAAACCGCTATTTCTGGTTCGAAGGAACCATGGAAGAAGAACTACGGTTTCGCAATGAGCTGGAAGCCGGCATCAGGCTGGCCCTGAACGACCACGAATTCGTGCCCTATTACGAACAGCAGATCGACCTGGAAACCGGCAATCTGATGGGCTTCGAGATGCTGGCGCGCTGGGAATCTCCGCGCCTTGGCGTGGTGTCCCCCACCGTCTTCATTCCGATCGCGGAAGAAATCGGCGTGATCGGAGAGCTATCCGACCAGCTTCTGGAAAAGGCGCTGGAAGACGCCAAGGGCTGGGCACCGCACCTCACCATGTCCGTCAATATTTCGCCCGTGCAGCTGCGCGATCCCTGGTTTTCTCAAAAGCTACTGAAGATGCTGGTGCAGCACAGTTTCCCGCCGCAACGGCTGGATGTGGAAATCACCGAGAGCTGCTTGCATGAAAATGTCGCAGTCGTGCGCTCGATCATCACATCGCTACGGAACCAAGGGGTCAGGATCAGCCTGGACGATTTCGGCACCGGCTATTCCAGCCTGGCTCAGCTGCGGACCCTGCCCTTCGACCGGTTGAAGATCGACCGCAGCTTCGTGTCCGAACTCAATGACGGTAAGACCGGCTCGCAACTTGTCGATGCAATTGTGTCGCTCGGCAATGGGTTGAACCTGCCGATGACGGCAGAGGGTATCGAGAACCAGGAAATCCTCGATGCGCTGCGTGAAATGGGTCAGTTGAAAGGCCAAGGTTTTCTTTATGGCCGCCCCGAAAACAGCGAAGCCGTCAACAGGCGGCTCGCCCAGGCTGGCTTGCTCTCCCAAGCTGAAGAGGCGGACGGGGCAGACAAGGCCGATAACACTGTGCGAAACCCGTTCGGTAAAGCCGCAACCGGATAATCCGCGCCTGACCGCACAGCACACTATACTGGACGCAGGCCCACCCGGCGCATAGATGCGCGGGCGCGATGCGGATCGATTTCACAAAGATGCACGGGCTTGGCAACGATTTCGTCGTACTGGATGGCCGTGCGCGCGATCTGCCTCCGATTACCCAGCGGGCGGCAGCGCAAATTGCCGACCGCCGCACGGGTATCGGCTGCGACCAACTCATCGTGCTGGAAAATTCGCCCCATGCGGATTTCCGGATGCGTATATTCAACGCCGATGGCAGCGAGGTCGGTGCCTGCGGCAATGCGGCGCGCGCCGTCGCGCTGCTGCATGGCAAGCCGGCACAGGTCGAAACCGGCGGCGGCATTATCCGTGTGTCCCCGACGGCCAGCGGCGCCGAGGTCGATATGGGGGTGCCGCGTTTCGGATGGGAGGAAATCCCGCTGGGTTACGCGATGGACCCGGCCGAAATGCCTGTATCGTGGGAAGATCTGGAACGTCCCTTCGCCGTTAATGTCGGCAATCCCCATGCGGTGTTTTTCGTGGACGATGCCAATGCAGTGCCGCTGGATGAGCTGGGGCCGAGGATCGAGCGGGACCCGGTGTTTCCCGAACGGGTCAATGTCAACGTGGCGCATGTTACGCCAGGCAAGATCGTGCTGCGCGTATGGGAACGCGGCGCCGGGCTGACGCGGGCTTGCGGCACGGGTGCCTGCGCAACCGCGGTTGCGGCCATTCGGCAAGGGCGGGCAACCTCGCCGGTCGAGGTCGCCCTGCCCGGCGGCTCGCTGGAGATCGAATGGCAGCCGGGTGGCTCGATCACCATGCGCGGACCGGCTGCGGAGAGTTTCCGGGGCAGTTTCGACTGGGGCGATTTCGCATGAGTGCGGAAATCGTCACGCTGGGGTGCCGCCTGAACCTCGCCGAGAGTGAGCGCATGCGCTCCATGCTTGCCGCCGAGCAGGATCTGGTGGTGGTCAATAGCTGCGCGGTTACTTCCGAAGCGGTACGCCAGACTCGCCAGGCCATTCGCCGCGCTCGCCGGGCCAGCCCCGATGCGCGGCTGCTGGTCACCGGCTGCGCTGCGGAGATCGAGCGTGAGCAGATTGCGGCTATGCCCGAAGTCGATGGGCTGATTGCCAACACGGCCAAGCTGGATGCACGCGCATGGAACGTGCCGCAAACCGCCCCGGCAATCCCTGCCGCGCATACGCGAGCCTTTGTCGCGGTGCAGAATGGCTGCGATCATTCCTGCACCTTCTGCGCGATCCCGCAGGGCCGCGGGCCAAGCCGCTCGCTGACGATCGCGCAAGTCCTGCGCGAGATCGAGCGCGACCTGAACCGCGGCGCGCGCGAAGTCGTGCTGACCGGGGTCGATGTCACCAGCTGGGGCCACGATCTGCCGAACGCGCCGCAACTGGGCACGCTGGTAGAGGCAATACTCGTTGAATTTCCCTCGCTCGCGCGGCTGCGAATGTCTTCGGTGGACGGGATCGAGATCGACCCGCTATTGTTCGAATTGTTCGCTGGCGAGGCGCGGGTCATGCCGCATATCCATCTCTCGCTACAACACGGCCACGACATGATCCTCAAACGCATGAAGCGCCGCCATTTGCGCAGAGATGCGGTCGATCTGATCGCGCGCCTGCGCACCGCGCGGCCCGATATCGCAGTGGGCGCGGACCTGATCGCCGGATTCCCGACCGAGGACGAGGCGATGCATTCCGCGAACCTCTCGATTATCGAGGAATTGCAGATCGTTCATCCGCATATCTTCCCCTATTCACCGCGCGGCAACACGCCGGCTGCGCGAATGCCGCAACTGGCGCGTTCGGTCATTAAAGGGCGCGCTGCCGAGCTTCGCCGGGCGGGTGCAGCCGTCCGCCGGGAATGGCTGGAAAACCATATCGGTCAACCGCTGGAGATACTTGCCGAGGCCGGAGGCACCGGCCACGCCCCCGATTTCGCGCAAGTCGCGGTGCCCGAAGGAACCCAACGTGGAGAGATTGTGACCGTCATTCCAACCCGCCTCGAACAAGGCCTGCTGCGATGAGTACCCATGAAAATGCGCCCGGCGGCTGGACCCAGCGCCTGTTCGGCGGATTTCGCAAAACGTCGGAGAAGCTGGGCGAAAACCTGTCCGGCGTGGTCGGCACTGCCAGACTGGACGATGCCACGCTGGACGATGTCGAAGATGCGCTGATCGTTTCCGACCTCGGCCCGGCAGCTGCCGCGCGCATTCGCAGCAAGCTGGCGGAAAAGCGGTTCGGCCTCGAAATCAGCGAAGCCGAGTTGAAAGAGGCGGTGGCGGAAGAAATCGCCGCCATCCTGCGCCCCGTGGCCAAGCCGCTTGAAATCGTCGCTTTCCCGCGCCCGCAAGTCATCCTGGTGATCGGCGTGAACGGTAGCGGCAAGACCACCACCATCGCCAAGCTCGCCCATTGGTTGCAAGAGGACGATTACAGCGTGATGCTGGCCGCGGGGGACACTTTCCGCGCCGCCGCAATCGGGCAGCTTGCCACCTGGGCAGAGCGTATCGACGTGCCCATCATCCGCGGCCCCGAAGGCGGCGATCCCGCCAGCATCGTGTTCGATGGCGTAAAGGCGGCGACGGATCAGGGGATCGACGCGCTGGTGGTCGATACTGCGGGCCGCTTGCAGAACAAGCGCGAGCTGATGGACGAGCTGGCCAAAATCCGCAAAGTGCTGGGCCGCCTGAACCCGGATGCACCGCATGACGTGATCCTGGTGCTGGATGCGACCAATGGCCAGAATGCACTCAGCCAGATCGATGTTTTCAAGGAAGTGGCAGGTGTCACCGGGCTGGTCATGACCAAGCTGGACGGCACCGCGCGCGGCGGCGTGTTGGTGGCCGCGGCCGAGCAATATGGCCTGCCGATCCACGCCATCGGCGTGGGCGAGAAGATCGATGATTTGCGGCCTTTCGATCCCGATCTGGTCGCCCGTGTAATTGCCGGAGTGGCCTGATGACAGAAGCAACCGAAACGAAGAAATCAGGTTCCGGCTGGCTCAACGTCGCGGTCGATTACGGTCCGCTGGTCGTGTTCCTGGCCGTGTACAAGATCTATTCGCCCGAGGATCCCGAGCCGGTTGGCGAGATTGCGGCCGTCGTGCGCGGAACGCTGGCTTTCATGCTCGCCGCGGTGATCGCGCTGGTATTTTCCAAATGGAAATTCGGCAAGGCATCTGCGATGCTGTGGTTCTCCACTGTGCTGATCATCGGGTTCGGCGCGCTGACCGTCTTCTTCGGCGATCCCACATTCGTGCAGATCAAACCGACCATCATCTACTCCGCCTTCGGAGTATTGCTGCTGGGCGGCTATGCCTTGGGCCGGCCGCTTTTGCGCATATTGCTGGAGGCTGCATTCGAGGGGCTGAGCGACGCAGGCTGGCTCAAGCTGTCGCGCAATTGGGGTGTATTTTTCCTCGCCCTCGCCGCGCTGAATGAAGTGCTGCGCTATCTCTACAATGTCGAGAACGACAGCTTCGAAACCTGGCTATGGGCCAAGTTCTGGGTGTTCCTGCCGCTGACTTTCCTGTTTACCTTTACCCAATTGCCCATGCTGATGCGGCACGGGCTGGATGTGGAGCAGGAAGACGATGCGATAGCCGAACACCCCAAGACGGGCGAGTAGCGCCGCCTAGATCTCGACTTGACTGCCCAGTTCGACCACGCGGTTGGTCGGCAGGCGGAAGAACTCCATCGCGGTGGCCGCATTGCGTAGCATCCACGCGAAGATTTTCTCGCGCCAGATCGGCATTCCCGGCTTGTCGCTGGGCAGCAGGGTCTGGCGACTGAGGAAGAAGCTGGTGCTCATCATCTCGAACTCGCCGCCGCATTGCTTCAGTGTCTTCAGGCCTTCGGGCACATTGGTTTCCTGCATGAAACCGTAATGCAGGATTGCGCGGTAAAATCCGTCGCCAAGGTCGTGATACTCGCAGCGTTTTTCATCGGGCACATAGGGCACATCGGCGATCAGCACGGTCAGGATCACCACCCGCTCATGCAGCACCTTGTTGTGCTTGATATTGTGGAGCAGCGCGCTTGGCACGCCCGCCGCGCTGCTGGCCATGAAGATCGCCGTACCCGGCACGCGGGTGGCCGAATTCTTCGCAGATTTTGCGAATATCTCGATTGGTAGCGCCACTTCGCTCATCCGTTCGCGCATCAGCTTGCGGCCGCGCGCCCACGTTGTCAGCAAGGTAAAGGCGACGAACCCGATCAGCAGCGGGAACCACCCGCCATCGGCCACCTTGGTCAGATTGGCGGCGAAATAGGCACCGTCCACGATCAGGAACAGGATCACCACCGGCGCGGCATACCACCAGCGCCATTTCCACACGCCCACCAGCAACACCGCCATCAGCAGCGTATCGATGGTCACCGCCCCTGTCACCGCGATCCCGTAAGCGCTGGCCAGGTTCGAGGAGTTCTGGAAGGTGAACACCAACACCAGCACGGCGACCATCAGCGCCCAGTTGATCGAGGGGATATAGATCTGCCCGCCCTCGGTTTCGCTGGTATGGCGCACGGACAGGCGCGGGATGAAGCCCATCTGCATCGCCTGGTGCGTGATCGAAAATGCGCCGGAGATAACCGCCTGGCTGGCGATGAAGGTCGCGACCGTAGCCAGGAACACCAGCGGCAAGCGCCATTCTTCCGCTGCCAGGAAGAAGAACGGGCTGGTAATCGCCTTGGCCGCCTGTTCCGGCGGCAGGCCCAGCACCATCGCCCCTTGCCCGAAATAGTTGAGCAGCAGGCACGGCATCACGAAGCCGAACCAGCTGAGACGCATCGGTCCGCGCCCGAAATGGCCCATATCGGAATAGAGCGCTTCCGAACCCGTCACGGCAAGAACCACGCTGCCCAGCGCCAGGAACGCCAGCGTCCCGTCGACCCAGAAGAAATTGAACGCGTAATAGGGATTGAGCGCCCAAAGGATGTCGGGCGTGCCCGCGATCTGCCACAGACCCATCCCGGCGATCACGGTGAAATAGACGATCATTACCGGGGCGAACAGTGCGCCGACCTTGGCCGTGCCGCGCTTTTGCAGGATGAACAGGAAAATCAGCAGGACCACCGCGATCGGGATCACGAACCGGTCCAACCGGCTATCTACCACGGTCAAACCCTCGACCGCCGACAGAACGGAAATCGCCGGGGTAATCATGGAATCGCCGTAGAACAGCGCAGTGGCGAAAACGCCCAGCAACACAGCCACCCAGCCATATTTCGATTTGCTGATCTTGCTGGAAATCAGCGCCACCAGTGCGAGCGAGCCGCCCTGCCCCTTATTGTCTGCACGCATCAGGATGGTGACATACTGGATCGATACGACCAGCGTCATCGACCAGAAGATCAGGCTGATGACACCCAGAATGTGCAACCTGTCGAGATCGAGCGGATGCGGGCCGACGAAAGTCTCGCGAAAGGCGTAAAGCGGACTTGTGCCGATATCGCCGAAGACCACGCCGATCGCGCCCATGGCGAGCGCGGCTTTGGATGCGGATTTGGCATGACCGCCGCCGCCCGGTTCGGTAGCGCCCACGCTTTCACCGCGATCGCCAGCGCCCTCCTGCGAAGGCAAAGGCGCGATATTGTCGCTGGATTGAGTCATGCCGCGTGCGTTTCTGCCCCGCGTGCCCATATCTCGCCCATAAGGCTGCCTTTCGAGCGATCCCGTGCAAGGCGGCGGCCCCTAGCAGCATCGCCCGCATCGGGCAACATCGCGGCGCTCGCACGTATTATCGCGGCATTCCCACCGGGTTTGCCGGATCGACCCCGCCCATCCGGGACAGCATATCGTCGAGCCGCGCAAGCCTTTGTTCCATCAGCGGTTTCCAAGGCGCTGCCTCGGGCGCGTTGGCGACGATTTCCTGCCACAACTGCCGCGCCTCGCCCGGCCTGCCCGAACGCAGCAAACCCACGCCCAGAAAATAACCCGCCCCCGGATGCGCCGGATCGCTCAATTCTGCTTGGCGATAGGCGTACATCGCTGCCGGGGTCAGTTGGCCATCGGCATGTTCGACCAGCGCATTGCCCAGAGCCAGCCATGCCTCTGTATCCTGCGGATTATCGTCCAGCGCACCGCGCAGGAACTGTGCCGCTTCGGCATATTGACCGCGCCGCGAAAACCCGTCGGCGGTGACCACGAAGCGCGATGGCAGCAAGCTTGTATTGAACAAGGCGCGGCGTTCTTCCACCATCGCAGCACCGGCCCCGCTGGCATCCGCCGCTGCCGATTTGGGCGCGCCCGCCAGATTGGGCGAGGCTTGCAACGCATAGCCCGCCAGCCCCAGCATCAGGGCCGCCCCGAACAGCGCCCAGCCGGCACGCGGCAATTTCAGCGCGAAGGCGGCGGCGAGGAAGGTCACGCCCGCCAATCCGATAATCAGCAGCCATGTCATGCGGCGTTATTCTTCCTTTTGCCCAGCCGGCGCCACAATAACAGCCCCGCGATCAGCGCCAGCAGCAGCGGCGCGGCGAATAGCGGCCAGGTCGTGCGGCTGACACTCGGCGCATAGCTGACATAATCGCCATAGCGTTCCACCAACCATGCACGGATCGCTTCCGGCTCCTCGCCCGCCGCGATGCGGGTGCGGACCTGGTGGCGCATATCTCCCGCCATCGGCGCATCGCTATCAGCAATCGACTGGCTCTGACATTTCAGGCAGCGCAGGGTGAGCATCAAGTCCTGTGCCTCAGCCTCATCCGCCGGGTTTTCGAGCTGGTTGTAGGCATAGGGCGCCGGCGGCAACGATTGCTGCGCAGCCGCTGGAATGGTGGCCGTAGCCGCCAGAACTGCCATCAGGCCCGCTGTCATCGAGCGAGAGGAGAGAACGCTCTTCATCCGCCAACCTCCTCCAGTTTTTCGAGCAGTAGCGGCACGTGCTCTGCGCGAATATCGCCGATATGCTGGTAACGGATAACTCCATTGCCATCGATCACAAAGGTTTCGGGCACGCCGGACGATCCGATGCCGAGCTGCACTTCGGAAAGATCATCCGCACCGATCCGGCTATACGGATTGCCGTAGCGGTCCAGGAATCGCGCCACATCTTCCGGGCGATCGCGAATGGCGACCCCGGTAATCTCGGCACCTGCGCGCTGCAACCGCTCCAGATGCGGCGCTTCTGCGATGCAAGGCAGGCACCAGCTGGCCCAGACGTTCAGCAATTTCGGCCGGCCATCGCGAAAATAGGCGTCGGACAGGCCCGGACGATCGGCGGTGGCGGGGCGCAGGTCGAAACTGGGCAAGGGATTGCCGATCATCGCGCTCGCCACGAAATCGTTCTTCGGCTGCGTCAATTGCCACCCCGCCAGCCCAGCGAAACCGGCAAACAGCGCGAGCGGTATCCACAGCCACCAGCGCATCAGCTTGCGACCGCCGGTCTGGCCGCGGCGAGTTCGGCTTCGTCGGCACGGCGGACATCGCCGCGAGCGCGGATACGGCGGCGCTTGATATCGCCAACCAGCCGGCCGATCAGTGCGAGCAATCCGCCAAGCGCGACCAGCATCCCGCCATACCAGATGAAGGTCACGAACGGCTTCCACCACAGGCGCAGCTGCCAGCGGCCATCGGCGTTCTGGTTGCCAAGCACCGCATAGAGCTGCCCGTTCCAGCGAGTGACCAGCGCGCTTTCGGTGGTTTGCTGTACCGGCGACCAGAAATCGCGCGATTGCGGGCCGAGTTCGATCGGCGAACCATCGCCATAGGTCGCGAATAGCCGGCCCTGCAGCGCAGTCCAGTTCGGCCCGGCGACCGGGTCTACAGCGTCCAGTGCGACCTTCCATTTACCGACCTGCGCGCTGCCGCCAATCTCGACTGCCGCCAGCCGTTCCTCGCTGAAGGCACTCTCGCTTGCCATGCCGAACAAGGCGACCGCTATTCCGAAATGGGCGATGACCATGCCCCAGGTCGCGGTGGGCACGCGGGTCAGCTTACGCCCGCGAAGCGGCATGAAGCTGGCAACCGCGAGCCCGGCAGCCAGAGCCAAGCCGAGCAGCGGCAGAACGCTGACACCGCCGATCAGCAGCACGATCACGAGCGCGGCCAATGCGGCGACAGCTGCAGCGATCGCCGGCTTCGAAATACGCTCCAACCGGTCCTGCCGCCAGCGCAGCAACGGACCGACCGCCATGATCGCCAGCATCGGCAGGGTAAAGATCGCGCCGACCGGGTTGAAATAAGGCGGGCCGACCGAAACGCGCACATCGAATGCCTCGGTCAGCAGCGGATAGAGCGTGCCGATCAGCACCACGCCAAGGATCGCGGAGAGCATCACATTGTTGAACACCAGCGCCCCTTCGCGGCTGATCAGCGAAAAACGCTGGCCTTCCGAAACCGTCCCCGCCCGCAGCCCGAACACCGCCAGCGCGCCGCCAATATAAAGAACCAGCAGCGCCAGGATAAAGGTACCGCGCTCGGGATCGACCGCGAATGCGTGGACGCTGGTGAGGATGCCGGAGCGCACCAGAAAGGTGCCGACCATGCTCATCGAAAACGCCACCACGCCGAGCATGATCGTCCATGCGCGCAACGCATCGCGGCTGGCGAGCACGCTCGCCGAATGTAGCAGCGCCGTTGCGGCGAGCCACGGCATCAGGCTGGCATTTTCGACCGGATCCCAGAACCACCAGCCGCCCCAGCCAAGCTCGTAATACGCCCAATAGCTGCCCGCCGTAATGCCCAGCGTCAGAAATATCCACGCGCCCAGCACCCAGGGGCGCATGGCCCGTGCAAAGTCCGGCGTGACTTGCCGTGTCAGCAAGGCGCCAACGGCAAAGCTGAAGGCAACCGACAGCCCGACATATCCGAAATACAGCGTCGGCGGATGGAAGGCGAGGCCGATATCCTGCAGCAACGGGTTCAGTCCCAGCCCCTCCAGCGCGGGTTGTGGCAACCGCTCGAACGGGTTGGAGGCGAACAGCAGGAAGGCATAGAAGCCGATCCCCACGAATGCCTGCGCCGCCAGCGTCGCGCGCATGGTCTTTTCAGGCAAGCGCTTTTCCGCCGCCGCGATCAGCGCGCCCGCCAATGCCATCACGGTGACCCACAGCAGCATGGAACCTTCGTGATTGCCCCATGCCCCGGCCAGCTTGAACACCAGCGGCTTGTCCGAATGCGAATTCATCGCGACCAGCTTCACCGAAAGATCGGTGCGCGCGAACAGCCACAGCAGCATCACGAAAGAGATACCGGCCAGCACGCCCTGGATCACCGCAGCCGGGCGGACCAGCGTGGCCAACTCGCCGGAATTTTCCCGCTGTCCCAGCGCGCCCGCGACCAGTTGCAGCACGGACAAGGCGGCGGCGAGCCACAGGGCGGCGAGACCAAGTTCGGCGATCATCTGCGGTGCTTACCTCGGCGCATTCTGGTTGTTCATCACGCGGTTTGCACCGAGTTGCTCCGTCCCGGCAACGATGTCGCGGGCCTGATGCTCGGACATTTCCTGCAATTCACGAGGGACGTAATTCTCGTCATGCTTGGCGAGCAGATTGTCGGCGACGAATGTCCCATCACCTGCCAGCCGCCCTTCGGCCACCACGCCCGATCCTTCGACGAACAGGCTCGGCACGATCCCGGCAAAGCGCACCGGAACCTGCGCTTCTCCGTCACCGACCACGAAAGCGATCGTGACCCCGTCATCCAGAGTGGCGAGCGATCCTTCGCGGACCATGCCGCCCAGCCGTACCGCCTGACCCACTTCGGGAGGATCCTCGGCCATCTGGCTGGGCACGTAGAAATAGCTCGCTTCGCTGCGCAAGGCATAGGCGCCCAGCAAGCCTGCGCCGATCAGCGCCATCATGGCGATTCCGATCAGCACAAGGCGCTGGTGCTTGGGCTGCAATGCGCTCATTTCTCGCTCCTGCCCATTCGCCGGGCCTTCTCGCGCTTCCGCTCTGCCCGGCGCATTGCCAGCCAGCTCCAAATGACCAATCCGAGGGTGCCGGTCACGCCGACCGCATAGGCGGCTATCACGAAATCCCATTGATCCAGCGCCTCGCGCATCAGGCCGCCCCTGCTGCCAGCACAGGCTCGGCATCCATCGCCCGCCTGCGCAGCCGCGCCTCTGCCTGTGCCTCGGCCAGCAACGCGCGCATCCGGGCGACTACAACGCCGCCGAACAAGAGCGAAAAACCCAGCGTGGCGACCAGCAACGGCACCAGATAGGCCGCATCGATGGCCGATTTGCCAATGGAGATGCTGGCAGGCTGGTGGATGGAATTCCACCACACGACGCTGCGGTTGATAATCGGGATATTGACCGCCCCGACCAGGCCGAAGATCGCCGGGATACGGCTGGAGCCGCCATCGCGCGCGACCGCCTGCGATAACGCGATATAGCCGAAATAGAGGAACAGCAGCACCAGCATCGATGTCAGCCGCCCATCCCATTCCCACCAGGTACCCCAGGTCGGGCGGCCCCAGATCGATCCGGTCAGCAGGCAGATGGCGCAAAATACCAGCCCGGGCGCAGCCGATGCCCGCGCGGCGATATCGGCCAGCGGGTGCCGCCAGATCAGCGCCACGGCACTGGCAATCGCAATGGAGGTCCACCCGCCCATGCCGAGCCAGGCAGCCGGGACATGGATGAACAAGATACGCACGGTTTCGCCCATCAGGCGGTCGGGGGGAACCATGAACCATCCCCAGGCCAGCGCGCCGCCCGCAAGCAGCAATCCGCTGACAAGCAGCAGGGGCGTCAGCCACCGCGCGAGCGATAGGAACCGCTTGGGATTTGCAAAGCCGTGCATGTCATTCCGTCCGGGCAAACCAATGCCACCCCGCGCACTTGCTATCAAGCCCGCGTAAGTTGCAAAATTGTCAGCGCCCGATCAGTTTTTGTGCCATCCGGTCTGCCACGATGTCGGGCGAGACTCCAGTGGAATCGCTTTCTTCCCAGATTTCTTTGAGCCGGCCCGGTATCTGGGCAATGCGCTTGCGCACTTCGTTGATGTCGCACGGATCGCCGTGCTGGCGGCAGAGAAATTCTAGCGTTACCGAGATAATCCCGCCGGCATTGATGACGTAATCCGGCGCATAGAGAATGCCCCGCTCCGCCACCATCGCGCCGTGTTTCTGCCGGGCGAGCTGGTTGTTCGCCCCGCCGGCAACAATCGGCGCTTCGAGCCGGGCGATGCCTTCATCGTCCAGAATCGCACCCAGCGCACAGGGGCTGAACACGTCGCAGGCCACGCCCATAATCGCGTCGCTGGACACGGCCTCGCCGCCCAATTCGTTGGCGAGCGCGGTTGCGCGTTCCTCGTGAATATCGGCCAGTGTCAGCTTCGCCCCTTCGGCGGCAAGCAACTTGGCCACGCCGCCGCCCACGCTTCCGGTACCCTGGATGGCGACGTGCACGCCTTGCAGCGAAGTCTTGCCGAGCTTGTGCTCGACCGCAGCCTTGATGCCGTGAAAGATGCCGATTGCGGTGAACGGCCCGGGATCGCCGCCCGCTGCATCTTCGCCGGATACCGGCAGGCCGGAGACGAATTGGGTGCGCTTGGACACGGCAACCATATCGTCGGGCGAAATGCCGACATCTTCTGCCGTCACGTAATTTCCGCCAAGATCGGCCACCGCATCACCGAAAGCGGCGAGCATTTCCGGCGATTTGGTCTTGCTTTCATCGGCCAGGATAACCGCCTTGCCACCGCCCATCGGCAGGCCGGCCATGGCGTTCTTGTAGCTCATCCCGCGCGACAGGCGCAGCGCATCGCGCATCGCGTCCTTCGGCACCGGATAATGCCAGAAACGCGTTCCGCCCGCGCCGGGGCCGCAATATGTCGAGTGAATCGCGATAATCGCGGTCAGGCCGGAGGCGCGATCGCGCACCAGCTGGACCAGCTCGTGATCGTCGTAATCGGGTTCTGCCCAGAATGCTGTCATTACCCGTACCCCCGCAAAAGCGCGCCTGTATTCGGCCTGCAAACAAGGGATGATGGGGCGATCGAGGGGTCTCGAACCCCCGACCTCCGGTACCACAAACCGGCGCTCTAACCAACTGAGCTACGATCGCCATACACCCCGGCAAAGCCGTGTGGAGCGCGCCTGTTGGCGGCGCTGCGGCCCCCGGTCAAGAGGCGCGCGGTGCGGTGGCGAGCCTGTTGCATGATGCCCGCGAATTTGGAAGCGAAAAGTGTGCAAAGTGAATTTCGGCGCAATATTGTTACGTAGCTTGCGAAGGGGCGTGGCGGCGGTATCCTGCCAGCCATGGAAAATTTGCGCGAATCCTCCGCCGAAATTTTGCTGCGCGATCCGAAGATGCAGCGGGTTCCGGGTGCGAAGCTGGAGCTGTTTCGCCGCCGCGATTTTATCGGCCCCGATCTGTGCGCGCAATTGATCGAGCTGGTCGAAGCCGAACGCCGCCCCTCCACTATCGCGAACGACAATGGCGATGCCTATTTCCGGACCAGCGAGACCTGCGATCTGGACCCGGCGCTGCCTTCGGTTATCGCGTTGGAGGCCAAGCTGGCGCTGCTATCGGGAATCGACCCGGCGCATGGTGAGCCGCTGCAGGGCCAGCGCTACGATGTCGGGCAGGAATTTAAGCCGCATTCCGACTATTTCACGCCCGGAACAGCGGATTACGAGAAATTTTGCTCGGTCGCGGGGCAGCGGACCTGGACCTTCATGATATACCTCAACGATGTCGAGGCTGGCGGCGCCACTCGGTTCAAGGCGATCGGCAAGACTTTTCAGCCCAAGGCAGGTACGCTGCTATGCTGGAATAACCGCCGCCCCGATGGCAGCGTGAACCCGAACACGCTCCATCACGGTATGAAGGTGCGCAAGGGCCGCAAATATGTGATCACGAAGTGGTACCGGGAGCGGGTATGGGGCTGAGTGCAAGAATAATAGAGGGATAACAGTGTCTTGCTTCGCTCTCGCCAGCGCATTGTATATAATCGCCGGTTATCTGATGGGAGGGATCTACTTCCTCGAAGAATCCTTCAATTTCCGCAGGCCGCTTTTATCGATTGTGTCATTATCGATTATGTTCGCTCCGCTCGGTTATTGGATTCTATCTCGCAAAAGGACTTAGCTGGTCAGCAAAACGATGACCCCGGTGAACTCTATCCGCCGCGCAAAGTCTTCACGCCCCAGTCGCGCTCCAGCAAATACAGCAGCACCCGCGCCGCTTGGCCGCGTTCGCTGTCCAGTCCGCCATCATGTTCCACCAACACCCGCGCATCGTCATGCGCGACCGAGAGCATTCGCTGGACCTGCTCCAGCGTGGCGATGGAGAATGGAGTATCGCCTGATTGGCGCGTGCCGAGCAATTCGCCGCCTCCGCGCAGTTCCAGATCCTTCTCAGCCAGCTCGAACCCGTCTTGCGAGGCACGCATCAAGGCAAGCCGCTGCTTGCCGGTTTCGGTCAAAGCCCCGCCGCGCAGTAGCAGGCAGACCGACTTCTCGGAGCCGCGCCCGACGCGTCCGCGCAATTGGTGGAGCTGTGCCAATCCGAAACGTTCGGCCTGTTCTATCACCATCAGCGTGGCGGCGGGCACATCCACGCCGACTTCGATCACCGTCGTAGCCACCAGCAGCTGGGCCTCGCCATCGGCGAAACGCTGCATTCCGGCGTCCTTGTCCTCCGGCCGCATCTGTCCGTGGACCATCACCACCGCATCGCCGAAACGTTCTTTCAGAGCCGCATAGCGCGCCTCCGCGGCGGCCAATTCGCTTTGCTCGCTGTCATGGACCATCGGGCAGACCCAGAACGCCTGGCTACCGGTTTCCAGATGGCGCGCTAGGCCTGCCACGACATCCTCCATCCGGTCCTGCGCCACCACCCTTGTATCGATGGCCTGTCGTCCGGGCGGCATTTCATCGAGCCGGCTGACATCCATCTCCCCATATTGGGCCAATGTCAGCGTGCGCGGGATGGGGGTCGCAGTCATGGCGAGCGTGTGGGGCGCGCGGCGGCCCTTTTCGGTCAGCATCAACCGCTGCGAGACGCCGAAGCGGTGCTGCTCGTCGATCACCACCAGGCCGAGATTTCTGTAAGCGACCGTTTCCTGGAAGATCGCATGGGTGCCGACCACGATATCGATACTGCCATCGAGCAATCCCATCAGGATCGATTCGCGCGCGCGGCCCTTGTCACGCCCGGTCAGAAGAGCGACCTCGACCCCCGTAGGGCCGGCCATTTCCTGCAAGGTGGCAAAATGCTGGCGCGCGAGAATTTCGGTCGGGGCGAGCAGCGCCGCTTGCGCACCGGCCTCGTTGGCGATCAGCATCGCGTTTAGCGCCACCAGCGTCTTGCCTGCACCCACATCGCCTTGCAGCAGGCGCAGCATCGGCGATTCCTGCGCCAGATCGCCTTCTATCTCCGCCACGGAACGGGTTTGCGCGCCGGTCGGCTCGAATGGCAGGGCCAGCTTCGCGCGCAGCGATCCGTCGCCTTTCAGCGGCTGTCCCTTGCGCGCACGATTGTCCGCGCGCACCAGCATCAGGGCGAGACTGTTGGCGAGCATCTCGTCATAAGCGAGCCGGTCGCGCGCCGCCGCATGTTCGCCGCGATGCGCCAGTTTCAGCGCATCGTTCCAGCTCGGCCAGCCTTGTTGCGCAAACTGCCCCGGCTCGATCCATTCGGGCAGGTCGGGCAGTTTCTCCAGCGATTGCGCCACCAGCGAGGCGAGCTTGGGCTGGGTCAGCCCTTCGGCCAGGGCATAGACCGGCTCGCACAGGCGCTGCAGCGTTTCGCCGCCTTCCTCCACCATGTGGTCGGGATGGACAATCTGAAGCATGTCGCCATACCGGTCGAGCCGCCCCGCCACCCAGCGTTTCTCGCCCACCGGCAACAGCTTCTTGGCGGTGTAGGCTGCGCGCCCGAAATAGGTCAGCGCGACGATGTTGCCCGGCGTATCCTGCGCCAGAACTCTGTACGGCCCGCGCCCGGTTCCGCTGGAGCGATGTTCGGTCGGGGTCAGCGCGATGACGATTTGCTCGCCCTCCCCCGCCGCATCCAGATTTTCCACCGCGCGGCGCGTGACGAAGCGTTCGGGAAGGTGATAAGCAACATCGCGCAGCCGCGTCAGGCCGAGCTTGTCGAGCGGCTTTTTCAGCTTCGGTCCGACGCCGTCCAGCGTATCGACTTCGGCGAACAAGGGATTGAGAATATCGGGACGCATAATGTGCCGGCCTCTTTACTCCACCGGCAATCCTTTCGTCACCCCCGCGATGGCGGGAGCCCAGATAACACTGGTCGCTCCCGGAGTGTGTGCCAATTCTGCACCCTCGGTAACCGTGGTTTCAAAGCTTGAACGAGCTTGTCTGGACCCCCGCCTTCGCGGTGGCGACGGGATTGTAATTCGAACGCCTTGTCATTACCCAGCGAGCCCATGACCACTACCCTTACCCCGCGCCTGGCCAAGGCAAAATTTCGCGCATGGCACCGCGGCACGCGGGAAGCGGACTATATGATCGGCGGCTTTTTCGATCGTTACCATGCGCGGTGGGCCGAAGCCGACATCACATGGTTCGAATCGCTACTGGAAGAGGACGATGTCGACGTAATGGCGTGGGCGCTGGGCACTCAGCCGATACCGGACCGCTTCGCGGGCGAGCAGATGGAAGCCATGCGCAAGCTCGATTACGTCGATATCCCGCGATAATCGCGCGGGCGAATTGGGCACTGGCGGGAACGCGCCCGCCCCACTAACGCTTCACTCATCCATGCCAGATTTCCAACGCATCCTCGACGCGGCAAGCCCGCTTACACTTGCCTCCGTCGCGCGCGGGGCGCAGCCGCTTGTCATGGCCGACATTGCACGTGCTGCCACCGGGCGTGCCGTGTTCATTGCGCCGGACGATGCAGCGATGCGTGCGGTGACCGATGCGGCACATTATTTCGCACCCGAACTGGAAGTGATCGAATATCCCGCCTGGGACTGCCTGCCCTATGACCGCGCCAGCCCAGCCCCCGGCATCGGATCGCGGCGACTGGCGGCATTGCACAGCCTGCAACGGGGCAAGACCGGTTCGCAGCTGGTCGTCACCACCATCAACGCCGTCTTGCAACGCGCCCTCACCCCGTTTCGCATTCGCGGTGCGGTAAAGGAGCTGAAGCCTGGCATCGAGATCGGCCATGACAGCCTGACCGCCCTGCTCCAGCGCCAGGGTTATCAGCGCAGCGATACGGTGGTCGATGTCGGCGAATTTGCCGTCCGCGGATCGATCTTCGATATTTTTCCCAGCGGGCTGGATCAGGGGCTGCGGCTGGATTTCTTCGGTGACGAGCTGGAAAGCCTGCGCCTGTTCGATCCTTCCACCCAGCGCACCACAGGCACGCTGGACAGTTTCCTGCTGCTGCCCGCCAGCGAGGCCTTGCTGGATGAGGATACGATCAAGCGGTTTCGGGGCCGTTACCGGGAAAAATTCGGCGCTGCCGCGACGCAGGATCCGCTTTACGAAGCGGTCAGCGAAGGACGGCGATTGGCGGGCATGGAACATTGGCTGCCGCTGTTCGAGGATAAGCTGAGCACGTTGTTCGATCACCTTGGCGACGGGGATCAGATAGTGATCGACAATAGTGCGATCCCGGCGGCGGAAGAACGGCTGTCCGATATCGCCGATTACTACAGCGCTCGCAAAGACGCGGCTGGCCAGGCCAAGGGCAGTTACCGCCCGCTGCCCGAAGATGCGCTGTACGTATCGCAGGAAGAATTCCAGCGCGCGCTGGAGGCTTGGCCGGTCCACCGCACGAAGATTTTCGCAGAACCCGAAAGCGACCGCGTGATCGATTTCGGCTTCGCTTCGGCCCGCGATTTCGGTGCCGAACGGGCGCGCGGGGACAATGTCTATCCCGCCGTCGCCGACCATTTGCGCGCGCTGTCCAAGGCCGGCAAGCGGCCGCTGATTGCCGCTTATTCGCAGGGCAGCCGCAACCGGATCGGATCGATCCTGGCCGAGGCGGGCATGGAAACGCGCGAGGCCGATACCTGGCAGGACGCGCTGGGCAAATCCGCTCCGAAAAAATCCGCCCCCAAGCCCGCGATCATGGTGCTTCCGCTGGAATCGGGATTCGCCAATGACGAGCTGGAAGTCCTCACCGAGGCGGATATGCTGGGTGACCGGCTGGTCCGGCGGCGCAAGAAGCGCAAGGATTCCGATGCCTTCATGGCGGAGCTGTCCGCGCTGGGCCGCGGCGATCTGGTGGTCCATACCGAACACGGGATCGGCAAATATCTCGGTCTCGAGCCGATCGAGGTCGGCAAGAGCAAGCACGATTGCGTGATGCTGGAATATAAGGGCGGCGACAAGCTGTTCATTCCGGTCGAGAATATCGACGTGCTCAGCCGCTATGGCAGTTCGGAAGAAACGGTCATGCTCGACCGGCTGGGCGGCGAAGCCTGGCAGAAACGTCGCAGCCGCCTGAAGGAACGGATCCAGGCGATTGCGGGCGAACTGATGCAGGTCGCCGCTGCGCGCGCGCTGCGCAAGGCTCCGGTGCTGGAAGCCGACGATCAGACCTACAATCAATTCGCCGACCGTTTTCCGTGGGAGGAAACCGACGACCAGGACCGCGCCATTGCCGATGTGCTGCGCGATCTGGAAAGCGGCAAGCCGATGGACCGCCTGGTCTGCGGCGATGTCGGCTTCGGCAAGACCGAGGTCGCCCTGCGCGCCGCCTTTGTAGCGGCAATGAATGGCCAGCAAGTCGCCGTCGTCGCGCCGACGACGCTGCTTGCCCGCCAGCACTTCACCAATTTCAGCGAACGCTTCGCCGGTTTTCCGCTCAATATCGGCCGCCTGTCGCGCCTCGTCCCGCCCAAGGAGATGAAGGAAACGCGCGAAAAGTTGGCCGATGGCACGATGGATATCGTGATCGGCACCCATGCGATCCTGTCCAAAAGCACGCAGTTCAAGGATCTTGGACTGGTGGTGGTGGACGAGGAACAGCGGTTCGGTGTCACTCACAAGGAAAAGCTCAAGCAATTGCGCGCCGATGTGCACATGCTGACGCTGACCGCCACGCCGATTCCGCGCACGCTGCAAATGGCGATGACCGGACTGCGCGAGCTCTCTACAATCCAGACTCCGCCGGTCGACCGGTTGGCGGTGCGGACCTATGTGATGGAATGGGACGAGGTGGTGATGCGCGAGGCGCTGCTGCGCGAACATCACCGCGGCGGCCAAAGCTTCATCGTTGTGCCGCGCATCGCCGATATGGAGGAGCTGGAGAAATGGCTGCGCGAGGCCATGCCGGAACTCAAATTCATCAGCGCCCATGGTCAGATGAGCCCGACCGAAGTGGAAGAGCGCATGAGCGCTTTTTACGAAGGGAAATACAACGTACTGCTATCCACCACCATCGTGGAAAGCGGGCTGGATATTCCCAGCGCCAACACCATCATCATCCACCGCGCCGACCGGTTCGGCCTGGCCCAGCTTTACCAGCTGCGCGGCCGGGTGGGCCGGGCGAAACTGCGCGCCTATGCCTATCTGACCTATCCCCCCGACATGCAGCTGAGCGAGATCGCGGAAAAACGGCTGAAGGTGTTGGGCGATCTGGATTCGCTGGGCGCTGGTTTTCAGCTTGCCAGCCACGATCTGGACATTCGCGGCGCGGGCAATCTGTTGGGCGATGAGCAGAGCGGCCACATCCGCGAGGTGGGTTTCGAGCTCTATCAATCCATGCTGGAAGACGCGATCCTGGCGGCGAAAGCGGGCGAGATGGGGCTGGAGGCCCGGCCGGAAAAGATCAGCCCGCAGATCACCGTCGATGCGCCGATCATGATCCCCGAAGATTACGTCCCCGACCTCGCCGTGCGCATGGCGCTATATCGCCGCCTGAACGATGCAAGCGACAAATCCGAGATTGAAGGCATGGCCGCCGAAATGATCGACCGCTTCGGCCCGCTGCCCGATGCCACGGCAAACCTCGTCCGCCTGATCGAGATCAAACACCAGGCGATCGAGGCGAATATCGCCAAGATGGAAGTCGGCGCGCGCGGCACGTTGGTAACCTTCCACGAGGATAACTTTCCCGATCCCGCCGGATTGATCGCCTATGTCGACCGGTTGAAAGGCACGGCCAAGCTGCGGCCCGACATGAAGCTGGTGATCAGCCGCGTCTGGAACGATCCGCAATCGCGCCTCAACGGATTGTACCAGCTGACCAAGGGTCTGAGCGGCGTGGTCCAGCGAGCGGCGAAGAAGGCGGCTTAGCCAACCAGCTCGGAAAACTCGTCCACGCTCATCGGAGCAGCCTTCAGGAATCCCTGGTAATAGGCGCAGCCTTCTGCCGCCATGATCCCACGCTGGGCCTCGTTCTCGATACCCTCGGCGATCACGTCCAGCCCCAACGCCTTGGCCATCGCGATGATACCGCGCAAAACCGCCAGATCGTCCGCGTGGCTTTCGATTCCCTCGACCATCGCCCGGTCCAGCTTCAAATAATCGAGCGGCAGCACTTTCAGATATCTGAAATTGCAGAAGCCCGCACCGAAATCATCGAGAGCAATCCGCATACCTTCGGCCTTCAGCGCGGTCAGCTCCTCTGCCGAACGTTCCAGATCACCCAGCAGCACCTGCTCGGTAATTTCCAGCGTCAGGCGGTTGGGCGCAAAGCCGCTGCTGCGAACCAGCTGGCGGAACTCGCCCGCAAAGCCGCCCACCGCCAGGTCTGCTGGAGTAATGTTGAGCGACAGCCGCAAATGCTTCGGCCAGTGCTTCGCCGCCGCCAATGCGCGGCCCAATATATGGCGCGAAAGATGCGCGACGTGATCCGCCCGCTCGGCAATGGAAAACAGCGCCCCGGCGCCGATTCTGCCAAGCCCGGGATGTTGCCACCGGGCCAGTGCTTCTGCACCGACCAGCGCTTCATTCGAGGCCCGATATTGCGGCTGGAACATGATCTCGATCTCGTCCCGATCGAGCGCGGCCAGCAAATCCGCTTCCATCTCGGCTCCGCCGCGTCCGGCTACGGCCAGGTCGCGGTCGACCCAGTCCACCCGGCGGCCCTGATGTCCCTCGAAGCGTTCCATCGCACCCGCCAGCCTGTCGAACAGCGCCTCCGGCCCTTCGCCCGGCAATGCACGGATCAGCGCGACGCGCGGCCACAGGCGCAATGTCCCCGCCTCGCCCGCCGCGTTGATCGGCAGGGCCACGGCATCGGCCAGCGCCTCGCCCAGCCATTGCCAGCGGTCGCGGCTGCAAGCCTCGCGCGCGGCCAGCAGGAACTTGCCGCCCCCCACGCGTGCGGCGATCCAGTCGCCTTCATCGAATTCGTCGCTTGCGAAATGCGCAATTCGCCGGGCCACTTCCACCAGCGCGCCATCGCCCGCCGCTTCGCCATAGGCCAGGTTGACCGTATCGAAGCGCCCAAGCCCCAGCATCATGGCATGGACCGGTGCCGGACGGTCCCCATGGGCCATCGGACCGCCCGATCGCCAAGCCGTCAGCTCCGCCCGCGCGGCATCCGCCCCGGGCAGGCCGGTCAGGCTGTCTCTTGAAGATTTCGTTACTGGCGGGGCCATGCAGGCGGCATAGCAGCGTAAAATGATTATTTCGTTCCCGACTTCCCTGCGTTGCAAAATCGAATGGCTAATCATAGAGATCGCTACCGGGTCGCAGCCGAAAGATGACGGAAGCGGGGGAGTTCCCATTTGACACAGCCGAACCCATACGAACGACTCGCACTGGCAGCGTCCGACACGCTGCGCGCGCAGGAGGCGCATGAGCGGCTGGTGGATCAGCATGATTGGGTGCCGATCGACCAGGCCGATGCCGTGGTTGTCCTGGGCGGCGACGGGTTCATGCTGCAAGTGCTGCATTCCATGCTGGATAGCGGGCGCGTGATCCCCGCTTACGGGCTCAACCTCGGCACGGTCGGCTTTTTGATGAACCGCACGCGCAAGAACGTCTCGCTCGGCTCGCGCATCGCAAAGGCGCGCGAAACGGCGGTTGCGCCGCTGCGCATACAGGCGGTGACGCAAGAGGGCGAGCACCACGAAATGTGCGCGATCAACGAATTGTCCCTGCTGCGCGAGACCCGCCAGACGGCCAAGATCGAGGTATCCGTGGGTGACCGCGTGCGAATCGAGGAACTGGTGTGCGACGGTGTGCTGGTCGCCACCCCGGCTGGCTCCACCGCCTACAACCTGTCGGCCAATGGCCCGATTCTGCCGCTCGATTCCAAGCTGCTCGCGCTGACCCCGATTTCGGCCTTCAGGCCGAGGCACTGGCGCGGCGCTATCCTGCCTGAGCGCAGCCCGATAAGGCTGCGGATCAAGGAGCCCCAGAAGCGCCCGGTGCTCGCCGTGGCGGACCAGAAAGAACTGCGCGACATTGCCGAAGTGTCGCTGGAAATTGCCCGCGATTCCGAATTGACCCTGCTATTCGACCCGCATCATGCGCTGGACGAGCGGATCGTGGCCGAACAATTCGTCACCTGAATTGCGCCTGCGCATTTCACCCACTTGCCAAAGCATCGCACCGCCCATATAGGCGCACCCCTGCCGCGAGATAGATCGCGGCGACAGGGCTGTTCCCCGATAGCTCAGCGGTAGAGTAGGTGACTGTTAATCACTTGGTCGTTGGTTCGAATCCAACTCGGGGAGCCACTCTTTTTTCTCCAAGGCAGCGCAGGCGAATGTCAGCCGGTTGAATTCATTTCGCCGGGACGGCAGTGAATAGGCGACTGCGCGCGGCTGCGACCAGTTGCAGCATCTGCCGCTCCGCCCCATCGGGCCGGCCGGATATCCACCACAGCGAAACCAGTATAGCGAAATAGACCGCTGCGCCGCATGCCGCCTTGGCGATCAGCGAAAGCAGGTCCGATGCGGGCCATATCGGCAGCAGGCTCAGAACCGCATACATGGTGGTCGCAGCCAGGAACGGGCGCGCAATATCCGCCGCTAGGGCCCCCAGATCGGCCTGCCCCATGCGTCCGATCACCACCACACCCATGATCAGCGTGGCGACACATGCCATGAAGCTCGCCGCTGCAATCTGTCCGGCGGTCCCTTCGCCCAGAAAAATCACGCCCAGCACGGCGGCAAGGGTCATCCCGGTGCCCGTCCACGAAACACCGGCGGACAGTCGCGCAGAGCCGCCCGCCTGCAAGGACGAGGCGATCAGGCGATATACCGCATAGACCGCCCCGGCAGGCGCCAGCCACAGTGCCAGCTCCGCCGCCAGGCCCCACTGGTCCCCAAGGAACACCGCAAAAAATTCCGGCGCCACGGCCGCCAGCCCAATGCCCAGCGGCGCTGTGACAATTGCGTAAGCGCCCAGCAGCGGACCGATCTGCGCCCCTTGCGACCGGATCGAGCCGCGCCTGCTGGTCTGCACGAACGACACCCGGTTCAGCGCGGTCGCGATTTCCTCGGTGAAGATTGCGGACAGGTCTTTCGACACGGTGAACGCGCCGACCGCCTCTGGCTGCGCCACCCTGCCCAGCGCCGCCCGGTCGATCTGGTTGTGGATTATCTGCGCAGCCACACCCAGGAACATCCAGATGGACACGCCGATCAGCTCCGCCCGCCGCTGCAGGCTGAACCGCGGCCGGTAGGGATGCAGCGCGTAGGACGCAGCGGTTTGCGCCGCCGATTGCACCACCAAACCGATCACCAGCGCCCAATAGGATTGCAGCAGAAGCGCGGCGGTAACAGTCGCCGCTAGCGAACTGAGCTTGGCGAACAGGCGCATTCCCAGGTCCCGCCCGAACTGGAAATGTCGGTCGAAATCGACGATCCCGATATTGATCGCCCCGGCGATCACGGAACGCATCGCCAAAACGCAGAGCACGGGAACAAGCTCGGGCAGTTTGTAGAACGCAGCAATAGCGGGCGATAGCATTGCCAGCACGATGCCGATCAGCGTCAGAATGCCGAACTGGATCGTCCAGGCCGTGTCGAGATAGCTGCGATCTGGGTTCTCGATCCGCAGCAAGGTCTGGCGCAGCCCAAGATAGGAAAAAATCTCCACGAATGCGACGGCGGTGATGGCCAGCCCGACAATCCCGAAATCCTCCGGTGTCAGTA
>Ga0181374_1000011_pt1 | contig 89594 bp, 79 predicted proteins | sample LowvirmetaG_2_FD_130086 | JGI IMG/M metagenome (GOLD analysis project Ga0181374, IMG submission 130086) | Marine viral communities from the Subarctic Pacific Ocean - Lowphox_10 viral metaG | ecosystem: Environmental > Aquatic > Marine > Oceanic | place: Subarctic Pacific Ocean | collected...
CCGGGCAATCACGCAAGCGGAAAAAGGGGCGAAATGGAGGCAATTCTAGCGTAAGGTGAACCTGCTAAGTACATTGTTTTACAATGATTTCGTACTTTAGCGTCGTCTGAATCGAAAGTACCACACCTCGTGCCCCTTGCGGCGGGCCTTGGCTTCGTAGCGGGTTTCGCTCCAGCCACCGGGGCGGTTCTGCCAGCTTTGCGGGCCCTCGGTGAGCCAGTCGAAACTGCCCGTTCCAGGCGCGGTATGCCGGTGCATCACCATCAGCGCGTGGCGCAGATAGACGGGATGATCGGTGCCGAACCTGAACTCGCCGCCCGGTTTCAGCTTGGCTGCGATCAGATCGAGCGGGCCGTCATTCATCATCCGCCGCTTGGCATGGCGCGCCTTGGGCCAGGGATCGGGGTGGAGGAGATAGACGAAACTGAGCGCACCGTCGGGAACCCGCGCCAGCACTTCCAGCGCATCGCCATGGTGCAAGCGGATATTGGGCAGGCCGCGATCCGAAATATGGACCAGCGCAGCGGCTACACCGTTGAGGAACGGTTCGGCCCCGATAAATCCGTGATCGGGCAACATATCGGCGCGCTCGGCCATGTGTTCGCCCGAACCGAAGCCGATTTCGAAGTGCAGCGGTCGGTCGCTGCCGAACAGCGTTTCGGCTGTAACTTCGCCTTCGGCAGGTACCGCGATCCGGGGGAGCAGCGTATCGACGAGTGACTGCTGTCCCGCCCGCAAGGGCTTGCCCACGCTGCGGCCATACAGCCGGTTGAGGGTGGTCGGATCGCCAGGCTTGTTCGCACTCATTGCCGCCCCATAAGAAAACGCCCGGGGTGTTTCCACCCCGGGCGTTTAATTCCGAACCAGATCGGGAGTAGTTTGGTTGGCTTGGCCAGCGTGCGACCCCCCGGCAATCAAGCCGCCGGTCGCTGGCCCCGTCACCAATGTTGCCGAGCGGACTTACGCAGCTTCGGCCTGCTCGTCCGGATCGCGCAGCACATAGCCGCGGCCCCAGACGGTTTCGATGTAATTCTCGCCATCGCATGCATGGCTGAGCTTTTTGCGCAGCTTGCAGATGAACACGTCGATAATTTTCAGTTCCGGTTCGTCCATTCCGCCATACAGGTGGTTGAGGAACATTTCCTTGGTCAGCGTGGTGCCCTTGCGCAGCGAAAGCAGCTCCAGCATGGCATATTCCTTGCCGGTCAGGTGGACCCGCGCGCCATCGACTTCGACGGTCTTGGCATCGAGATTGACGGCCAGCTTGCCGGTACGGATGATCGACTGGCTGTGGCCCTTCGAACGGCGCACGACTGCGTGAATTCGGGCGACCAGCTCTTCGCGGTGGAACGGCTTGGTGACATAATCGTCGGCTCCGAAACCGAAGCTGCGGATCTTGGAATCCATCTCGGCAATGCCGGACAGGATCAGCACCGGCGTTTGCACCTTGGCGACGCGCAGTTTCTTCAGCACATCGTAACCGTGCATATCGGGCAGGTTGAGATCCAGCAGGATAATGTCGTAATCATACAGCTTGCCCAGATCGAGGCCTTCTTCGCCAAGATCGGTGCTGTAGACATTGAAGCCTTCTGTAGTGAGCATCAGCTCGATCGCTTTTGCAGTCGTCGGCTCGTCTTCGATCAGCAGTACACGCATAGTCAGGTTCCCCTGTTCCCGAATTCCGGTGCGGCAACACCCCGTTAAGAGGTATTGCACTGGATTAACCACAAAAGGTCTGAAGGGAAAAGGTTAATATGGCGTAAACCGTTATTATCCGGCGAGTCGTTTTGTTTGGCCTTCAGACGCCGTGCGGTCGCTTCCTCTTCGCTGGCCCCGCGCCATCAGGCCGAAGCTGTGCCAAGCAGCCCTTAAATCGCCGCCAGTTTCTTTGCCCGCCGGCGTTGCACGCTGCTGCCGATCCCCATGGCCTCGCGATATTTTGCCACGGTGCGCCGAGCGATGTCGAAGCCTTCGGCCTTAAGCAGTTCGACCAGCTTATCGTCGCTGAGCACTTTTTTAGGTTCTTCCGCATCGGTCAGCGCCTTGATCCGGGCCTTGACCGCTTCGCTGCTGGCACCTTCGCCATCCGCGCCGCCACCGACCCTGCCAACTCCGCTGGTGAAGAAATATTTGAGTTCGAACGTGCCCAGCGGACAATGGAGATATTTGTTCGAGGTCACCCGGCTGACGGTGCTTTCGTGCATGTCGATCGCATCGGCCACGGCGCGCAGAGTCAGCGGCTTGAGCTCGGCCACCCCGCGCCGGAAAAATCCATCCTGCCGCTTCACCACCTCTGCGGCGACTTTCAGGATGGTCTTCTGCCGCTGGTCCAGCGCCTTGATCAGCCAGTTCGCATCGGCCAGTTTTTCGCGCAGCCAGCCGCGGCTTTCCTTGTCGGCCGAGCCGTCGCGCAGTTCGACGAAATAGGAACGGTTGACCACCAGCCGGGGCAATGTCGCCTCGTTCAGCCTGATCTTCCAACTCTTGTCCCTTGCGGTGGACAGCAGGATATCGGGTACCACCGCCGCTGCCGCCGCCTCGCCATATTGCAGGCCCGGCTTGGGATCGTAACAGCGCAGTTCTGCCAGCATATCGGCGAAATCTTCGTCGTCGACATCGCACATGCGTTTCAGCCGCGCGAAACCACCCTTGGCGATCAGATCGAGATTGTCGATCAGCCTCGCCATGCACGGATCGTAGCGATCCGCCTCGCGCGCTTGCAACGCCAGACATTCGGACAGGCTGCGCGCCCCGACACCTGTCGGTTCCAGCGACTGGACCAGCTTCAGCGCCCGCTCTGCCTCTGCCAGAGGAACGCCCAGCGCATCGGCCGCTTCCCACAGATCGCCGACCAGATAGCCGGACTCGTCGAGCTGTCCGACCAGGTAGGCGGCGACGAATCGCTCGCGTGGATCGCGGGCAGCAGCGCCCAATTGTTCCTGCAAATGGTCGGCCAGCGATGCTTCGCCGCCGCCGCGCTCCTCGATCGAAGGGGCATCCAGCATCCCGCCGCCCGAGACCGCGCCGCCCCATTCGCCATTGTCGCCGCCATCGCCGGTATCGCGGTCGCGGTCGATCGACGCGGGATCGATATCGAGCGGCGCATCGTCCGTCGCTGGCGCATCGGAGGCCGGCTCGCTATCCGGCAGGTCGGGCTTGCTTTCATCGTCGCGGCTTACCTCGCCCGCTTCCAGCAGCGGGTTCGACTCCAGCGCGTCGCCGATGAAGCTCTCGATTTCCAGATTGGACAGCGCAAGCAGCTTGATCGCCTGCTGCAATTGCGGCGTCATCACCAGCGATTGCGACTGGCGCAGGTCGAGGCGCGGGGCGAGGGTCATGGGGCTGGCCGCTCGTCCGAGCTTGCGCGAGCCGCTGAAAACCGGGCCATCGCCGCCAGATAATGAAGGCCGGACAACTTATACCGCGCTGGTACCCGAACCCAGCCATATGGCTGGCGGAACATCATCACATCGACATCCGCCCGGCATTCACAGCGTAAACCCTTCGCCGAGGTAAAGCCGCTGGACGTTTTCATCCGCCACCAAAGCTTCTGGGGTTCCGGCGAACAGGACTTCGCCGCCATAGATGATGCAGGCCCTGTCCACGATTTCCAACGTCTCGCGGACATTGTGGTCGGTAATCAGCACGCCGATCCCGCGCGTCTTCAGATCGGCAACCAGATCGCGAATATCGCTGATCGACAGCGGATCGATCCCGGCAAACGGTTCGTCCAGCAGCATGATCGACGGTTTCGCCGCCAGCGCCCGCGCGATTTCGCAGCGCCGCCGCTCACCACCCGAAAGCGCCATGGCCGGGCTGGAACGCAACCGGGCCAGTCCGAATTCATCCAGCAGTCGCTCCAGCTCCGCCGCACGCGTTTCGGCGCCCGGTTCGACCAGTTCGAGCACGCAATTGATGTTCTGTTCCACGGTCATGCCGCGAAAAATGCTGGTCTCCTGCGGGAGATATCCCAGGCCCAGGATCGCGCGGCGATACATTGGCAGGCTGGTGACATCCTCACCATCCATCAGGATGCGGCCGGAATCGGGCTTCACCAGACCCATGATCGAATAGAAACAGGTCGTCTTGCCCGCGCCGTTCGGGCCCAGCAGGCCGAGCACTTCGCCCTTGGCGACTTCCAGCGAGATATCGGTCAGCACGGCGCGCTTGTCGTAACTCTTGGCAATCGAGATAACTTCCAGCCCGCCTGCCGATTCGAGCAGCGGGCTGTGAACGGCATCGGGCACGCCGTCGGGCGAAGCAGTGTCGGTCTGATCAAGCATCGCCGCCTTGATAGCAGCGCGGCCCGCGCAGGAAACCCCGATTTTTGCGCAATCGCTCCGATCTGGCAGGGTTCGTGCATGTTTGGCGATGAACCGTTGTAATCTGCCGCCTCGGTGCGCGCGACCGGGCCGAATGGTTAGCGCTCTTGTCATAAACGGTCCGAAGTGGTCTATTTACCGGCGGGAAGAGGAGTGAGACGCATATGGCAAGGGCGCTCGACACAGAGAATGGGTCCGCAGGCGGGCATGGCGGTCACGGCGACCCCGCGATCGACTGGCGCAAGGGCATGAGCAACAATGTCGCCTATGCGTTGCTGGTCTATACCGGCTTGCATATTTTCGTGACGGTAAAGGCGATGGCGGATGGTACCGGATCGCTGCTGCCCTATCTGGCGTTGGTCGCCCTGATCGCCTTGATCATTCCGGCTTGCCGTGCGTTCGAGCGGCGCTGGGTGCGGATCAGCGATGGCAAGGCGCATGACCCCTCATTGCGGGGTGCCTATCGCCGCGACCAAGCCGTCCTGTGGACTTTCGCAATCGGCTTGCCGCTGCTGTTGACCGCAATGTTCAAAGCTTTGCTCGGCTGAATGGCAACCAGCCTTAGGGTTCTGCCTTCGGGGAACCGATCGTACTGCTGCGACGCTTTGACTGCCAGGGCGCTTTCGTGCCGCAGAACAGGGTGACGACAGCGTGAGCAGGGCGATAATCGAACGAACATGGCTGAAAGGCGTACCGGCATGGCTGGCTGCGCTGGCCGCATTCACGCTTGCCGTACCCGCGGCGGCGCTGTTGCCGGCGGCCGACGCTCCTGCGCCAGAGGCGGAAGCGACCGCCGAAACCGGCCCGATCGACGATACGCAGGATTCCGGAGCCGATGCGCGCATTCGTCAGCGCATCGCAGATATTTTCGGTCAGATCCCGGCGCTGGCCAAGATCGATGTGGCCGTGAATGAGGGGGTGGTGTCACTGTCTGGCATAGTTCCGGCGGATACCGATATCGAGCGGGCCGACACAATCGCCAGCCGGATAGAAGGCGTAGTCACGGTCGAAAATTCCCTGGAACGCGATGTGTCGGTGGGCGAGGGGCTGAGTATTTTCGAGCGGCTGGGCGAGCGTGCCAGCGATCTGGTCGCGCTGCTGCCCTTGTTGTTGCTGTCGGTGATGGTCGGGCTGGCCATCGCGGTGGTGGGGTACGTAATCGCCGGCTTTGGCGCGCTGTGGCGGCGGATCGCGCCCAATGCCTTCCTGGCCGAATTGATCCAGAGCGCCATTCGCTTCGCCTTCATCATCGGCGGGCTGGTGATCGCGCTCGACATTCTGGGGGCGACCGCGCTGCTCGGTGCAGTACTCGGCGGGGCGGGGGTCATCGGCCTCGCGCTCGGCTTCGCCATGCGCGACACGGTGGAAAATTACGTTGCATCGCTGATGCTCAGCCTGCGCCAGCCGTTCCGGGCCAACGATCACGTGCTGATCGACGATATGGAAGGCCGTGTCATCCGCCTGACCAGCCGCGCCACGGTGCTGATGACGCTGGATGGCAACCACCTCCGCATTCCCAATTCCACCGTGTTCAAGGGAATCATTCTCAATTACACTCGCAATCCGCAGCGGCGCTTCGAATTCGACCTGGGTATCGATGCCGATGACGATCCCAATGCCGCACGCCAGCTGGGCCGTGCCAAGCTGAAGGAGCTGGATTTCGTGCTCGACGATCCGGGGCCGGAAGCCCGCACCCTGGAAGTTGGCGATTCCAATATCGTGATCCGTTTCCTTGGCTGGATCGACCAGAGCGAGGCCGATTGGCACCGCGCGCGCAGCCGCGCCATTGCCGTGGTCAAGGCTGCGCTGGAGGATGCTGGCTTTGCCTTGCCGGAACCGATTTACCGTCTGCGCTTCGACTCGCGCACCGATGCGCTGCCTTTCGCCCAAGTCGAGGCGCAGCCATCCGAAAAGTCCGCGCCAAAACCGGCGGCGGCAGCAGCGGCTATAGCGCCTATCGATGACGAGGAAGACGTGACCCCGCAGGTGGAAATTGCGCGAATGGTCGCTTCAGAGCGCGCCTCGCAGGCGGAGGAGAAGGACTTGCTCGACCCCTCCCGCCCGGTGGAATAGCGCCGCTAACCTAAGCCCTTTACTTAGCCGCTTCCTGGCTCGCTCTTTCGATCGCTTCGATCACGATCTGACGCGCTTCGGCGCGGTCGCCCCACTTGCCGATCCGGACCCATTTCTCTGCTTCCAGATCCTTGTAGTGCGTGAAGAAATGCTCGATCTGCTGGAAGATGATGCTGGGCAAATCCTTGGTTTCGCCGACATCCGAATAATACGGGAAAGTCGTGTCCACCGGCACGCAGATCAGCTTTTCATCGCCGCCATGCTCGTCTTCCAGATTGAGCACGCCGATGGGGCGCGCGCGCACGACGCAGCCGGCCATGAACGGGCTGCGCGCGATGACCAGCGCATCCAGCGGGTCGCCATCGGGTGACAATGTGTGCGGGACGAAACCGTAATTGGCCGGATAGCGCATCGGCGTGTGCAGGATGCGGTCCACGAACAGGGCGCCGCTGGCCTTGTCGAATTCGTATTTAACCGGCTCGCCCCCGGTCGGAACTTCGATGATGACGTTGAGATCGTCGGGGGGGCTTTCGCCGGTTGGAATCTTGTCGATGCGCATGGAATTTTCTCGTCTGTTCGTTGGCGGCTCCTCCCCCAAAGAGCGTTGGCGCGCGCCCTAGCGGTTGGCGGACCATTGCGAAAGGCCTGCTGTCGCCCTAATCGGCGCTCATGTCCAAAACTCCCCAAGCCATTCGCGGCACGCAGGATATTTTCGGCGCGCAAGCCGAGGCTTTCGCGCATGTGGTCGAGACGTTCGAGCGGGTGCGCAAGCTCTACCGCTTTCGCCGCGTGGAAATGCCCGTGTTCGAGAAAACCGAAGTGTTCGCCCGCTCGATCGGCGAGACGACCGATATCGTCTCGAAGGAAATGTACAGCTTCGAGGATCGCGGCGGCGAATCGCTGACACTTCGCCCCGAATTCACTGCCGGTATCGCGCGCGCTTACCTCACCAATGGCTGGCAGCAGCACGCCCCGTTAAAAGTTGCGACGCACGGCCCGCTGTTCCGTTACGAACGCCCGCAAAAGGGCCGTTATCGCCAGTTTCACCAGATCGATGCCGAGATAATCGGCGCGGCCGAGCCGCAGGCCGATGTGGAGCTGCTCGCCATGGCCGACCAGCTGCTGCGCGAGCTCGGCATCGAAGGTGTGACCTTGCAGCTCAACACGCTGGGCGATGCGGATAGCCGCGATGCCTGGCGCGCCGCTCTGGTCGAACATTTTCGCGCCGTGAAAGGCGATTTGAGCGAGGATTCGCAGGAGCGGCTGGAGAAAAACCCGCTGAGGATTCTCGATTCGAAAGATCGCCGGGACCGCCCATTCGTGGCCGATGCTCCCAAGATCGACGCGTTCCTGTCGGACGATGCGCTGGCGTTTTTCGGCGCGGTGACCAGCGGGCTGGATGCGGCAGGCGTCAAATGGAACCGCGCCGAAAGCCTGGTGCGCGGCCTCGACTATTACCGCCACACCGCCTTCGAATTTATCCCGGACGAAGGTTCTGCGGTGGCGGATGCGCTGGGCAGCCAGAGCACCGTGCTGGGCGGCGGGCGCTATGATGGCTTGATGGAAAGCCTTGGCGGGCCGGAGACGCCAGCGGTCGGCTGGGCGGCGGGGATCGAGCGGTTGGCGATGTTGGTCGGGGAGCGCGAGGAAGAGGTTGCCGACCTCATTATCGTCGTTGAAGATGATGCTCGGCGCGATGAGGCGATTGCCGCGATCAAGTCGGTTCGCGACGCTGGTTTAACTGCCGAACTTATCGCGGAAGGCTCGCCGCGCAAGCGTTTCGACAAGGCTGTAAAACGCGGAGCGGGCGCAATCATATCCTTGCAGCGCGACATGGGGAACAGTCTGAAAGGCGACGATGCCACCGATCCGCGGGTGGCAACTACACTCCCCCAATACTGCAAATGATCATCCCCGAAGACCGCCTGCGCCAGATCGCCAACCGCTTCGCCGAGCTCGAAGCGCGGATGGCGTCGGGCACGTTGGAGGGCGATGAATTCGTTGCTGCCAGCCGCGATTATGCAGAGCTCGAGCCGGTCGCCCAGACTGCGCGCGAAGTGCTGGCCATGCGCGAGGAACTGGCGGGGCTGGCCGAGATGCTGGACGATCCCGAAATGCGCGCCATCGCGCTGGAGGAGCAGGCCGTTATCGAGGCGGCGCTGCCCGAAAAGGAACGCGCGCTCGCCATCGCGATGCTGCCGCGTGACAGCGCCGATGCGCGGCCCGCTATGCTCGAAATCCGCGCCGGGACCGGCGGCGATGAAGCGGCTTTGTTTGCGGGCGATCTCTACCGGATGTACGAGAAATTCGCCGCCGAGCAGGGCTGGAAGGTCGAGCCTGTTTCCATGAGCGCCTCTGATGTCGGCGGCTTTAAGGAAATCGTCGCCGATGTGCGCGGGCAGGGCGTGTTCGCCAAGCTGAAATTCGAAAGCGGCGTTCACCGGGTACAGCGCGTACCGGTTACCGAGAGTGGCGGCCGCATCCATACCAGCGCCGCGACCGTGGCGGTGCTGCCCGAACCCGGCGAGGTCGATGTCCAGATCGATCCCGGCGACCTCAAGATCGACACCTACCGCGCCAGCGGGGCGGGCGGGCAGCACGTCAATACCACCGACAGCGCCATCCGTATCACCCACTTGCCGACCGATACCGTGGTCACCTGCCAGGACGGGCGCAGCCAGCACAAGAACCGCGAAAAGGCGATGCAGGTGCTGCGCGCCCGCCTCTACGAACAGCAGCGCGAGGCGGCCCAGGGCGCCGAGGCCGAGGCGCGCAAGGCGATGGTCGGCAGCGGCGACCGCAGCGAACGTATTCGCACCTATAATTTCCCGCAGGGCCGCGTGACCGATCATCGCATCGGCCTGACCTTGCAGAAGCTGGACCAGATATTGGCCGGACCGGGGCTGACGGAAGTTATCGATGCGCTGATCGCGGAGGACGAGGCGAAGCGCCTTGCCGCGATGGCCGAATGAGGATCGCGGCTGCTCTGCGCAGTGCCGCGGCGGCCTTGTCCCAAGCGAGCGAGACTGCCCGGCTCGACGCCGAATTGCTGATGGCGCACGCTTTGGGAATTTCGCGGTCCGACCTGTTGCTGCGCCATCACCAGGACGAGGTGCCTGCCGGCTTCGCCCAATTGCTGGCCCGCCGTTTGCGCAGCGAGCCGGTCGCCTACATCACGGGTTTCCAGGAGTTTTACGGGCGCAGCTTCTTCGTCACGCCCGAAGTGTTGATCCCGCGCGGCGATAGCGAGACGATCGTCGATGCCGCACTGCCGCTGGCGAGCGGCAATGCGCGAATTCTCGATTGCGGGACGGGCTCGGGCGCATTGCTGCTCACCGTGTTGGCGGACCGGCCTGAAGCAAGCGGGGTAGGGATCGATGCCTCGCTCGGCGCGCTGGCGGTGGCGGCGGCCAATGCGGCACGCCTCGGCCTCGCGAATCGAACGCGAATGCTGCGGCGCGATTGGCGCGAGCCCGATTGGCGCAGCGATCTAGGCTATTTCGACCTGCTCATCGCCAACCCACCCTATGTCGAGACGAATGCCCGGCTGGCGCGCGATGTGATTGGCTGGGAACCGGGTTCGGCGCTGTTCGCCGGGGCCGACGGGCTGGACGATTACCGTATTCTGGTCCCGCGACTGGCCGATTTGCTCGCGCCGGGCGGGGCGGCAGTGCTGGAAATCGGCGCTGGACAGGCCGATTCGGTTGAAAGCATCGCCCGCTTTTCCGGGTTTTCCTGCCACCGGCACCGCGACCTCGCCGGGCATGAGCGAGCGCTTGTCCTCAAGCGAAACGCATAGGGGCTTGGCAAGCGCGCCGCGAGTGGCTACCTAAACATCAGGACCGGCGGTTCGCGACATGTTCGCCTCCCGCTCGTCCAGCTCCGACATTTGCGACAGGAAAGGCCGATCAGGGCAAAACTATATGCAAGTGGAGCACCGTGCGCCCGCGAAGTTGCGGCGCCGGGGAGGAAGCTCCGGCACGCCGAGGATAGCCCGTATGGGACCTTGGGGGTTTTTCGTTGCCGGACCACATACGAGGATGGATTTCCTTTTGAATAATCAACGCAATAATAACCGTCGCCGTGGACGCCAGGGCAATCGTGGAAGCCAGGGCGGCCAAAATTCGGCCAATCGGATCGATAGCCGTTCGCGCGGCAATGCTCCGCAGCTGCTCGACAAGTACAAGAAGCTGGCGCAGGACGCGCACCACAATGGCGACCGGGTACAGCAGGAATATTACCTGCAATTCGCCGACCATTACTTCCGTGTGATCGCCGACAACAAGGCTCGCCAGGAAGAGGCGCGCTCGAAGCGCTCAGATGGGCGAGGCTCCGACGATTCGGACGATGATGCGGATGGCGACGACAATCGCCGGGGCAATCGCCGCACGCGCGGCCCCCGCAATGATCAGCGCGGCGATAACCGCGACGACCAGCGTAATAACGGTCGCGGCAACAATCGCGGCGATGATGGTGATGACCGAGACGACGACTATGGCGAAGATCAGCCGGAAGAAGAGCGCAAGCCGCGCCGCCGCAAGGCTCGTCAGGACGACCAGCGCGATGGCGAAGATACTCGCGGATCGCGCGATGAGGGCGATGGTGACGAACCGCGCGCCCCGCGTCCTCGCCGCACCCGCAAACCCGCCAATGGCGCGGACAGTTCGGATGGCAGCGCAGAGATCGATGCCGCAGTGCTACCGCCATCCTTCAGCGATGGTGACGGGGCGGAGGCGAAGCCCAAGCGCACCGTGCGCCGCCGCAAGCCCAAGGCCGATGATGGCGATAGCGACGGGGCTGCGCGCGAAGCCGTCGGCTGACGTGCTGTGCCGGTACGGTCTGCTCTGCTCGGCTAGCCCTTCATGACCTCTGCGACCGAATTGCTCGCCAGATATCCGCGCCTCGCTGCGCTGGCGCTCGGCGTGGTTGCGGCCACCGGCTTCCCGCCGCTCAATCTGTGGCCGCTGACGATCCTGTCGCTGGCGGCGACCATCCCGCTGATCCGCTCCGCCGATAGCTGGCGCGGCGTGTTCCTGCGCGGCTGGCTGTTCGGTGTCGGCCATTTTACCTTGGCGAATAACTGGATCGCGACTGCGTTTACCTACCAAGCCGAGATGCCTTCCTTCCTCGGCTGGATCGCCGTGCCGCTGCTGGCTCTGTATCTTGCCATCTATCCTGCGCTGGCCTTCCTCGCAGCCTGGCTCGTCGCAAGGCGCGGCCCTCCGCTCGCGATGATCGCGGCGTTTGGTGCCAGCTGGATCGTCTCCGAGTGGCTGCGCAGCTGGGTGTTCACCGGCTATGCCTGGGATCCGCTCGGGCTGGCGTTGCTCGGCCCGTGGGACAGGCCGGGATTGGCGGCAATGCTGCCTTGGATCGGGACCTATGCGCTATCCGGACTGCTCGTATTGCTGGCAGGTACCGTGTGGCTCATGGTGCGGGAACAGCGCTGGCTTCCGCTCGGGATTGTCTCGGCATTGCTTGCTACCGGGATGTATCTTCCAGCTGGCAAGGCGCAGCAGGGAAGCGTTCGCTTCACGTTGGTCCAGCCCGATCTTCGCCAGCCCGAACTCGACGATGCCAGCAAGTTCGAGGAACAATTCGCCCGGATCACCGACCTCACCGCGCGGCGCGATGTGGATGGCGAGCGATTGGTGCTGTGGCCCGAATCGGGCGTGCCCGATTATCTCGAAGATGGATATCCGCAGCGTTACTACGACCGCATGACGGCGGGCGGCGATCCCAAATTTGCCCGCGCGCGGATCGCACAGGTGATCGGGCCGCAGGCAATGCTGCTGACCGGGGCCGTCAATCTCGATATCGAGAAGGGCCGTGCGGTCAGCGCGCGCAATTCGGTGCTGGCAATCGACGGTGACGGCGCGATCACGCAAAGCTACGCCAAGGCGCATCTGGTGCCCTATGGCGAATATCTGGCGCTACGCTGGCTGCTGGAACCGCTTGGTGCAACGCGGCTGGTAGCAGGAACGATCGATTTCGAACCCGGCCCCGGCCCGCGCTCGCTGATGCTGGGCCGATATGGCATGGCGGGCATCCAGATCTGTTACGAGATCGTGTTTTCCGGGCAGGTCGTCGACCGGACGAATCGCCCCGACTATATTTTCAACCCTTCCAACGATGGCTGGTTCGGCCGGTTCGGCCCGCCGCAGCATCTGGCCCAGGCACGAATGCGCGCGATCGAGGAGGGGCTGCCCGTATTGCGCTCCACCACTACCGGGATCAGCGCGGTTATCGATGCGCGCGGGGTGGTGCGCCAGCATATCGGGATGCACCGGGCCGATTATATCGACGGGACCATCCCGCCTGCCCGTGCGCCGACGCTGTTCGCGCGGGCCGGAAACCTGCTGCCGCTGGGCTGGGCATTGCTGCTGCTGGTGCTGTCGCTGGTTGCCAGCCGCCGCAAGCATGGCTAACACGCGCGGCAACACATAAAGTTTTCTTTATATCGGCATTTCCACACAGAGCAGAGGCCCCATGCGCAGCGACTATCTCTTCACTTCCGAAAGTGTTTCCGAAGGTCATCCGGACAAGGTTTCGGACCAGATTTCCGACGCCATCGTCGATTTCATGCTCCGCCACGACAGCGAGGCGCGGGTCGCCTGCGAAACGCTGACCACAACGCAGCGCGTGGTGCTGGCTGGCGAGATTCGCGCGCGTGGCGTATATGAAGACGGCGCTTGGGTTTCGGGCAAGCAGGATGAGATCGAGGCGTTGGTGCGCCAGACGGTCAAGGACATCGGCTACGCCCAGGACGGGTTTCACCACGAGACCCTGACGTTCGAAAATCACCTTCACGGCCAGTCCAGCGAAATTGCGCAGGGCGTGGATGCGGGCGAGGATGATTCGAACAAGGACGAAGGTGCCGGTGACCAGGGCATCATGTTCGGCTTTGCCTGCGACGAGACGCCCGACCTGATGCCGGCCGCGCTCGATTACAGCCACAAGATCCTCCAGCGCATGGCAGCCGACCGCAAGAGCGGTGCCGCACCGTTCCTGGAGCCAGATTCGAAGAGCCAGGTCACGCTGCATTTCCGCGACGGCAAGCCGGTTTTCTGCCCCGCCGTGGTAGTCAGCACCCAGCACGCCAAGGGTTATCACGAAGGCGACAAGGAAGCCGACCTCAAGGCCTATGTGAAGGGCGTGGTTGGAGACATCCTGCCGGACCGGCTGCTGAACGGCGAGACCAACTGGCACATCAACCCCACCGGCGCGTTCGAAATCGGCGGACCGGATGGCGACGCAGGGCTGACCGGACGCAAGATCATCGTCGATACCTATGGCGGCGCAGCCCCGCATGGCGGGGGCGCGTTCTCGGGCAAGGATCCGACCAAGGTCGACCGCAGCGCAGCCTATATCACCCGCTACCTCGCCAAGAATATCGTGGCCGCCGGCCTTGCCAAACGCTGCACCATCCAGCTGGCCTATGCTATCGGCGTGAGCGAGCCGCTGTCGCTCTACGTCGATACGCACGGCACCGGCTCGCATGACGATGCGGCGATGGAAAAGGCGATCAAGAGCATTGCCAAGCTGGGCGGCCTGACCCCGCGCGGCATCCGCACCCATCTGGGCCTCAACAAGCCGATCTACCGCAAGAGCGCCGCCTACGGCCATTTCGGGCGGAAGGCGGAAGGCGACCACTTCCCATGGGAACGCACCGACCTGGTTGACGATCTGAAAGCGGCCTTGGGCTGACTTTCCAGCAAGCGTCAAAAGGGGGGCCGCGTGGTGAACGCGGCCCCCTTTTTTTGTTTGTGCTGAAGTGGTTCAGCCAGCGCGGCTATAGCGCGCGTTTTCGTGGATCCAGTCCCCCACCTTGCGGCCAAAGCGGGCGATGGCGTGCATGTTGAAGAAATGCATGCCACCCAGCACCAGCACGGCGAGCCCGACCTTGGATGCCACGAAGCGGATCGCATCGGGCACGGTTTCCGGCACGGCCCCGAAACGCAGCGCCATCAGGATGAAGCCGATATTGACGAGGTAGAACCCCACCACCAGCAGATGATTGGTGGAGCGAGCGAGGGCTGCGTCATGTCCGAAGCAATCGATCAGGAAAATCTCGCCATTCTTGGACAGGGTGCGCGCGACCCACACGGTCATTCCGATCGCAGCGATCAGGTACAGGGCATAGCTAAGTTCAATGAGCATTGATCTTCTCCTTTTGTAACTCGGTTTAGTGAAGCAGTTCATGGATCGGGTTGGCTTGCCGGGCCGATGCGGGATCGGCGATTTCGCGCAGCTTCGCCCGGTGCCGGCCCCAGACGAAGCTGGCGGCAAGTCCTCCAAATGCTCCCAGACCGCCTATGACCGCGAAGGGCTGCCAAGCTACGTCCTCAATGGAGATCGGCACGAAGAACGCTGCCGTAACCGCACAGGACAGAACCGCTCCGCCCACCAGACCGATGGCGCAATACGTGCGGATAGTCTCAGCACCGTTCGAACGTAGCAGGGCCGTTGCGGGCAGGGCGATCAGAAGCATTCCGAGCAGGCTGACGGACGCCGCTACGCGGAGCGGGATAAGCACGAGAGCGAGGCTTTCGCGACTCTGCCAGTCGATCGCTTGCCACAGAAAGATCGCCGCGAATGGCCCACCCCCTGCAACCGTACCCGCAGCCCAAGCGCGGAAGAAGCCGCCAACATCCGCATTTATCACTTTTGTCTGTTGTTTCTGTAATTCAAGAAACTGTGGAGTGTGATGGTCAGGCATTATGCTCTCCTGGTCCAAAGAATCAGTTGGTTTCGGTCTTCTTGCCGGGCAGGAAGCGGGTCACTTTGGAGCCCAGCTTCATCAGCGTGACCAGCGTCGGCTTGGGCAAGCGGCGGACATCGTCGTACCAATGGCCCAGCGTGCCCATAAATTCATGCATCCGGCCAATCCGCTCGCGAATATGGGCGGGCACATCATCGCGGCCTTCCAGCTGTGCAGATAGCGCGTTGAGGTGCGCGATGGTCGGATCGATCTCGCGCTTCTTGCGCTCGACAGTGATCGCCATCAGCATGGTCCACAGATCGGTCTCGGCCACGAAATGGTCGCGCCGGTCGCCGCTCACATGGGTGCGGCGCACTATAGCATAGCTCTGCAGTTCCTTCAGCGCGGTCGAGACGTTCGAACGGGCAAGGCCCAGAATGTCGCAGATCTCCTCGGCATGAAGCGGGTGGTCAGACAGATAGAGCAGCGCATGAACCTGGCTGACCGAGCGGTTCACCCCCCAATGCGAACCCATTTCCCCCCAATGGAGGATAAAGGCTTCGGCCTCGGGAATATCGGTAATCGCCACGACTCGCCGTTCCTTTCTGTAATTACAGAAATACAGGAAACTTCCGCACGAGCAATGCAATTTTTCGCAACGCTTACTGCATTTCAGGAAATACCGTGCTGGCCCTTGCTCGGCGATGGGGCGTCCAGCGCTAGTTCCGCTTCGGAAAAACGAAACGGGCTGCGCAGTCCCGGCACGCCATCCGGCGCTATCCGCATGCCTCTCGCAGCGATCTGTGGATCGGCGAGGACCTGATCGAGATCATTGATGGGTCCGGCCGGAACGCCAACCTTGGCGCATTTTGCCAGCAGGCAGGCTTGCTCCCAGCCGCTCGTTTCCTCGGACATGATTGCGTCGATCGTCGCTCTGTTGGCAATCCGGTCTGCGTTGGTCGCAAATCGCTCGTCTTCCAGCAAATCGCTGCGTCCAAGCAGAGCGAGCAGCTTGCCGAACAGCGCATCGTTGGCCGGCGCGAGGACCACCGGACCGTTCTGTGTTGGAAACACACCATACGCGCTGACCTGCGCATGCGCATTGCCCATGCGAGGCGGATTATTGCCGGTGACTAGGTAGGACATGGCCTGGTTGGCCAGCATGGCAACCGAGCAATCGAGCAAGCTCATATCGATCCATTGGCCGGTTCCGGTGCGGTAACGCATCAGAAGCGCGGCCTGGATCGCATTGGCGGCGTAGAGCCCGCAGCTCAGGTCGCTGATCGACAGGCCGTGTTTCATCGGTTCGCCCTCTGGCTCGCCGGTCAGGCTCATCATTCCGCTCATCGCCTGGATCACGAAATCATAGCCCGGCTCGTCGCGGCGCGGGCCTGTCTGACCGAAACCGGTGACGGAGCAGGTGATGAGGGCCGGGTTGGCGGCGCTCAGGCTTTCGTGGTCGAGCCCGAATTTCGCCAGCGCGCCGGGCTTGAAATTCTCGATCACCACATCGGCCTCGGCAGCGAGCGCCATGACGCGCACCAATTGCTCCGTCTCGCGAAAATCCGCGACAATTCCGCGTTTTCCGCGATTGCAGGCATGGTAATAGGCGGATGTCTTCTCGCCGCCATGCTCGACCCAGGGCGGCCCCCAGGCGCGCGTATTGTCGCCCTCGGGACTTTCCACCTTGATCACATCGGCGCCCAGATCGGCGAGCATCTGTCCCGCCCACGGGCCAGCCAAAACCCGCGCTAGCTCGAGCACCTTAAGCCCGGCCAGTGGACTGTTCGGACTGCGGGGTTGGTCGAGCCACATGGCGCTTCAGCCGTCCAGCGCGACCTCGTAATGTGCGGACGTGCTCGCGGCGATCTGCTCTTCGCTCACCCCCGGCGCAAGTTCGATCAGCCGGAACGGGCTGTCATGGTTCGCGCGGTGGAACACGCCCAGATTGGTGATGATCATATCGACCACATTGGTGCCGGTCAGCGGCAGGCTGCATTCGGGGATGAATTTGGGATCGCCCGCCTTGCTGGTGTGGTCCATCACCACAATGATCTTTTTTACGCCGGCGACCAGATCCATCGCGCCGCCCATCCCCTTGATCATCTTGCCGGGGATCATCCAGTTGGCGATATCGCCATTTTCGGCCACTTCCATCGCGCCCAGCACGGTGAGGTCGATATGGCCGCCACGGATCATGGAAAAGCTGGTGGCGCTGTCGAAATAGGCGCTGTGCGGCAATTCGCTGATGGTCTGCTTGCCCGCATTGATCAGATCGGGATCGACCTCGTCATCATAGGGGAACGGGCCGATCCCCAGCATGCCGTTTTCGCTTTGCAGCGTCACCTGCATCCCTTCGGGAATGTGATTGGCAACCAGAGTGGGGATGCCGATGCCCAGATTGACGTAATACCCGTCCTGCAATTCCTGCGCGGCGCGGGCGGCCATCTGGTCGCGGCTCCAGCCGGTTTTTTCGGCAGTTTCAGTGGCCATGGATCAATCGTCTTTCGAGTTTAGGGCGGGGGGAACGAGGAACCATCCTTTGCCGATCAGCGGTTCCAGCGCGGCAGCGGCTTCGGGGTTCTTGAGATAGGCGTAAAGCTCGTCGAAATCGCGGCGCCGATCGCCGGCGATGGCGATTAGGCAATGGGTCGCGCCGACCGCGCGGCGGCGGACCTGCTTGCGATCGTCGGGATAGCGCATCAGCACGAGTTCGTCCGCGCCCTCGGGATCTAGCTCTGCTTCGGCCAGCCGGCTCCGGATGGCTCCGGCGAAAGCGGCAGAATTGCCCGAAATCCAGTGGACCGAAACGTTCTCGGCGCGCAGTTTCGCAAGCGCCTCCGAAAGCTGAGGATTGGGCGCGAAGCGGACTGTGGGATCGAGCAGCTCATCACCCGGATCCAGATCGATCAGCACGGCGGGCTGCGACACGCTGCAGGCAGCGGTATCGGGTTGCAAAGCCCCCGGCGCGGTCAGCAGCACCGAATTGTGCGGCTTGCGAGAGGCGTGGCGCGGGGCGTTGGCCAGCGCATAATCCTGCAATGCCCGGTATGGTCCCGGCCCGGCAGCCATGATCGCGGTGCCCGCGTTCGGAGCCGTTGCTGCCGCCCCGACGGCCTCGCTCCCGCTCACTTCTACGCGCGTGCCATCGGGCAGCGTCAGCGCGACGGGCGGCATCGCGCCAACCGCCAGCTGCGATCGCGCGGGCCCGGCCTGCGCGGCTGCAGGCTGCGGGGCCAGTTCATCTGCAGCAGGTTCGGTCACTACTGGCGTTGCTGGCGCGGCAAGCGCCATTGGCTGCGGAGTCGGCGATGCCGCAGTGGCAGGAGCAACTACGGGCGGAGCAGCACGGACACTTGCACGGGCCGGATCGAATGGTGGGCGAGGGATGCTGGCATTTTCGGCGCTGTCACTGCCGCCACCCGCCACCCGGCTGCCGACAACGCCGCCGCCGGCCAGGACGGGGATAGCCGCCACAGCGGCGATACATCCGCTCAGCGAAAGACCAAGTCCGGCAAGCACTGCCGCTCGTGCCATTTGGCGAATCATGTCCGTCCCCTTGCTCATGCTGCGGCATTCAAGTCGCCGCATCCGCATCCATCCTAGGCCGTTTTTCGGTCCCGCGTGGTGCGAAACTCGATTTGCTTATCATACGGTGCGCCTACGATCATCCGCTGCACGAACACGCCGGGCAGATGGATGCAATCGGGATCGAGCGATCCGGCAGGGACCACCTCCTCGACCTCGGCCACACAGGCGCGGCCGCACGTAGCTGCAGGCTGGTTGAAATTACGCGCCGTCTTGCGAAAGACCAGATTGCCGGTTTCATCCGCCTTCCATGCCTTCACGATCGCGAGATCGGCGAAAATTCCGTGTTCGAGGATATAGTCCTCCTCTCCGCCCGGAGTGGTGAAGGTCTTGACCTCCTTGCCCTCCGCCACCTGGGTGCCCACGCCGGTCTTGGTGTAGAAGCCGGGAATGCCCGCGCCGCCCGCGCGCATGCGCTCGGCCAGCGTTCCCTGCGGGCAGAATTCCACTTCCAGTTCGCCCGCCAGGAATTGGCGTTCGAATTCCTTGTTCTCCCCGACATAGCTGGAAATCATCTTTTTCACTTGCCGGGTGCGTAGCAATTTGCCGATGCCCTGATTGTCGATCCCGGCATTGTTGCTGGCGAAAGTGAGCCCCTGTACGCCGCTGTCGCGAATGGCATCCAGCAGCCGTTCGGGAATGCCGCACAGGCCGAAACCCCCGGCTGCGATAATCATGTTGTCCGTCAGCAAGCCGGCCAGTGCGGCGGCGGCATCGGGGTAGAGCTTGTCCATAAATCCTCCGGTGATCGGACGGGTTTCTAGGCGGAAGGACGGGGCCTGTCACCCCGCAAGCGCGGCTCGCCAAAAGCAGGTGTGTTGCGCTTCATGCAACAAACCATGACTATTTCGCACTTGCACAAAATGCCGCAGCGCAGCATATGTCTCCTTGCCTTTACAGGCATCCTCTCCCAAGACTTTTTCGGCCCGGTTGGTTCTTCCAGCCGGGCCTTTTTTCTTGTGAGCTGCTGACCGCGTAAGAAGCAATCCTCCTAAAATCTGTTAATCGATCGGCACCGATCTGCGCGGCGGCCGTTTGACTCCTTGCAACTCCTTCCTAGTTGGAGGCGGCAATATGAGAAATACCAAACAGGAGTGAGATGCCGATGGCCGATGCCGACGCCGCGACCAAGGAACGACAAGTAAGGCTGCAAGTGGCAGCGGCACGGCAAGAGGAAAGCGGCCAAGGCATCGCCCGCATGCCGCGTTCGGCCTTCCAGGCGCTTGGTATTACCGAAGGCGACGTGGTCCAGATCGAGGGCAAGCGGACCACCGTTGCCGTCGCAATGTCCGCCTATGCCGAAGACGAATCGCTCGAAGTCGTTCGGCTGGACGGCCTGCAGCGCGGCAATGCCGAGGCAGGCTCCGGTGAACATGTGAAGATCAGGTCGGCCAAATCGCAGCCTGCCGTGCGGGTGGTGTTCGCACCGGCCGCCCGCGAAATGCGGTTGCAGGGGCCGACCCAGGCGCTCAAGCGCAATTTCTTCCGCAAGCCGCTGACGGCGGGCGATCTGGTGGCAACTACCGGTCAGCAGCCAGTCCAGAACATGCCGCCCGACGTGCGCCGCATGTTCAACGCGCCCGCTTATGCCCTGACCCAGATACGGCTGCAGGTGGCCTCCACCACGCCCAAGGGAATCGTCCATATCGACGAGAATACCGAGGTCGAATTGCGCGCCGAATTCGAAGAGCCGCGCGATGGGCGGGCAGTCGTCAATTATGACGATGTCGGCGGTATGCAGGACACTATCCAGCAATTGCGCGAAATGGTGGAACTGCCGCTGCGCTATCCCGAATTATTCACCCGGCTGGGTGTCGATCCGCCCAAGGGCGTGTTGCTGCATGGCCCGCCGGGGACCGGCAAGACTCGCCTGGCACAAGCGGTCGCGAACGAATCCGACGCTGAGTTTTTCACCATCAATGGCCCCGAAATCATGGGCTCCGGCTATGGCGAAAGCGAAAAGGCGCTGCGCGAGGTGTTCGAAAACGCCACCAAGTCATCCCCAGCGATCATTTTTATCGATGAGATAGATTCCATCGCGCCCAAGCGGGACAAGGTGCCGGGCGAGGCGGAAAAGCGCCTGGTTGCGCAGCTGCTCACGCTGATGGACGGGCTCGAAGCACGCTCCAACCTGGTGGTGATTGCGGCGACCAACCGGCCCGACGCCATCGACGAGGCGCTGCGCCGTCCCGGCCGGTTCGATCGGGAAATCGTGATCGGGGTGCCCGATGAAAGCGCCCGGCGCGAAATTCTGGCAATCCACACGCGCGGCATGCCGCTGGGCGACAAGGTCGAATTGAACGAGCTGGCACGCACCACCCACGGCTTCGTGGGTGCAGATATCGCGGCACTGGCGCGCGAGGCGGCGATCGAGGCGGTGCGGCGGATCATGCCGAAAATCGACTTGGACGAACGCACGATCCCGCCCGAAGTGCTGGAAGAGCTATGCGTGACGCGCGAGGATTTCCTCGCCGCGCTCAAGCGAGTGCAGCCTTCCGCCATGCGCGAGGTCATGGTGCAGGTGCCCAAGGTGGGCTGGGAAGATCTGGGCGGCGTGCAGGATGCGATCGACCAGCTGCGCGAAGGCATCGAGTTGCCGCTGAAACATCCCGAGGCATTCGACCGGCTCGGTATCCGCCCGGCCAAGGGCTTCCTGCTCTATGGTCCTCCGGGAACCGGCAAGACCTTGCTCGCCAAGGCGACCGCCAAGGAAGCGGAGGCCAATTTCATCTCCATGAAAAGTTCTGACCTGCTGTCCAAATGGTATGGCGAAAGCGAGCAACAGATAGCCCGGCTGTTCGCCCGCGCACGCTCGGTCGCACCGTGCGTTGTATTTATCGACGAGATCGACTCGCTGGTCCCCGCGCGCGGCTCCGGTCAGGGCGAACCGCAGGTCACCGGGCGAGTGGTCAACACGATCCTGGCCGAAATGGACGGGATGGAAGAGTTGCAATCGGTGGTCGTGATCGGCGCAACCAACCGCCCGACTTTGGTCGATCCAGCTCTACTTCGCCCCGGCCGGTTCGACGAGCTGGTCTATGTCGGCACGCCCGATGAAAAGGGGCGCGAGCATATCCTCAACATCCACGCTCGCGAAATGCCGCTGGCCGAGGGGGTAACGCTCACGGATATCGCAGCCAAGACCGAACGGTTTACCGGTGCCGATCTGGAAGACGTCGTACGCCGCGCGGGCCTCAATGCACTTCGCCGGGCCGGAGAGGATGTGAGCGAGGTAACGCAGGAAGATTTCACCGAAGCGCTGAAAGATTCGCGCGCCACGGTGACTCAGAAGATGGAAGCCGAGTACAAGAAAATGCGCGGCGAATTGAAAAAGCGCGCTGCGGAAAAGGGCACGATCGGGTTCATTTCGGAAGGCATGCTGGAGCCTACGCGGGACAAGAAGCATGGGTGATTGGCTCGGCGCTTTTTCAAGACGCTCAGTCCGAGCCCCCGCTCGTCAGGACGAACGGTCAGGACTGAGCCTGCCACTCCCTTGATCTATCTGTCTTGAGGGTCTCAAGGGATCGCAGCGCCCTACCCCTTCACGCGCTCATTCGCGGCATCGACTTCCAGTCGGTGGCGGATCAGCGCATCGGGCATTTCGGATTGTAGCCAGGCAACCATGTGCTCGCGAACGGCGCAGCGCAGGTTCCACAGCTCACCGATTGTCTCGGCGGACACTGTCATGCGCAGTTCAAGGCTTTCTGGATAGGCCTCCGTCATCAGCAAGGCCTGGTTGCGGCCATCCCACAAACCGTTGGTGGCGATGTACCGCTCGAATTCCGCGCGCACCCGGGCGACATCGGATGCCGGATCGAGATGCAGGAACACCGGCCCGGTCAGCGACTCATTGGTGCGGGACCAGTTTTCGAAACTATCGTCGAGGAAGGTCGAGGTCGGCACCACGATGGCGCGTTCATCCCAGGTCCGCACGATCACGAAGCTCATGGTAATCTCCTCCACCCGGCCGGTATGGCCATCCACCACCACCATGTCACCGATCCGCAGCGGCTCGGTAATCGCCATCTGGATTCCCGCGATCAGCGATTTCAGCGCAGGCTGGGCGGCAGCGCCTACCGCCAGCGCGGCCAGGCCGGCAGAGGCGAGCAGCCCGGTCCCGACATCGCGCACGGCGGGAATGCCGAGCAGGATCAGGCCGATGGTAATGATGATGATGATCGCGGAAACCGCGCGCGAGATCAGCAGGATGCGCGTCTTGCGGCTGCGCGCGGCGACCGGATCGACCCGTTCTTCGGTGCGCTTGTGCAGCGCCGCGGCAAAACCACGCACCACGCCCAGCGCCAGCAGCCCCAGAACGGCAGGGATGACAAACGCATCGATTGCAGACCAGAAGCGCGCAATATGTGCATCGGCGTTGGACGCCATTCCCGCCGCAATCGCCAGCATCAGCCACATCACCGGCTTGCGCAGATAGCTCAACGCCACCTCGTCGCCCTCGGTATGCGACAGCCGGGTCAGTCGGCGCAGGAGGAAGAACACCACGCGGTGCAGCACCAGCGCCCCGATCACGGCAATACCCAGGGTCAGGGCGGCGCGTGCCGCCTCATCCCAGGCGATGGTCCAGTTGGCAAAATCCAGCATGCGCGCCACCTAGAGCCGCAGGCGGTTCGCTTCAAGCCTAGTGCGCCGCATCCCAGCTTGCGCCAGTGCCGATCTCGATCCCCAGCGGCACGTCGAGCGTAACGGCAGGTTCGGCGGCTTCGGCCATCACCCGCTCGATCACCGGGCTAGCCGCCGCCACATCGCCTTCGGGCAATTCGAACACGAGTTCATCGTGCACCTGAAGCAACATCCGCACATCGCCTAGACCCGCATCGTGCAGCGCGGGCATCATGCGGGCCATCGCGCGCTTGATGATATCGGCACTGGTGCCCTGGATCGGCGCATTGACAGCCGCGCGTTCGGAGCCCTGGCGCTCGTTCTGGTTCTTCGATCCGATCCGCGGAAACCACGTCTTGCGGCCGAACAGCGTCTGCGAATATCCGCGCTCGCGCACTTTCACGAGCGTTTCGTGCATGAAATTGCGGATGCCGGGGAAGCGATCGAAATAAGTGTCGATCAAGTCCTGCGCCTCGTCCGGTTCTACTCCCAGCCGTCCGGCCAGGCCCCAGCGCGAGATGCCGTAGAGAATGGCGAAATTGATCGTCTTGGCCTGCGCACGGGTGTCGCGGGTAACTTCGCCGAACATCTCTTGCGCGGTGCGGTTGTGGATGTCCTGCCCCTCGGCAAAGGCCTGCTTCAACTCGGGCACATCGGCCATATGGGCCGCCAATCGCAGCTCGATCTGGCTGTAATCCGCTGCCAATAGGACATTGCCTGCTTCGGGCACGAATGCTTCGCGGATTTGCCTGCCGATGGCGGTTCGGATGGGTATGTTCTGCAGGTTGGGATCGGTCGAGGAGAGCCGCCCGGTTTGCGCACCGACCAGCGAATAGGAGGTGTGCACCCGGCCGGTAGCGGGATTGATCGCCTGCTGCAGCGCATCGGTATAGGTCGATTTCAACTTGTTGAGATGCCGCCATTCGAGCACCTTGCTGGCGATGGGCGCACCGGTATTGTCGAGCTTTTCCAGCACCGACTGGTCGGTGGAATATTGCCCACTCTTGCCCTTCTTGCCGCCTTTGTAACCCATTTTCTCGAACAACACTTCGCCCAGTTGCTTTGGGCTGCCGACCGAGAATTCATGGCCTGCAATTTCGTGGATTTCGCCTTCCAGCCGAGCGGTTTCCTTGGCGAATTCTTCGGACAGGCGGGACAGGGCGGCGCGGTCGACCTTGATGCCTTCGCGCTCCATCGCCGCGACTACCGGGATCAGCGGGCGGTCCACACGCTCATAGACCTTGGTGCCCCCTTCGACCGCCAGGCGTGGTTTGAGATGCTGGTAGAGCCGCCAGGTGACATCGGCATCCTCGGCGGCATATTCGGTGGCCTTGTCCAGCGGTACTTCGCCGAAGGGTATCGCCTTCTTGCCGGTGCCGCACACCTCTTTGAACGCCATCGGCTGGTAGCCGAGATGGCGGCTGGATAGTTCGTCCATCCCGTGCCCGCCGCCGATGCCCTGCTCGCCGCGGCCTGCATCCAGCGCGAAGCTGACGATCATCGTATCTTCCAGCGGAGCGACCGCGATGCCGTAACGCGCCAGCACGTTGACATCATATTTGATGTTCTGCCCGATCTTCACCACCGCGTCCGATACCAGCAGCGGTTTTAGCGCTGCCAGAGCTTCGCTGCGATCCACCTGATCGGGATTATCGCTGAGCAGATCGGTCCCGCCATGGGCCAGCGGTATGTAACAGGCATCGTTCGGCCCGAGCGCCAGCGACACGCCCACCAGATCCGCCTGCATCGCATCGAGCGAACTTGTTTCCGTATCAACCGCCACTTCGCGCGATGCGAAAGCCCGTTCGATCCAGTGATCGAGTCGCTCGCGCGTCTGGACACATTCATAGCTGCTGCGATCGACTTCCGGCATGTCGGGCAGCGGCTGGCGCATTCCGCCCGCCGAACGCTGCGCACTTTCGGTCTCGCGCTTGTTATTGTCGAGATTGTTGCGCCGCTCCGGCGAACCGCTGCCCGCATCGAGCCGCCGCAACAAGCTGGTGAAACCATGCTTTTCCAGGAACGCTGCCAAGGGTTCGGGCGCCAGGCCGTCCAGCTTGAATTCCTCCAGCGGCTGGGGAAGCTCGCAATCCTCTTTCAGCGTCACCAGCACGCGGCTGAGTTCGGCCTGCTCGCGCCCTTCCAGCAAGCGTTCTTTCAGCTTGCTCTTCTTCATCTCCGGCGCGTGGTCGAGTGCGGCGGTCAGGCTGCCATGTTCGGCGATCAGCTTGGATGCGGTTTTGGGACCGATGCCGTAAATGCCCGGAATATTGTCCACGCTATCGCCCATCAGCGCCAGCACATCGCCGACCAGTTCGGGCGGTACGCCGAATTTCCCCTCGACCTGCGCCGGGCCGATGCGCGCGCTCTTCATCGTGTCGAGCATGTCGATCTTGCCGCAACCGGGATCTTCACCGACCAGTTGCATCAGGTCCTTGTCGCTGGAAACGATCGTAACATCCCAGCATTCCTTTGCCGCAGCGCGGGCATAGCTGGCGATCAGATCGTCGGCCTCCAGCCCCTGCTCCTCGATACAGGGCAGGCTGAAGGCGCGGGTGGCATCGCGGATGAGGGGGAATTGCGGTACCAGATCGTCGGGCGGGGGAGGGCGGTTGGCCTTGTATTCGGGGTAGATATCGTTGCGGAAACTCTTCGAATCCTTGTCGAGAATAACCGCCAGGTGCGTCGGCCCATCGGCCTCGTCCAGATCCGCCGCCAGTTTCCACAGCATGGTGGTATAGCCATAGACCGCCCCGACCGGAGTTCCCTCCGGATCGGTCAGCGGGGGCAGGCGGTGATAGGCGCGGAAAATATAGGCGCTGCCATCGACAAGGTAGAGATGCGGCTTCTGGCCGGGCGCGAGCGGGGCGGATTCGGGCATGGCGGCGGTGGTAGCATCGCGGCCCTGCTTTACAATCGGCAGCCGCGAAAGCATGGCAAAATCAGGCGAATATGGTTAACCGAACCTAAATGAATCGTGGCGAAACAAAGGCTTGCCATATTTAGGCCACTTTTTCACTTGCGCGGTCACATTCCCGCCATTATTTGACATTGCAGAGGACAGCACCACTCGCTGGCTTCCGATGATCACCCCGATCTGGGGCCAATCGTCCGACATAATCGCTTTTCAAGGAATTGATCCTATGCGTAAATTCGTACTCGCCGGCGCCGTTGCCGCCGCCGCACTGACCCTCTCGGCCTGCTCGGAAGGCACCGAAGAATCCGCTGAAGCAACCGTCGAAGGTGCTGCAGCCGATACCGAAGCCAATGCCGATGCCATGACCGACGAAGTCGCCGAAGGCGCCGTCGCTGTCGAAGGCGAAATGGAAGAAGCCGGCGCCGAAATGGAAACCGAAATGGAAGAAGCCGAAGCCGAAATGTAAGCTTCGCTCCATTGAGCAAAAAAGAAGGGCGGTGCCGTAAGGCGCCGCCCTTTTTTTACCTGCCCTCGATAGGGTCTAGCAATTGCCGATCAGGCGATTTTCATTGCCCGCCATAGGTGGCATTGACCCACGTCCGGCCGCTTCCGCCAGGATTGCTGAAACCATTGTACAGTTCCCGGGTGATGGAAGAAATGCGCGCATCGCGCAGTCGGCGCGCTTGCAGCTTTTCGCCGCGATTGCCGTTTTCCACCGCCATGGAGACGCTTTGACCGGTTACGTAGATTGCAGCGGCAATCGGCCGGCCATCGGCCGTGTAGAAAATACCGATATCGCTCGCCGTGCGGCTCAACGTGCCGGTTTTATGGGCAAGCCGCGCACTGTCCGGCAGGGCTGCGGGCATCCGTTTTTTGCCAGTGGTTGTTTGGGCCATTGCACCGAGCAATACTTGCCGCGAGCTGGGGCTGAGCCATTCTCCCCGATAAATTCCCGCCAGAAACTGTCCCATCGCGCGCGGCGTGGCGCTGTCCTGCCGGTCGATTCTGGTGGCGGGATCTATCTTGCCATCATCACGGATCAAAGAGGCGATGTCGCGCGTCAGCTCGAAATCGGAGATACCTGCCCGCCGCATCCACTCGTTGACCGCTTGCGGCCCGCCAACGGCGTTGAGCATGGCATCGGTGCAGGCGTTGCAGCTCTTGCTGATCATCAGTTCGATGTGGCGCTGGGCAGTCATATACGCGCCATTGCGGCGTGGCAGCCGCCATTCGCTGGTCAGGGTCCAGCGGCCCTGATCCACCCCGGCCAGATATGCCGCAGCGATTGCAACCTTGCTGGTGCTGGCCATCGGAAAACGCTGATCGGCCAGCACGCCGATTTCCTCGCCGGTGGTCAGATCGATCGCGTAAACGCCGATCCGGCCATTATCGCCGTCGGCCAATTGCGCCACGCGGCGCTCCAGCGGTGTGTCGTAAACCGCATTGTAGGTCTGGGGGCTACGAAGCTGGGTGCCCAACGCACTGTCGAACGCCGCTTCGAGATTAAGCGCGGACCCCGAGCCCTGCGCTATCGCCGGAGCGCCCATCGCCAGGCCGGAAACAAGCGCCATCGATGCGGCGACGTTACGTAATGTTCGCAAAATCATGCTGTCAGAAATACCCTACCCATCGTTAGCAAGGACTTAACCGCCGGAATTTCCGGCGGCCAAGTGTGTCCGCGACGAGATGTGTCGCTGATGCGACCGGATATTGCGCTGGGTAGGTATTTTCTCGGTGGCGAGATATTTCCCGCCTTATTCATCCGCGATGGCCTTGGCGATGCGGTCGCTGTTTTCGCCGGTCAGGGTCTTGGCGATTTCACCGGTCAGGCGTTTTTCCAGTTCCGAGTGATAATGGCGGCGCATCTCGCCCAGCGTCTTGGGGTCCGCGATTACCAGCAGATCGTCATATTCGCCGGCAATGGCTTTCTGATTGAGCCATTCGGAGGCTGCGGCGGCATGGGCCAGCTCATTCAGATCGGTCGATCCGGTCTGTTGGCCGGCATCGTCCTGATGCTTCACGCCGGCGCTGAAATTGGTGGCATTGAGATCGGGCTTGTGGGCCTTTTCCAGTTTGGGCTCGAAGATTTGGCCGGTGTTGCGCATGGTCACGAAATTTTCGCCATCGACGACTGCGACGAGGGCGTTGTTGGGCAATTTCATTCGGGAAGCTCCGGTGGTTCGTGTTAGCGTTCTGATCAGGACAACGACCGACGGCGCAATAGGTTGCGAGCGCCGGGTAAGGGGTGAGTACGTAAGTGAGTGACGAGAGCGAACTTGCCGCAGGATTGGCGAGGGCATTGCAGCGTGCCGGCCTACCCGAACCGGAGCGCCTTTCGCGGCTGACCGGCGGTGCCACGATGGAAAGCTGGCTGTTTTCTTGCGGCGAGAGGCAATATGTCCTGCGCCGCGCACCAAGCCTTTCGATGATGGTGGACCGGCCATTTGGCCACGTGGCCGAGGCAGCGATTATCCGTGCTGCGCGCGCGAGCGGAGTAACCGCCCCCGAAGTTGTGGCGGAACTGGAGCCCGAGGACGGCATCGGCAGCGGCTTCGTGATGCACGCTCTGCCCGGCACGCCGAGCCCGAAGGACATCCTGGCAATGGACAGGCCCGGCCGGTTGCTGGCAGAAGTCGCGCGGGATCTGGCGCGGATCCATGCCATTCGCCCCGACGAATTGCCGACCGACGTGCCGGAGATGGATTACCGGGAGGCAGTCGGCGATTTGCGCCAGCAATTCGACGAAGCGGGGGGCGACCGCCCGATTATCGCGCTGGGTCTGAAATGGCTGGCGGACAATCTGCCGGGCACGATCGCGCCGGTGCTTGTTCACGGCGACTACCGGCTCGGCAATATCTTGGTGGACAATTCCCGGCTGACCGGGGTGCTCGACTGGGAGTTGGTGCATTTCGGCGATTATCACGAGGATTTGGCGTTTGGTTGCATGACCGTATGGCGCTTCGCCCGGCCCGACCGACCTGCGCTGGGGCTGGGCACGCTGGAGGATTATTTCGCGGCCTATGAAGCCGAGAGCGGGCGGCGCGTCGATCGCGGCCGGTTCCGCTATTGGCTGGTCTATCGCACCGTTTGGTGGGCTCTCGGCTGCCTGAACATGGGGAAGATCTGGCGCGAAGGGCAGGACCGTATGCTCGAGCGTGTGGTCATTTCCCGGCGCACCAGCGAGCAGGAACTCGATCTTCTGATGCTGCTGGAAGAGGATGCGCCGGAGCAGGAACGCCAACGCCCGCTTTCCCCACCCGAAGAACGCCCCGATCGCTCCGGCGAGGCCAGCGATGGGGAGATCGCCCTGGCTGTTTCCGAATGGCTCGCGGCGATGAAGGACAAGGTGAGCGGCCATGACCGGTTCCAGCTGGCGGTGGCGCGTAATGCGCTCGGAATGATTGCGCGGGCAGAGGATGCGATGACTGCCAACCGCGATGCCGATTGTGCGGACCTCTCGCGCGAAATTCTGGCTGGCAGCAAGAGTTTGGCCACTCCCGAACTGTTGGCTACTTTGCGCTTCCACGCGCTCGAAAAGCTCGGCGCAGATGTTCCCAAATACCCTGCGCTCGCCGCAGCCCGCCATAAATGGCTTGGAGAGAATTGATGGATTTTGCCGTACCGCAGGAACTGGAAGACTATTACGCCGAGCTAGTGGCGTTCATCGACGCGGAGATCACGCCGCTCCAGCACGAGGGCGACAATAACCGCTTCTTCGATCACCGGCGCGAGGATGCGCGCACGGATTGGGACCGGGGCGGTCTGCCCAACGAGGAATGGGAAGACCTGCTGCGCGAGGCCTCCCGCCGCGCGGATGCGGCGGGGCATTGGCGCTTCTCCGCGCCGAAAGAATATGGCGGGAAGGACGGATCGAACCTGTGGATGGCGGTGATCCGCGACCGCTTCGCCCAGCGCGGGCTGGGGCTGCATAACGATCTGCAAAACGAGCACTCGATTGTCGGCAACTTCCCCTTCGTCGCCATGTTCGACCAGTTCGGGACGGATGAGCAGAAGCGCGAATTTATCGCCGGAGGGTTCGAGCGCACCAGGCGCGTAGCCTTCGGGCTGACCGAGCCCGATCATGGCTCCGACGCGACGCATATGGACACGCGCGCCGTGCGCGAAAGCCGCGATGGGCACGGTGGCTGGCGGATCGATGGGGCCAAGATGTGGATCACCGGGATGCACCACGCGACCCATTGCGCGGTCTTCGCGCGGACATCGGGTGAAGATGGCGACGCGAAAGGTATCACCTGCCTGCTGGTCCCCGTACCCAGCGACGGGCTCGAAATCGACGATTTCGTGTGGACCTTCAACATGCCGAGCGACCATGCGCGCTTCTTCCTGAAAGGTGTGTGGGTTCCCGATAGCGCGGTGTTGGGGGAGGAAGGCCGGGGCCTCGCGCTGGCGCAGTCCTTTGTCCACCAGAACCGTATCCGGCAGGCGGCCAGCAGTCTGGGTGCCGCGCAATTCTGCATCGAGGAATCGATCCGCTATGCCCGCCAGCGCAAACCCTTCGGCGAGGAATTGGCGAAGAACCAGGCGATCCAGTTCCCCATCGTGGAACTCGCCACTCAATGCGAGATGCTGCGCCTGCTGATCTACAAGACCGCGTGGGACATGGACCGCATCCCGCACAAGCAGATCGAGCGTGAGCTGTCGGACAAGGTTTCGATGTGCAATTACTGGGCGAACCGGCTGGTATGCGAAGCGGCGGACCGGGCGATGCAGGTGCATGGCGGCATCGGCTATTCCCGCGAAAAGCCGTTCGAGCATATCTATCGCCACCACCGCCGTTACCGCATCACCGAAGGGGCGGAGGAAATCCAGATGCGCAAGGTGGCGGCCTATTTGTTCGGCTATCTCGGCCCGCGCCGGGAGGAACTTTCCGAAGTCCGATAACGGCATCTGAAGGGGCTGCGATTGCGGCTCGTCGATTTGGCGCTTGACCCGAGGCCATGCGGCCTATCTGTTGCGCGCAACTAACTTCGGGGACTCGCATCATGACATCTATCGGCCTGCGCACTTTCGGTGCGACCTTGCTCCTATCAACCTCCGCCGCCGCATTCGCCAGCGACACGCCAATCATATTGCCGGGTGCGCCGGGCGAAGCATCGCGCGTGATCGCTGCCGAAGAGGCTACGCGCCTGTCCGATACCAGCTATGCGCCGGGCGACGTGACGTTCATGCAGGGCATGATCGTCCACCACCGGCAAGCGGTGGAGCTGGCCGAGCTGGTTGCGGACCGCACCAATAATGAAGACCTCGTCGCAGTGGCCGGACGGATCGATGCCAGCCAGAAGGACGAGATGGATTTCATGCGCGGCTGGTTGTCCGACCGCAGCCTGGCGTTGTCTGCCGAAGGGATGGGCCAAGCGCATCAGGCGATGAAAGGCATGGCAAGCCCCGAACAGCTGGCCGATTTGCGCGCTGCAAACGGCACCGCATTCGACCGACTGTTCCTGCAATTAATGATCGCGCATCACCAAGGCGCGCTCGACATGGTGGAAGAGCTGCACGACCAGCCGGGCACCGCCTATGATCCGGTGATGTTCGAGTTCACCAATGATGTGGTGAGCGACCAGAAGACCGAGATCGAGCGCATGAACGCGCTGCTGGCGGGTCTCTCCACCGATCCGCGCGCCACGCTGGCAGCGGGCTTCCGCGATGCCGAACAAGCGATCAGCAATATGCGCCTGGTCACCGCCATGCCCAAGCCTGCCGGGTTCTTCGACCCGGCCAACCCCGCCGGCCTGCAGCCCCTGATCGAAGATGACGAGGATGAGGACGAGGCGGCGGAAACAGAAGAAGATGCCTCCGAAGATACTGGCGAGGAGGATGCAAGCGGCGCCGACAGCGATAGCGAAGATGACGAAGATGAACCGCGCTTCGGCAAGCGCGGATCGCTGCTCAGCTTTGCCAACACCGACATGGCCTTTTCCGGCGATATGCTGGTGGCGGGCAATTATCACGGCTTCAACGCCTACCGCCTGGGCGAGGATGGCGTACCGCAACTCGTCAGCTCGACCGTTTGCCCGGGCGGTCAGGGCGATGTCTCGATCGTCGGCGACCTGCTGGTGATGAGCGTGCAGGACAGCCGCGCACGCGTCGATTGCGGGCTGGGCGGCGTCGGCGACCGGATCAGCGAGGAACGGTTCCGCGGAATCCGTATATTCGATATTTCGGATATCACGCGCCCGGTTCAGATCGGTCAGGTACAGACCTGCCGTGGCAGCCACACCCATTCGGTCGTCAGCGCGGATGACAGCTCCATCGTGGTCTATAATTCGGGCACATCCTATGTCCGCGACGAAGACGAGCTGGCAGGCTGCACCGATGCGCCCGGCGATGATCGCACCGCCCTGTTCAGCATCGACGTGATCGAAATACCCGTGGCCGATCCGGCTGCAGCCCGCATCGTCGATCGCCCACGCATTTTTGCAGCTGACGGGCAAATTGCCGGATTGTGGCGTGGCGGCGATCACGGGGAAGGCACGCAGGACACCACCCGCACCGATATGTGCCACGATATTACTGTATTCCCGGCCAAGAACCTGGCCGCGGGGGCGTGTTCGGGCAACGGCATCATCCTCGATATTTCCGACCCGATGAAGCCTGTGCGGATCGACGATGTGACCGATAAGGGGTTCGCCTATTGGCACTCCGCGACGTTCAACAACGATGGCACCAAGGTGCTGTTCACCGATGAATGGGGCGGCGGCGGCAGGCCGCGTTGCCAGGCGGGCGATCCGAAAAACTGGGGCGCTAACGCTTTCTATGCCATCGAAGACCGAAAGCTGGAGTTTCGCAGCCTCTATAAACTGCCCGCACCGCAGGGCGACAAGGAAAATTGCGTCGCCCATAATGGCTCGATCATCCCTGTGCCGGGCCGCGATATCTTCGTGCAGGCCTGGTATCAGGGCGGCATCAGCGTGATCGATTTCACCGATGCGGCCAATCCGTTCGAGATCGCCTATTTCGACCGTGGTCCGGTGAATGAGGACCAGTTGATCACCGGCGGTTACTGGTCCGCATATTGGTATAATGGCCGTATCTACGCGACCGAGATCGCACGCGGGCTGGACGTGTTTGCGCTGGAACCGAGCGAATTCCTCACTGCCGAGGAAATCGCCGCTGCCGAGGCCGCGCAATATGAGGGCAATCTATTTAACCCGCAGACGCAGACGCAGGTGGTCTGGCCGGATGAGGTAGTCAGCCGTGTCGAGGACAGCCGCAAGGGCGGATAACACTGCCTTCGGAACCGGAGGCCCGGCCATAGGTTGAACGGCACATCAGGGGGATGTGTTATGGCGAAGCTTTCGGTTCTTGGAAAAATACTGCTGGCGCTGGCGGCGCTGCTGTTGCTGCTGACGCTGATATCGCTCGTACCATCGAACCGTGGGTTCATCCGGATGCTCGACTTCGTGCGCGAGCCGGCGATTTTCCTGTCGGCGGGGCTGATCGTGGCTGCGCTGTTTTTTGCGCGCCCCCGTCGTTTGCTGGTGATAGGTCTGTTGGCGCTGGCCATTGCGATCAACCTGTTCCGACTGTGGCCCTATAGCTTCCTTGCGCCAACTCAGATTGCGCTGCCCGACGATGTCGATGGCATGTCCTGCATGCGCGTTCTGTCGCTCAACGTGCTCCAGCCCAACGATCAATATGACCGCGTGGCGCGGCTGATCGAAAGCCAGGCACCCGACACGCTGCTGTTGATGGAAACCGACGCCAAGTGGATCGCCGCGCTGGAGCCGCAATTATCGGCCTTCGGTTACCGGCTGGAAGAACCGCTGGATAACAAATATGGGATGGCCTTCGCCACCAATCTTCAGGTCGACCGGGCGGAGATGGTGTCCAACACCAATGCCAATACGCCGACCCTCTACGCAACCATGCGCACCGATGACGGCGCTCGCTTCGAAATGATCGGCTTGCATCCCCGGCCGCCGCTTCCCGGCGAAAGCACCGAATCGCGCGACGCGAATATCGCCCGCGCCGGCGCGCGCACGCCGGATGATCTGGGCAATGTGCTGGCAATCGGCGATTTCAACGATGTGCCCTGGTCGCGCACCACCCAGCGTTTCGTGGCCGAGGGTGGCTATCTCGACCCCCGGATCGGCCGCGGTACCTTCGCGACATTCCCGGCGGATTATGCCGCGATAGGCTGGCCGCTGGACCAGCTGTTCGTTCGCGACGGTGTCCGGATCGAATCGTTCAAGGTGCTGGACGATGTGGGGTCCGATCACCGGGCGCTGGCAGCCGATGTCTGCGTGCAGCCCGGAGGAACCCAGCCGTCGGCCCCCGCTTTACTAGATACCGACTCCTGATCCGAACGCAGACCTGGAGCCGGCGGACGTAGCATTCGGACTCAGGCAGGCTCGAGTACGCTGAGCAAAGCCTTGTTGATAGCTTCTTCGGTATAGGGTTTGGTCACCAGGGGAATATCCGCCAGTTTCTTCGGAATGGATTCCCCGCCGCCATAACCGCTCGCCAGGATGAAGGGGATGCCCTTCTGGGTCAGTGCATCCGCAACGGGTTCGCTGGTTTCGCTGCCAAGATTGAAATCGAGCATTGCACAATCGACCCGCTCGCTTTCGATAATCTTCATCGCCGCACCGATGCTGGATGCCAGATGTACGTGGGCCGCGCCCTGTTCGGTCAGCATGTCTTCTGCATCCAGCGCGATGATCATGTTGTCCTCAACCAGCAGGATGTGGCGATCTGCAAGCGACAATGCCGCCATGTTTTCGGGGATCTTGCTTCCGGGATCGGGCGCCGCACTGCTTAGGTCGATATATCGCGACGGTATGCTGAAACGCGCGCAAAGGCCTGCCGTGCGATAATCGACCTGTGCGCTCCCGCCCAATTCATGGGGGATCGACGTTTCGATGACCGTGGTGCCGAAACCGCGGCGTTCGGGCGCTTGCACCGCTGGACCACCAGATTCGCGCCATTCGATGTCCAAATCGCCAGCATCGTCCAGCGACCAGCCAATATCGACCTTGCCGCTATCGCTCAACGCCCCGTATTTTGCCGCGTTGGTGGTCATTTCGTGGATCACCAGCGCCATGATAGTGAACGCCTCGGGTACGATTGCAACCGGCGGGCCGCTCAGCGTCAGCCGCTTGCCGTCTTGACCGATATAGGCCGAAAATTCGGTTTCGATCAGACCGGCCAGATCGGCTGGGGCCCAATTATCGGCAGTAAGCTGGTCATGCGCATTCGCCAGCGCCTGGACACGGTGATCCAGCGTCTTGATCACATCCTTGGTGGAACCCTTCTCACGTTTGGTCTGGTTCATCAGCGCGCGGATCAATGCGAGGATATTGCGAACCCTGTGATTCAGCTCGCCGATCAGCAATTGCTGCTGCTCGTTTGCCCTGCGCTTTTCCTGTGCTGTGGCTTCCGACAGCTGGAGGACGACTTCCAGCAGGGTGGTACGCAGCGCGTCGGCGATTTTCAGCTGGGTGGGGGTGAACGGTTCGGCGGTTGCGCGCACTTGCTGTGTCCACGTATCGAAGGACTTGCGCGGACTCAGGCGGATTTCGCCATTGTCCTCGGTTCGTTCCTTTTCCTGCTTTCCGCCCCAGCGCACGGTCTGCAGCTTTTCTTTGCGAAACAGGATAACGTAATCGCGCGGCGAGTGGGAGATAGGGATGGCTATCATGCCGGCGGCCCGCTCGGCGTAATCTTCGGCACCGGGCACGAAATCGGCGATGCGCGACGTATGATAAATTTGCTGCGCTGCCTGAGCGTTCAGGGCATTAAGAATTTTGCCGAAATCTTCCGGGTCCGGACGGCTTCCGCTAAAGGCGGTTTCGCCCTCGATAAATACGCCGACGCCGTCGCACGGAATGGAATCGGACACCAGATCGCCCAGCCATTCAGCGTCTTTCAGCAGGGACTGGTCCTGCGCGGCGGAAGCCATCAGGCGGTTGGAAATGCGCCTTGCGCCAGACTCGTAATCGCTTTCTTCCGCCCGCAAGGCTCGCTCCAGTTCAAGCGAGAACAGGCGGCCGAACAGTTCGGCTGTGCTGCGTTCACCGAAATTCGGCATTCGGGGGCTGTGATGATGGCAGGCGATCAATCCCCAGAAGCGACCTTCGATGATGATTGAAACAGAGAGCGATGCGCGCACGCCCATATTGCGCAGATATTCAAGGTGGATCGGCGAAACCGCGCGGAACAATGCCATCGACAGGTCGAGCGGTTCGTCGCCCGATAGCTGCACGATCGGGGCTGGCTCGCGGTTTACATCGCCGACGATACGGAAAGTGTTGCGTACGTACAGGGCGCGGGCCTGCTGCGGGATGTCGGTTGCCGGGAAATGCAGCCCCATGAAGGAATCGATGCCGCTGGACAGCGCCTGCGCGACGACTTCGCCGCTGCCATCGTCGGCAAAGCGATAGATCATCACCCGGTCGAAACCGACCAGCGCGCGGAACTGGCGTGCGCCTTCCTTCAGCAGCGCGTCCACGCCGTCGGTTGCGGCGAATCGGCCGATCGTGTTGCGGACAAAGCTGGACACGTCGATATCCTCGCCCTGCGATGGTTCGCATTCGATCACGATGGAATTGCCGGAAAAATGCACCGCCAAATCGTAGGAGGCACCATCCTCCATCAACGGCAACGCCATCATCCGTTCCATCGCATCGGGGCCACGCAGCGATGAAATGCGCGTGCGCAGCTGCGCCAACGCCTTTGGCGTAAACACGGTCTTGAGTGGCTGGCCCAACAAGGATTCGGGTGCGCGTCCGGTGAATTGCTCGGTGTTGGCTGCGCGGCTGATCAGCCAGTCGGCGGTAATCGCAATCAGGAACCCGATCGGCTGGATGCCGCCGGGAATATGGATCGGCTCACGGTCGCAATTGGTCAGGTCCACCTTGGTTCCAACGGGCAGCAATTCGGTCACGCAGCGACCCTTTCGGTGGTTTGGGCAATGGTTTGGGCAGTGGTTTGGGCGGAGGCTTGAGCGGCGGCCTGGAAAATCATGAAGGCCTTTTTCGCGCCGATGACGGCGTCTTGCAACCATTCTTCCCGGAGATCGCCCACAGCCTGAGCCGCGCACTCCATCGCCTCGACGAATCGTCGCCAAGTTGCGGTGCTGTCCGGCTCGTTCAAATAGCGGCTTGGAAGCCCCGGCTGCACACGCCCGCAAAGGATTTGTCCGCCCAGCCGCGAGCCTTCCAGCACATATTGCGCGCCCCAGATATGGGCATCGGCAGGAAAGTCCGCTGGCGTTGCGGGGGACATCAAGATGGCCGCGTCCAGATCGGCCAGATCCAGCTCCAATTGCGGCATACGCGATTGCCACCGGGTCCAGCCACCGCCGGCCATGGCCGGTTCGATAATCGCCAGCGAGCGGGCCTGAATGCGCAGAAATTCGGTATAATGTGCGGGCTTTTCGATCGAGAGATGGGCGAGCGCGTGCTCGGTAGCATCATGCTCGGCGCGCGTGGCCGAACGCAGCACGAAACGCGCGCTGTTGGCTGCAGATTTACGATCTTCCATCATCGCGCGATGCGATTCCCCCCGGTATAAAGGCCAAACGCGCAAACTACCCATTTGTGCCGCAAACCGCCAAGATTTCTTGGCACCCTGGACGCAGGATAAAAAAGGCCCCGAAGGATCGCTCCTCCGGGGCCGTCTTTTTCGCGTTGGTTGGATGCCGGGCTTAGAAGCCCATGCCTCCGCCCATGCCGCCCATACCGCCCATATCGGGCATTGCCGGGGCTGCGGACTTGTCTTCCGGCTTTTCAGCGATCGCCGCTTCGGTGGTGATCAGCAGACCGGCCACGCTGGCGGCATCCTGCAACGCGGTGCGCACGACCTTGGTCGGGTCGATCACGCCGGCATTTACGAGGTTTTCGTAAGTGTCGGTAGCCGCGTTGAAGCCCATGCCTTCGTCGTTGCCGTCGATCAGCTTGCCGGCAACCACGGCGCCGTCATGGCCCGCATTTTCGGCAATCTGGCGAACCGGAGCTTGCAGCGCACGGCGGACGATATCGACGCCGCGCGTCTGATCGTCATTCTCGCCTTCGAGACCCTGCAGAGCCTTGGTGGCGTAAAGCAGCGCGGTACCGCCGCCCGGGACGATGCCTTCTTCGACGGCTGCGCGCGTGGCGTGCAGAGCGTCGTCGACGCGGTCCTTGCGTTCCTTCACTTCGACTTCGGTGGCTCCGCCGACCTTGATCACTGCAACGCCGCCGGCGAGCTTCGCCAGACGTTCCTGCAGCTTTTCCTTGTCGTAATCGGAGCTGGTGTTGTCGATCTGCGTACGGATTTCGGACACGCGTGCCTTGATGTCGTCAGCCGAACCGGACCCGTCCACGATGGTGGTGTTGTCCTTGTCGATGGTGACGCGCTTGGCTTCGCCGAGCATGCCCAGCGTGACGTTTTCAAGCTTGATGCCGAGATCTTCGGAAATCATCTCGCCCTGCGTCAGGATAGCGATATCCTGCAGCATCGCCTTGCGGCGATCGCCGAAGCCGGGTGCCTTGACCGCTGCAACCTTCAGGCCGCCGCGCAGCTTGTTGACCACCAGGGTGGCCAGCGCTTCGCCTTCGATGTCTTCTGCAATGATCAGCAGCGGACGCCCGCTCTGCATCGCAGCTTCGAGTACCGGAAGCATCGACTGCAGGTTGGAAAGCTTCTTCTCGTGGATGAGAATATAGGGATTTTCCAGCTCGACCGTCATCTTGTCGGGGTTGGTGATGAAGTAAGGCGACAGATAGCCGCGATCGAACTGCATGCCTTCGACGGTTTCGAGCTCGAATTCGAGGCCCTTGCTCTCATCGACGGTGATCACGCCTTCCTTGCCGACCTTTTCCATGGCTTCGGCGATTTTCTCGCCGACTTCACGGTCACCATTGGCGGAAATCACGCCGACCTGGCTGATTTCCTCGCTGCCGGAGACGTCCTTCGAACGGCTCTGCAGGTTCTCGGTCACGCGGGTCACAGCGAGGTCGATGCCGCGCTTGAGGTCCATCGGGTTCATGCCAGCCGCAACCGACTTCATGCCTTCGCGCACGATACTCTGCGCGAGCACGGTGGCCGTAGTGGTGCCGTCACCGGCTGCGTCGTTCGCCTTCGATGCGACTTCGCGAAGCATCTGCGCGCCCATGTTCTCGAACTTGTCGGACAGTTCGATTTCCTTGGCGACGGTAACGCCGTCCTTGGTGATACGCGGTGCGCCGAAGCTCTTGTCGATAACGACGTTACGGCCCTTGGGACCGAGCGTGACCTTCACTGCGTTTGCGAGCGTATCCACGCCCCTGAGGATGCCTTCGCGTGCGTCACGCGAGAACTTTACGTCCTTGGCTGCCATGTTGGTTTCTCCTGAAAATTAGGTTGGTTGAAAGGAAGCGTATGGGTGGGCGTTCAGCCCATGATCCCCATGATGTCGCTTTCCTTCATGATCAGCAGGTCTTCGCCGTCGATCTTGACTTCGGTGCCGCCCCATTTGCCGAACAGAACGCGGTCGCCCGCCTTAACGTCGAGCGGAGTGACGGTGCCGTCTTCGGCGCGCGAACCGGTGCCCACGGAAACGACTTCGCCTTCGCTTGGCTTTTCCTGTGCGCTATCGGGAATGATGATGCCGCCAGCGGTCTTCTGGTCGGCTTCGATGCGGCGGACCAATACGCGGTCGTGCAACGGACGAAATGCCATGTGTTGGGACCTTTCTGTTAGAGTGTCTGAAAGTATGGTTGGCACTCTCAGGCCGAGAGTGCCAGCAGGGCGCATATGTGAATGCCCGTTCAGGGAGTCAACGGCTTGGCATGCAAAAAAGTTGCGCGCTGTTCGCCGGGCCGTGGCTGATGGTGGCTGGTTGGATGGGCGGCCGCACCGAGCAGATGCAGTTTCAAGGCGCATCGTACCCGATCCGGGAAATTACACCCCGCGCCGGGTTAGGCCCAATTTTTCGCGCATCATCCAGCGGCGCAGCAGCAGGATAGCGGCCACCGTCAGTCCGGTGGCGAGGCCGATCCACACCCCCACCCCTTGTAGCGGAGTGGCGAAACCAAGCAACAGGGCGGTACCGATACCGGGCACCCAATAGGCGAATATCGCGATCCACATCGGGATGCGCGTATCCTGCAAGCCGCGCAGCGAGCCCATGGCGACGGCCTGGATCCCGTCGACCAGCTGGAACGCGGCCGCCAGCTTGATATAGCGCAGGGCAAACGCCACCATCGCCGCATTGGCGGGGGCCCATGGATCGATATAGATCGCCAGGAGCGGCTTGGGGATGAGGATCATTGCCGCCGCGGTCAGCGCCATGAAACCGGTGCCCAGCGCAATTGCGGCCCAACCCGCGCGCGCCATCCCGTCCGCATCGCGCGCGCCGTAGAAATAGCCGACCCGGATGGTGGCCGCCTGACCGACACCGAACGGCACTTGGAATGCCAGTGCGGCAATTTGCAGGGCCACCACATGCGCGGCCAGCTGGGTTGCGCCGATCCCCCCCATCAGGAATGCCGCCGCGCCGAAGATACCCGCCTCCGCCGTGATGGTGAGGCCGATCGGGGTGCCGATGCGAATAATCTGCCACAACCGCGCCCAGTCCGGCGCCCACCAGCGGCCCAAGATGCGGTAACGATGCAGGCGCGGGTCGAGCCGGATCACCAGCAGGTAAGCCATCATGGTGATCGTCGCCGTGATGATGGTCGCGATCGCTGCGCCGGTCAGCCCCAGCTCCGGCGCCCCCAGATTGCCGAAGATGAAGGCGTAGTTCGCCAGCGCATTTACTCCGATACCCGCCGCCGTCAGCATGGTCGCGATGATCGGCCGGTCCAGCGCGGACACGAAGCTGCGCAGCACGTTGTTGATCACCATCGGCAGCATCGAGAAAACGATCACGATATTGTATTCATTGGCGAGGCCGATAATTTGCGGTTCCTGCCCGGTCGCGCGCATGATCGGATCGAGCAGCAGGCATAGCCCCATGCCCGCCGCGCTGCTCGCCACGGCCAGCCACAGCGCCATGCGCGTGGCGCGCCGTACCGGGCGTAGCGCCGGTGCCCGCTCGCCAAGTTCGGCGGCAATGACCGGCGCCACCGCTCCGGTCAGCCCGCTCAACGCCCACAATACCAGCCCGAACAAAGCGACCACCAATGCCGATGCTGCCAGCTGTGTTTCGCCCAGCCGCGCAATGAAGATCACGTCGATCGCGTAAGTCAGCATCTGCAGCAGATTGGCGAGTGCCAGCGGCCAGCTCAGCCGCAAGGTGGCCAGCATTTCGGTGCGCCAAGGCGTGTCGCGCGATATCGAGGCTGGGGCGTCGGTCGTGGCTTTGTCCTGTCGGCTGAATGCAGCCGGTCCGGCTAAGCGATAGCAGCCATCCCGGCCAGAGAAATAACCGGCCGGAAATATAAAAGGGCGGCACCTCGCGGCACCGCCCCCTTGCAAGTCACATGGCGGCCGGGGCCGCTGGAACGAGCTTACTCTGTGCCCATCCCGGCGAGATCGGCCCCGATGGTCTTGGCGACGTCTGCGCGCACCGCATCATTATGCTCGGCAACGGTCATCACGATTTCGCCATCCTTGTCGAGCAGCAAGGCTTCCTGGCCCGAGCCGAGCGGGGCCAGCTGCACGATCAGCGGACGCGGGTAGAGCCGGTTGCTTGCGCCATTGCCGCCATCGACGACTGCACCGATGCCGCCGCCCAGCAGGATGTTGCCGAAGGTGGAACCGCCCAGCTTGGACTGGATCAGCACATAGGTGGGCTCATGCCCTTCCAGCGTGATATCGGCGCGCGTGTCGGACTTGCGGCGCATCTCCAATTCGCACGGGGTGGTGCATTCCAGGCCGTTGAGGAAAACGACGCGCGCGCCATCCGGGTTGGTCTGGGTCATATAGTCGGTGTTGGTGCCGTTCATCACGGTGGCGCAGCCGCCAAGACCCAGGCCGAGCGATGCGGCCAACATTACTTTGAACAATTTCATTTGATTACCCCCTATTAGTAACTGGCATGACCGTGCCGCCATGAGCCACCAGGAGCAACAAAAAAGCGCAGGCACCAAATTCCTGCGCCAATTCTGCCGGCGATGTGATCGAAATGCCTCAGCCTTAGCGGTGCTTCGCAAGGACGAACGAAAACGGGCGGCGCGCTCCTCGAAAAAGGAGCGCGCCGCCCGCTGCGCTTCAGCAATTAAGCCAGATTACGCTTCCTGGATATTCACCGCGGACATCTTGCCCTTGCGGTCTTCTTCCAGATCGTAGGAGACCTTCTGGTCCTTATCGAGCGTGCTCATGCCCGAACGCTCCAGCGAGGAGATGTGGACGAAGGCATCGTCGCCGCCATCTTCGGGCGCGATGAAACCATAGCCCTTGTCGGGGTTGAAGAATTTTACTGTACCGATTGTCATTGGAAAAACCTTGCTTCCATAAGTGTCGGGAAGCGCCAACATGGTGCGTCCCGGCTGTCAGAGGCTAAACAGGCAGGAAGCATGGCTGCGCCCCGAATATCCGTCGCATGTGACGTAAGCCTGGCCGATATAGGCATGGTCCGCGCAAATTGCACGCGATTCATGCAAAAAGGGCGACGTCCTTGCGAACGCCGCCCTTCTGATTGCAGGCGCTTCAAGACACCCGCAAAACTTGCAATCGTCATCTCGTGCCTGCCGGGAGGTTTCTCCCGGTTCCACGAGATCCCCGCCTGCGCGGAGATAACGGCGGGGGTCTTCGCCCCCTGTCCGTTACTTGAGTTCGACCGTGCCGCCTGCGGCTTCGATCTTGCCCTTGATTTCTTCGGCTTCCGCCTTGTTCACGCCTTCCTTGACGGCCTTCGGCGCGCCTTCGACGAGTGCCTTGGCTTCGCCCAGGCCCAGACCGGTGATGGCACGGACTTCCTTGATCACCTGGATCTTCTTGCCGCCGTCGCCGGTCAGGACAACGTCGAATTCGTCCTTTTCTTCGGCTGCTGCTTCGCCAGCACCGCCGGCGGGGCCGGCCACTGCGACTGCTGCTGCGGCGCTGACGCCCCATTCGTCTTCCAGCGCGGTGGCCAGTTCGGCCGCCTCGAGGACGGTCAGCTTGCTAAGTTCTTCAACCAGTTTGGCGATATCTGCCATGATGTCTTACTCCGATAAAATATGTGGCCGGGTGGCGGATTGCCGCCCGGATTATTCGCTGTGTGTAATAACCGCTTACGCTGCCTCTTTGGCGCCATAGGCACCGAAGACACGGGCCAGCTTGTTTGCCGGTGCATTGACGACCTGCGCGACTTTCGTCGCAGGTGCGTTGACCAGGCCGACCAGCTTGCCGCGAAGCTCGTCGAGGCTGGGCATGGAGGCAAGCGCCCTCACACCGGCTTCGTCGAGCAACTGCGCGCCCATCGATCCACCAACGATTTCCAGTCGGTCGTTCGCCTTGGCGAACTCCACGGCGATCTTCGCAGCGGCAACCGGATCTTCGCTGTAAGCGAGAGCGGTCGGGCCGGTGAGATGTTCGCCGATACCTTCGTAATCGGTGTCTTTCAGGGCGAGCTTGGCGAGGCGGTTCTTCGCAACCTTGTAGGACGCACCGGCTTCGCGCATGTTCTGCCTGAGCTGGGTGGATTGTTCCACCGTCAAACCGAGGTTGCGGGTGACAACCACCACGCCGGCCTCGTTGAACACTGCGTTGAGCTGGGCGACCGCGTCGGATTTTTGCGAACGATCCATGCCGTACTCCTTCTCATATGGCCGCGAAGGAACGATGCCCCGCACGGCCGGCTCATATTCGTCCATGCCGGGTGTCGGCACGAACAAGTCCATCGAATGGGGAAGGAGGGTGCACCACATATCGGTGCGGCCCGGTGGCACCAGGCCACCTGAAAATCTCGTTTCCCCGCCTAGGCTGGAAATTAAGATGGCCAAAGCGCCATCACCAACTGTCTCGGACGGATGACCTTGCAGGCAATGCCCGCTGGGTCGGCGGCGCATTTACCCGCTGGACGCTGCAAGTCAAGCGAAAGCAGGGGCGCAGTGGTAGTCTACCCAGCGTTCGCGCGACAAACCGGCGCTGCCAACAAAAAGCCGGGCGCGGATTGCTCCGGCCCGGCTCGATCTGTGCTCGACCCGTCTGAACGGGGCGGCTGGCAGACTTAGATATCGTCGGCCGTGTCTTCCAGTTCCTCGGCCTGCTGCTCGAGAGCGGCGGCTTCGCCGACGGCACCGGCTTCTTCGGCCATGTCGGATTGGGCGTCGAGGACTTCGGCTTTTTCGTCCATCACTTCGGCCTGCGCCTCGGTGACATCGTCCATTTCCTCGCCGAGTTCTTCGGCCGGGCCGTCGCAGGCGCTGATGGCGAAGGCGATGGGCAGTGCGGCGTAAGCAAATTTCTTCATGGTTATTTCCCCTGTTGATTCGCCCGCCAACGAGTGAAGTCGGCAGACGGTTCCCCTTAATTGGACGGTTCGTATGCCAGCAGGTCGCCGGGCTGGCAATCCAGCTCTCGGCAGATGGCCGCCAGGGTGGAGAAACGGACCGCCTTGGCCTTGCCGGTCTTGAGGATCGACAGGTTGGCGAGGGTGAGGCCCACGCGCTCTGCCAGTTCGGTCAGCGTCATGCGCCGTTCGTGCAGCAGGTCGTCCAACTTGACCATGATGGTTGCTCCTTCTTCTTCGGTTGGCATCAGACGGTCCCTTCCAGATCGTCGCGCAGGCGGGTGCCGTGGCGGAAAATACGGGCCAGGATGAAGAGCAGGATGACGAGCAGGATACCGCTCATATCCATTCCCGCATCGACCGAGACGTTCGTATCTTCGAACTGGTCGGCGAATTTGAGCAGGTAAATGCCGAATGCTGCAGCCGGTATGGTGAGCAATTGCACGCCGAGCATCAACCATGCCATCGCGCTGAGGCGTTTGGCGTTCTGATCCACGAATGGATCGCCTTCGCCGACCGTGCCGATGATCCGGCGTAGCTTGTCGAAGAACACGAACAGCATGGCGACCATTGCCAAGCCGATCAGCAGCACACCGATGAGCGGAAGCAGGGGCAGGCTGACACTGGGATCGGCCAGTTCGGCGCGCAGTTCCGCATTGATCGCGCCTTGTGCAAACGGAATGGCGACAAGAACGCCCACCAGCGCGATGGCACCGAAGGCCATCGCGGCCTGCATGAAGATGGCTGCTATCTTGCCGATCAGCAGCAACGGATCATTGAAAGCACGTTGCATGGTATGTCTCCCTGTTAGGTCGGCGATCAGGCGATCAGCGGGGCGGCGACGATCATCGATGCGGCGGCGGGCGGCACGTCGATCACGGCGGTGAAGCTGATGAAGGCAATCGCGACGGCGGCGAAAGCGGCGGGAATCTTGGTGCGAAGGCTGGTCATTTATCGATCTCCTTGATTTGCGATATCGATAAACAACAATATTCCCGCCTTATTGTCAATCGATAAATATTGAAAAACGATAATGCGCTGATCGGAAAGCGATAATTCCGGGCATATCGATTGTCGATATCGCTTGGTCGCGCCCGTATGGCGGGCGAGCCGTGCGAATCATCGTGCGAGTCGCGCCGCGCTGGCGCGCTCAACCTGACCTGGGTGCCGCTTGACCTTTTGGCGGCGTTTTCCTACATGGCTGGCAACCGCACGCTTCGGGATGGCCTCGCTCTGGCGCGGGAGTTTGGCCAAGAATAGAAGCGGCTTTCCATATTCGCGAGCGCAAGATGCTGCAGCAGCAGCCCGGCAGGGCTCGCTTTTCTGCGGCTTTCTTTCGTTTGCGTGTCTGGTGGCAAATCGCCGCGCCGCATCCAATCCAGCACCTCGCCAAGGCGCGGTGCCCAGATAAAGAAGCGAATCACCCCCTATGGCGACCAAGGCTCCAGCAGCGACACCCGCACGCCCCGCGCGTAAAGAATCGGGCACCGCGAAGAAGCGTATCCGCAAGATTTTCGGCGACATCCACGAAGTGGTGCAAATGCCGAACCTGATCGAGGTGCAGCGCGAAAGCTACGAGCAGTTCCTGCGTTCCGATCCCAGCATCGATTACATCTCCGGCCTGGAAAAGACGCTGCGCAGCGTCTTCCCGATCCGCGATTTCGCGGGCACGGCCGAGCTGGACTTCGTGAATTACGAACTTGAGCCGCCCAAATACGACACCACCGAATGCCGCCAGCGCGGTATCACCTATGCCGCCCCGATGAAGGTCACGCTTCGCCTCATCGTGTTCGAGGTGGATCAGGAAACCGAAACCCGTTCCGTTCTCGATATCAAGGAGCAGGACGTTTACATGGGCGACATGCCCCTGATGACGGGCAACGGTACCTTTATCATCAACGGCACCGAACGCGTGATCGTCAGCCAGATGCACCGTTCGCCCGGTGTGCTGTTCGATCATGATCGCGGCAAGACCCATTCCTCCGGCAAGTTGCTGTTCGCCGCGCGCGTGATCCCGTATCGCGGCAGCTGGCTCGATTTCGAATTCGACGCGAAAGACATCGTCAATGTCCGTATCGACCGCAAGCGCAAGCTGCCGGTCACCGCGCTGCTTTATGCCCTCGGTCTCGACACCGAAGAAATTCTCGACACCTTCTACAACACGGTCACCTGGGAACGCGTTGGCGGTAAGGGCGGCGAAGAAGGCGGCTGGAAAATGCCGTTCGACCCCGAAGCATGGCGCGGCCAGAAGCCGGCCTTCGCGCTGGTCGATTCCGACACTGGCGAGGAGGTATTCCCCGCCAATCAGAAGATCAGCCCGCGTGCCGCCAACAAGGCGGCCAAGGACGGTCTGAAGAACCTGCTGATCCCGACCGAAGAAGTGTTCGCCCGCTATGCCGCGCGCGACATGATCGACGAGAAGACCGGCCGCATCTACATCGAAGCGGGCGACGAAGTTACGCCCGACAATCTCGAAGTGCTCGACAATGCCGGTATCGACCGGCTGGAACTGCTCGATATCGACGAGATCAATACCGGGCCGTGGATCCGCAACACGCTGCAGGTCGACAAGGCCGAAAACCGCGATGAAGGTCTGGAAGCCATCTACAAGGTGATGCGCCCGGGCGAACCGCCGACCAAGGAAACCGCCGAAGCTCTGTTCGAAGGCCTGTTCTTCGATGGCGAACGCTACGATCTTTCCGCAGTTGGCCGGGTCAAGCTGAACATGCGCCTCGGCCTCGACGCAGAGGACACGGTGACTACCCTGCGCCGGGAAGATATCCTCGCCGTGGTCAAGGAAATGGTCGATCTCAAGGACGGCAAGGGTGAGGTCGACGATATCGACAATCTCGGCAATCGCCGCGTCCGCTCTGTCGGTGAGCTGCTGGAAAACCAGTACCGCGTCGGCCTGCTGCGGATGGAGCGCGCCGTAAAGGAGCGTATGAGCAGCGTGGACGTGTCCACCGTGATGCCGAACGATCTGATCAACGCGAAGCCCGCCGTGGCTGCGGTACGTGAGTTCTTCGGTTCATCGCAGCTGTCGCAGTTCATGGACCAGACCAACCCGCTTTCCGAAGTGACGCATAAGCGCCGCGTTTCGGCTCTCGGGCCGGGCGGTCTTACGCGTGAACGCGCAGGCTTCGAAGTCCGCGACGTTCACCCGACCCACTATGGCAGGATCTGTCCGATCGAGACGCCCGAAGGCCCGAATATCGGCCTGATCAACAGCCTCGCATCGTTCAGCCGGGTCAACAAATACGGCTTCATCGAAACGCCTTACCGGAAGGTCAAGGACGGCAAGGTTTCGGGCGACGTGCAGTATCTCTCCGCCATGGAAGAGCAGAAGCACGCCGTGGCGCAGGCCTCGGCCGCGCTCAATGCGGACGGTACGTTCGTCGAAAGCCTCGTCTCGGCGCGTGAAAGCGGCGAGTTCGTGATGATCAACCCGGAAAACGTCACGCTGATGGACGTTTCGCCCAAGCAGCTCGTCTCGGTCGCCGCATCGCTTATTCCGTTCCTGGAAAACGATGACGCCAACCGCGCGCTGATGGGCTCGAACATGCAGCGTCAGGCCGTGCCGCTGGTGAAGGCCGAAGCGCCGTTCGTCGGCACCGGCATGGAAGAAACCGTGGCGCGCGATTCGGGCGCCGCGATCACCGCGACGCGCGGCGGCGTGGTCGACCAGGTGGATGCCACCCGTATCGTGATCCGCGCCATCGGCGATGTCGAGCCGGGCCAGTCCGGCGTGGACATCTACAGCCTGCAGAAATTCCAGCGTTCCAACCAGAACACCTGCATCAACCAGCGTCCGCTGGTGAAGGTGAACGACGTGATCGAGCCGGGCGACATTATCGCCGATGGTCCGTCCACCGATCTGGGCGAACTGGCACTGGGCAAGAACACGCTGGTCGCGTTCATGCCCTGGAATGGCTACAATTACGAAGACTCGATCCTGATCAGCGAGCGCATCGTGAAGGACGATGTGTTCACCTCGATCCATATCGACGAGTTCGAAGTGATGGCCCGCGATACCAAGCTGGGTCCCGAAGACATTACCCGCGACATTCCCAATGTCGGCGAAGAGACTCTGCGCAGCCTCGACGAGGCGGGGATCGTCTATATCGGCGCGGAAGTGCATCCGGGTGATATTCTGGTCGGCAAGATCACGCCCAAGGGCGAAAGCCCGATGACGCCGGAAGAAAAGCTGCTCCGCGCCATCTTCGGCGAAAAGGCCAGCGACGTGCGCGACACTTCGCTCCGACTGCCGCCGGGTGTGGCCGGAACGGTCGTGGAAGTCCGCGTCTTCAACCGTCACGGTATCGAGATCGACGATCGTACACGCGCCATCCAGAACGAGGAAATCGAACGCCTCAAGAAGGATAGCCAGGACGAACGCGCGATCCTCAACCGCGCGACCTATAACCGCCTGCGCGATATGCTGGTCGGCCAGACTGCCTCTGCGGCGCCCAAGGGCACCAAGAAGGGTACGACGATCGACGAGGCGCTGCTCGAAGATATCGAGAAGCACGAATGGTTCAAATTCGCGGTTGCCGACGATAATCGCCAGGCGCAGATCGAAGCTGTCAAGACGCAGTATGACGAGAGCGTCAAGGCGATCGACGACAAGTTCGAGGACCGTAAGGAAAAGCTGGAGCGCGGCGACGAGCTGGCTCCGGGCGTGCTGAAGATGGTCAAGGTCTTCGTGGCGGTGAAGCGCAAGCTGCAGCCGGGCGACAAGATGGCCGGACGCCACGGCAACAAGGGTGTGATTTCGCGCATCCTGCCGGCAGAAGACATGCCCTTCCTCGAAGACGGCTCTCCGGTCGATATCGTGCTCAACCCGCTGGGCGTGCCCAGCCGGATGAACGTGGGACAGATCTTCGAAACCCACCTGGGCATGGCCGCGCGCGGCCTGGGCCAGCAGGTGACCGAGGAGCTGGAGAACTGGAAGCTCGCCAATCCGAACGCGGCCGAAGATTACGCGAAGGCCAAGCCTCCCGAAGCGGTCGTGGACCGTCTGAAGGAAGTGTATGGCGAGCAGTACCACGAAGCGATCGAGAAGCGTTCGACCGAGGAAGTGGTCGAGCTTGCCGGCAATCTGCGCCACGGCGTCCCGATGGGCACTCCGGTGTTCGACGGTGCGCGCGAAAGCGACGTGACCGAGGCTTTGCTTCAGGCGAACCTGCCCAGTTCCGGCCAGGTGAAGCTGTTCGACGGGCGTACGGGCGACAAGTTCGACCGCGATGTGACCGTTGGCTACATCTACATGCTGAAGCTGCATCACTTGGTGGACGACAAGATCCACGCTCGCTCGATCGGCCCCTACAGCCTCGTCACCCAGCAGCCGCTGGGCGGTAAGGCGCAGTTCGGCGGACAGCGCTTCGGTGAAATGGAGGTCTGGGCACTGCAAGCCTACGGTGCCGCTTACACGTTGCAGGAAATGCTGACCGTGAAGTCGGACGACGTGATCGGCCGGACGAAGGTCTACGAAGCCATCGTCAAGGGTGACGACACGTTCGAGGCGGGCATTCCGGAAAGCTTCAACGTGCTCGTCAAGGAAATGCGCTCGCTCGGCCTGAATGTCGAACTCCACTCGCTGGCCGACGGCGATGACGAGGACGATGATGGCATGAAGATCGCTGCCGAATAATCAGGGGTAGGGCGGCCGCGCCGGTCGCCCCCCTCCACCGCCCCTAGATTTCTCCCCCAAGGGAATGACAAAATGAACGAACTGACCAAATTCACCAACCAGCTGGCCAAGCCGGAAACCTTCGACCAGATCCAGATCGGTCTGGCTTCGCCGGAGCGTATCCGCAGCTGGTCCTTCGGCGAAATCAAGAAGCCCGAAACCATCAATTACCGCACGTTCAAGCCCGAGCGTGACGGCCTGTTCTGCGCGCGCATCTTCGGTCCGGTGAAGGATTACGAATGCCTGTGCGGCAAGTACAAGCGCATGAAGTACAAGGGCGTCGTCTGCGAGAAGTGCGGCGTTGAAGTGACCGTGACCAAGGTCCGGCGCGAGCGGATGGGCCACATCGAACTGGCCGCGCCGGTTGCGCATATCTGGTTCCTGAAATCGCTCCCCAGCCGCATCGGCCTGCTGCTCGACATGCAGCTCAAGCAGCTGGAGCGCGTGCTCTATTTCGAAAGCTACATCGTCACCGAGCCGGGCCTGACCCCGCTGGAGAAATTCCAGCTGATGACGGAAGACGAACTGCTCGAAGCGCAGGACGAGTATGGCGAAGACGCCTTCACCGCCGGGATCGGCGCCGAAGCGGTCAAGATCATGCTGATGGACCTGGATCTTGAGCAGGAACGCGACGACCTCATGGAGGAACTCGCCACTACCAAGTCGAAGCTCAAGCCCGCCAAGATCATCAAGCGTTTGAAGGTCGTGGAAAGCTTCATCGGCTCGGGCAACCGCCCCGAATGGATGATCCTCGAAGTCGTCCCCGTGATCCCGCCCGAACTGCGCCCGCTGGTGCCGCTCGACGGCGGCCGCTTCGCGACGTCCGATCTCAACGATCTCTATCGCCGCGTGATCAACCGTAACAACCGCTTGAAGCGCCTGATCGAACTGCGCGCGCCCGATATCATCGTGCGTAACGAGAAGCGCATGCTGCAGGAGGCTGTCGATGCGCTGTTCGACAATGGCCGCCGCGGTCGCGTGATCACGGGTGCCAACAAGCGCCCGCTGAAATCGCTTTCCGATATGCTCAAGGGCAAGCAGGGCCGTTTCCGTCAGAACCTGCTCGGCAAGCGCGTCGATTATTCCGGCCGCTCGGTCATCGTTACCGGCCCGGAACTCAAGCTTCACCAATGCGGCCTGCCCAAGAAGATGGCGCTCGAATTGTTCAAGCCGTTCATCTATGCGCGCCTCGATGCCAAGGGTCTGTCGATGACCCTGAAGCAGGCGAAGAAGTGGGTCGAGAAGGAGCGCAAGGAAGTCTGGGATATCCTCGACGAGGTTATCCGCGAGCATCCCGTGCTGCTGAACCGCGCACCGACGCTTCACCGTTTGGGCATCCAGGCGTTCGAACCGGTACTGATCGAGGGCAAGGCGATCCAGCTTCACCCGCTGGTCTGCTCCGCTTTCAACGCCGACTTCGACGGTGACCAGATGGCCGTCCACGTCCCGCTTTCGCTGGAAGCCCAGTTGGAAGCGCGCGTGCTGATGATGTCCACCAACAACATCCTCAGCCCCGCCAATGGCAAGCCGATCATCGTCCCTTCGCAGGACATGGTGCTCGGCATCTATTATCTCTCGATGGACCGCGAAGGCGAGCCGGGCGAGGGCCGGATGCTGACCGATATGGCCGAAATCCACCATGCTCTGGAAGTGGGTGCGGTGACGCTCCACTCCAAGATCCACACCCGCGTCCCGCAAGCGGGCGAAGATGGCAAGATCGCGCTCAAGCGGTTCGAAACCACGCCGGGCCGGATGCTGATCGGCGAATGTCTGCCGAAGAACCACAAGGTTCCCTTCGACATCGTCAACCGCCTTCTGACCAAGAAGGAAATCGGCGACGTGATCGACCAGGTCTATCGCCACACCGGCCAGAAGGATACGGTGCTGTTTGCCGATGCGATCATGTCGCTCGGCTTCCGCCACGCGTTCAAGGCCGGTATTTCGTTCGGCAAGGACGACATGATCATCCCCGACAGCAAGGATGGCATGATCGAAGAGGCCAAGAAGCTGGTTGCCGATTACGAGCAGCAATATCAGGATGGCCTGATCACCCAGCAGGAAAAATACAACAAGGTGATCGATGCCTGGTCGCGGACCGGCGACCAGGTTGCCGACGCCATGATGGACGAGATCAAGGCGCGTCCCAAGGACAAGGACGGCCGCGAGGCAGAGATCAACTCGATCTACATGATGAGCCATTCGGGCGCGCGTGGTTCGCCGGCGCAGATGAAGCAGCTTGCCGGGATGCGCGGACTGATGGCCAAGCCTTCGGGCGAGATCATCGAAACGCCGATCATCTCGAACTTCAAGGAAGGTCTGACCGTCCTCGAATACTTCAACTCCACCCACGGTGCCCGCAAGGGCCTTGCGGATACGGCGTTGAAGACCGCGAACTCGGGCTATCTGACCCGCCGCTTGGTCGATGTGTCGCAGGATTGCACCATCGTGGTGGAGGATTGCAAAACCTCCAACGCGCTGGAAATGCGTGCCATCGTGCAGGGCGGCTCGGTCATCGCGTCGCTCGGCGAGCGTATCCTGGGTCGGACTACGGCGGAAGATCTGGTGAATGCCAAGACCGACGAAGTGATCGTCAAGAAGGGCACGCTGGTCGACGAGGCGATGGTCAAGGAAATCGAAGCTGCCGAAGTGCAGTCCGCGAAAATCCGCTCTCCGCTGGTCTGCGAGGCCGACATGGGCGTGTGCGGCAAGTGCTACGGGCGTGACCTCGCCCGCGGCACGCCGGTCAATATCGGTGAGGCCGTCGGCGTGATCGCCGCGCAGTCTATCGGCGAGCCCGGCACGCAGTTGACCATGCGGACCTTCCACATTGGCGGCGCTGCGCAGGTGAACGAAACCAGCCATCTGGAATCGATCTCCGACGGTACCGTATCCTACCGCGATATGCCGACCATTACCGACAAGAAGGGCCGCGTGCTCTCGCTTGCACGGAACGGCGAAATCGTGGTGACCGATGCCGAAGGGCGCGAGCGTGAAATGCACAAGGTGCCTTATGGTACGGTGCTGCTCAACAAGGATGGTGCCAAGATCGAGGAAGGCGACCGTTTGGCGGAATGGGATCCGTTCACCCTGCCGATCATCACCGAGCAATCGGGCAGCGTGCGCTTCCAGGACCTGCTGGACGGGACCACCATGGAAGAACGCGCCGACGATGCGACCGGTATCACCCAGCGCGTCGTCACCGAGAACCGGGCAACCGGGCGCAAGAAGAAGGAAGACCTTCGTCCGCGCCTGACGCTGCTTGGCGAAGGCCAGAAGCTGGACGACGATGGCGAGACCGAGGCGCAGCGTTACATGCTGGCACCGGGCACCGTGCTGTCGGTCGAGGATGGCCAGCAGGTCGAAGCGGGCGACATCCTCGCCCGTGCCAGCCGCGAAGCGTCCAAGACGCGCGACATTACCGGCGGTCTGCCGCGTGTTGCCGAGCTGTTCGAAGCGCGTATCCCGAAGGACAATGCGATCATCGCCAAGATCGATGGCCGCATCGAATTCGTCCGCGAATACAAGGCGAAGCGCAAGATCGCCATCGTTCCCGAGGAAGGCGAACAGGTCGATTACCTGATTGCCAAGACCAAGGTGATCGATGTGCAGGAAGGCGACATGGTCAAAAAGGGCGACACGCTGGTTTCGGGCAGCCCGAACCCGCATGACATCCTCGACGTCATGGGCGTGGAAGCGCTGGCCGAGTATCTCGTCGACGAGATCCAGGAAGTGTACCGACTCCAGGGCGTGAAGATCAACGACAAGCACATCGAAACGATCGTTCGCCAGATGCTGCAAAAGGTCGAGATCACCGATGGCGGCGATACCACGCTGTTGCCGGGCGAGCAGGTCGATCGTGCGGAAATGGACGAGAACAACGCCAAGCTGACCTCGCGCAAGAAAAAGGCGCAAGGCAAGCCGATCCTGCTCGGGATCACCAAGGCTTCGCTCCAGACCCGCAGCTTCATCTCCGCCGCATCCTTCCAGGAAACCACCCGCGTGCTGACGCAGGCGGCGGTCGAAGGGAAGCAGGATACGCTGGTCGGCCTGAAGGAAAACGTGATCGTGGGCCGTCTCATCCCCGCCGGTACCGGCGCGGGCATGAACCGGATGCGCGTGACCGCTTCCAGCCGCGATGCCGCCTTGCGCGCGCAGTGGAAGAAGGCGCAGGAAGCGATCATCGCCGCCAATACGGCTGCAGAAGAGCACGAGGCCGAACTGGCCCAGGGCTCCGAAGCAGCCATCGGGGACGATCCGCTGGCGGCGGTCGAGGGTGAAACCCACGGCACCGACGCAGATGCGGGCGATTACCTGACCGAGGAAGCCAAGGAAGGCGGCCCGGCCGCCTCCGACGAACCGACGCAGGAACCGACGACGGAAGAAACTTCCGAAGACGAATAGGCGTCCGCCGCGAAAATCCGCGTAACCATGCGGGTTTGAGCACCTGACAAACAGCCCCGCCGGAGCGATCCGGCGGGGCTTTTTGTGTCCGCGCCCCTCGTCAAGGCAGCGGCGACAGGCTAATCGATTTGCATGAACACCATCACTCGTTTCGCCCCGTCGCCCACGGGCAATCTCCATGTGGGGAATATCCGCACCGCGCTGCATAATTGGCTGCTGGCGCGCAAGGCCGGGGGCAAATTCCTGCTGCGGATCGACGACACCGATGCCGCGCGCAGCGAGGAGCGGTTCGTCGACTCGATCCGCGCCGATCTGGCATGGCTCGGCATTGCGCCCGATGGCGAGGAACGTCAGTCCGATCGGCTGGCGCTGTACGATGCCGCGTTCGAACGGTTGAAGGACGCGGGGCGGGTCTATCCGGCCTACGAGACCGCGCAGGAGCTGGAATTGAAGCGCAAGATCGCGCTGGGCCGGGGCAAGCCGCCGCTCTATGACCGCGCCGCGCTGGCAATGAGCGATGCCGACCGCGCTGCCAGGGAAGCCGAAGGCACCACGCCGCATTGGCGCTTCAAGCTCGACCATGCCGAGCCGATAGCTTGGGAAGATGGGGTGCGCGGCCAGCAAAAATTCGATCCGGCCGATCTGTCGGACCCGGTAATCCGCCGCGCCGATGGCAGCTGGCTCTACATGCTGCCCAGCGCCGTGGATGATATCGATATGGGTATCACCCACGTACTGCGCGGAGAGGATCACGTATCCAATACTGCCGTGCAAATACAAATGTTTACCGCACTTCATGCTGCGCAGCATGAGGTGCAGCATAACCTTCCCGAATTCGCTCACGAGGCGCTGTTGGTCGGGCGCGAGGGCAAGCTGTCCAAGCGGCTCGGCTCGCTCGGCGTCGAAGCCTTTCGCGAGCGCGGGATCGAACCCGAGGCACTGGTTGCACTGCTCGCCCGGCTCGGCACCCGCCAGCCGGTGGAACCCATCGCCGATATCGATATCATTACCAAGACGTTCGACCTGTCCACCTTCGGCCGCGCCCCGGCGAAGTTCGACGATGTCGAGCTGGAGCGGGTCAACACCGCGATCGTCCACCAGATGGATCATGCCGAGGTCGCGCACCGTCTGCCCGAAGGCATGGACGACGCGGGCTGGCACGCGGTCCGTCCGAATTTGGAGCGGGTAAGCGATGCTGCCGATTATTGGCAGATCATCACCGGACCGGTCGACGCGCCGGAATTGTCGGAGGAAGACCAAGCCTATGCCGCTCAGGCCGCAGACGCGCTCGAATGGGGCGAGGATGCCTGGCACACGCTAACAGCGAAGATGAAGGCGCAAACGGGCCGCAAGGGCAACGCGCTGTTCTTGCCGCTGCGTCTGGCGCTGACCGGCCGCGGGTCAGGTCCGGATATGGGCGAATTACTGCCATTGATCGGCGAGGATCGTGCGAGGGCTCGTTTGAAAGCCGCCTCCGGCCGGGGCGCCTGACTCGATCCAGATCGAATGAACGCAGCCAACGCTCGCCTCGTCGTTTCTTGTTAAATATCTGGAACAATAGAATTTTTGGCGAGTTCTTTGGGTGCTGCACGTCTTTCTGGCGTGTCGGTATCAAAAGGAGGTCGCACTCATGACACTAAAATCACTTTTCCTCGCCGCTGCTGCCGGTTCTCTTGCTGTTACGCCGCTTGCTGCCCAATCGACATTCGTCGATCGCGCGCCAACACCGGCTACGAACACGTCCAACCTTGGCGGCGATAGCGAGGTCGCTCCGGCGATCATTATCGCACTTCTTGCAGCTGCGGGCATGGCCACGCTGCTTATCATTGAAGACGACGATGACGAGAACGCTTTGAGCCGGTAAAACGATCTAAACGATCTAAACGATCTAAACGATCTCAATGAACAGGAAGGGCGGCCCGAGTGCCGCCCTTTATTTTTGAAACCGATTACTCGAACAGGTTTTAATCGCTGCGCCCGTCCAGTTCGTCGCCCGTCAACGTCACGACATGGAGCAGATTGGTGCTGCCCGGCGTGCCGAAGGGAACGCCGGCCAGCGCGATCAGCTTGGCACCGGCCGCGCCCAGTCCGTGGCGCAATGCCATGCGCTTGCCCTTGGCGATCATCTCCTCGAAACTGCCAATATCGCGGGTCGCCACGGCATGGGCGCCCCACAGCAGCGCCATGCGCCGGGCAGTCGCCCGCGAAGGCGTCAGCACCAGCACCGGCACGCTGGGCCTTTCGCGCGCCACGCGCCGGGCGGTCGAACCGGACATGGTGAATACGGTAATGGCGCTGACCGTTACGGTGTCGGCAATGGTCATGCAGGCATGCGACAGCGCATCGGCCGTGGTCCGGTCGGGCGGGGTATCGAGGAAGCGAACGCGGCCAAGATAGGCCTCGTCGCGCTCCACTTGCCCAGCGATCCGGTCCATGATCGCGACCGCTTCTTCCGGCCAGTCGCCTGCAGCGGTTTCGGCGCTGAGCATGACCGCATCGGCGCCGTCATAGACCGCATTGGCCACGTCCGACACTTCTGCCCGCGTAGGCGTGGGGCTCTCGATCATCGATTCCAGCATCTGCGTGGCGACGATGACGGGTTTGCCGGAGATGCGCGCGGCATTGACGATGCGTTTTTGCAGTGGCGGGACCTCTTCGGGATCCAGCTCGACCCCCAGATCGCCGCGCGCCACCATGATGCCGTCGCTCTGCTCGATAATCTCGTCCAGCCGGCGAACGGCCATCGGCTTTTCGATCTTGGCACACAGCGCCGGGCCGCCCTTGCTTATGGGCCCCATCAACCGCCGCGCTTCTGCCAGATCTTCCGGACGCTGGACAAAGCTTAGCCCGATCCAGTCGGCACCCTGATCGACGGCGAAGGCTAGGTCTTTGCGGTCCTTGGCCGTCAGTGCGGGAATGGGAATTTCCGCATCGGGCACGTTTACGCCCTTGCGGTCCGAAATCACGCCGCCGACTTCTGCCGAACACAGGATCTCGTCCTCGCCGGCGCGGATTACGCGCAGGCGGATCTTGCCATCGTTGATCAGCAGCCGCTGGCCCTTCTGCAGCAGTCCGAACAATTCGGGATGCGGCAGTTCTACCCGCGTTTCGTCGCCCGGCTGGGGATTGCGGTCGAGGGTGAAATGACCCGAATGGCGGATCACCGCCTGTCCGTCCTTGAACTTGCCGACCCGCAGCTTGGGTCCTTGCAGATCGCAGAACACGGCCAAAGGACGGCGTAATTTCGCCTCCAATTCGCGGATCGCGGCGATGGTGGATGCATGCACTTCGTGCTCGCCATGGCTCATATTCACGCGGAACGCGTCCGCCCCGGCCTTGACCAATCGCTCCAGCATTTCAGGATCGCGCGTGGCGGGCCCGGTGGTGGCGAGTATCTTGACCTTGCGCCCGCGCGGGTCGAGGCGTTGTTCATCGAGCTTTGTCATGGCACCGCCTATGTCAGAGCATCATGACAATACAAGGATGGAAACGATCATGACCGACCGTCTGGACGAACTCGACGACAAGGTGGCCGCGCAGGCCTTCCGCCGCCTGGTCCGCCATTTACAGCATCGCCACGATGCGCAGAATATCGATCTGATGGGCCTGTCGGGCTTCTGCCGCAATTGCCTGGCCGACTGGATTCGCGATGCCGGGTACGAGGGCGACAAGGCCGCCGCGCGGGAGTTGATCCACGGAATGCCGATGGATGAATGGAAAGCCACCCGGCAAACGGCTGCGAGTGAGGCGCAGATCAAGGCGATGGAAGAGAGCCTGACCCGAAATAAGCCCGACTTGCGTTAGGGCTCGTAGGAGTTTTGGTTGGTGTGGTGGGGACATCCGTCGCTCTCCCCAAGGCAATGGCTGGGGTGAGGACAAACTCGCATGGGGTCTTCGCCCCCTGCCCAAACAAAAACTCACGGCCATCTTCACCCGCGCCGGTCCCGCCGCTATCAGCCTGCCAACCGATTCTCAAAACACTGGAGCTTACCTTAAATGGCCGATGCCACCGACGACCGCCTGCGCCTGCTGATCGAGCGGATCGAACGTCTCGAAGAAGAAAAGAAGGGCATCGCCGACGATATTCGCGATGTTTATGCAGAAGCCAAGGCGGTTGGCTACGATCCCAAGATCATGCGCCAGATCGTGCGCCTGCGCAAAATGAAGCCCGATGATCGCAGCGAGATGGAAACCATCCTGGAAACCTATAAGAATGCATTGGGCCTGGAATAGTGGGACTTGAATAGGCAGGCCCCGAACAGGAACGCATAAGGAGCAGGAAAGATGGCAGGACCCTGGAAAGACGCGCGCGGCATTACCGTGACCACCACGCCCACGATCGAGGGACGGCCGATCCAGGATTATCTCGGCATCGTGACCGGCGAAGTGATCGTCGGCGCTAACCTGTTCCGCGACCTGTTCGCCAATATCCGCGATATCGTCGGCGGTCGCTCGGGCAGTTACGAGCGCATCCTGCGCGATGCGCGCGAACAGGCGATTGCGGAATTACAGGCCGAATGCGGCTCGCTTGGCGGTAATGCCGTGGTCGGCGTGGATCTCGATTACGAGGTCATCGGCGACACCGGATCGATGCTGATGGTGAGCGCCAGTGGCACGGCGGTGAAGGTTTAGGCGAAGGTCTAGCCCCCGACCGCCCCTTGGGCTATCTGCCCGTCACATCCAATTTCACAGACTTAGCGGACACCCATGGCAGGCCATTCCAAATTCAAGAATATCATGCACCGCAAGGGTGCGCAGGACAAGAAACGGTCCAACCTGTTTTCCAAGCTTTCACGCGAAATTACCGTCGCGGCGAAGATGGGCACGCCCGATCCGGACATGAACCCGCGACTGCGTCTGGCGGTCAACACGGCCAAGGCGCAGTCCATGCCCAAGGACAATATCCAGCGCGCCATCGACAAGGCGAGCGCAGGCGATGACGAGAATTACGAGGAAGTCCGCTACGAAGGCTATGGCCCCGGCGGCAGCGCGATCATCGTCGAAACGCTGACCGACAACCGCAACCGCACTGCCACTGCCGTGCGCACCGCCTTTTCGAAACATGGCGGAAATCTCGGCACCGAAGGCAGCGTTGCGCATGGTTTCGAACGGCTCGGCTATATCGAATATGGCGCGGAAGCGGGCGACGAGGAAAAGGTTCTCGAAGCGGCCTTGGAGGCGGGCGCGGAGGATATCCAGTCATCCGGCGACGGGCACGAAATCTGGACTGCGGCGGAAGATCTTCACGGCGTTGCCAACGAACTGGAAAAGTCCTTGGGGGAGGCCAAGGAAGTCAAGCTGGCATGGAAGCCCAACATCACCGTCGACATGGACGAAAAGGGCGCATCCACGCTGCTCAAGCTGATCGATGTGCTGGACGATGACGACGATGTGCAGACCGTGTGGGGCAATTACGACATCTCCGACGAGGTGATGGACAAGCTCGACTCCTGATCGGGGGTGTGCCTCACCAGACCGGGCCCGGCCTGCCTCATAATGGGGCAGGTCTTGCCGCGCCGGCGCGTAATATCGTTAACTCCTTTTAAACCATCGAAACTCCCGCTATTGCTGCGCCATACGTAAAGGGGCGCACGCAATGGCAAGCAAGACTTTCGATCCAGCCAAACCCGCCGATCCGGCTGCTTTGAAGGAGCGGGTCGATGCCCGGCTGACCCCCTCGGGGAAAAGTTCGGCAGCTGAATCCGATCTCATCCTTGCCCGGGCGCCGGGTAGCGAGGCAGAGCTTGTGCCCGTTCCGATGGGGGTGATTGTCGATGGACAGCGTTCGGCGGCGGAGAAGCGTGAATATCTGATCTACACCTCGTTCAAGAATGGCGGGACGCTGGCGGCGCTGATCTGGATCGCCACGATGGGCACCAGCTGGGTGGAATGGACCGGATTTGCGCTGTTCTATGTGCTCAACCTGCTGGGCCATAATATGGCGCATCATCGCTATTTCGGGCACGGCGCGTTCAAGACATCGAAGCCGATGCGGTATGCGCTGGCAATTCTGGCGCAATGCGGCGGCTATGGATCGGCGCTGTACTGGGTCGCCAACCACCGCCGTCACCACGCACATACGGACCGGCCGGGCGATCTCCACAGCCCCTATTATGACGGCCAAGGACGCCCTTTGGAAAGCGCGAAGAAGGGCTTCGCGCACAGCCACATCAAATGGGCGTTCGACAATACCGAAACCGATATGGAAGTTTTCGGCAAGGGTTTGCTGGCCGATCCGGCACTGGTGTTCGCGCACAAGACGCGCTGGGTCTGGTTCTGGACCAGCGGCATCATCGCCCCCGCCATCTGGGGCTTCGCCTTTGGCGGCACGTGGCAGGCGGCACTCGGCACGGTGCTGATTGCGGGCGCGATGCGGATGATGCTGGCGCTGCACGCGGTCGGCATGATCAATTCGGTGTGTCACCTGTGGGGCAGCCAGCGTTTCGAGGGACATGGCAAGGCGAAGAACAACTGGTTCGTTGCGCTGGTTTCGCTGGGTGAGGGGTGGCATAATAATCACCACGCTCATCCCCGTTCGGCCTCCAATTCCACGCGCTGGTGGGAAGTGGACATGACCTTCTGGTTCATCCGCGCGCTGGAGGCTGTGGGGCTGGTATGGGATGTGAAGCGCATGCCCAAGGCGGGCACCACGCAGGCGAAACGGGTTGTGCGCAGCCGCTGATCCAGCTTAGGCCAAGCGGACTATGCCGATCCGCCAATGTTGATACTGGGCCTCGACCCGTCGCTCAGCTGCACCGGCTGGGGGGTTATCCGCGCCCAGGGTAGCCGCCTTGCGCATATCGCCAACGGCCAGATCAAGACGCCGCCCAAGGCCCCGATGGCCGAGCGGCTGGCACAGATTCAGCGCGAGCTGGCAGAGGCCATCGCGGCCCACGGCCCGGACCGCGCGGCGGCAGAGGAGGTGTTTCTCAACAAGAACCCGCAAAGCACGCTGAAACTGGCGCAGGCGCGCGGCGCGGTGCTGGCCGCTTGCGGTGCGGCAGGCCTTGCGGTGAACGAACATTCGGCGCGGGCGGTCAAGAAATCGGTGGTGGGAACGGGCGCGGCGGACAAGACGCAGGTGCAGGCGATGCTCAAGGTCCTGCTGCCCGGCGCGCAGGTCGCCGGGGCGGACGCGGCGGACGCCCTGGCAGTCGCGATTGCCGATGCGCATCTGGGCCATCGCTGATGTATGTGGCGGTGTTCCGCAACCGCAAGCGGCCGGGTTAAGATGCGCAGGCCTATGCACGAGATGCCGCCGCGATGGAACGGTTCGCCCGCGCGCAGGCCGGCTTCATCTCGTTCAAAAGCTATACCGCAGACGATGGAGAGGTGGTCGCGCTGTCGGAATGGGAAAACCGCGAGGCAGCGCTCGCCTGGGGCCGCCATCCGGATCACTCCCGCGTCCAGTCGCGCGGTCGGCAACTATATTATTCCGACTACACGCTGTTCGCCTGCGACGACCCGCGCATCACCCGTTTTCCAGGAGATACCGGCCCATGACAAGTTAGCATTATGGCATTCCCGGCTGCGAGCGATCAGCAATGGTTTTAGATCGAAAAGTACGATTAACAGCCGCTTTTGGTGAGTTACCGCTTGCGGTCGAGTGTTCCATAATTGAGGTGGAAGCGGACTGGCCGCTTTTGGTGAAGGCGACGATCGGCAAACATCCTGTTCGACTTTCACGGTCTTACAGAGTTTAAAACATTTTTTGCTTAGTGCTTTCGTAACAGGGAAGGCACTCTATGTTTGGACGAAAGAAGAAGGCTGAGGAACGGCGGGTTGCGGCTGAATTATTGACAAAATTTGTCGATCACCAAGTTGAAACAGAGCAGATGAAGGATGCCGCCCGCGCCAGTGATCGCCCCGTCGCCATTCTAAAGCCAAAAATACCAGTAGAAGCCGGGCATTCGGCTGGGTGGTTTGGCGGAGATGCCGAACTCCCCGAAGGCGCGGCTTGGCCAGAACAGGACGGGGAAAAGCTCTTGTTTGTTGGTCAGATTGACTTGGCGGCTTTGCCTAGAGACATTTGGTCGGGCATTGGCCCACGCAATGGCTGGCTTGGTATCTTCCTGCCTGCGAATGGCGAGTTCAAACCAACAGTCCTTCACTTCGATGGTCCTTTGGCCGAGACTAAGGGACCGCTACCGAACTCCGCTGGATGGACCCGAAATTTCAATTTCGATGAACCGAGGGCGTTCGCGCTCCCCCGCTGGCCGATTACGGTTGAAACCCGCCAAGGTAATGCACTGCACGAGGCAGGAGTGTCAGAGTTAGCCGACGGGCAACAACAAAACACGATACTCGATCCTGCATATCATCCGTTTGATCGCGATACGATGTCACTGCTTTTTGAAGCCTTGGGGGAGAGCGTTACGCGCATGGCGAGGGGGATCATTCGCTTTCCTGCCATGAAGAAACTCCGTTCCGAGGACGCCGCATGGTTTGAACGCGTGCAGCCGATCATTCTCGAAACCTTCGTTCGGTTCTTCGAAATCGAAGGTCGAATGCGGGCTATGGGCAAATTCACTGAGTCTGACATCGCCAGTTTCGTAGAAGAGCTGGCTCAACTCGATGCCTACGACAGTCAATACCTAAAGAACGACGAGGCCGGCTATTGCGAGCTGGTGCTGCGCGAGGCGAAACTTCTGGATTGGCAGAATGATCGTTCTGATCTTCGGCGATGGTGGCACCGTTACGATGCGGGTCTGACCAACCATGCGATAAAAGCATATACGACCGACTCGGATTTGTTGCCGTCAGCGCAGCGAAACCGCTTCGAAGGCCAATGGCGGCAGCAAACACGCGATGGCTTCGGTGAAATGGGCCACGCTCCACTCGGCCATATTTACACACCGCACGGACCAGATAGCCCGAATGAAGTCCTGCTCGAACTCCACACAAGTCAGCTAACCGGTTGGATTTGGGGAGACTGCTACTCGCTGGTCTTGCTCATTGATCGCAAGGCGCTGCGACGTGGAGACTTCAGTTCGATTATGTTCGACATCACGAACTGATTGCAAAAAACGCTTGGCTGGCGATGAAGTGAGCGGGCAATCTTGTGGTCAAGCAGTCAGCTTTCGGAGATCACGAGCGCTACTTCAATGACCGATAGTGGGTCGCTAGCAGGCTGTCCGCTTTTTTTCTAAAGAGACGCAGAGCAGCCTTTGTTTTATGGCAGCTGTACTAACGATCCTTGTCAACAAGAAAACCCAGGAAAACCAGATGTCTATGGTTCATATGTATGGCATTCCCAATTGCGATACCGTGCGCAGGGCGCGCAAGTGGATGGATGCGAACGGGCCCGATTACGCTTTCCACGATTACAAGAAGGAAGGCGTGGATGAAGGCGATCTGGCGCGTTGGGCGGATCGCTGCGGCTGGGAAGTCCTGCTCAACCGCAGGGGCACCACTTTCCGCAAGCTGGCCGATGCTGACAAGGCGGATATGACCCGCGCCAAAGCGATTGCCTTGATGCTGCAACATCCATCCATGATCAAACGCCCGGTACTGGAAACCGACGATGGCGCACGGGTGCTGGTGGGCTTCGCCGAATCCGAATGGGAGAACTTGCTTTGCTGAACCGTCTTGCCGCGCTGATATTCGCGATGGGAGCTGTCATGCCGATGCCGGTCCACGCGGATGATCATGGCGATAGGGATATGTTGGTGATCGCCCATCGCGGCGCCAGCGGGGAGCGGCCCGAACACACGCTGGCTGCCTATGAACGCGCGATCGACCAGGGGGCAGACTATATCGAGGTCGATTTGGTGGTAACCAGGGATTTCCGGCTGGTCGCGCGGCACGATACCGAAATCGGCGAAACAACCGATGTCGGCCAGCGTCCCGAATTTGCCGATCGCCGCAAGACCGTGGAGCTGGAAGGCCAGCGCATTACTGGCTGGTTCGCCGAGGATTTCACGCTGGACGAGCTGCGCACGCTGCGGGTGAAGGAGCGCCTGCCCGGACTGCGCCCCGCCAACGCCCGCTTCGATGGCCTGTATCCGATCCCGACTTTCGAGGAGATCGTCACTTTGCTGCGCGCGAAGGAGGCCGAGACGGGCCGCAGCATAGGTATCTATCCCGAGCTCAAGCACCCGACCTGGCTTTTGCAGGAAACCGGTATCGACACGGTGGACCTGCTGGTCACCGCTTTGCGCAAGGCCGATCTGGACGGTGCGGAGGCAATGGTGTTCGTGCAAGTTTTCGAGGTCGGTCCGCTGCGGCGGCTGGACCGGATGATCGACGCGCCGCTGGTCATGCTGATCGGCACCGATGGCGGCCCGTATGACGAGCCCGGCATGCGCTGGGCCGATATGCTCAGCCCCGCCGGGCTGTCCGATATTGCCGCTTACGCCGATGCGATTGGCCCGCATATGGGCCATGTCCTGAGCCCGGATGGCACGGCGGGTGCGGTGGTGGCCGATGCCCATGCGGCGGGGCTGCAAGTGCATCCCTGGACGCTGCGCAAGGAGAACGCGTTTCTCCCGCCACCTTTGCGCAGCACCGGGGGCGAGGCCGAGGCCGGCGATGTGGCAGGGCTGGTCGCGCTGCTGCGCGCGGCGGAGGTGGACGGCGTGTTTACCGACGATCCGGCGCTGGTGGTGGAAGCCCTTGGCGCTGCGCGCTGAGGCGCAAACTCTATGCCCGCGTGGCGGTTAGGATATAATCGAGCGAAGTATCGTCCGAGATGTGCAGCCCCTTGCTGGGCGAGAATGCCACGCCTTCCATCCGGCCAACCGTCAGCCCGGCAGCCGATAGCAGCTCTTCCAGCTCTTCCGGCGTGACGAAATCGTTCCAGTCATGCGTGCCGCGCGGCACCATTCCCAGCCGCTCCGCCGCGCCGACCATCAGCAAGCGCGAGCGAGCCGTGCGGTTGGGGGTGGAGAGGATCATCAGCCCGCTCGGCGCTAGGTGCGCGGCCAGCTGGATGATGAATTCGGGCTTGTCGGCAACATGCTCGATCACTTCCAGGCAGGTAACCAGGTCGAACCGGCCAAGCCCAAGCTCACCCAGCTCACCCGCGCGGTAATCGATATCCAGGCCGCCGCCTTCGGCATGGGCCATGGCCGCCGCGATATTCTCGAAACTGGCATCCACCCCGGTCACTTGCGCGCCAAGCCGGGCCAGCGGTTCGCACAGCAAACCCGCGCCGCAGCCGACATCCAGCGCGCGCTTGCCACTGATCGGCTGGTGATCGTCAACCGCCGCGCCCCAATGCGGGTCGATAGCCGAGCGAATAAACCCCAGCCGCACCGGGTTGAGCCGGTGAAGCATGGCGGAAGAGCCGCCGGGATCCCACCATTCGGCCGCCAGCTTGCCGAAATGCGCGGCCTCCGATGGCCTGATGGTGGGCGAACTGGTTGCGGTTGATACAGTTGCATCGCTCATGGCCGCACCGTAACAGCGCAGCCCAAACCGCGCCAGCAAACTTGGATTTAGGGGGAACAGGCGAATTGGCCCGTATCGTGATGAAATTCGGCGGCACTTCGATGGCCGGGACGGAGCGTATTCGCCGTGTCGCGCAGATCGTGCGCAAGCAGGCTGCGCCCGGCCCGGACGGAAAGCCCAACCAGGTTGCCGTGGTCGTCAGCGCGATGGCGGGCGAGACCGATCGGCTGGTGAATTTCTGCCGCGAGGCCAATGCGCTCTACGATCCTGCGGAATATGACGTGGTCGTCGCCAGCGGCGAACAGGTAACCTCCGGCCTGCTTGCGCTCACCTTGCAATCGCTCGGGTCGAAAGCGCGCAGCTGGCTCGGCTGGCAATTGCCGGTGAAAACGATGGAAAGCCATGCCAAGGCGCGGATCGATACGATCGATGCGCCGGGGCTGGTCGCTGCGATGGAAGCGGGCGAGATCGCGGTCATCCCCGGCTTTCAGGGCGTATCGGAAGAGGGGCGGATCACCACCATGGGGCGCGGCGGTTCCGATACTTCGGCCGTAGCGATTGCCGCGGCGGTAAAGGCGGATCGCTGCGACATCTACACCGACGTGGACGGCGTTTATACTACCGATCCGCGCATCGTGGCCAAGGCGCGCAAGCTGAAGGCCGTAACCTATGAGGAAATGCTGGAGCTGGCATCGGTCGGCGCGAAAGTGCTCCAGACCCGCTCGGTCGGGCTGGCCATGAAGGCCGGCGTACGCGTGCAGGTCTTGTCCAGCTTTACCGGCGAGGATGCCGCCGCCGCAGATACGATCCCCGGCACGCTGATCGTGTCGGAGGAGGAAATGGACCAACTGATCGAAAGGGGCGAAATGGAACGCCAGCATGTCACCGGAATCGCGCATGACAAGAACGAGGCGAAGATCATCCTCACCCGCGTGCCCGACCGGCCCGGCAGCGTGGCCGAAATCTTCGAACCGCTCGCCGCCGCCAGCATCAATGTGGATATGATCATCCAGAATGTCGGCCGCGACAAAGGGGAGACGGATGTCACCTTCACCGTGCCGCAAACCGACCTTCCGCGCGCGCAGGCGCTGCTGGAGGATCGCCGCGATTCGATCGGCTTCGGGCGGGTCATTACCGACAGCAACATCGCCAAGATCAGCGTCGTCGGGGTGGGGATGAAAAGCCATGCGGGTGTTGCCAGCACCATGTTCCGCGCGCTGTCCGATCGCGGGATCAACGTGCAGGCGATCTCCACCAGCGAGATCAAGGTCAGCGTGATGATCGACGAGGACGAAACCGAGCTCGCGGTGCGCGTACTCCACACGGCCTATGGCTTGGACGAGGTGGACGAAGTAGCGTGAGCCGGATTGCCAAAGCAGCCCTGCTGGTGGTTCTGACTTTGGCCTGCAGCTATTGCGCCTACAAAGCGGCCTTCACAATCAGCTTTACAGGGGCGGCAACCGGGTAAGATGAGCTATACTGCCAAGCTTCTCCTGCTCGGTTCCGGCGAGCTGGGCCGGGAATTTACGATTTCGGCCAAGCGGCTGGGTGCGTTCGTGGTGGCCTGCGACAGTTACGACGATGCGCCCGCCATGCAGATGGCCGATGCGCGCGAAGTGTTCTCGATGCTGGATGGCGAAGCGCTGCGAGCCGCGGTGGAGAAACACGCACCGGACTATGTCGTGCCCGAAGTGGAGGCGATCCGCACCGAAGTGCTGGCCGAGCTGGAGGCGCAGGGGGTCCGCATCGTCCCCTCCGCCCGCGCCACCCAGCTGACGATGAACCGCGATGCCATTCGCGATCTGGCAGCGCAGGAATTGGGTCTGACGACCTCGCTCTATCGCTATGCGGAAAGCCTGGACGAAGTCCGCGCGGCGGCTGGGGTCACCGGGTTTCCCTGCGTGATCAAGCCGGTCATGTCGTCCAGCGGCAAGGGCCAGAGCACCGTGCGCAGTGCGGAGGAGCTTGCAGCCGCATGGGACTACGCCTGTGCCGGAATGCGCGGTGACCGCGCGCGGGTGATCGTGGAGCAGTTTGTCGATTTCGATTACGAGATCACCTTGCTGACCGTCCGCCATGCCGGCGGCATCGCTTTTTGCCCGCCCATCGGCCACCGTCAGGAACGCGGCGATTACCGCGAGAGCTGGCAGCCTGCCGCAATGTCCGACAGCGCGATTGCCGCCGCGCAAGACATGGCCGCCAAGGTGGTGGACGAACTGGTCGGCGATGGGGAAGGGTACGGGCTGTTTGGCGCCGAGTTTTTCGTGAAGGGCGAAACCGTGATATTTTCCGAATTGTCGCCCCGCCCGCACGATACCGGCATGGTCACCTCGGTCAGCCAGAATTTGAGCGAATTCGACCTGCATGCCCGCGCAATCATGGGTTTGCACATCCCCGATACCATCCGCGCCCGCCCGGCGGCTTCTGCCGTGATCCTCGCCGACCGCGAGAGCGACATCGTCGGCTACTCCGGTCTGGCACAAGCGATGGAGGGCGGCGCGGATATTCGCATCTTCGGCAAGCCCGTCACCCGGCCCTGGCGCCGCATGGGCGTGGCGCTGGCGGCCGCCGGGACCACCGACGAAGCCCGCCGCCTGGCAGTGGAGGCGGCGGGCAAGGTCACGCTGTCCTACGGCTAACCCTCACCAGAGCAGCATCACGTTCATCAACCGCCCGGGCAGGGCGAAGGCGACGATGCCGGGAATCATCAGCGCCGTCATATAGGTGACAACGAGGTGTTTCTTGTGCCCGGCAATATCGCCCTTGCGCGCCGTGGCGATGGTCTTCCATGCCGCGTGGAAAGTGATCGGCACGAAAATATGGATGAAACTCAGCCCGCCGGATGTCTGGATGAAAATAGCACTGGTCGCGGTGACCAGCATCAGAACCAACCAGACCTTGCCGAGCAGCCGATGGCGCGGCGTGCCCTTTCTGGCCAGTAACACATAGGCCCCAAGCGGCACCGCGGGCAGCACGCTGGCGACGTGGATGATCACGGCGATATTCTTGAGATGGGGCAGCTCGGGCGTCAGCCCCAGCACTCCGCGCGCAACCGCGAACAGGCTGAGGAATGTCATCGTGAAGCCGGCGATCCCGATAGCGGTTCTGGCCACTGGTCCCAATTGGAAGTCTCTCTTCTGCGCAGGCCGGGCGGGGCCGGAATTCAGCCGGTCGGACAGGTAGGGAATAGGTAACGCGGTCATATCGGTGCTCCATTTGGCGGGCTGCTTTCGATGTGGTGCCACCATGGCGGCGGGCCGTTTGCGGGCAACCGGAGCTGCGCGAATTGGTGCGGTCATTCGCGAAACCGGCGCAAATCAAGGTGCTTGCCACTTTACGAAGCGCGAATGGGCGCTAGGTTTCGGGCCATGAGCGAATTGGCATCCGCCCCTGTCCGCCCCATCCGCCGCAATTTTGCGCGCAAATTGATGATCGACCTTTCGATCATGACGGTGATCGGCGTGGTGCTGGCGTGGATCGGCCCCTTCGGCAGCGCCAGCGTACCCTTCGCGCTGCGGCTGATTAGCTGGGTTGGGCTGTGCTATGTCGGCTATGCGATCTACAATCCGGTCGGCTGGTTCGTGGAGTATTTCCACCGCACGCTGCACTTGCCGAAAGCCGGCCTGTGGATCGGCTTGGTCCTGCTGGCGACCATTCCCGCCAGCGCGGCGATCTGGATCGCGAACTTTTTGCCGAACGCCCCCGTCATGCCCTCTGCGGACGAGGCGCTCTCAGCCTATCTCAACGTGCTGGTAATCGGGGCGAGCATTACCGTGCTGTTCGTGCTGATCGAACGAGCCAATGGGAGCGATGCCGCGCCGCCGCCGATGCCTTTGTCTCAGCAGGACGATCCTGCGGATACCTCGGCCGCCGCGCCTAGGCCGTCCTTCCTCAATCGGGTGCCGGCGGAGCTTGGCTCCGATCTGATCGCGCTGGAAATGGAGGATCATTATGTACGCGCACATACTGCGCTGGGCAGCGATCTGGTGCTGATGCGGATGCGCGATGCGGTTGGCGAACTGGATGGGTTGGACGGGATCGACGGGGCGCAGGTGCATCGCAGCTGGTGGGTCGCACGCGGCGCGGTTGAGGATGTGCGCCGCAAGGGGCGCAATATCCGGCTGATCCTGCCCAGCGGTCTGGAGGCGCCCGTATCGCGCAGCATGGCGCCCCGGCTCAAATCGGACGGCTGGTGGTGAGACCATGAACACAGCCATGATCGCCGGCCTCGCGATTGTCGCAGGTTTTGCTGCCATTCATGTGTTCATCGGCCGGCTGCGCAAGCTGGATGTCGAACCGCGCAGCGGCTGGCTGTCCTTCGCAGGCGGCACGGCTGTCGCCTATGTATTCCTCCACGTCCTGCCCGAACTTGCCGAACATCAGCAGGAATACCAATCGGCCGTCATGCTGGGCGGCGCGAATGTCGAGGTCTGGATCTATGCGCTGTCGATGCTGGGTCTGGCGGTCTATTACGGGGTGGAGCGCTGGGCGAAACTGACGATGGCCAAGGCGGATGCTGCGCCCAGCGATGGTGCCAGCGAGGCAGCTGCACATAACGAGCTGTTGTGGGTCCATACGGGCAGCTTCGCGATCTACAATCTGCTGATCGGCTATCTGCTGTTCCAGGGGGAATTGGAAGGCGGGTGGCCGCTGGCGCTGTATGCCATCGCGATGGGGCTGCATTTTCTGACCACCGATCACGGGATGCGGCAGCACCATCCCGGCGCCTACGACCGGGTCAGCCGATGGGTGCTGGCCGCCGCGGTTTTCGCTGGCTGGCTGCTGGGGATGGCCTACGCCCTGCCGCCGCTGGTGATCGGCTGCCTGTTCGCTTTCCTGGCCGGGGGCGTGGTGCTGAACGTGATGAAAGAGGAATTGCCCGAAGAACGCGAGAGCCGCTTCGGGCCTTTCCTGGGCGGCGCGGTTTTCTACGCTGCATTGCTGGTGGCCGAAGGTGTATTGGGCTGAGATAGCCGCCCGCCAGCCCGCCAAAAGAAAACCTCCCCACCAGCCGAAGCGGATGAGGAGGCTTCCTGCGACCCTTACGGGCTCAACTTGCATCCAGTTTACTTCACGTCGAAGCGACCGGCATTCATCACCTTGGTCCATGCAGACACGAAGTCGTTCACGAACTTCTCTTTATGCCCGTTCTCGGCATAGACTTCCGACACGGCGCGCAGCTGCGAGTTGGAGCCGAACACCAGATCGGTGCGCGTTGCAGTCCATTTGTCCTCGCCGGTTTCGCGGCAGGTGCCGACGAATTCCTCGTCGCCACTTTCATCGACCACTTCCCAGATCGTGCCCATGGAGAGCAGGTTGGTGAAGAAGTCGTTGGTCAGCTGACCCTTGCGATCGGTGAACACGCCGTGCTCCGAATTGCCGCTATTGGCACCCAGCACGCGCAATCCGCCGACCAGTACGGTCATCTCGGGGATCGAGAGACCCAGCAGGCTGGCACGATCGACCAGGATATCCTCGGTCTTCACGCTGGCCTTGGTGCGCAGATAGTTGCGGAAACCATCGGCAAACGGCTCGAGCGGTTCGAAGCTTTCCGCATCGGTCTGTTCGTCGCTGGCATCGCCGCGGCCGCCGGTGAACGGTACGCTCACATCATGGCCGGCATCCTTGGCTGCCTTCTCGACCGCTGCCGTGCCTGCCAGCACGATGGCATCGGCCATGCTCAGATCGCCGCGCAATTCGTCGATCTTGGACAGGACCTTCGACAGTTCCCGCGGATCGTTGACTTCCCAATCCTTTTGCGGAGCCAGCCGGACACGCGCGCCATTGGCACCGCCGCGGTGGTCGGATTTGCGATAGGTACTGGCGGAAGCCCAGGCGGCCTTGACCAGCTCCGTTACGCTCAGCCCGCTATCAAGGATTTTCGATTTGAACTGCGAAACTGCGCTGTCGGACGGCATCGTGCCTTCGGGCACGGGATCCTGCCAGATCAGGTCTTCTTCGGGCACTTCGGGGCCGAGATAGCGGACCTTGGGTCCCATATCGCGGTGGCACAGCTTGAACCATGCGCGGGCGAAAGCATCGTCCAGCGCCGCCTGATCGTCGCGGAAACGTTCGGAAATCTTGCGATAATCCGGGTCACGCTTCAGCGCCATGTCGGCGGTGGTCATCATGGTCGGTACCTTCTTGGAAGGGTCTCGCGCGTCGGGCGCCATGTCTTCCGGATCGGGATCGATCGGCTGCCACTGGTTGGCACCGGCGGGCGACTGGACCAGCTCGTATTCATATTTGAACAACAGCCGGAAGTAATCGCCGCCCCACTGGGTCGGATTGGGCGTCCATGCGCCCTCGATGCCGGAAGTGGTAATGTGGCCCTTGCCGATCTCTTCCGGGTCGGTCAGCCAGCCAAAGCCCATCCGGTGAATGCCTTCGCCTTCGGGCGCCTGCCCGAACGTGTCGGAAGGTTTCGCACCGTGCGCCTTGCCGAAAGCATGGCCGCCAGCGGTGAGCGCCACGGTTTCCTCGTCATTCATGGCCATGCGAGCGAAGGTTTCCTTCATGTCGCGGGCCATGCCTTCGGGATCGTGCGGATTGCCGCCCGGCCCTTCGGGATTGACGTAGATCAGGCCCATCTGGATCGCCGCGAGCGGGTTTTCCAGCGCCTTGCCTTCATCGGGGATGATGCGCGTTTCCACGCCTTCATCGACCCATTGTTCCTCGCTGCCCCAATAGACATCTGTTTCCGGAGCAAACACGTCCTTGCGGCCGCCGCCGAAGCCGAAGACCGGGCCGCCCATCGATTCGATCGCGACATTGCCCGTCAGGATGAACAGGTCGGCCCAGCTGATGTTACGGCCATATTTCTGCTTAATCGGCCAGAGCAGGCGGCGCGCCTTGTCGAGATTGCCATTATCGGGCCAGCTGTTGAGCGGGGCGAAACGCTGCTGCCCGCTGGAGGAACCGCCGCGACCGTCGCCGGTGCGATAGGTGCCTGCTGCGTGCCAAGCCATGCGGATGAAGAACGGGCCGTAATGTCCGTAATCGGCCGGCCACCAGGGCTGGCTGTCGGTCATCAGTGCGGTCAGATCTGCCTTCAACGCGTTATAATCCAACGTGTTGAACGCCTCGGCATAGTCGAAATCTTCGCCCATCGGGTCGGGGGAGGCCCCGTTCTGGGTGAGGATTTCCAGCTGCAGTGCATCGGGCCACCAATCCTTGTTGGTGCGGCCCAGCAGGCTGCGAACCCCGCCATCGCCGCCGAAGGGGCATCCGCCCGAGTCGATCGATCCAGTTGCTGCGTCCATGATATGTTTTCCTCTCGGCAATTGTGTTCGGTGAACTAACGCACAAACTACACATTGGGTTCAATCGATCAAAACGCTTAACTCCTGTTACCTTGATCGTTTTTCCCGATCAGCGAGTCGTATGGCGGGGTCGCGCCATATCGCGCGCAGACTTCGGACGACTGCCACTGCGGGGCTTGCTGCGTTCAGGCGCGCACTCTAAGCGCGCGGCCATGAGCCACTATAACAGAAGCCATGCGCTGATGCAGCGCGGAACCGACTTTCTCGGCAGCGAACATGCGATCCTGTGCGGAGCGATGAGCTGGGTGTCGGAGCGCAATCTGGTCAGCGCGATCAGCAATGCCGGGGGCTTCGGCGTAATTGCCTGTGGGGCGATGACGCCCGATCTGCTCGATGGCGAAATCGCCGCGACCAGGGCGTTGACGGACAAGCCCTTCGGCGTGAACCTGATTACCATGCACCCGAATCTGTTCGAGCTGATCGAGATATGCGGCAAGCACGGGGTCACCCACGTGGTCCTGGCCGGCGGTATCCCGCCCAAGGGCAGCGTAGAGGCGATCAAGGCTTTCGGCGCAAAAGTGATCGTCTTTGCGCCCACGCTGGCATTGGCGAAGAAATTGCTGCGCAGTGGCGGAGATGCGCTGGTGATCGAGGGGATGGAAGCGGGCGGCCATATCGGCCCGGTCTCCACCAGCGTGCTGGCGCAGGAATTCCTGCCCGCACTGGCTGAGGAACACCTGGTATTCGTGGCGGGCGGCATTGGCCGGGGCGAGGCCATTGCAGGCTATCTTGAGATGGGCGCGGTTGGCGTGCAGCTTGGCACGCGCTTCGCCTGCGCGACCGAGAGCATCGCGCATGAGAACTTCAAAAAGGCGTTCTTCCGCGCCAATGCCCGTGATGCGGTGGCGAGCGTGCAAGTCGATCCGCGCCTACCGGTAATCCCGGTGCGCGCGCTGAAGAACAAGGGCACCGAAGAATTCACCGCCAAGCAGCGCGAGGTTGCCGGGCTGGTCGATTCCGAAGGGCTGGCGATGATGGAGGCGCAGCTGCAGATCGAACATTACTGGGCTGGCGCGTTGCGCCGCGCGGTGGTGGATGGCGATGTCGAGAACGGATCGCTGATGGCCGGGCAAAGCGTCGGCATGGTCAAGGCGGAAGAGCCCGTGGCCGATATCGTTACGAGTCTTATGGGCGAGTGCGAAGCGGCGCTTGGCCGCAGGCCGGTGGCCGCTTAACTTTTGACCGCTTCGGATATTTTTCGCCGTTCGTTCGCTTGTCCGGGCAGGAGGCGCGAATGAACGACACGAACCCGATCTGGTTTTCCGACTGGTCGCGGCTGGGCGAAATCGCCCTGACCTCGTTGCTGTTTTATGTGCTGATCGTGGTGCTGACCCGCCTATCGGGCAAGCGCACCACCAGCCAGATGAATAATTTCGACTGGATCATCACCGTGGCGGTGGGCAGCCTCGCGGCCAGCGGTATCCTGCTGAAAAACGTGCCGGTCGTCGATGCGCTGGCAGCGATCGTCGTGCTCGGCATCTGCCAATATGCTATCACCTGGACGCTCGTCAGATCGAATTGGGTCGCCAATATTGTGAAAGCGCAGCCGACCTTGCTGACTCACAAGGGCGAATATCTGGACGATGCGATGAAATATACCCGCGTCACCCGGGCCGAAATCGATGCCGCCCTGCGCGAGAACGGCATCGCCGAACCCGCGGGAGCCAATTGGGTGATCCTGGAGACCGATGGCACGCTGTCGGTCATCCCCAAGCAGGATGTCAAATGGAGCGAGGCCAAAACGCTGCAAGGCGTGATGGCGCCCGAAAAGATCGACTAGCGAAGCGGCTAGCGCGCCGCGACCTTCTTGTTTTCCATCGCCTTGTCCTGATTGGCCCGGAAAATCACATATTCGCGGATCTGCTGGATCTCTTCCTTGCTGAGCGAGTCCGAGAAGCTGGCCATCCCGTTATCCTGCAATGCACCATCATGAACCACGGCCAGCCAGGCGGCCGGGTTGGCGAGCGCACCGCTGCGGCGCAGATCGGGCAGCAAGGTCGATCCAACCGCACCCGGCGCGTGGCAGACCGCGCAATAGCGGGCATAGTTCTTTGCACCCGCTGCAATCGTACCGGCCGACGCACGGCTGGGCGGCGGGTCGAGCGGCAATGCCGCCAGCTCGGGCTCTTCCGGCAGGGTGCCGTCCGCGCCAAGCTTGAACACCAGCAGACGCGAGATGTTGCGAACCGGGCCCTTATCGGCGATGATCCCGCCATCGACCGACAGAGCGAACGCGCCGCCCCAGCCAGCCAGAACGGCGACATATTGTTCGCCATCGACCTCGTAAGTGATTGGCGGTGCGACCACCCCGGTCTGCGCCGGGAAGCTCCATAATTTGCCCCCATTTGCAGCGTTATAGGCGATGAATTCGCTGCCCGCCGTGCCCTGGAACACCAGCCCCCCGGCAGTGGCCAGCAGGCCGCCGTTCCACGGGCCGGGATACTCCACCGTCCAGCGCGGTTCCTGCGCAACCGGGTCCCACGCGATCAGCTTGCCCGAAATAGTCCCGGCAACTTCGCGCCGAATGCCTTCGTCGGGGGGCAGGTCGCCTGCACCCAGATCGAAACCGACATTGAACCCGCGTGCACGGTCGGGCTTCCAATCGGCTTGCGGGGCATAGAGCATCGCCGCTTCGAATGCGGGAATATAGACCAGCCCTTCGCCGGGATGGAATGCCATCGGATGCCAGTTATGTCCGCCCAGCGCACCGGGCGTAACCAGCGCCGGCCGGCCGGTCTTGTCGATCCGCGTTTCGGGATTTTCGATCGGGCGGCCCGTATCGGGGTCGATGCCGGTCGCCCAATTTACCGCGACGTAAGGCTCGCCCGACAGGAACTCCCCCGTCGCCCGGTCGAGCACGTAGAAAAACCCGTTCTTGGGTGCCTGCATCAACACCTGCCGCTGCTCGCCATCTATCTCCAGATCGGCCAGCATGATGTGCTGCGTGGCGGTGAAATCCCAGGTTTCGCCCGGCGTGGTCTGGTAGTGCCAGACATATTCGCCCGTTTCAGGCCGGATGGCGACGATACTGGAAAGGTAGAGATTGTCCCCTTCTCCGGTCCCATCATCGCCGGGGCTGCGATAGGCGCGGTTCCACGGGCTGCCATTGCCAACGCCGATATAGAGCAGGTCCAGTTCCGGATCGTAGGCCATCGCGTCCCACACGGTGCCGCCACCGCCAATATCGTTATCGCTACCGATAACATCGCCCGACCAGGTTTGCGCCGCTGCCTTCAGATAGTCGGCTTCGTCCGCTTCATCGCCGCCCGGGACGGTGTAAAACCGCCACAATTCGTCTCCGGTGGCCGCATCATACGCGCCGATATAGCCGCGCACGCCGAATTCCGCGCCGCCATTGCCGATCAACACCTTCCCATCGATCACGCGCGGTGCGCCGGTGATGGTGTAGGACTTGTCCTGATCGACCGTCACCTTCTCCCACTTTACCGCGCCGGTATCGCGGTCCAGCGCCACCAGCCGCCCGTCCAGCGTGCCGAGGAACAGCGTATCGCCCCATGCGGCCAGCCCGCGATTGACCACGTCGCAACACGCCTTCACCGCGGTTTCTCCCGGCACTTGCGGGTCGTAGCTCCACAAGGCTTCGCCCGTGGCTGCATCGAATGCGCGCACTTTGCTCCATGCGGTGGTGAGGTACAGCTTGCCATCCATCACCAGCGGCGTGGCTTCCTGCCCGCGCGCAGTGTCCATATCCGCGTGCCAGGCAAGCCCCAGCCCGGCCACATTTTCGGTGTTCACCGCATCCAATGGGGAGAAACGCTGTTCCTCGTAATTGCGGCCATAGGTGATCCAGTTGGCCCCGTCCGCCTGCGCATTCTCCAGCGCGGCCGCATCGACGGACCCTGCTGCGGTGAACGATGTGGGCAGGGCATCGCATGCGGCCAGCCCCGCGGTCAGCCCGATTGCCAGTGCGGCTGCGCCGATCGATCGCACACCAAGCCATGCCATACCCAAACTCTCCCCAATCATTCCCGCGCCGGATTGAACAACCGGTCGCAATTCGAAACGCATCCTGCCCGCAAGATGCGGCCTTGTCCATCGTTCGCCCCGTCCTTACGCTGCGCGCTACCACCGGCGAAGGAGTCCCCCGATATGTGCGACGAAGAGAAGCTGGCCCGCTGGGCAAGGGAAGGGCTGAGCCGCCGCCAATTCGGCGCGCTCGGCGGGATGGCGGCGCTGGCTGCTTGCGCGCCCAATGCCGGCGGAGACGGTACCGCTGCCGATACGCCGGAGGGCATGATGACGCTGCCCGCGATGAGCGAGCGGCACGTTTCCTTCGCGACTGCCGACGGGACGATGGACGGCTTCTTCGTCGAGCCTGCGACGACTCCGGTACCCGGAGTGATCCTGTGGCCGGATATTGCGGGCCTTCGCGAATCCAAGCGCGACATGGCCCGGCGGCTGGCGGGACGCGGCTATGCCGTGCTGGTGGTCAATCCGTATTACCGCGACGTGGAGGGGGAGCAATTTGCCAGCTTCGCCGAATTCGCCGCGAATGACGGGTTTGCCAAGGTCCGCCCGTGGCGTGACAAGCTCAGCTCTTTCGCCGTGCAGCGCGATGCCTCCGCCATCGTGGACTGGCTCGATGCGCAGGATTTGGTCGATACCACCCGGCAAATCGGCACGCAGGGTTATTGCATGGGCGGGCCGTTCACCGTCTATACCGCCCATGCCGAGCCGGAGCGGATCGGTGCGGCGGCCAGCTTCCACGGCGGCGGGCTGGTGCGCGATGACGATCAGAGCCCGCACCGCCTGCTTGCCGAGACCGAGGCGAGCTATCTGTTTGCCATCGCGCAGGATGACGACGCCGAAGCGCCCGCAGCCAAGACCGCCTTGCGCCAAGCCGCCGAAGCAGCCGGGCGCCCCGCGGTGGTGGAAGTGTTCGCCGGCGACCACGGCTGGACCGTGCCGGATTCGCCTGCCTATGCCGAGGCTGCTGCCGAGCGGGCTTGGGATGCGCTGCTGGAACTGTATGAGGGCGCGCTCTGACAGACTTGCCGGCGGACCGCGGCACTTTGCCGGTTTCCCTTTCCAGCAGAGGCCCCGCGCGCTAGCCTGCGCTCCACGATATTGCACGCGGAGCGACCAATGGCTGAATTGACTATCCTGGTACTGATCATCGCGGTGGTGGTGATCCTGCTGCTGACCACGATCCGCGTGGTAAAGCAGGGCTTCGTCTATACGATCGAACGGCTGGGCAAATACACCAAACCGGCCGAGCCGGGCCTGCATGTGCTGCTGCCGTTCATCGACCGCGTCGGCCACAAGATCAACATGATGGAACAGGTGCTGGATATTCCGGGCCAGGAAATCATCACCAAGGATAACGCCATGGTCGGCGTGGATGCCGTGGTGTTTTTCCAGGTGCTGGATGCGGGCAAGGCGGCCTATGAGGTATCCAACTTGAACAATGCGATCCTGGCGTTGACCACCACCAATCTGCGCACGGTGATGGGCAGCATGGATCTCGATGAAACGCTGTCGAAGCGGGACGAGATCAATGCGCGGCTGCTATCGGTGGTCGATCATGCAACCTCGCCCTGGGGGATCAAGATCACCCGGGTCGAGATCAAGGATATCCGCCCGCCGCTCGATATTTCCGAAGCGATGGCCCGGCAGATGAAGGCCGAGCGTCTCAAGCGCGCCGAAATTCTCGAGGCGGAGGGTGATCGGGCGAGCAAGATCTTGCGCTCCGAAGGGGAAAAGCAATCCGCCATCCTGACCGCCGAAGGCAAGCGCGAAGCCGCTTTCCGCGACGCCGAAGCGCGCGAGCGTGCAGCGGAAGCGGAAGCCAAGGCAACCCAGCTGGTGTCCGATGCCATCGCCAATTCGGGCAACCAGGCAATCAACTATTTCATTGCGCAGGAATACACCAAGGCAGTCGGGAAATTCGCCGATAGTCCCAACGCCAAAACCATCCTGTTCCCGGTGGAGGCGACCCAGCTGATAGGTTCGCTCGGCGGGATCGGAGAATTGTTGCGCGATGCCATCGGCCCGGTCGAAGGTGCCGTAACCACCGGCGATCTGCGCGGCGCATCGGGCACCCCGCTTCCCAAAAGTCGCGCCCGCGCCAGCGTACCGCGCACGGATCCGAAATAGGCGGGAGATAGAGGCACATCATGGACGATCTGTTCGGTTTCGATGCGGCGTGGGTCTGGGCAGCGGTAGGGCTGCTGCTGGCCGCTCTCGAGATGATCGTGCCCGGCGTTTATCTGATCTGGCTGGCGGTGGCGGCGCTGATCACCGCGATCCTGACCTATACGCTCGACCTCAGCATCGCGATGCAGGTTATCGATTTCGTATTCCTCTCGCTGATCGCGGTGTTCAGCGCCAAGCGTTTTCTGCGCGACAAGCCGATCATCTCGTCCGATCCGCTGCTCAATAACAAGGGCGGCCGGCTAACAGGAGAAATTGCAGTCGTGACCGATCCGATCGAACACGGTTCGGGCCGTGTCCATCTCGGCGATAGCGAATGGATCGCCCGCGGGGTCGACGCAAAACGCGGTGAACGGGTGCGCGTGACGGGCACCGACGGTGCGATCCTGCTGGTTGAGCCTGCTGCACTGCTATCGGAAGATAGCAAGGCCCTGCCCGAGACTTGAACGAGGTTTAGTCGCGCGCCTCTTCCTCGGGCGTGCGATAATCCTGCGCGAACTCCGTACGGTCGGTGAACCGGCCATGGCGGCGCATCGGGGTCATCCAGCGTTCCAGGAACAGGTCGAGCGGGCGAGGGGTGATGCCAAGCTTCTCGATACCGGGATTGCTGCCATCGGCAACGCTGCCACGTTCCAGCAGCTTCCACTGATCCAGGCTCAGCGGCGCGAATGGCAGCCAGCCGGTCGCCTTGGCGAAGGTGCGGCTGACGAAGTCCGGCAGATCGATAAACGCCCGCTCGCGGCCTTGCGCCTGCGCGATCTTGCGGTTGATCTGCCCCATCGTCAGCACTTGCGGCCCGGCAATGTCGTAGGTTTTCCCACCATGCCTGCCCGGATCGGCCAAAGCGGCAACCACACCAGCAGCGGCATCGTCCACATTGACCAGCTGCAGCTCGGCATCGGGCCCGAATACCGGCAGCACGGGGAACAGACGGATCAGCTGGCCGAACATGTTGAGGAAATTATCGTCGGAGCCGAAAATGATCGACGGCCGGATGATAGTCGCTTCGGGAAACGCGGCCAGGACGTTCCGCTCGCCGCGCGCCTTGGTTCGCGAATAGGGCACGTCGGATTCGGGATCGACCCCGATTGCGCTGATGAAGGCAAAGCTTTTCGCGCCCTGTTCCTTGGCAATCCGCGCCGCATTGCCTGGCGCGCGCTCCATCAATGCTTCCAGGTCGCCCTCGAACGCACCCGCCAGGAAAACCGCCGCATCCGCGCCTGCCAGTGCCTGCTCCAGGCTGCTGGGCTGTGTCACGTCGCAGCGAACCAGCTGCATCTGCCCCAGATTCGCGAGTGGCTTGAGCTTGAACGCCGGAGCCGGATCGCGGCTCGCAATCCGCAGCCTCGCGCCGCGCTCCAGCAGGTCCTGCGCAATGTGATGGCCGAAAAACCCGCTGCCGCCCAGCAGCACCACCAGTTTCCCGTCGAGAGGGTCTTTCTTCGCCATTTTTTGCTTTTTCCGTATCTGAACCTGTCCGCGCCGCCCTAAAGCCAACCCCTATCCTCCCGCAACCGTTCCTTGGGGACAATCGGCGGGCCGCAAGCAGTTTCATCCGATTACAGGGCCGATCATTCGCCCCCACGCACCGCTTTGGCAATTACCGGCGAATTTGCCGACGTGTTTCGATTGACAGGCATACGCCGCCTTCGCTAATGGCCCGCACCTACCCGCGAGCAGGCTAGCCCTAGGGCGACCGACGACCCGCTCGCATGTGTGCCCAGATGGCGGAATTGGTAGACGCGCATGCTTCAGGTGCATGTATCCGCGAGGGTGTGGAGGTTCGAGTCCTCTTCTGGGCACCATTTGTTCTTCTCACGTTCTCCCAAATAATCTATAAAACCCGCAGAAATCCTAGGGATTTGGCCCTTGGATCGTTCCGGATCGTCCCGCCTGTTCTCGGGGGTTCCAGACACTTTTGTGGGCCTTTTGAGGCCGTTTCGCAAAGGCCCAGATGAAAAGGCCCCCACATGCCGCTGACAGATACTCGCCTCCGCGCACTCAAGCCCAAGGATAAGCCGTACAAGGTCACCGATGAGCGCGGCCTATATGTTGAGGTCACGCCGACTGGCGGCAAACTTTGGCGATTCCGATACCGGATCGGCGGCGCGCAAAAGAAGCTCTGCATCGGCAGCTATCCCGACATCAGCCTCAAGCAAGCGCGAGACGCGGCCTACGAGGCACGACGAGCAGTTGCTTCAGGGGGCGACCCGGCCTTTGAAAAGCGGAAGCGGAAAATCCGCGCCGAGTTCCTTTCTGCACAGACTTTCGAGGCAGTCGCGCGTGAGTATATTGAACAGATGATGGTCCAGAATGGCCGCGCCGATGGCACTATCGTCAAGGCCAATTATTTCCTCGACAAGCTTGCGCCTGCCATCGGGAACCGACCCATCCACGAGATCGAGCCGTTCGAAGTCCTGGCTCCTCTCAAACGACTGGAAGCCACTGGTAAGCACGAGACTGCGAAGAAATGCCGTTCGTTCGCCGGCCGCGTGTTTCGCTACGGTGTCGCAACGACCCGTTGCAAATCCGATCCGACAAGTATGCTGAAAGGTGCTCTCGTAACGCCGAGAGCCAAGCATTATGCAGCAATCCTCGAGCCCACCGAGCTAGGCGGGCTGCTGCGCGCAATCGACGACTTCACTGGCTACATGGTGACCAAGTTTGCTTTGCAGATCGCGCCGCATGTGTTCGTACGCCCCGGCGAACTCCGCCACGCCGAATGGCATGAGATCGACCTGGTCGATGGGGTCTGGAAGATCCCTGCCGGTAAAATGAAAGCGCGCCGAGCGCATGCCGTCCCGCTGTCCAAGCAAGTCAGAGGCTATCTCACAGACCTGGCCGAGATGCTCGGCCGCGAAGGATATGTCTTCCCGTCTGCGCGCAGCGCCAAGCGTCCCATGAGTGAAAACACGCTCAATGCCGCATTCCGTCGCATGGGATATTCGAAAGAAGAAGTCACCGCGCACGGACTCCGTGCGACAGCATCGACATTCCTGAACGAGTCGGGACTTTGGAATCCGGATGCAATCGAGCGTGCCCTGGCACATGGCGACAGCAATGTTGTGCGTGGCATCTACCATCGCGGCAAGCATTGGGACGAGCGCGTGCGAATGGCTCAATGGTGGAGCGACTACCTCGATGAGCTGCGGACAGGAGGAAAGGTCACCATGGGGAAGTTTGCGAAGGGTTGATCGGGAGATCGAATTTCTTCTCAGCCAATGCAGGATTGAAGGCTCAGGACCAGCCCTATCAGGGACACTGACGCGAGCAAGGCGAACTCAATTCTGATGCCCCAGACCTTAAGCCACTTCAGCATCGTGCCGAGCCTCAGTTCGTAGAGCTTTGGCAGCTAAGCTGATCGAAGCGCTCAGCAACAGTCTTCCACGTTGCTATGCCTGCCTCGTCCCCTTCGTTGGATAGCCGCTGGATTTGCTGCGCGATATACACGGTTCCCTCTTCGCCATGGTTCTTTTCGACCCAGAGCGCGACGGCCCACAATTTCTGATCGTGGTTCAGCACCATGGTTCACGTCTCCCGGTCCAGGTTCGCGCCAGGCCTTCGCTGACCAGCTGATCGCCAAGCGAGCGACCGCCGCGCGTTACAACCCGCAATTTGCGACCGTACTGATCCTCGTCTCTGCTACCGATGGTCCTCAGTTCAAAGGGCCCGCTATTCAGCAATTCGACAAGGCGGTACGTCGCACGCATGCCGAGTTCGTACTCATAGTCGCAGCGAGGCTCGCTGATCTCGGGAGTGTCGATGTCGGCAATCCGGATCTTCACGCCATTAAGCCAGAAAGTATCTCCATCCACGACGCATGTGCGCCGGATGGATCCGCAGATGTCGAATTGCGGGGAGCTTGCTTGCTGGAATAAAGCCTGAGGCTTCTGATCGTCGTTAGCAAGGCTGGCATCATGGACTGGCCAGTTGAGTGCCAGCATCCCTCCAGCAAATACGATCGCGAATGCTCCCAAACCCAACGCGATCTCCTTTCTCAGCTTCCGGCGCTTCTGTGCCCTCAACGCCTTGCGAAAGTCGAACGGCTCACCGGGGGTCTCATTCACTGGCGTTGTCCGTCTTCATTCCGGCACATGATTTCAGACAATAGCCGGAAATCAGGTAGTTTCGTCAATTGTAGGTACCAATTGCTTGCCAACGTCCCAACACAGTCCGGACATATTGCGGCGTTTCACCATTGTTGGGAATGCCGCGTGATCGGGAGACGGCACCTGGGCCCGCATTGTAAGCAGCCAAGGCCAGGTGGACCGCGTCAAACCGGTCCAACATATCGCGAAGGTACCTGGCGCCACCGTCGATCGATGCAAGAGGGTCATGACGGTCCCGGACGCCCAATTCTCGGGCCGTGGCCGGCATAAGCTGAGCGAGACCGGCAGCACCGGCAGGACTCACAGCCATCGGATTGAAGCGGGACTCAGCCCAGATAAGAGCACGAAGCAGGTTGGTCGGAAGCCCGTACCGGCGTTCTGCCTCGGCTATTGCCGCCATATACAGGCCTTCCCGGTAGGATACGTCTGCTGGCCCGGTCTGGTAGATCGCAGGGAGATATTGCCTTGCCGGCTGCTGGTCCGTCTTCGGCGGAACGATCGCGTGCTCGAATAAGGTGAAATCCTGGGCGCGGACCTGCTGTGAGGAGGTCGCGATCATTCCCAAACAGGCGACCGCTATCGCGGTCCGACGATTGAGGCAGGTCATCTCGATTGGCGCTCCATTGATTCGACTCGCCATAGAACATAAATAGAACATATGCCTGTAGGAAAGCCGCGAATGCCTGCATTCGGGAGAGGAGAGAAACGCTGATGAGGGGGCCATCTTGCATGCTGAGGAGCTCGCATGTCCCTGTCTGTCCAAACTCATCTCAACCGGTCGCTTGCCGAGACCGCTCGCCGCATTTGCGTATCGCGAGGGGGCAACTGGTCCGGCACAAAGGGCATGGCCTGTTGCCCCGCGCATGATGATCGCACGCCGTCACTCAGTGTGTCGCTCGGCCGACAGGCCATCCTCTTCCACTGTTTCGCGGGATGCGATCAGCAGAGCGTGCTGGCGGCTTTGGCGCGTGAAGGTTTCGAGGCACCGGCGCTTTTTTCAGGTTCCGCGACCACCAACGAACCCGAATCGACCAGCACCCGCAAACCCTCGGCGGTAGCGCTGAGAATCTGGCGCGATGCACAGCCACTGCGTGCCAGTCTGGCAAAGGCATATCTTGAAAGCCGCGGCATCCTCGCCGCATCTCCGGCGCTGCGCTTTCATCCTCGAACGCCGCTTGGTCCGAAGGGACGCACCCGCTTTTTGCCCGCCATGGTTGCGGCGGTCAGCCTCGACGAGGGGCCGATCGCCATCCATCGCACGTTCCTTGCGGGCAATGCCAAGGCCGACTTCGACAAGCCGAAGCGCGCACTCGGCGCGCTCGGTGAAGCTGCTGTCCGCCTCTTTGCTCCGGTTTCCGGCAAGCTCGGCCTCGCCGAGGGAATCGAGAGCGCGATGTCTGCCTACGCTCTTACTGGTATTCCTGCCTGGGCGACCCTGGGCAATGAGCGCTTCGGCCTCGTCAGGGTGCCCGAGAGCGTGACCGAGCTTCACCTCTTCGTCGATCACGACGCTGGCGGCGAGCTGGCGGCGTCGCGTGGCCTGGCCGCTTATGCCCGCGATGGGCGGGTGATCCACGTTCGCAAGCCGTCGTCACGCGACACAGACTGGAACGATGAACTGACAGCATGGCTGCGCCGCAAAGCGGCACAGTAAGAGGAGAGGGGGCTTCTCGAATTCCTGATCCGGCAGAGGGCGTGTCCCGATGCCCCCATCAGGAGGACGAATTGCCATGTTTCAATCAGACCTGTTTCCCGCCGACGAGCAACTGTCGTCAGTGCCATTGGCTTACGCTGTCGGTGCCAGGATTGCCGAGCTTCTCGCTTCGGGACGTCATCTTACCCGCGCCGACATTTCCGGGCTGTTCGCCGCGGAAACCGGCGCCCTAGACTGGGGAAACGCCTGGACCATCGATGACTACAACAACGCGGTCGAGATCGGGGCGCTGCTCTGGCTTCGCGAGTCTTCGCGCATAGATCTGGCGACCAGCGTGCACGAAGCCGAAGCGCGGTTGGACTGGCTCGAAGCAGCCTTGCCGCCGCGGCACGTGCGCAGCGAAGGACAGGTCCAGCTCCAGCAGTTCTCGACCCCGCCGATGCTGGCATGGCTGATGGCAAAGGCCGCAGCAATCTCGGCGCGAGACACACTCCTCGAACCGTCCGCAGGCAATGGTGCGCTTACCCTTTGGGGCAGCGTCCAGAACGCCTCATTGATCCTCAACGAGATCGACCCGGCAAGACGAGACGGGCTGGGCCATATCTTCCCCGCGGCCACGATCACTGCGCATGACGGGGAACTGATCGCCGACCTGCTTCGCGGCCCTGTTCCGTCAGTCGTGCTTCTGAACCCGCCTTTCGCCCGGAGCCAGGAACGCGGCAAGGACGGTGAGACGGCGCTGCGCCACCTTCGCAGTGCAATCCGGGCCGCGGCCAGTGGGGCGAGGATTGTCGCGATCATGCCCGAGGGCTTCGATGCTTCCTCCTTCACCAAGGCACAGGACGAAGCGCCACTACTCCTCGATGTGCGGTTGCAGCAGATCTTTCGCCGGACAGGGACCGGGATCGCCGTTCGCCTGGTCGTGATCGACAAGACGCAGACTGCGTCTTCGCCCGCGATCACCGGAGACACCTGCGACCTGGTCGCGCTCCACGAGCTTATCACCGCACTTCCGCGCCGCGCGCAAATATCCGCCAGCCTCCATCGCCTGCCGTTCAGCAAGCCAGTGCGCCTCGTTGGTAAGACATCGACGGATCGCGCGCGGGTCCGGCCGGTGGCGCCGTTCGTTGCGACACCGGCTGCCACAAAGAATGCGGTCGATCTTGCCTATTCGGTCTTGGCCGACCCCGCACCGGTACCCGAACAGGCAGGCATCTACCTGCCTTATCGGGCCAGCCGCATCGCGTTCACCGATGCGCCGGTCCATCCCACTCCGCTCGTGGAATCGGTCGCCATGGGCTCGGTCGCGGCGCCGCGGCCGGACGTTTGTCCGCGTCTTCCGGCAGGCTGGCAGGCCAATGGCCTTCTTTCCGAAGCGCAGTGCGAGACACTGGTCTACGCTGCCCAGGCGTTTACGCGCGATCTCCCGGGGCGCTTCAAGGTCAGCCAGGAAGGCACGTCGCTCGAGTTGTCCGAAGATGGTCACTCTTACCGCCAAGGCTTTTTTCTCGGCGACGGGACCGGAGCAGGCAAGGGACGGCAGATCGCCGCAGTCATCATGGACCGCTGGCTCGCAGGCGAACGCCGCCATGTCTGGATCACCAAAAACGAGGCGCTGCTCGAAGATGCACGCCGCGACTGGGAAGCGCTTGGCGGGCTGCCGCTCGATGTCCAGCCATTCTCCCGCTGGAAACTCGGCCACCCTGTAACGATGTCCGAAGGCATCCTCTTCGTCACCTATCCGACGCTGCGCTCGGGCCGCGCCGAGGATACGCGGCTCGACCAGATCCTTGCCTGGGCGGGCGAGGATTTCGATGGCGTGATCGCTTTCGACGAAGCCCACGCCATGGCCAATGCGCTTGGGGGCTCTTCAACCCGCGGCAAGGTCAAGGGCTCCGAACAAGGGATGGCGGGCCTCAGGCTGCAGAACCATCTCCCGCGCGCCCGCGTGCTCTACGCGTCTGCCACTGGCGCTTCGGATATCGCCAACCTTGGCTACACCTCCCGGCTTGGCCTCTGGGGACCCGAGACCGCTTTCCCGACCCACGAAGCCTTCATGACCGAAATCCGCGCGGGCGGCGTGGCGGCGATGGAGCTCGTTGCCCGGGACCTCAAGACCCAGGGTCTCTACCTTGCCCGTGCGCTGTCCTTCGCCGGGGTGGAGTACGAGATCCTCGAACATAGCCTGACCGAAGCACAGGTACGGATCTATGATGCCTATGCCGATGCCTGGGCGATCATTCACCGCAACCTCGAAGCCGCGCTCGAAGCAACCCGCGTGGTCGACGAGGATAGCGGCGATACGCTCAATCGCAATGCCAAGGCTGCGGCGCTGTCGATCTTTGAAGGCACCAAGCAGCGCTTCTTTGCTCAGCTCCTGCTTTCGATGAAACTGCCGAGCCTGATCCCCGCGATGGAAGCAGCACTTGGCGAAGACAATTCGGTAGTCGTGCAGCTGGTCTCGACCGCGGAGGCCATGCTCGACCGACGCCTCGCCGACCTCACCGTGGAAGAATGCGAAGCGCTCGATATCGATCTGTCCCCCCGTGAATACGTCATCGACTACCTTGCCAAGAGCTTCCCGGTGCGCCTGATGCAGGTATTCGCCGACGAGGACGGCAATCTTCGTTCCGAGGCAATGAGCGACGAGGAGGGCAATCCCGTTTTCTGCCAGCGCGCCATGGCCGCGCGCGATGCGCTGATCGAACAGCTCTGCGCACTGCCGCCCATCGCTACCGCGCTCGATGCGATCATCGAGCACTTCGGAACCGAGGCCGTCGCCGAGGTTACGGGCCGGACCCGCAGGCTGGTGATGGGACGCGATGGTCAGCAACGCCTCGAACGGCGTAGCCCCAGCGCCAATGTCGCCGAAGCGCAAAGCTTCATGGAAGGCACCAAGCGCATCCTGGTCTTCTCGGATGCAGGAGGTACGGGGCGATCTTACCATGCCGACCTTGGCTGCCGGAACCAGCAGCGCCGGGTTCATTTCCTGCTCGAGCCGGGCTGGCGCGCCGACAACGCGATCCAGGGTCTCGGTCGTACCAACCGCACCAACCAGGCCTCGGCCCCGCTGTTCCGCCCGGTAACCACCGACGTGAGGGGCGAACGCCGCTTCATCTCGACCATTGCGCGAAGGCTCGACGCATTGGGCGCGCTAACGCGCGGCCAGCGCCAGACCGGCGGACAGAACCTGTTCGACCCGGCCGACAATCTCGAAAGCGATTATGCGCGCGACGCGCTCAGCCGCTGGTTCCAGCTGCTCTATGACGGCAAGCTCGAAGCCACCACCTTTGGCAACTTCGTCGAGCGCACCGGCCTCCGGCTCGAAAACCCCGATGGTGGACTGACCGATAATCTCCCCACCATCCAGCGCTGGCTCAACCGCATTCTCGCGCTACCGATCGCGCTGCAGAACGCCCTATTCGATGAATATCTCGGCCTCGTCGAAGCGCGGATTGAAGCCGCGCGTGAGGCTGGAACGCTCGACCAGGGACTGGAAACCGTGCGGGTCGATCACGTCACGGTCACGGCCGATGAACACCTGCGCACCGACCCCGTGACCGGAGCAGAAACCCGCCTCGTCTCGCTCGAAGTGTCGAGGCACCTTCGGCCTCTACGCCTGCAGCGCTTGGTGCGGATGCACGAGATCGGCAGCGCGCACGCGATCCCGATGCGCAATGCGCGCTCGGGCAGGGTCGCGCTGTCGGTTCCAGCCCGGCGTCTCATTGCTGACGACGGGGCCGTGATCGAACGACGGCGCCTGCTGCGCCCGCTCAAGTCCGCGAACTGGACGCTTGAGGCACTCGGCGAGAGCCACTGGGAAGAAATTGGCGTCACCGCATTCACGAGGGCCTGGCGTGCCGAGGAAGAGGAAGCGGCCAAGTCACCGGTGACCGAGCGCGTCCATCTCGCCACCGGGCTGTTGCTTCCGGTGTGGAAGCGCCTGCCTGGCGATCATGTCCGCGTCACTCGGCTCGTTGCCGAGGACGGCCAGTCGATCATTGGGCGTGAAGTGCTCGATATCGATCTCGCCGCAATCGCCGAGACCTTTGGTCTTTCCGGAGTTAGCGGACCGGCGCCTGAGCAGATCGGCAACCTCGTCATCGCCAGCGGCAAGCCGCTGGGCCTCGCAAGCCACGATGCCTTGACCGTCAAGCGATCTCTGGTGGGCGGCGAACAGCGGCTTGAACTGACCGGGTTCTCGCCCGATCGGCTCGACTGGTACAAGGGCAAAGGCTGCTTCACCGAGATCATCCGCTACCGCACGCG